>SDBU01000989.1_pt1 | contig 41565 bp, 37 predicted proteins | sample 2277071 | NCBI WGS metagenome assembly SDBU01 (sample SAMN10397929, study PRJNA504765) | marine sediment metagenome | isolation source: marine sediment core GS08_GC12, 126 cmbsf | place: Arctic Ocean: Gakkel Ridge, Loki's castle | collected 2008 | reverse complement strand
TAGGTATGGCTACGCAAAATATAGACCACTGTACTGTGGAAAACATAAGAAAAAGGAGATGTATAATGTAGATCGGGTATTTTGCAGAGAAGAAGGATGTATATCCTATCCAGCATATGGTTATGAAATGAAAAGACCTTTAAAATGTAAAACCCATAAAGAAAACGATATGAAGAATGTAGTCTCTCAAAGATGTAAACTTTGCGATAAGGTTTCAAGTTTTGGATACAAAAAAGCAGAATACTGTAAGGAGCATAAGCTTGATGGAATGATCCCAAAAAATAAGGCGTTTTGCGAATATGAAAATTGTACTACGCGGGCTGGTTTTGGAATTGATATTCCGAGGTTTTGTGCTAAACATAAAACAGAGGATATGATGGTTTTTCATAAACAGAAATGCAAAGAATGTAACACACAACCTACATTTGGTTTTGAAGGACAAAAACGTGAATATTGTTCTAAACATCAAAAAGAAGGGATGGTTCGGTTCAACCATAGCACGAGGTGTAAATTCAAGGGATGTATCATAGATTCTTGTTTTGGATATACCCAAAAGAAACCCCTATTTTGCAATTTACACAAGGAATCAGATATGATAGACGTGGTCCATAGACGCTGTGCATCGTGTAATCTATTCATAGTAATAAGAAAACCATTGTGTAGTTACTGTAATCCTATGAGTAGATGGAGAACAAAAGAGAAAACTGTACTCGATTATTTAACTACTGATGTTTCATTTCCTTTCAAATATAATAAGTCATCGGGATTTGTTTGCGGAAATTTCAGGCCAGATTTTTTGTTCGATGCCGGTACCCATTTTGTAATTATTGAATGTGATGAAAATCAGCACAAACAGTACCCTAAATCTTGTGAGGACATAAGGATGTTCAATATATGTCAGGCCTTAGGATTAAAGACTGTTTTTGTAAGGTATAATCCGGACAGCTACAAAATTAAAAACGTTGCGAAAAGATCCTATACCAAAAGAAGATTAATGATACTAAAGATCTTCTTGGAAAAATGTATGGCAGAGATTCCAGAAGAGAATCTTACTGTACATAAACTTTTCTACGATGCAGAAGAGGATCTAGATATCCAAAGATATGTCCCCCGTCCTTATAACGGAACAGGTATCCCCATGATGGGATTTTCTGGCTGAGGGTCTGGTCCCCCTAGACATTGAGGACAGGTCCATTCAGTACTTCCTAATCTATAATCATTGGGGTTATTTCGATGCTTTTTCGGACACCCACAATCACAGTTGGCTCCTCTTTCCCAATCAGCAGAGTAACTAAAGCCTACTGGTTTCCCGAAAAACCCCTTAGGACAACACGAATATTTCAATCCCTCAGGCGGGCAGTATTTATATCCAGCAGATAGACATTTGGTATCTTTAGGAGTTACTTCAAAATGGAAATTATCTCTCGATTTACACTGGTGAAGTTTCATCAGGTAGTACAACAACCAGGCTAATCCCGCGTAGATGATGGCTAGAAGGAAAACTACCCATTCACTTGGAAGTTGGCTTTTTCCCGCACCTATCTTGCTTAGCCAGCCATACACTAAAGGATTCGCCAGGATAAAGAACAATACAAAGAGTATTACAAAGTATATTATTTCCTGAATCATATTTTAATATATATAAAGAAATTTTATTTATATTTCCTACACAACACACCTAAAGATAAATTTTCTTTTATAAAATGGATTCTGTCTCCGCAGACAAACAATCTTTATCTACGTCGGTGAAACCGCTGACTAAACGAAAATCTATTCGGGTAAGTCCTGAGGATTCGAATATGTGGAACGATACAATAGAGGATGACGTAAAGGCTTACGGAGATGCCTCTAGAGCATATAAGTGGATGCATATCAAGACCGCTAGATCGCTATCGACATGGCACGGTCGTTTGACGATGTTAGCAATTATTCTGAGCTATGGAGCTGGAGCGGCGTCTGCCATAGATCTTATATTTGAGACATCCTTTCTTCGCATCCTTATTATTGCCATTGCTGCCGTCGCGGGTACTTTTTCAACAATAGTTAAGGTAAGAAACTACGAGGAAGGCATACAAGATCATAAAAGTGCCGCAGCAAGACATGTATCTGTTGTAAGTAATGTAAGACGCCAACTTGTATTGCCCAGAAAAGTCCGCGATCCCGCGCCAGAATATCTTTTGTACATATCGAATGCCCACGACCAAACATACCAATCTTGTCCTCTGATTGAAGAGAGTATATTCAAAAAGTACAAAAAGTATGCACGAACGAGAAATCTTAAAGTTCCTGAGGAATACGACGAAATTGTGGATAACTATATAGATGAAATGTGTACCGACAAAAACATCGAAGTTAACCGCAGTGACAAAGAAATAAGCGAAGAGGAAAGGAGCGAAGAAGAGACCTTAGCTAATGAAAGTCACGGAGAAATTCGAATTACGATCGATGAGGAAAATGGGATAGCTAATCATGAAAATAACGGAACAAAAGGTCCTCCTCGTTCACTTTTTAGAGGGGGTTCCAGAAATTCCAGTAGATTCAATGTCGGGATAGATTTTGACCGTTTCGGCGATGGAAATCAGCGATATGAAATGAGAAGAATGCTTGGATGGAAATAAGATTTATTTTATGATTATTGCCATAAAATAAATGGACCCTGGTGATTTATTTTTAGCCAATATGAGTCATGAGATTAGAACCCCGCTTAACGGAATTATAGGATACAACCAGCTGCTCATAGGAACAGATTTAGATCTTACGCAGAGAAATTACGTAACCTCTATGAATAAATGTAGTATTCAGTTGATGCAAATTATAAACGATATTCTGGATTTTTCTAAACTGGCTTCAGGTAAAATGAAACTGTCCAAATCATGTACAAGCCTCAGAGAAGTCCTAGATTTGGTCAAGGAGGCCTTAGGACAGCGCGTAAAGGAGAAAAAACTAAAATGCGATTTCGTTCTTTCAAAAAAGGTGCCTGAATATATTATTCTTGATAAACAAAAACTGGTCCAGATTATAGTAAATCTTTTATCTAATGCTATTAAGTTTACCGATATCGGGGGGAAAATATGCGTAAGTATAACTGCAGAAACAGATATATTACAAGTCGCAGTAGATGATAATGGTATAGGAATATCGGAGACCGAACAATGTGAGATTTTCAATGCTTTTATTCAGGTGAACAACGAACCCACTAAAAAATATTCTGGAACAGGGCTTGGATTGGCAATTTGCGAGGGGTTGGTTGAATTAATGGAGGGAAAAATTTCTGTATATAGTAAATTAGGTGTAGGTTCGAGATTTACCTTTTCTGTGAAATACGAGAAATACGAAGAAGTAGAAAAGACAGTTTTGAATAACGGGCATGCTAATCTAGCTGGTAAAACAGTTCTGGTCGTTGACGATAAGTCCTGTAATCGTATTTTTATTTGCGAGATGCTTTTTGAATGGGACATGAATCCCATAGCATGTGCATCGGCTCTTGAAGCGGTTAGATTTGTTGCTAGTAATCGTTACGATTTTGCAGTGGGGTTGATTGACATTTGCATGCCCAATATCAGCGGGACCGAATTAGCTCGTCAACTCAAAGAGGACAAGCCACAACTCCCCCTGATTGCCTTATCTTCTCTTGAGGAAAGTCTTGTGGACCTTAGCTGTTTCGAACATAAGATTGATAAACCCGTAAATAAGCTTCAACTTTATGAGTGTCTGAACGATGTTCTTTCTAACAAAGAAGGTCGGAGAACATTCTGCCTTAATAAGAACGAGAAAATAAAACAAAGCCCTCCAAAAAGGAAATCCAAAATCTCTATTCTAATTGCCGAAGATGTTGAATGCAATTGTTCGCTATTATGCGAAATGCTCCGAAAACTCGGTTATAAACAAATAGATACCGCTTGCGATGGTGAAGAAACTATAAAGAAAATAGAAAACAAGGATTATCAGATTCTTTTGGTGGATCTGAAAATGCCAAAATTAGATGGTTTCGGGGTTATTAAATATATTACCGAAAATGCTATCCCCGTAAATACGGTGGTTGTTACTGCATCGGTTCTTGACGAAGATAGAGAAAGATGTAAGAAAATGGGTATGAAATATTTTATTCCGAAACCGATAAACATAAAGGAATTGAAAGAGGCAATGTTATACATTTCTCAATCGATCTAATCAATTGGAGATACTGTAATGGTTCGGATCCCGCTTTGAAATGCGTTATTTAGCTGAGTCTCGAGAACATCCTTTCTACATCTAATTAAATACGAGTTTTCTCTTTTATAAAGGTTATTTTCTACCTTACACTCGTTCTTAAGCCTGTCCAACAAGGCATCAATATCAACCGTATCAGAATTCTCCATCAAAATAGTGATCGGGATATACTGAGACAACCCGGTTTCCGTCAACCCGGTTCTTTGAAAAAAATCATCAGGAGTTTCATCTGGGTGAGTATAGGTACAGGGCCTAGTTTTTGAGTTTTTATATATACATTCTCCCCCAAACACACAAGCCGCTAATTTCAACTCGTCCCTTGTGTGTGCATAACGACAGTTCTTACCACGCATGCATTTCCCATGTTTTTTGAGATAGGGACACATCTTGGTCTGTTCAAGCCAAGATGTTAGTTTCATATTCCTTATCAATTCAAAAGCATCACTACGTTTCATTTTGTTTTGAAAAATGAAAAAGGATAAATATTTCATTTTTAATAATAACCTAAATTGTGCTTATTTTAAAGAATGCATACCTTAAAATAAATATGGATATTGTCAAGGAATTACATCATCGTGCGGAGGAAGTCAACGAGGTGAGAGAATTAAGTATCGAAGAAAGGAAGGGGGACGAGGGAAATTATATGAATATTATCGGGATTTGCAGGATGTCGGCCGCGTCCGGGTTTTACGGTATATTCTTGGGTAGGGAGGAGGTTAACGCGAAAGTTTATGATAGACTAAAGTCAGAGGGATTTTATCTTACTGACGGGATAAATAAGTCTCTTGCGACAGGTTATTGGAAATATCCTGCAAAGACCTGTCGGGATCATAAGAAGGATTATTGCGAGAAATGTATTTTACATATCAGCTGGAAGCTTAGGTGACAATGACAACAGAACCGATCGGAGAAGTGTTGGGAAGTTTGTTTTTCACATGTGGTAACCCTCATATTTTATAACGGCCTTGAGGAAATACATATCATAACTGGGGTCGTCAATATGATGTCTAAATTCTTCCCACATTTCTTGGCGAATCTGCGAAATATTTTCGCGGAAGAATTTTAGGAAGTTCTTTCTTTGTGATGGGTCAGAGTCGTTCATTTCCATCAGTACGCCGGCTTTAAAGTCCTCGTCTTCCAACTTTCTGATACACGCGTTGAGTCTTCCTTCGAGATTAGCAGCTATCTGGTCCCCCCAAGTAATCCTTAGGTTAAATTCGCCGAACCCAGAGATACAGTTTACTATCCTACTGGCATAGCCTGTACTACACCATCCGGCCATATCCACCAATTCCTGTAACATTCTCTTTTTCATTTCATCCTTAGATTCATGACCTTCAAGATAGCTCCATGTCTGAACTAGAATAGTCACGAGAGTATTATTAAATCTAGTATAGAGAGCCCTATCCATGAATATCCTATTTAGAGATATGTAGATTCGTTTCTTGTCTTCATCCGAATGTTCGTGAACTGGGGGAAGAATTCTTGTTCTTGCAACCATAATCTTTTTGGGTTCAACTTCATTTTCTTCTACTTCCTCACCTTCAAACAGTTTCAACAACCTTTCCATTTTCTTTGCCTTGATCCGCGTCTCAAATTCTTCATCCGTTTCTTCTTCCTCATATTGTTCTTCCTGTGGTTCTATCAGTTCCCGTATTCCTTTGCACACCGAATTGTAAGTTGCAGTGTAAGGTAAAGTATTCAGAAATTCCATGACCTCCGTTACACTCTCTACATCAATGAAATGAACGTTTTGAGCGTTATCGTATACCGTTCTCATCGAAGCCCCTTCGCCTCCTAGTTCTAGAATTATTTCTCTCGCTTGTTTCATTCTCTCTTCTGAACCAGACTGCAATAAAACATCGGCAGCATCTGCTCGGATATTTGTATCTAATTCTTGGTCTTTTGCAAATTCCAGAAGTTGTTTTTCTGTTTTATCTCTAAGATCTTCTCTAAGTTCATCCTTTTTAAGTAGCAGAAACTGCCCTGAAAGTATGCGATATGTAGTATAATTTTCAGGGTTTTGCAGAAATACGGTACAAGCCTCAACGGTGAAGTATGTTGCCTTCTTTTTATCGTCCAACTTATTTTCCAAGGAAAGAATACATCTGTACCTATATTCGCACTCTATCTTAACATTATCTATGATTTTACAAAAATAGTCCTTGCAATGTTCTGTATAATCCTCGCACTTCATGAGGAAACATACGGTATCTACCTGACAAGGAACTGGGAGATCTTCCATATCTCTACAGAGAATATCGAGAGCATCATAACCAGGCTTATTCAACTTTTCCTCTTCTTCCGTTTGACCATAACTTGCCAAACCCTTTCCACAGTGAACTCTCATGTTAATATCTACATTACTTTCGGTACAAATCTCGAACAAAAATTTCTGGAGAAGTGACGCACCTGAAAAACTGTACATACCGCACATTCTATTGATTACCTCTATAATTTCCTCTCCGTGTTCTTCTGCATACATATCGAAGGCTTTCATTCTGCTAGTATGAGTTAGAGATAGGTCAAAAATTATTTTATGGAGATTATAAGTACCTTCGAAATCGAGGGTGGATTCGTCCATTTCACATGTTTCCTCTGCATCTTTGAGATTGTCTATATTTGTTGACATTGTAAACACTTTTATGCAGAGGAAACATTTTTTTAAACTTCTTAATGATTTTCGGCGCAAAGACTTAGTTCAAGTAATGACGTCCAAACTAAGGAATTCCCATCGATGAAAAACGTAAGTTCTAGGTCGTAAGGACAAAAGACCACACCCGTAATAGCGGAACCTTTTTTCATTAGGATATCCGAGTAGTACACAGATTTCGCTACCATATCCTTCTGGCAATATCCTGCTTCGAGAACGAAACAACATAACAAATCTTTATCCTTCGTTTCAAATTCCCATCCCCCTCGAGAAGGTCTTATAATATCTTCGAGAGCATTCCACCAGGTTGAATGAAATTCAGTCATCTTTGCTAAAGATAGAATTAGAGTTATTCCATGTATTCAATTTTAGAATTTTATGTCTGGCTTAACGATTTTCTTACTATATCATAAATATAGTAAGTATGCCAGTACGAAGAAAACCTCGAAGGCGTTCAAGAAGACGTTGTTGGGTAGATGAGGAGTGTCCAAAGGGATATGATAAGAAAGATCTCACAGAAGTCGCAGAGATTTGCGGCGTGTCTTCCGATGGAGATGAAAAACAACTTTGTAAGAGAATTCTCAATAGAATGAAGGAGGAAAGAGATTCCGGAGAGGAAGAGTCTTCGGATTGCTCTTTCAGTGATTGCGAGGATTATGACCGTAAGAGTCTTGTCGAGTTAGCCACCAGGTGTGGTATAGAGATCATGAAATCGGATCGGAGAAAGAAAACGATGGACGAGTTGTGTCGAGAGTTGAAGGAAAAAGCATAGGGTTCTCTGTATCGTCATTTTTATATACCCCTCTATGGTGCCACAAAACCTCGTAATGTGGAACTCCACTAATCTTACTCCAATTAGTAAAGCCAACATGCCGCGATTGTATAGCAGGAATTCCATCTTTCAGAATTATATGATCATCGAGTTTAGCGTCTAAAAGCTCATATTTCCCGTATTCAGAATCAAATATCCCCGCTTCAAGATCTTTCTCAGATTTTGTTAATGAAAGAACCGCTTTTCCAAGAGTTTCAGGCCCGGTTATATCCAAATTAGAGGTGTTGTATCTCCTATTGAGTATATTATCGACGCTTAAATCAATGGCCTTTTTCATAAATGGATGTCTGGGAACTGTACATATGAAAGCGTTATATATAGCATTTTTGGGCCTATCTTTTACGGATATAAAGTCCATTTTGGGATCTATAATCTTTTTTAGAGGAACAAGATTTACTTGTTTAGCGTCAGCATATACACCCCCTTCTTTGTAAAGAATGCAATATCGCCATAAATCTGCTTTATATGCACCTGGAATCAGACTATCAAAAGCTTTAAGGACCCGTTTTTCAAAGTTATTTTTTATATATTTTCGTATTTCTTCATTGTTGAAAAAATGATAGGAATATTCGGGATTATTTTTTATCCATGTTTTTGTAGCGTTATATGTCCCGATTTCCATTCTATTTCTTGAAAAAGTTTGAAATATCTTTTTGGGGATTTTAGATTTTCCAATTGACGGTTTTCTTGGGGGAGTATAATGAGAAATAGGTGGTCCTAAAATTAACATCTTGCCGCGTTGCGGTTTATTTTTAATAATCCATATAAGTATTAACAAACCCACCAGCTCTAAAACCACCGCGACTACCAATACTCCTAAAAGTATTGCTTGCTGATTCATTATTTATTTATAAAATAAATAAAAAAATAACCTAGAAAATTCCTTTGATTCAGGGGCGAAAAGACCTATTTTTGCCTAAAAGCTCTCCAGAGCTGTAAGAGTCTAGTTGTACGACCAGACGGACAAGTCCCCAATTGTCTTGAATCTGATAGCTGTTCTGATATGGCAGAAGTTAGATGTGATGTCAAACCCATATTTATTAAATCTGCAAGAATATCAGAAGCATCTAAATCATTTTCGGCTTGATAGTTTCCTGATTTCTGAAGATCCGTAGTCATAATTTCAAGCATATTTCTGGATACAGGATTCTGTAATCTGGAGTATAACATTCCAAAGAGTATAACTTTTTCCTCTATGGTATAGTATCTACTGGGTTGAAATATGTCCTTAAGTCTCCCATCGTACACGTGAACGTTAATGAAGTTGTTGGGATCCATTTTATTTTACATAAAGATTCTTCTATTTAACTTCCAAATTCGTCAATAAATTTACGGAACCCTGCTATTGTTTCTCTATCAGAGAAACTCCTTCCTGATTTTGAGGAAAGTTTCCAGCCTCCTGACTTTTTATCTTTAATTTCAAGACAGATTCTATTCTTTTCATATTTTTCCAAAAACTTGCTGTTACAACTTATTAAGATACTAGCCAACGATGGTTCAAAAACTAGACTAAAACCTGCTAGACATACAAGATTATTTAACGAAATGTACCCCTTTCCCTGAATATATACAGTCCCCGTTCTAGAATGCAAAGGTTTTCCTAAATTATGCGGTTTCCAATATGTAGGGATTTTGTAATCTTTATATGCTCTTTTCAGATAGGGTTTTATATCTTTTGGCCCATGGAGTTGTAGAGGACCAATGGAATAGTATTTCAATGGAAAGAGTTCACCCAATTTCCAACTCTGTTTTGGCCATCTATCATAGAGTGGTGGACATATAAAATAGGTATCTCCTTTCAGGCAAACGTCAAAAATATCAATATAGGGAGCTTCGTCGGACATTCTATTGCATCTTATAATATCGTCCCTCTTATCGAGGTGATAACCATAGTTTTGTAGACTGTTATCTAAGGCATAAAGTTTTGGTATTTCATCACGAGGTATACATATATCAATATCATCATCCCATGCGATCAAAGTTTTTTCTCTTACCACCGCAATGGCTGCCCCTCCCATAATCCAATACGTAACATGATTATCCTCTAAAAGTCGGTGAAGAACGTACATCATATGATACAGGAGATCCCTGTCCGTTTGGTCCAGTAATAATTTAGTTTTCTTTGGTGGTTTAACAGGCTTCTTTCTAAAAATAAAATCTAATATGACTTGTTTCTTATAGGACATAATCCTGGAGTAGCAATCATCTATCCCAGCAGATATAATGACTGTATCTTTTACCACAATTAAACCTGAGATAAACTCTATATTTTTATAGTTAGAATCCAGATTTATTTCCGGACTAACAGCGTGCACAGCAAATGGAGGGCTCGAATCAAATAAATAAAAAAAATTTTTTCTCACAAGAGGATTGGCTGCCCTCGTATGTGCTGCAGAGATATAGAATTTGTTACTAATTAAAACCGGAGGACTCCCTCCTCCTATCCCATAAAATTTAAAGTTAGGTTTATTGGTAACAGGGGTAGAAAAGGCTTTTCTGCAGTTTCCCGTACTTACATCCATCTCAAGAATCACATGGGGAGAGAAAGAATACACGACATATAATTTTTTATTGTTCTCAAACGGAAGCCAGTTTTTCTCCCAAATGCCGCCTTCAGAATATTTCAAAACAACAACGGAGCTCGGCGATTTCATGGGGAAAATGATCAATTTATGACCACATTCTAAATCGTCATCAAGATTCTTCCCCCTAAAACAGGATATTATCCAAGGCTCTCCGCGGTACAAAAATAAACGCGGATCTTCAAAACCAGGGAATTGAATATCACACAATTGTTCCTCGGATATATCAGGACTAATTAGACCTATTTTAGCAGGATTACCGAGATCCCATGTTATTATTCCACTCCTTCTTCCTTTATTATTTGTAAATATGTTGAAGTATGTGCTTACGTCAGACGGTATCTCTATCGACTTATTTAAATCGTAAGACTTACAGATTCGATTTTCTTGGGGTCTGTCGTGGTCGCTTATACGTGAAACTGCAATAATTTTTCCGTTGAAATACATAATACTCGGATTATATCCGTAAAATGATGTATCAGGTTCATCCGACAAATGAAATTGCTGTTTTATGTCAGTCGCATAAATTTCAGGAACATAGAAAATTCTCGCTTGATCGTGAGAATAGAAATAATCCCTTTTTTGTTTTATAAAGAAAGATAAAAATACCAGAGCTCCAAGCGCCGCTACAATGATAATTAGCAGCAGATAAAAACTTGAAAAATATTCGGGTTTCCGTCTTATTAAAACAGCCAAAAATACTACAATTCCAACAGCTATAAGTACGAAAAGTGTCAACCAACAAATGGGCCAAAATTTAGCTTTCATTTCATTTTATATAGGTAGCGAAAAAAATTTTGCAATTGAGTATAGATAGAAATTAGTACTATTCCCGAAACATAGCAATTTGAATTCTCTGATCTAAAAACGAGAAATGTTACAAATAAAATGGTAGCCAGACTAAGAAGAGGACGACAACTATTTGTAACACGCTACCCGCGAAGCTTGCGCGAGTCCATAAGAAAAAGAACGAGATCTCAAAGGCCGCGACTAAGATCTCTCCAGATTGTCAGACGAGCTAGGACTTTTCCTTGGGTTTCAGCTTCCCAACTTCGCCAATATATGACCAACGATCCGCTTGTGGATTGGCTAAAACTCTACAGAAATAGGAACTTTTCCAAAGGAAATAAAGACTTTAATTTCACCAGTTTTATTATGGAAAAAGGTGTTCAATTCGAGTCCGAACTAATCAGTTATATTAACGAAAATATTTATGAAGTAGTTACGGTATCTAACTTTTATACTATAGAGGGTGTTGAGGAAACCAAAAGGCTTATCCGTGAAGGCGTTCCTTTCATTCATTCGGCCCCTCTTTGCAACCATTATAATAGAACCAAAGGAATAGCCGATCTTCTTGTGCGAAGCGATTATCTACATCTTCTTACAACAGAATGTCCTCTGAGTGAAGAAGAGTGTACGATCCCGGCTCCAAAGTTAGACGGAGATTATCATTACGTAGTGATCGATATTAAATGGTGCACTCTCGATCTGTCCAGTGATGGCTTCCATCTCTTAAATTCTAAAGCTAATCCTGCATACAAAGCCCAGATTTGGATATATAACCAGGCTCTCGGCCATATACAAGGATACACTTCCAGATATGGTTATATTCTTGGAAGAAGATGGAAATATAAGAAACAAGATGAAATTTTTAACGGTATTTCGTGCCTTGAGAAACTCGGTGTGATTGATTTTGAGGGAAGGGACAGTGATTATCCCACAAGGGCAAAAAATGCTATACAGTGGTTGCGAGATGTTGAACGTCACGGAGCCGAATGGGATATAAATCCACCTTCTCGCCCAGAACTTTATCCGAATATGTGTGCCGATTCCGGTAAATGGACCACTATCAAAGAAGAGTTAGCCCACGATTTGGGTGAAATTTCCTCACTATGGTTTTGTGGCGTAAAAAATAGGGAATTTGCCTTTTCTAAAGGTATCACAAGCTGGCGAGATCCAGAATGTAGCAGCCGGAAAATAGGAATGAATGGGGTAAGAGCTAGAATAGTTGATAAGATAATTGAAGTCAATAGATCTACAGACTCTCGGGTCATTTCTCCGGATGTTATAGAGAATAATTTCCACGATTGGCAATATCCTGAGTCCGATGAACTGTTTGTGGATTTTGAAACTCTTGCCGATATTTTTGCACCGTTCTCAGAATTACCAAGACAGGAAAGAACCGATAGAATCTTTATGATAGGGGTGGGGAGGATAGTTGAGGGAGAATGGGTTTATCGAAACTTTGTATGTGACAAACCAACTTTGGAAGAAGAATTTAGGATTATGGACGATTTTGCGGATTATGTAGCGAGTTTCGGCAATTCAAGACTCTTCTATTGGCATGCCGAAAAAACTTTCTGGAATAAATATACGAACAGACAGTATCAGACAGTTGCTAATAGATCTGACCAAAATCTTATTTTGAACGAGTGGGATCTTGATAATTGGATAGATCTTTGTGGAATATTCAAGGAGGAGCCAATTGTTATAAGAGGATGTTTTGGTTTCGGTCTTAAGCCCATCGCTAAACAGATGTTGAAGTATGGAATGATCAATACACAGCTCGAAAGCGAATGTCAGAGCGGTATGACAGCAATGGTTAGAGCATGGCAGACATATCAAAAATCTAGGGATCCGGTCAATTCATCGGTTATGCTCGATATACAAAAGTATAACGAGTTTGATTGTAGGGTAATGTACGATATCCTTACTTATCTCAGAACAAATCATACATAAAAAAAATGAATTTGAAAACAGAATAACTACTGCAAAATAAAATTAAAATGCCTCTGTATAAATCCTTACTTATAGTGGAACGAGGAGAAACTTGCATTCCAGCCAAGCATTTTGCAAAGGATATGTTGGGAATATGGTTCGACGATGAGGAAAAAATTTGGCATTGGAAAAGTCCAGAGGACAAAATCATTATTGTCTATCCATCCAACAATTTCGAAGATGAAGAAATCAGGCCATCGGAAACTTCCGGCTTCAACTTTTCAAGAAAAGATCACATCGGACACATAAAGTTATATTGTAACGGGAATCATATTAAGGTATATAATTTCAAATTCAGTTCATCACAGCAGGCAACAGAAGCCTTCAAAACACTGAAAAAATATTGCATTTCAACGATTATCAAATTAGGACTTTCGGAAGCGGACATAGATCAGCGTGGATTCTATATACATTGGGATCTTCCAGGAGCCACCGATTTTCTCAATTCTATTTCGTTTATTAATACTGGTACTAATCTCTACAAGTTTTATGGGAAAGAAATTCTTGGTTTAACAGGTGTAGGAGGGTCTTGGTCTCAACTCAGTACTCAAGTAGTTCCATCTCCTAATCCTACGGCAAATTTACCGTTTTCAGCATTTACTTCACAAGCAAAACCTCAGCAAACTTCTATGACATTTGGAACACAGCCAACAATACAAACCCCTCAGAATCTTCAGACTATCCAACCTTCTCAGACTCAACAAACATCGCTTTTCCAACAACCTGTTCAACAGCCTAATCCCTTCCAAGGTTTTGGTACTGCAACAACCCCAGTAAAAAAAGATAGTAATATTTTCGGATCATCCCAGTTAGGAACGTCCCAACCTGGGTCCGCAAATACCCCTTCCATTTTCTCAAATTTCGGAACACAAAAATTCGAATCAAAGAAACCCAATCTATTTGGTTCGACTCAGGTTTCGAACCCCTTCGGGGGAGACCAGCAAACCTCAAATCAAGGTTTTAATTTCAATGTCGGAACAACACAACAAAATCCCGCTTGGAGTTTCCCTCCAAAATGAGTTTGGAATAGTTAGTTATAAAGTTATATGGAACTTTATAACCAAATTTTACCGAGGAATATTAGCTATAAAAGAATCTATGTTATCAGAACTCACAAAACAATTTCCTAGTGGATTATTCACATCAAAAATTCTGGGAAAAACAAATGAAAATGGTACTGGTCTCACTACATCTTCCCAGGATAAGAATGAGACATCAAAGATTCTGGGAATATCCTGTCTTATACGGAAATCATCTTGATTAACTATCCCCACGTAGTCAGCGCCCGTACAAGGCTGACCTGGATAAGCCACTTGACAACTAATTTCTTGTCCTAAAGGAGTCACCGTTACAGAAGGGTACAAAAGGTTATACTTTTCTTTAATTATACCATAAGCCTTTGGAAGTTCGGCAATAACATCAAGATCCAGAAATTCTTTTGTCAGTTTTATAACATAAATCCCTTCTAAACTCACTACAAGATGAAATACCGTTCCAAAATTTTTGACTGAGTGTGCAAAACCTACATAATCTTGGGCCGAAGGCCATGCAATTCTAACATTGTGAGTAATATAGGCGGATCGAGGATGAGTATGATAAGTATACCTAGCCGCTACGGCATCTACAGCTTCTCCTTCACCGGTGCTAATGGTCTTCTTATCTGCAATAATTTCATATAACAACGATTCTCCGGCTCGAACTACTTTATTCAAATTTAGTGCTCCAGCAACCTCCTTTTGCGTAATTTTTCCAGAAATGTCTTGAGTAGATGCAGCTTTCGCAAGTGATCTAAGGTATCTTCCAGTGGCTGGTTTGAAATAAGCATAAGCATTACAGGTTCTAGGATTTATAACATGTGATTGGTATTCTCTTATAACGTACTCTATCAAGATTCGTGCATCTTCTGTATTTATTTCATCGGGATCGATATAGTCGTTTTGTCTGTAAAGTGCCAATATTTCTTTATTACCCACCGACCCTATCGGAGTCCGATTCGTAATATACGGATTGGAAAAACCCATTCTTGTGTATAATTTCAACGGTGCTTCAAACATTTTCGGTTCAAGTATAACTCCGAGCCATATCAATGCGTCGTTAGGAAACTGTACCAATAACGCATCCAACACATTCGTCATGATAATCGTTCCTGTACCTCTACCAGAGGCCTTATAAACACACACATCGTATAGTTCAACTATTTTTCGAGTCGGATCATAAGCAACAAGTACATGGCCCAAAATAGAATCGAGAAAATCTCTATGATTTAAGATTGAGATAAGTTCTTCCTTGCTTTTTCTTGTTTGCAATTCCGCAAGAACAATCGCGGGTACAACAAGTATCAAACCCTTGAAAATGGCCTTATCATCATAATATTCAATGGGATCGTATTTTGCACCTTTCGGATAATTCAAAATCGGTTGAAATTTTGTGTTATATTCACTATGGATGGCACCCTCGTCATATCCCTGGCCTCTTAATCCACACATGTAACTTCGACCTCTTACCTCGTTGATTAAAGCTAGAAAATTATTTTGATCAGGCTGTATCTCTGTAACTATGTTCAACATAATAGGGGTAGTTTCCATAGCTTCTCGTTCCAGTGTTGGATAATGGACAGGTATTTGTTCCATCTCTACGTTTATTTATAGTCTTATATTAGAATTTAGAGAAATAAAATTGAGTTCAAGAAATGATGAGACAAAAATAAAAAGATGTCTGTTAGTGATAAAATATTTTGTAACGATTGCGGAAAATCCTTTTCTTCAAAGGGTTATCTGAAATTGCATATTCTTAACTCAAAACGGTGTCAAAAGCACAAGGATGTACTATATTTATGTAGAAAGTGTGGTTTCAAAGGCATGAACCACAAGACTATTCTAGAGCACATCGGGGATTGTGATATAATTTATGAGAACAAAGATCCTATAGAGATTTTAGAAGATTCTGTTAAATTGCTTGAGGAGAATGGGCGAGATGTAGACAGAGAGGAAATTCGTAATCTCAAAATGAAACTTCAAATAGCGGATATCAAACTACGTATCTATCAGGACATTATAGAAAACAATTTACCGATCAAACTCGACGATACGATACGGGAAAAGGTGGAAGTTATGGAAAGGACTGCCAAAGTCGAAGTTTATCGTAGTTACAGCAACGGACGACTTGATGTGGTACTTAACAGAGATTTTGAAACAGTAGATAGACAACAAACATGTGATGATAAAGGTACAGTGGAAGACATGATTTCTAAATTACCTCTTGCAATTCATAAGGAATTAGAAGATAAACCTATTCATACTGAAGAAAATATATTCAGAGATCCAGGTATTATTATAGAATCAGGACATGTGAGTTCACAGTCTAATATTTCTATGTCAGAGTCAGAGTCAGAGTCAGAATCAGGATTATCATTTAGATCAACAGACTTTATGAAAAAAGATACAGAAGAAGAAGTTGATCTTTCGATTAGCGATACAACTGCTGGTCCGGTATCTCCTACTCCAGCTAAAATGACACCAAAAAGAAGAAAAAGAATCCAATACAGGACAATAAAGAACTGTTCCCAAGAAGATGCAAAAGACATGAAAGTCCACATAGAAACCATCACAGATAAATTTCATACATTACACCCTAAGATTGGACAAGAAGAATTACAACGGGATATAGCAGCTCTGAAAAAGGGGAAAGTCACATTGAAAGTCTTAACAGAAATACGAACCAAAAGATGCAATTGCCTGGTTTATCTTGGCATAAACGAATACATAGAATTACTGAAAAATCACTGTACACAGATCAATACCCTCGATCCATCAATATTAGAGAATAAGAAAATGCGAAATACTTTTATTTCTACATTAGAGCAACGTTTATTACAATGTAACGGTTATACAGATACTTATTTGGACGCAGAAGACGTATCGCAATTCAGTAAGATTTTGAGTGAAAGATTGCCTTCCACTGGAGAATTCTGCCCATTGGACTTAGAGAATTTTTATAGAAGGGTCATGAATCCATCTGCAGCCTTTTTCACGGTTAAGGACATCTTGAATACAGAATTGCAAAATATTTACGGTTGTAATCAAATCGTGTATGTAGATTTGCCAAAATCATCAAAAGAAGACCCTTACAGTTTCTATATTTTAGAAAAACTCGAGGGAGATATTAGATATTGGAAAATGGGTTGTAGAATGGAAGATATAGCTACGGATTTGGCCGAAAACTTGGTTCAGTACTGTATCAAAAGGTTTACCAAAATCTATAGGGATGTTTTTGGAGATAACGACTATAGGGAGAACTGGGAAAGCGAAAATCAAGTCACCGAGTACGATTGCGGGTCACTTGTTCGCAATATAATCACATTATCGAATTCTTTCAAAACCTGTAAAATTATGCAAGAACTTGTAAAAGAACACGCTACGTTTGTGCCAACATCCAACGATAAATTTAACCTATTGGGAGACGATGCAATTCAGAGAAAACGTTTTGTAACTATGAGAAAGAATAATTATATGGAACAGATCAAGGAGAATCTTGGACAGTTGTTTGACAAAGTTACCGATCAGGAGATTATTAAGATCTACGACAAACATCAAGAAGAGTTCGCTTAGTTTAAAGTTCTGGGCTATATAGTATAAGATATATAATATGGAGACTATCTTTGGTTATACCGATCCTGCGAAATCCCTTACAGCAACCACACGTCAGTTAGAAAAAAATTCAGAAAAATATCGGAAAATAAAGATTTGGTGGAAACGTTTCAAACCAAGAAAGCTTGAACGTTTCTGTTTAGCACTCAAAAATAATACTCATATTACCCTTCTCGACATATCCTTCTTTCGTGGTTTTACAACGACCCACCTCTCTAAGATTTTGAATGCTCTTCATTTTGAAAGACAAGTATCCTTAAGACAACTCAAACTTACGGAAAACGGATTTTTTGATTCAGCGGTTGATGTAATTATGAAATGGCTCCCGAATATGCCGAAAAATCTCGAACTCATTAGCTTGGATTATAACAATTTTAGTCCATCGAAACTCGTAGAACTCGCAACAGTTTTCTGTACTTATTCCAATCTTAGAGGAGTATCTTTGCAGAGTACGGAAATCGAGCCAAATTATGCGAGAAAACTCTATAATATCTCACTGAAAGCTTCTATCCCTATACAATTTAATCTGAAGGGGCTTACAAAATCAGAGAAGAGATTTCTTAAAAAGCGTAGAGAGGCCATATGTCAAAAACCACCCAAACCGAAATTATCAAAAAGAGAAAGTCACTCTGAGATAGTTACTATTAGTTAAATATCTGCTTAAAATTATACTTTATTATAAGTAACTGAGTATGCTTACCCGTAATCGAAAAAGACTTTTAGATGATGAAGAAGACATTAATCAGAAGCGCAAAAAGCGAAGATGTAGACGGATTACAATAGTTGACGATGAAGAAAATAAATCAGAAAACGATCCAAGCTTTAATTCAGCTGATGTTATCGACCTGGATGATGAAGAGGATGAGGATAATGAGGAGGAAGATGAAGATGAAGAGGAAGATGAAGATGAAGAGGAAGACGGAAATTACGAAGAGGGAAAAGAGAAAAAGGATTTTAACGAAAAACTGGCACTAAAGACTTTGAAATTACAAGATCCTGTAGCCTACAAACAATTCATCAAGGTTAGACAGGTATTGATAAATCTTGAACCCAATATTATCGATATCCTAAAATCGGATATAAAACTAAAAGACAAGGCTCGGGTTGTTGAACTTTATGAGATTTGGAAAACGCACCCACAACCAAGCGATGAGTACACCGATGCTAGAGGAATCCTTCGGGCAACGTTAAAAGAGGCAAGGATGGAACATAAACAATATGCAGAATTTGGAAAAGAAAGGCTAGAAGCTCTAAAGAAAAAGAAAAGGTCCTTGAACATTACAGACCCTACCATAGGAATGAAGATCAAGATATTATCCCTCAACACTAACGATGAGAATCTAGCAGTTATCTATCGCAGATATAGGGAAATCCAGTGTCAAAGTCCTAGTGATGACGAATATCAGAAAACCAAGAACTGGCTATGGTGGGCTACAGAATTACCTTATGATAAAATCTGTGCTTTCGAAGATACCTGTTCAAATTACCTTCAAGGAGTCTCTCGTGAATTAGATAAAAATCTTTATGGTATGAAAGAAGTAAAAGAACAAATTCTTGTATTTCTTAATGCTCGAATGAGATCGCCTCAAATGAAGGGCTGTTCTCTAGGTCTTATAGGACCGCCTGGAGTAGGAAAAACCGAAATTGTAAGGTCTGTTGCCAGAATCATAAAACGACCATTTGAAAAGATTTCATTCGGGGGAATTCATGACATTACGGTGATCAAAGGGAGCGATTCGGTCTATATAGGTGCTCATCCCGGACTAATCGCGAAAGCTCTAAAGAAAATGGGAGTAAAGAACGGCATACTCCTGCTAGACGAATATGAAAAAGCGTGTGAAAATCCAAACATTGGCAACGCTATGCTTGATATCACAGATCCTGACCAGAACGATGAGTTCAGAGATGATTTCTTTCCGGAACTCAAAATAGATCTCTCACAACTTTGGCTTACGTATTCTATGAATGAACTTCCGGTAAATAAGGCTCTTAGGGATAGGTTATTTGTGGTAAAAGTAAAAGGTTATCATCAGCACGAAAAGGTTAGGATTGTTATAGATCACCTCTTCCCAAAATATCTCAAAAATATGGGAATGCCGGAGGGTTGCATTAAAGTACCTGAATCAGTTGCGGCTTATCTCATCAGTCGTTGCAGTTCCTACTTTGAAAAGGGAGTACGAGAGGTTAATAGAGGCGTTCAAGATTTAGTCAGAAAACTAAGTTTCCTGATAAATAACCCCGATAAATCCTTTGAAGTTGCTAATGAGGAACTTTCTTTCCAACTTCCAAAACAGATAAAGTTTCCCTTAACTCTAACCGACAGAATGGTAAGTACATTAACAAAACAACATGAGCTTGATCATTATCTTGCCAGTATGTACATATAATTTTTCTTTCTTCTTAATAAATGACCGATTTTCTTAATACTACCAGGTATGGTACTTCGCAAGGAAGACTAAATAATTTTCTTTTATCTCTCCTGATAGTTTGCGTAACTTTGTTGGTTTTTTCCGTAATTATCTATTTCTGGTGTAGGTAATAGAGCCTATGTAACTCCCATTTAAGAAGATCTTCTCTATATTCCATCACTCCCTCCTTTGTAAGAATTATTGGACTGGTAAATGTTACATGTGGATCTAGCCATATTTGTTTTTTTTTTCATAATAATCTTGTTATAAAAAATTTTTTCTACTTTCCTACAACCGCTCGTAAAAACACAAGGACAAAAATAAAACCGATCAAAGCGACCACAGCCACTGCGATCCAATAAGGGACCGGGTTCGTTATTCCACCGGCATAATTTTCGACGAAGTTTTCCTTAACCGACCGCTGTCTTGGACTAAATTTCTCAGTCTTAGCCGCGCAGCTTTCTGGTCCAGAGATATTCAAAGCGGATCTATCCATCCAGCATTGCAGTTTACACTGGTTGGGGTAGTTTGGCATTATTCTGTCGCAATCCCTCACACTCAACTGAAACGCTTTGTTAGGATCTCCCGTTCTTTTGAGATTTTCCAAGAATGTGGTCGGTCTTCCCCTGATTACTGGGATCTCAGGCCAAAATTCGCAAGGATTTCTTTGATTCATGATAATGAGATCGTACATAGCGTTTTGGCACATTTTTCCGCACTCGCTTTGGATAACATCGCTTTGATTTTGGCCCATAAAAGTGGCACAGGTGTTGTAACAACAATCGTTAACGCTGTTGATGTCTTGTGTCCCGTAGTGGGCAATGCAACCTCTTGCTGGAGTTAATGATAACTTAGCTGTCATTTTATTTAAGGATGGGAAAAAATTTACACCAAGGAAACTTTAAAAAAATGAATTTAGCTCTAAACATGTAGAGAAAATTGTCCTAATAGAGATGATGAATGTTTTTGTCAGTTGTGAAATAGGTGAAAAATCATAGGCAGCTGAGGAAAAAATTCAGAGACACTCATTTATGGGTAATAAAAACCATCTCTTTTTCGGGCATTGGAATTTGTTTCCTAAATCGGGCACTGGAAAACGTTTTCACAACGGGTCGACATACTCGGGGTTATAGCGATTTTTGTGAAAATCCCAATACTCTTTACACCCCATCCTGAAGTCTTTTGGTACTTCCTTTGCCTTGTACCAAAATACACAGTCTTCAAGCTTGTTACTGGTGGTGGCATTATGGATGTATAGGGCCGTATAATCATCCGTGATTTGGTCCATAAGATCACAGAACATTCCAAAGTCCGGAATGACACCCCCGTAATTTTCCCAGAGGGATTTTCGATTTTTAAGATTTGTTTCGCGCAGGATGAAAGTCCCATCGATATTCGTTCGGATAACCGGCTTAATATCCATACAGTACTGCAGGGAGAGAATAAACCAAAATTTCCAATGTCGTCCGTTTTTAAAAATTCCTTGGAATAAGGGGCGACTCATTAACTTTGGGTCATCGGTGCAATCATCCAATAATAATACTCCCCACGGAACTTCAACGTATCTCTTCGCGATTTTCTGTCTTTTGACAAAATCTTCAACCCTCTGCTCATCCAGTTTATTATATACGAAGGTGGTGGGGAATATTCCACTGTAGTGTTGATTGCTGTCTTCGGTACCGCTCATTACCACTCCTACAGGAAAAATATGCTTTTTCTCGTACAAGAGACTCGTTATAAGGTAACTTTTCCCCGTACCCGGCTTGCCGATCACGACTGTCTTCGCTCCTCCCTTGTGTGGATCGTACATATTTTTAGTAGAAGGCGGAATCATATCAACGTCTAACTCCTTAATCTCAAGTTTTTTTGGACTACTCATTTGTAGGAAGTATTGAGTATTCTTTAAATTTCCTCAAATCGATATTTAAACATATTTTACAGAGATTTCAACGCCGTCTGCATGCCACCAAGCCGTATATTATCATAGCGAGAGCGGCTATTCCACCTATCCATGGAATGAAGAATAGGATTATAAAGATAATTGGCAAGTATGTAGGCCATTTCTTAATAGCTGTGCATCTAAAGGTGAAATAGATCGCTGTAATTACGAAAAGTATGTCAATAACTAACAGGACTATAAACAAAGCCAGGGAAAGTCCGAGAATTGTTCCATTATTATTTCCATATCTTTCAAGAGTCTGATCCTTATACGCATTTGCAAGTCTTCTGTAATTGAGATAAGCAGCCGGAGAAAATAACATTTTATTCTACGTCAAGAAGAAAAATATTTATATTTTAATAAAGTATGACAGAATCGGAAAGTATAGCCGGTTATTTTTTAGCGGACTATTATGCGCCAAGTCTCGACGGCAACTATATTAGTCAACCATTATGTTGGTCAAAAATGGGAAAAAACCATGAAGTTTGTAGTCGCTCGTGCGTTTATTGCCCTCACGGTAAGGATGGATCAGTATGGTATATTAGCGCAGTTGATAGCGACGGAAAACCAAACCAATGTAGATATAAAACCCATACTACAAGTCCCAAATTTTGCATGCCAGAATGTGATAAAGATTATAAAGCAGGACGGTGCGCCGATGGTAAAACTACAGTTTGCCCGCTAATGTATAAACATTGTAAAAGCCCGGGGTATTTAGAAGATCCGGATATCAGCGGCGTCTCTCCCGGCCCACTTTGTGACTTAAATTGTTGCGGTGCCGCGCATTTTCCGAATCATTGTTCTCCTTGTTATGTAAAAGGAACATCAAAGTATGATATTAAAACTTGTAAGAAAACTGACGTAATTAAAAAAACACCTATTAGACCTCAGCGCCCAAATTGCGGAAATTATCTTAATCTCTCTCTTACGTGGCTAGAATACTGATCGATCGCCTAAATTTGTTATTAATTCAGAGAAATTAATAATCTAATTATACTATCATTGCCCTCACATGGGCTTAGAGAACTAAGATTAGATCATTTGATAGAATTTCTATCAAATGCTTTATTGCTTAATAAATTTAGAGACACTCTTAAAACTGATGTGGCACAGGCCTAAGATTGTGGGAACGTTACCACGCACATGCCATGGTACTGCATTTCCTTGACCGCGCTCGGCAAGCGAGGCGCGAAGGTCCAGACATACATGAGCTCCCGCACGATACTAGCCACCTTGGCTTCATCCGCGTGGGGAGCGAGTCGGTGAAGTATGATTGTAAAACGTTCAGGGGTGACACCCTTACCTTTCGGCTCGGCAAGCATCATCTCTAGATGCGAGCCTATACGCTCGACCATCACAAGGAATCCCGGGTTGGGCGAGTCCTTCTTCCACAATCGGCGTTCCTTACGATCCCGAGCTGAGCAACTGTTGAACTTCATGGTGCTGATAGGTTTGTACTGATAGGTTTGGGTTGTTATACACTTGAAATATATGGAGTTCCTACGAAGATTCAGTTTTATTATACGAGGGCTTCTTGACCAGATGATCTTAGACCGTCTCATCCTTGGCTCTCAAGAATGAGACGGTCTTACCAAACGTTATCATCAGTGGCAGGATCCTGGAATACTGCAAGCTTTCGCAATTTGAAATATGCTTCGCTGTAGAACACGGGTGGCGCATGTGCTCCTCTATCCTGGGCACTCATTCCTCCATCGAAACAGCCATTAGCTGGATCAACGCCACCACCTTGCTGTACAGCTCTTTCAGGACTTGCTTGCAAACACTGTTGGAGAACATGACCACAAGATGAATTTCCTCCTTGGCTGCAATATCCCGGTGTTGCACCCCTACTCCAATCTCCGCATATAGTAATATTAATCATTACAGCTTGATAATTGAAGTCACAACCACCTGTGAACGCGCCTTTAGCATTTAAGACATAACTACCCTGCAAAACCTGGTATTCTTGTCCTCCGTTCTTCGCATTTTTATAATCTGGGTATTGAGTTGCTGGCCATGAACTGGGATCCGGATTATCGCTCAATGGTCCTCCGGATTTCATCAACTGCTTTCTATCAAAAAGAGCCATAGGCCAAAACCATGCATAAACCCTATTATTAGGACTCCACTGTACGGTATATATACCCCCACCGGTCAAATTCATGTTATAACCAAACGACCCGTCTGGCATAACAATTTGGCAGGTGCCAGCATTGTATCCCGCTTGCCCAGGACATCCATATCTCCAAGCACCGCTTGGAGATGGTTTGGCGGCAGAATCTATTTTCCAGTCGTCAGTATGACATCCGCTATATGGCACTGCGCGTCCGGCTGGTGGCCACGATTCGCCACAACAGCTTCTAACGCCCGCAGCTTGATAGTCACCACCGAGATTGTTCCAACCGGTCATCCAATTTGTAGGATATTCGTTTGTGACCTCGCAATATGGACCTGTATGGATTGAGAGCAAATTTGTCGATGAAAAATTATTTTGTTCAAGAATATCGAACTCGCCTCCACTGGGCCACGCAGATACATTAATGGGTTTTCCCAAATAGGCCGACATAAATTCATCATTCGGATTCATGCCTCCCAAACCTGGGGGAGGTTTACTGAACAATTTAGGCGGCTGACATTCAAATACCATATCCTCCTTAAGAATCGTGCTTTTGGCTAATTTTGCCATTCCTTCCTTATATAAGTTCGTCCCAACTTTTTCATGATAAAAATCTGGAACACCGACAAAACCATTAAGCCATAACGCCGGCCACACCCCGCATCCAATGGGGCAATGTTCAATATCAAACACAAACAGGCCACCCTTGAATAGTTTTCGACTCATTAAACGTGGAACTCCTACACCACCGTTGTAGGGAGGATTCTTGGTAAATCCATTGGGGCCCCCGGCATTCCGCGAAATGTCTATCTTAATACCACTACTGGTAGGAGTTTTATAATCACTTAGCAATTCAGCGGCATTACCTGTACTTGAAACGTTTTGCCAGATTACATTTCCATTCACGTTAGGAATGATTATACCACTGTTATCTCTTACCATACCGTACGTATAATCAACCATACCGTTTGTTGGGTCGGTACCCTTAGCTCCGTTTGGGCTGTCCCACACAAATGCATCCCGTAGTGACTTTAGATCTCTTACATCAAAAATCTTTTTGTAATTTCCGGGAGTTCCTACACCCCCCGCTCCTCCAGTTCCCCCCGTTCCCGTTTTTTCAGCGCCTTGTTTTCTGAGACTTACCATTACTATAAGAGCAATGACCAACCCAGTTAGAACTAATCCCAATATTATTGTTATGACATTGCCTCGATTTAATACAGCCATTTTATATTAGAAAATATAAAAAACGTAGGGTTTTATTTCTAAGACGGGCATTTATCGGTAGTACCTGGTCTTCCTTGCCAACACACTGAGTTCCAAATAGGTGCCCCGGATCCAACTGATGTTTTATATTGAGGGGTTGTTATTAGTACTTCCTTTTTCCTGTTGTCTATTGGGTGAGCACCGCCTTGCCCTTTTTCATAAGGACTTCCGCAAGGATTGTACGCTGACCCCATCCATAAATTGAACATAATGTAAGTGTCGTCATCGATCCTTGGGAAATACTTTAGATTATCGGGGGAGCACTTACCTCCCGTGGGACACTTCTCTCCCGGTAATATAGTCCCACCGCACGCGCACAATGTATTTTGAGCAATAATCGGGCCATCATAAAGCCAAGGATAAATCACAGCATCTCCGCCAGTTGGATGCCCTAATCGCGCCTCCCAGTGGATTTGGGGAGCGCCAACAGTAGTATCAGGATCGTCATATTTGCATTTAATTGTAATCCAATTATCCCATTTCCCATACAAGGCACCCCAATCTCCAGCGTTGAACGGATCCCATCTTTGGACCCGTGATTCGCTTGCTGGATTTCCGGGAGGAATAGGGCAACCATTATCTGTTGTAGGAGCCGCACAACCGGTTATCTTTACTCCGCCCTCGCCCATATCGGCAGCTGTACAGCATTCATACCATGGCTGAATACCCCATTGCGAAGGGCCTTGATTTGCTTGACTTCTTGATTTACCCCATTCCAGGAAGTCGAGTTCATTACAAATATTGGGCCAGCAAAAGCCAATTCCTGAAGTCTTTGCGTCATTGGGCTTATAGGTGTAAGCCCCAAAAGTTACGTTCCAGGCACCAGGAATTATTTTTCCTGTCACGGGATCGGTATAAGTGTTTTGGTAAGCTGCTGCCCCTTCGTTCAAAAACTTAACACTAAATACGAATTCTCCATATTGCGCCGGTGCACACGACCTAATCTCTGATCCCGCCCATACTGGATTTCCATCTGCATCAAAGACTCCGGGAATCTTATCTAATTTGAGTTTAATACCATCCCAACAATCATTCTCGCCATGTCCCTTGGGCGGACAACAATTATAGATGGAAGAACCACTACATATTGCTGTGGTCTTTTCAACAGTAACGAAATCCGGTTTCCAAAACTGTGGTCCCGGGAATGGATTCATCCAATTGCACGGGTAGTGTTTAGTAACCTTCTCCCCATTCTCCAACACAATGTGTGTATTGGGGCACGTCGTAGCCGGGTCTCCGTGATAATCAGTCCACCAGAGTTGACGGTAGTCAAGATCCCCCATGGGATTTGGAACTCTATTGGCAATAAGATAGGGATAATTTGGATCTAGGGCTTTTGCTAGACCTCCGGCACATCCCAGAGGAGTAATACAATAATTTTTACCAAATTTGTGAGGACCGAAAGTGATATTGGAAAAACCTTTTAGCGGCGGGCAGGTAGCGTCACCTGTACTACAGGCGTGAGTAAGTTTTGTACCATCTTGGCTTTGATATGTACATACGTCGAGACTTGGACATTCGGATGTAGGATCATAACACCTACCGCTTCCTAAACCCCATCCGCAAAGTTGACCAGATGGACAGTCAGCATCTCTCGTACAATTTTGATTATATTCTGTTCCCAACAGTATGCATTTCATACCTGCTGGAGCTGTACAACCAGTTGGGACAGGTCCAGTAATATCTTGACATGTATGTGTAATAAATTTGCTTCCTAGGTCATCCGTGCACGACCATTTACAGAGGAAGTTACTGTTTGGACAATCCAACGCCGAACAGTAACCTCGTTGTGTTCCCAATCCGCAAACCTGTGTGATGTCACAGTCGCTGTCTTGATAGCATAGCGGAACCCCGCCAGGAGCATTAGAATAAACATGAGGAGCCTTAGTCTGATCACACCCACTCCCACTCGGCATCCCTGCGACGTCTTGTCCTCCACAGGCATGCGTAGTTTTGTTCGCCTCTGTTCCAGCTTTACATTGCCATTCGGTAACAATAGATTTGGGGCACGTGGAACTGGTGAATTCTTGACAGGCCCCCCTTGTTGCAAATCCCATACCACATATTTGGCCAACGGCGCAATCTGTATCCTTAACACAACTCTTTGCCGTTTTTGCGGCTCTTATAGCTCGTGCAAAGCCGTCTTTCTGCTGGAATGGCCATATCTTTGTTCCGCATGCGATTAAGAAATAGACCAAAATTAGGATCACAATAAGTAGTACCATAATACTTACGGCACAATTTTGCTTCATTCTGTTGTTTATTTAATGGCAGAATTTTTTTCTTCTTAAAAAATCTATTCTTGACCGTTAAATATTATTGAGATATACTCAATAATATTCGGTTAGTACGAACTAAGCCTGGAGTCGAATCATCCGTAACTCCTCTCGGTTTACTTTCCTATTCCAGCGACCCTCCCGAATCTCAATATATGGTTCGCCCCTTGTGGGATGCACAATACGGTATTCCCTTCTCGTGAGATTTTTCCGGACAGCCCTTTTGTTTAGGTGGCTGTCCGCATGTTTCTTAGCCTCTACCATATTTCCATACCTTCTCTTGGAGAAATACCGATTCTTTTTTCCCAGGAATTGGACCAAATATTTCTTTTCGGTAATTTCTATTACGGCTCCTCCGAACACACCTCCCATCCATTCTGTTGTTTGCATTTCTTCCATTTTTCGTTATGTCTGTATAAAATACAGAAAAAATATTCAATTTGTTCATTTTAGGAAATCAAGATCATCTGTTTATTTAGGATTCGCGCCATTTGTGACCACTTCGTGTTAATTTTCTGAACTGTCATATCCGTTCCTGTTTCCTAAGATCTTGTCCATTGATGTTCTCCACTCAATGGCACTGGCTTTGGCTTCATCACATCCGTATTTAGTTGCGGAAAAAGACTTGCTTTTTCTTTTTCCATCTTCATACCATCGCGCAACCCAGTTCTTTTTAAAATTGTGGTAATTGACCCCAGTCTTTCCCGAAACGTTATCTTTTCTTTTATGTTGGTTCCGAGCGTTTATACCATTTTTACCATTCCTCAAATTCTTTTTCCTATTATCCAACCCATTTCTATTGATGTGATCAACTTCTTTCCATTGAGGACAAACAACTTTATGAAATTTTCGCGCAGATAAACCCTGTTTCATTTTGTTGCCATGTTCCATGTAAAATCTATTACAGTAACCTTTATGTGCAAACCATGAACAATTTTTTACAAGATGTAGATCCTCCTCGTCTATCTTGGCGACAAGATTTCCTTGCATTTGAACCTCCACATAAAATTCCTGGCTCTCTCTAACATAACGGTACTTGTTCTTAACAAGTTCTAATTCTATTGCTTTTTTCCTTTTGTACTGGAGAGCTTCTTGTTCCGCGTTTTCCAAACTACCATATCTAAACGTAGTAAAAGTTTTGTAGTGACGTTGAGGACTGTTTAGGAAACGAACTTCATATCCATTAAGTTTTGATATAAAACGTATCGAACCTCCAAAATGACCGCCTTTCCATTCACTTACTATTATTTTATTCATTTTATTGGTTCTAGTATGTCTTTAAATTGACGGTGGTATAATACCACCGTCAAGATTCTTGCCATTTATGACCACACTTCGCGCACGTAGCAAAAACCGACGTAGATTCGTCACAACCGCGCGTTTGTTTCGAATATAAAAAAGTTCTTCTGCACCCACACTTACCACATTCTAGAATACTTTCCTCGACAGAGAACGGTGTTTCAATAAAGTCTTGTCTTTCCTTTCTCTCAAACCTGAAATCGTCAAAGGAAGGGTGATCCCACCCAATATTTTTCTTCTTGATATCGGCCAATATTGTTTTCAGAGGAGTCTTGCTTATAATGGTGCCGATACATTGATAGATATATTCTTTGTAAAGTTTTTCTATTTCTTCCTCGTCTTTGGTAATTTTCGAACACGAATCGAAAATTGCCTTTTCAAAGATTTTGATATTCTGGGTCCTTGTCAGCACAGTTTCCAACGCTTCTTTGCCGTCTTCTCGAAATTCGAAATCCATGATTGCAACCTTTCTACAAACCTTCTAGAAGTTTGGTCCAAATTTCATTTTTTACAGAAGTTTTTTCGTACTTAGTAATAAATGTGGATGAAATTAATACCAATCGTATTTTCCCTGATACTTATCGGAATCTTAATCTGGGCTATTGTAACGCAGGTAAAAGAACATCACAAACAGAACGATCCGAAATTGAGGGAACTAAAAAAGAAACTGGAAGCATTGCATCCCGCCGTGAAAAACCTTGATTTTTATGAAGGAGAAAGATCGTACACGATCAACAAAGAAAAAATATATCTATGCCTGAAGGATGAGAATGGACATTATTATGATAACAACATGCTTTATTATGTCTTGATCCATGAGCTCAGCCACTCGTTAAATGATGAGGTAGGGCACACTGAGAAATTCCACGAGATCTTTGAGGATCTTTTAAAGCGAGCAACAGCCCTAGGACTTTATAACCCTTCTTTACCCCTTGTTAAAAACTATTGCGAATACTAAAAATGAAAATATGATCTAAAGAAACAATTCCTTATAAAAAACAGAAAATGTCCGAACTCTTCATTTGTTCAAGATGCAAGATGAAGTACGAAGAAAAGGATTTTGGGTTTACAAGGGTTGGTAAAAGATATAAAATCTGCGCGAAATGCAGAACATCCTATAGAGAAAATCAACTAGAACGAGTTAGGGAGATCATGAAAGAAAAACATGTAGAGTGCTTAGAAAGTGAGTATATAAAGAGTGTAGCAAAAATGAGATGGCTTTGCACCGATTGTCATCATGGCTGGGAGGCAAGTTTCGCATCTGTTGGAAAAAGTAGAGGATGCCCAAAATGTAAAAGAATTAAGACCAAAATTACCCTAGAAAAGGTAAGAGAGGTTGCAGAAGACCGAAATATTACATGCCTAGAAACAAAATATCGTAATATGAGTGTAGGTATGATGTGGCAATGCAATATCTGTCTATATGAATGGCGAACCCACTTCAATAATTTCCGAAGAGCAAACGGTTGTCCTAAATGCAATGGTATGGTAAAATATACCCCAGATGAACTTCAAGATTTCGCTTCGAAATGGGGAGTAGAATGCATGACAGACGAATATATAAATAGCGCGCTTCCAGTTCCGTGGAAATGTAAAATCTGTAATTTCTCCTGGAAAACTTCCTTAAGCAATTTCAAAAAAAAGAAAGAAGGTTGTCCAAGATGTTGCAAAAATAAGGCAAAATATAATATAAAAGAAGTAAAAGAGATTGCCGAATCTAGGGATATCATTTGTCTTTCTGAAAAATATGTAGATTGCCGCAAACCAATGTTATGGAAATGCAAAAAATGTAATCGAGAATGGGAAACAACTTTTCGAAGTCTAAAACAAAACATTGGTTGCTTGCCATGTTCTGCAAGATTGGGTTTAGATCATGTTCAAGAAATCTTAAAAGACAGGGATATAACATGTTTAGAAAAGGAATACAAAAATTCTCAATGTAAAATGTTATGGCAATGCGATATTTGTTCCTATAAATGGGATACCACATTTACGCATATCAAGCACAGCAAAAGCGGTTGCCCCAATTGCGCCAGTTGGAAATCAGAACGAATGTGCAGGGAGATTTTCCAATCCTTTATGGGTTACAATTTTCCAAAGAAGAGACCAGAATTTCTCCAAGGTCTCGAATTGGACGGCTTCTGCAAAGAACTCAAAATCAGTTTTGAGTACCAGGGGCGTCAGCACTATGAGGATATTCCTTTTTTTCATCGGACAGAAAACTCTCTCGAGGAACTTCAGGAAAGAGACCGGTTAAAGAAAGAGTTATGTCAAAAAAATGGAATAACTCTTATAGAAATCCCCCATACCTATGATCACAGGGATAAAGAGGGGATGGAAAATTTCGTGATGCAGAAACTCGTTGAGGGTAAATTTCTTTTAAAGATTTTCCTTCCATCTATAAATGAGTGAAGTAACAAGAGCAGTAGCAGTTTTTGACGGAAAGAACAAATGGAAATTAGCCGGTACAGTAGTTTTCGAACAAGAGCCCAGAAGAAATACGGTGGTTACCGTTAATCTCGTAGGATTCCCCAATAACCATATCTCAGGATTTCACATTCACGAATGGGGAGATATGAGCGAAGGATGTAAGTCTATGGGACCACATTATAATCCCTTTCATTATTCTCATGGAAACTACAAAATTGTTGGAAAAATGAGACACGTTGGTGATTTGATAAATAATCTTATTTCTAACGATATGGGCCATGTACATGTTCGATTTAGCGACGACTTAGTCCAACTAAAGGGAAAACACTCTGTTATAGGACGAGGACTGGTCATACACGAGAAAATGGACGATCTAGGTAAGGGAGGTCCGCTTAGTACCTCTGGAAACAAAGAAAGTCTTCTTACTGGAAATGCCGGAACTAGAGTAGCTTGTGCTGTGATAGCGCTGACAGAGTCATAGTATGTATTCATTCGAAATCTATAAAAATTTCTTACTAATATATAAAATGAATAACGTTCCTGTGATAATATATATCATTCTATCTTTGGTAGTTATTGGAGTACTTTCTGGTCTTCTAATAAGATCTCAAATAGAAAAGAAAGAAAATTTGTGCATTTGTTCTGGTGCTCAGAGGCCTGGAACCGAAACGTGTGTTAATACGACAAGGCTCCAAGATGCATACTATTCTGGAAAATTCCTTCCCGAATTTGCAGCTGTCTAACAAAAAAAAAAGCTTTTTTCTTATTCCCCCCGAATAAGAAAATTTTTTGATTTTATCTCTATACTATAAAGACATGAATGTTCCAAGAAACGTCACCCCAATAGGGGATTTAATGGATATTGAAGAAATGGGCTCCCCTCCTCCTCAATTTCGTGCCATTAGAAACACTTCTAAAACTATGTATAGCGGAGGTGGTCCAGAACAAATGGCCTCAGAAAGATCCCAAATCGAAGCCTACAGGCGAAGAGGAATGCCACCAGGAGGCCCTGGCCCCCCCAGTGCTTATACTTCTCATCTTCCTCCGAGCGTGGGTGGATATGGCCCAGAGGGATACGGCCCTGAAGAATATGGGCCTATGCATAGGGAGCATTATCAACACCAGCAACAATTGCGAGAGTATCTAAAACCAGAACCAACCTGTTTGGAAATGGCTCAGCACGTGAAAAATTGTCCTATATGTACGAAATTCTATGATAACGATAAGACCGTTTACATCATTATTATCATAGTTCTGGCGATCATTTGTATACTATTGTTGAAGCGAGTATTGGAACTCTAAGTGGAAAGATATTTAAAAACAAGAAAATTAGTTCTAAAATGTGTCTAAAACATCCTATTAAAAATAAAGAGGATTCTAAATTATTTACCCTTACCATAGAGGAATACGAGAAAAAATATGCTGAGATAGAACAGGGATATATCGATGGCGGGGAATTTCCGAAGGATAACCTAGATGGCATAGGTTCAGGTAAGGGAATATTTCACCTCGAACCTTCTTGTATTTTTGGTTATAATACCGTTTTACTCCATCATTTACTGACTTCTGAAAGAAGAATTAAATTTAACAAAAAAATATTCGAGGGCAAAAAAAAAGGTGACCCGTGGTTGTCAGCAAGTGGCTTGTTGTCATCTTTTATGTTCATTAGAGCAGTGTTTGCTATGATAATGTCTGGAGATCATACAAAAGAGGACATACAACAGACTCTTAGAGATTTTTATAAAACAGGCTATGAACTTGACACCCTTTTTGGTACGTATCTCGTTATAACGAAATGGGAAGATGCCGAAGGATTCAGAGAAAATCTTCTTATATTACACGATGGAATGGAGAAGATAGGAACTCCTGAATTTTTTTACATAAAAAATAGGAGCTATATCTCCGAATGCGAATTCGAAGACTAAAAAACTAATCGCCTTAAAAGTTACTACTATATCTTAAAATATGGAATCTACAAAGGATAATTCCACGGAATCTATAGAATCTATATCTGCCGAGGAAACTGAAAAAGCCAATACGGAAATAGAACAAACTGCAGAAACTGTGGATCAAGAAACCGAGGAAGACACAAAAAACACAGAAAACACTAACGAAGAAGATACCAACAAAGAACAGAAAACATTTCCTTCTATTATCAACACGGTGGTATTATCAGGCGGTTCAGTTAAGGGTCTGGGCACACTTGGTGCCCTTCAATGTTGCTTTGACAATAATCTTTTGGATAACGTGGACACATATATTGGTACGTCGTCGGGACTTATGATAGCTTATCTGCTGGCAATAGGCTACGCGCCGAGCGAACTCATCGCATTTATCTGTACAAATAACGTTTTTGGAGAATTACAATACATTGATGTGGTCTCACTTGCAAACGGAGAAGGAGGCATTGACTTTTCAAAAATCTCACAAATACTCGAGAGACTAACAGTTGACCGTTTGGGGTTTTTTGTGACCCTCGGCAAGTTGAGAGAGATAAAAGGAAAAACTCTCATTGGGGTGACATACAATTATACCGAAAGTCATGTGGAATACCTCACTCCGGATACTCATCCTGATTTGCCATGCATCACAGCTATTAGAATGTCAGCTGGACTTCCCTTTATTTTTGAACCATTCAAATATATGAGTTGCCATTACATAGACGGTGGCCTAGCTGACAATTTCGGCATTCAGCTTGGAGATGTCGATGGTAGAAATGTTCTAGGGATACTTATAATGCCCGAGAAGCATGAAGGGGGTCGGGAGGAACTAAGCGGATTGGAATTCATGTACAACCTTATTTTTATTCCTGTACATCAAATCATGGAATATAAGATAGCCCAAGCATCGGATAGATGCAAAATCATGAGATTGAGAATGGGTAAATTCAAGTTTTTCAACTTTAACATAAGTTCTAAACAGATCTTAGATCTCTTTTCTCGCGGATATGAAATTGCGAAAGATTATTTAGAAAATCAGTGGTATTAATTTTTTCTCTTCCATACAATAAAATGGTAAAGAGAAAATCACGAAGTCGATCTAGAAGAAGAAGAAAGACTCCTCGGCGTAAATCTCGAAAACGTTCCGGGACAATTTATAGAAAAGGTTACACTCGCAAAGCCTATACCAGAAAGGATGGGACGAGGGTAAAATCTGTACATGTAAAAAGAGGACGCATACGTTCTACGAGCCCGTACAAGGGAAAAAGAGCCGCTTGGTCTAAGAAAGTTACATCTAGAACACGTAAAAGACAGGCGATGGCAGCTAGAAAGACAAGGAGTCGTAGTGCAAGTAAGTGTCGCTCTGGATATATTAGGAGAGCGGCCTATATGCGCAAAGCATATACTCGAAAAGACGGAACTAGGGTGAAAGCAGCGGCTGTTTCGAGTAGGTGCATAAAAAGTCGCGGAAAACCCGGAAAAGGTAAAGTTCGTATTGGTCCTCTCCGGAAAGGATCTCTCTCAAAATACGGTTATGCGACAAAAAAATCGGCAAGAGCTAGGCATGCCGCCTTAAGCAAAGCTGTAAAGGCAGATTCCGCGCTTAGTGTCTATCGTAAACTGAACGCCGTTATGGTTCTCACTAAAAACACGAGTCCAACATCGTCTGCTAAGTTTAAGGCAGATCGTAATTGGGTGAAAGCCAAATATGGCGTCTAAAGTATTTTTATACTCTATATAGTATAAAAACATAGTATAAATGTTTTTTCCTTGTCCGTATTAAACAAATTATCGCAAGTGTGTCATATATGGATATCCTTCTTGAGGACGGCTATACTTTGTTTGTTCATGTTTTTGTCGCAGTTCGCCATCTGATGTGAGAATAGCATGTCTAAAAGACTTATGTTTTTTGTGTTTGTGGTATTTTCGAGCTTCTGTGCATTTACGGCAAGTATATAAGCACCTACCACATGCGTGGTTTTGTTGTTTCATTTTTAATAGAATGGCATATTTTTTTAATATATTATTCGTAATCCCTTATATCTATGCCTACTGGAAATCTTGGAAGAGTTTCTTCTTTGTTATCGGTCTTCTGGTATCTCACTGTCAACATCTTCCCAATATAGTCGTCTTTCTTTTTCATCATTTCCCGTCGTTTTTCCATACTTCCTCGAGGCCTTACATCGAATGTTTTACCTGTAGTGTGTTTACAAGCAAATACTATAGCTCCTTCCTCTGTCCCCTTGCCTTCTTTTCCTCCTACTATTTCATATTCCTCGTCAACGAAGTCCTTGTACTTCATAAGATCGTTCACCCTATGTTTGAAACGATACTTTCCACCTAAATTTCGAAGAATAAGACCTTCAAAGCCTTTTGAAGCAAATTTCGTGTGAAAGTCCGGAATAGAATCGTGATTATAAACCCATTCGTAATAGACGAACTTCAATCTCCTTTCACTAGGTATTGGGACTTGTTTGTTATAGATTGTTTCCAGGTTACATAATTCTTTCATTCGTTCGGAATACGGTTTGTTAATGTCGCAAATATCGAAAATCCAGTATTCGATCTTATCGTCATGTTGTGAGCGATTTTTCGAAGATCTGGTTGCCCCAGAAATAGCGTTAAACGGTAGATCATGACTGTACAACTCTCCATCCAAAACGAAAGGATTGTTCCCAAATCCGAGAAGCATATTCTTTGCCTGTTCCTTTATCTTGTCCAGAAAAACGAATCTCTTTCCCATACGAGAAGTTAGTACTGAGATGTTTTCTTTTCCATGAAGTTGGAATAAAGATCTAACACCGTCAAGTTTTGGACTAGCTCCACACGGCATCTTCAGATAAACCTTGCCGCGATCCTCGTATTTTTGAGCAAGCATGGGTAAGTGTGTCTGGGGTTTTTCGCTAATAGCTTGATCATCTATTTCACCCAATCCATATTTTTGGTCTTGTTTCTTCAAAAACATACTATATGCTTGGAAAAGAGCTTGTGCCTTATCGGTTGTTTCGTTTTTCTTTCCTATGTTCTTTCCAATTGCTTTAACTACCCCGAATTCCTTGACTTTACCCCCTTCTATCCAAGATTCTCTATAGATGAGGTTATCAACTACATAGACACGCCAGTATGTTATTCGTTGAAGTTTATCTATACTGTTCAATGTTGGGAGTTCGTACACTTCCTGACCTTCTTTTTGAGATATATTGAAGGACATTTCCCTTTTATTGACCGTTAGAGTAAATTGCGACATTTTATTAGATCTTTCTATAATATAAAAAGATCTCATAAAATTCAATTTCCTATTTACGGACATAAGGATATTTAAAGTAGAACTCTATTAATCTAAAAACGGTATGCATAAAAGAAATAAACTTAAGGTTATTAAAGTTCCTCTTTCTAGAGACAGAAAACGTTCTGATAGACCTATCGCATTTCCTAAAATGCCGCAATTGTATTTGGAGCTGTTAGAAAACAAGAAAAAGATCAAACAGGATCTGATAAATAAGAATTATCAGCCTGGTTCTCCAAGTCCGGGTCCTTCCCCTCCTTCAGACAATGCACAGCCAATGCTAGAGGGTTATGAATCTGAACGGAGTCAGCATGACGTTTTGACCGATACAGAAACAAGTGATTCAGATGAAAAAGAACGCACCGAAAGTGTTTCATCCTCATCAGAGGATGAATCAAAATCAGAAAATTCTGATGACGAAGACGCTTTATCAGACAGGCTCAAAGAATTGCTAAATGAGACCGATAGCGATTCGGAAAGAGAAGAAAAACATTCGAGACGACATCAATCAAGACACGATCATAGATCCGAATATAGGTCTGGGTATAGGTCTGAGCATAGGTCTGTGCATAGATCTGGGCATTCCCAACAACATGGAGAACCTCAAGATCATAGAGAACATAGAGAACATAGAGAACATAGAGAACATAGAGAACATAGAGAACATAGAGAACATAGAGAACACGGAAGACATAGAGAACACGGAAGACATAGGGCTCACGATGATGCTCCCCCTACATTGGACGAACTAGAGGCAAAGGGACAATACGTCCAGAAAAAGGAATATCGTGATATTGGGCACCCCATGAGAAATGAGCAGGAAGAGGAAGATTTGAAGAGAGAACTTCTTTTTAAGTTCGAGCTTCTCAGAAAATCCTACAAGCATGGCGATATACCAGAGTACACCATACATTCTGATCATAGTGTTATGCAGAGAGATTATGAATCCTGTCTGAGAAGATTATCTCTAGATTCTACGGTGGAAAATTATAAAACCTATCTTATAGGAGGTTTTATGGTCGTTGAGTGGCTTCTTGGTAACTTGATGCGTTTTGACATGAAAGGTTTTACCCAGCAGCAGATCATTAACATGAATTCATACGAGAGACTTCTTATAGAACTTGGAGAAAAATCTTATGTGCCTGGTGGTAGTAAATGGCCAGTAGAATTGCGTCTGCTCTTCCTAATTATCATAAACGCAGCCTTCTTTATTATTTCGAAAATGATAGCTAAGAAGACAGGATCAAATCTCCTCAACATGATTAATTCGATGAATACCCCTCCAGTGCCTATGGGGAAAAAGAAAAGAAAAATGAGAGGCCCTACAATTGACCTAGAGGATCTCCCCGATGCAGAAGATTTTGAGGATGATAACGAATAGTTTGTAAAATGAATTTTGTATATTCCTGTCAATTAAAAGTATATAGTTTAAGATATAACGTATGGAAAATACAGAATCCCCAAAAGCTTTAACAATACAGTACGCTTCAGACCTCCATATCGAATGCGAAAAAGGAGATAGGATAAATGTACTGGAATATATTATGCCATCCGCAGATATTTTAGTACTTGCGGGAGATATAGGATCTTGGTATAGGTTCGCTCAATTTTTGAATTTTCTTAGGGAAATTTGCAAAATGTTCAAGCATGTCATTTTCGTTGCCGGAAACCACGAATATTACAAAGTTCAGACACGTGTTAGATACCCGATGCACATTTTAAGGGAAAGAATGAATAAACTCGATAGGATTATTCCCAATCTTCATTTTTTGAATAGGTCCAGCATAAAATTTCCCGAGTTTCCAGACATATGCATAGCTGGATGCACTCTGTGGACAAAATGGGAAAATCAAGACACGGAATTACCCCCTTATATTGTAAGGATTCATGGACTTAAGGGCGAAGGTTATAACAGAATGCATCAGAGAGATCTACAGTATATACACGATATGATAAAATATTGTCAGGAAAAACAGATGATACTCTTATTGATAACACACCATCCACCCAGCCAAAAAGTACTTTCCCTCAGTAAAAAGGAATGCGGTTTTTCTTGTCTTTATTACACAGATCTCGATTATTTGTTGAAAAAGGAACTGGTTCATACTTGGATTTGCGGACATGTGCATAACAATTTTGACATGATTACGGAAGGCGGTACTAGGTTGATAGGAAACCAGAGAGGAAAGATACGAGATAATCTCACAGATTATAGGATGGATTGTTCTGTAAATATATCCTAATTGGTTGACAAGGTGAATCAAGGTAATAACTGGGCAAAGTCTTCGCAACATACGCAACATATTTGAAAAAAGTTTAAAAAAAAGTTTTTTCAAATAGTAAATGGTTCAATACACGTTAGCGGAACTAAAAAAGAAACAGATCACAACTCTGAAGAGAATTGCTAAGGATGAATTTGGTATTAAAGGAACCCAAAAATGTCATGTTCCTGATGTAGAAGAGTTAGCAAAAGCTATAATAAAGGTTCAGTCAGCTTCTAATAGAGTGCAAAAGGCAAAAGAAGTCAGTAAAACAATCTGTAAAGGAACGTATGTAGCTAGCCCAGTTGGTTCTCCTAGGGCAAGTCCCGGAAGAAGGGTAAGTCCTCGAAGGGCAAGTCCCGGAAGAAGGGTAAGTCCTCTAAGGGTAAGTCCCGGAAGAGCTAGAGCTGCTCCTAAGAGACGACCAAAGAGACGCGCAGAAGGTCTTCCGCCACCGCCAGATAGACCTGCTCCGCCACCGCCTCAGAGAATGCCAGCGGTCGCCCCAAGGGCCAGACGCGAAGTTGCGATAGAAGAAGAAATACAAAAAACGGCGGATAAATTAAGAGAATTACTCAAAAAACAGGGAATTACTGAAGGTTTGAGCACACGAGGAATGACAAGAGGCAGATTAGAGACTTGGGTAGATGCTCCTAAATGTGAGCCGGATTCGCCTTGTGCTGATGATTTTTCATGTTATATAAGAAGTAAGAAAGGGGTGGTTCCCCCAAAGGGTGTGTGTATACCTACAGGAGATGTCGAAGATCGTTTGTTTAGATATGTTAGGAATGGCAGAGAATTTGTAGGGACTAGAGTGGCAATTAATGCTCTCAAAAGAAATTATCCAGAAGAAGTTGCAGCAGCGGTGGATATCGCCGAAGAAGGAGATATAGTAGATATCGCCGAAGAAGGAGATATGGTAGATATATCACAGCCGCCAAGGCGACCACCACCACTCAGACCAACGAGTGTACTCCCAAGAACAAGACGCGATATACCGCCTCCAGCTCGACCACCACCTCGAGCCCCGATACCAATACTAAAACCCCTTCCTCCGACTCCAGCCCCAATGCGCAGACGGGAAATTTCTCCAGTGTTGGAAGAAGAACCGTTAGCTGTTCGCGAACCGAGATATATTCCTCCACCATCCTTGCGAGCCCAACCCAGAATTTCCTCGAGAAGAAGACGTGTTGAGGAACCTCTTCGGTTGCGCCCAATCCCGGAAATGGGAGGAATGGTGGAAGAACTTGTTAGACCCGCACAGCCTCTAGTTTCTCCAGAGGCTGTGAGATGGGCCAGGGGACGAATATTCCCTGGAGAACCAGGGTATATTCCCCGTAGACTCGGACCCCTTATGCGTCCCGAAGATGTAGTTATAGAAGAGGAGGAACCCGCGCCCGAAGATATCGCCGACGTGCTTCAAGAGATTAGGGAACCTGCGCAAATCGTTGTGGATGAACTTTCAGAAGTTCAAAGATTGGCTCTGCAATGTCTTGGGGTCGCTGTCTAAATCAAGGATATTTCATCATTTTTTTATCTTCATTTTGCGAGTGGGTTCTCATCTAGAGATGATGATCCCAGAACGCGAGGGCATTACTCACGGGAGATTCATGTGGGCTTTGAAGAACTACGCCCCACATGCGGATGAGGCGAAGACCGCTCAAGTCGTGGGTGAACTTCTTCGTGTTTGGACATTTTCCGGCAAACTGCCCGAGATGCAGTATCACGGCATGGAATAGGTAAGTATAGGTAAGTATAGGTAAGTAATATAAGGAGCTGTGCCCGAGGGCACAGCTCCTTATATTACGTTTCATATCACGTTACACAGCTCAAAACTTCCCCAACCAGTTTTCCGCAAACTCCCTCTGTCTCCCCGTTGCACCTTTGTCCCCCGTATATAGTCACGTTCAGATACACTTTTTTGGGATATCCTCTACCTCACTAGATATAGGCCCTCTCCTTCTCCGTCAAATTTGTTCTTACCTTTCCCAAAATTTATTACCTTGTCTGCGTATCCTCTTAGAGCGGAATATTCTGACACAAACACAATATTCTCTTCTGACATCTTATAGCACCATTCCCAAAAAGCTTGATTATCGAATTTTGGTTTGATGTGATGATCCTCGGTATAATACTGCTGTATACAATTTGCATAAGGAGGATCACAATAAATCACGTAGTTCTTAAGATAGTTGTATCTTTTGTAATCTCCTGGGGAAAATGCCACACTTTTCAACGTCTTTGCTATTTCACAAACCTTTTTCTTTCCCCTACCTGATTTTTTTTCATTATAGGTTCCAAAATATTGTCCACAAAAACCATGATGATGTCCCACATATCCCCTTTCAGGACTCGATCCTCCTTTCTTTTTTAGTTTTTCATAACTCGCCTTAGTTATCTTGGTGGGTGGTTTCCACCCCTTTTGGGCAGCCTTCCACATCATTATCACTGACTTGTTGGCATCTCCTGCCTTGTATTTTAGCTTAGGTTTATGGTCCTTGAACAGATCCGGTATGTGTTGATAGACCCCGGCCATTCCCACGAATGGCTCACAATACCCTACTATATCAATCTCTCCATCCTCCTCCATCTCGGTAGAAATCTCATGAATGACCTTGGCAATCTCCTTGCCTATCCTCTGTTT
>SDBU01000988.1_pt1 | contig 41583 bp, 70 predicted proteins | sample 2277071 | NCBI WGS metagenome assembly SDBU01 (sample SAMN10397929, study PRJNA504765) | marine sediment metagenome | isolation source: marine sediment core GS08_GC12, 126 cmbsf | place: Arctic Ocean: Gakkel Ridge, Loki's castle | collected 2008 | reverse complement strand
ACAATATCCTTTTTCGTTTATATCCTCATCAACAGAACACTCGCCCTCTAATTCTTTTGTTTCGGGTTCGTGGTGAGCACACATTTTGCATATCTTATCTTTGCGAGGCATTAGAGTTTTCTTCCTTAATTTCCACATCATAATATTTTTTAAGTTCAGCAAGCATACTTTCATCTACTGGTAAAAAATCCCAATCAGACGCTTCTTTAGAGTGCTGAACGAGTGGTGGTGTTATCTTAATTGTGGGCATATTTTTAATATCTTTTGGATAACATCTCTTTACCCTCTTATTGTCCTTTAACAATAAACTACCACTCCAGCTTCCGCCATTGTCTGATTTAATCATAGTATATGCATTGATATAGTATGGTTTACCTTCTTTCCCTTCTTTGAATACTGCTGAATTTCTAAGATTTTGATATGAGTTGTTTGTAGAGCATTCTCCCCATTCATCATCTTTAAGAGTAAGTGGTGTCAAGGGCTTATAGTTTGCCAACTTATGAAATAAATTTCTCACCATACTGGCAGACATACCACTATGCCCTTGCTTTGCAAAAACCTTGATAAGGTCAAGCGTTGCATTTCCTAATGCACCATCATAATCAGAGTCTTTATCAAATAACCCTGCTATCTTTAATTCTATTTCTGCGTGTTTTACTAAATTACTCATCTTCTCTCTCCTCTCTATTGGGAGTGGTTAAGCTTTTTAAAACTTACTACCCATACCCAGGGATTATCTTCCCAGTGATTTCCTTTTTTATGTAGGGAGTTCCAGAGTTCTTTAAACCATACTTTAGCTGTTTCCCCAGCGTTACCAAGGTGTTCGTTAATTGGTCTTCCTTCGTTTAATATGTCTCCATAACTTATCTTCTGCAACCTCTCTACTCTTATATCTGTAATCTCTAAGGTAATGCGGGAAGCCCAGCGAGGCATAAAAATAGAAGGCCGCCATCTACAAGGAGATTTTTGCTTATCCCATCTATAAAATCCTTCTTCATCTTGAGTAACCAAACCTTTCTTAAAAGCTTTTTCTGCGTCTACTGTGCTTTGTTCGGTTGCTCGGTCAAGCCAATCCTCATATTCTGGCGTTCCTATAGAATCATTTTCTTCTTCAACTGTGCCATCTTTATATCCAAATCTTAAAGGTTCTCCAGGCATAAACGAATCTATACGATACGTCTCCCTCACCCATAACCTATCGCCTACTTTGCCATAAGGACAACTTATAGGCGGTTGACCTCTAAACGTAGTCGTTGATGTAGACATTCCTGCTTCTATTCCATAGAAAACGCACAAATTATTTTCATTATCATATCTTATTGTTTCTACCCATTCACAAGGTTGTGGCTTAACAACTCGCCTTGTCTGCGTCTTATTATCTTCAAGGATAGCCTTAACCATATCTATTGAAAATATTATAGGTCGTTCTTTCATCTCATCTCCTTTTCAAACATAAGAGGGAGCAGGATTTGAACCTGCTTTGGTCTGACTCTACCGTATAAAACGGAGTTGGTATGGATACCTTCTGGGCTTGCAGACCTTTCATCCATACATTTACTATAACGTTTTCGCCAGAACGCCATCCCTCTCTATGCCTCATTTAAATCCCAAATCTCTCTCTAAATTTTGCCCTTGCATACAAAAACTTCTTAAATTCTTTCTGAATATCATTACAGATTATGGGTTTCTTAAACCCACATTTATTATCCGAGACCCCCACAGGAACAACCATAAGTTCTTCAATGTTTGGAAGACACGCTGAATACCCTGCCAATTGTGGCATATTGCCGTTGCCTGTTTTGTAATCGCCTATCCCCAATTTGCTAGTTGATTTGCGTTTATATAATAGGTCTAAGGTTCCCGCATATAGATTAGCTTCATTATATACAACTTTCTCGGTAGCGATAACCTCAATATCATCTATTATATTCTCAAGGGCTTTTTGATAGGAACAAGTTTTCCAAGTTAGATTAAGCGAACCTGACATCAAAATACCGACATCTGTCTCAAGTTCGGGGATGTCTATCGGATCGTGCCATTTCTTCTCTTTTAGATAAAGCTCTATTAACTTGTGAATAATAGTTCCCCTTGAGGCATATTGTTGGAGTTCGTCTTCTGAAATTTTCCAGTCTATGTTCCAACCTAAGATACTCGTAACGCTGGGGTAGTTCTTTCCGCCTACCTCATAAAAGCGTATATTGGCGTATTGCTTGCTTATTAGGTCAGTCTTGGCTCTGTTTACCTCTTGCTCGAAATGTTGCCTTAAAACCCCCTTCAAGTGCGAAAAACAGGCATCTACGTCCTCATTGGCATCAACTTCTGCTGTTATATTGTATGCAGGGCGTAAGTTCTCATAACTTGCTATGGGTATGACACCGCTAAGACTTGCCGAAATTTCTTTGATTTTCATCTTTCCTCCTTTAATCTTTAGTTACTGTATCCCGTTCTCTGTCCGCTATTATTGTAGTAGTTATATCCGCCACCTGACTTATAGGTTTTATAACCTACTCTTTGCCCAGAGCTATTATAAACCCCATTTGTGCTGTTATAGTTAGACGGGCTGTTTCGGTAGTTTGCAGGACTATTCCGATAGTTTGCGGGGCTGTTCTGATAGTTAGACGCAGAGTTGTTATAATTAGAGATACTGTCCCTCCAGTTACTTGCATAACATACACTACAACTTAAAACTAACGCTAACGCTATTATATATCTCATTATTTGCTCCTTTCTAGATATTCTTTTATCTTCTTAACCATTTTATTACCAACCATCTTAGCTTTTCCTCTATCTTTATATTTAGGTTCACTATCTATAAACACAGACCACCCATATTTATCAAACAACGTATACATCTTATAGCCTATTTTATATTTCATTTTGACTCCTTATATAGTTCCCCGTATATCTATATGAGTCCAACTATCATATATCAATGTAAAGCTAAATCCTGCTGACTTAGCAGCTTGAGCTACTATATATGGCAGTTCGCCTACTACCTTTATATCTGTTGCCATACCAAGTAAGTGATAACTATTAGCTACCCCTCCAACGTGCTTGTTATGTTTCTTACAACGATAACCCGATGTTATTATTATTGGCTTATCTCCTAATACTAAACGCAACAATTCAAGTTTCTTTATTAGCTCTGGGTGTGCGCCACCTTCGCCGCAACATTTACAAGTAAATTCTCTTGTGTCAAAGTTCTCGCTTAAATCTCCTGCAAAGACCACTCCCGCTATACATAACAAAGAAAGCAATATTAATAGAGCTACTGGAATTGCGATAAGGTAGTTTAGTTTCATATTGTCTCCTTATGATTTAGTATTAAATAAAAAACAATTCTCTTCAAAACAACATTCTTTCGCTTTCCCATTAATTGATATATGAATAAAGTCTTTTCCTTTTTTACATTCGTTTATTAAACCTAACTGGAAACCTAAACAATTATCAGTTGTAATTGGAATTAAAGATTTTAACTGTTCTATTTTTAGCTTAATAAAAGTTAATTGTTTTTTCGTAAATTTACCTATGGGTTTTAAAGATAATAAATTAAGTTGGTCTGAAACTCTTATAATTTCATTGGGTATTTCAAAGGGTATTTTTTCAATTAAGAAATTGCACCCAAGATTTATTTTGTTTTGTTTAATTAATTGAGCTTTTACAAACCATTCTTGAGGAGAAATAACTTTTTGACTATCATAACTCAGGCTGATAGCTTTAACGCCCAAGTGTTTCATAGCACCACAAAAAGTATTTGTTATAACACAGGGCATTGTTGTCATAGTAACTTTATAGTCGCTGAAAAGATACCAATTCTTAAATATATAGGATAAATTATATCCATTATACTCAATGCAGACTGTGGTTTTCTTATTAGCATATTTATCAATTATATTGTGCATTTTCCAACTTGACTTATATTCTTTGCCTGATAAGTAACAAAACGAGCATTTGGGTTCTTGAATACAGTTGTTGCTTAAATTAATTGATATTAGTTTAGTTTTTCCATTTTTCATAATAATCTGTGCTCCCTCCATCACAAGCGATTAATTCGCCGTTTAATTTCTCAATGGCTTCTTTAAAAATTGGAAAGCATCTATCATCACATTGATTACATTGAGAGTCAAATCTATAACCTGTTGTTATATATCCATTATCGCCATATTGAAGATAAGCCCTATTGCCCTTTCTATCATACACAACTATTTCGGGCTCTTTTTCATAATCTCCATTTGCTTTTTCTAATTGCTTCAACAATTCTAAACTTAAAACAGGGTTACATTCCCATTCTAACTCTTTAAACATTCTTGAAAATATTTTAAGAGCTTTCTTTGGTTTATAAATAGCTGTATCAACTAATAATTCTGAACAACTTGTCTGAAATTTCATTTTCCAACCTCCTTTACCTCATACCACGCCTGTTTGCCCCTAAAGCCTTTTAATACACACTCATCTTTAGAGAGTTTCCGCATTAGTCTATCTTCCACAAATTTCCTTACGACTCTCGGTGCGCTGATAAAATAGTTATCCAACCCCCACTTCATTATCTCGGATTTACTGACTATACCTTTGAATTTGCAGAATAGGTACAATCTGCGAGCTTTACTTTTTATGTTCATTTCTTCTCCTGACTTAAGCTATCCAAAAAAGATAGCAATATTATTGCATCTTTTTCGCTCAAACCCCACCCCTTTTTACGAATTATCAATATTTTTATAAATTGCATCTTTTCGTCTGATGTCATATCTTTTATACACCTCATAACTTCTCCTTTATTTCAATCTCAAACCATTCCGCACAATTTTCGCAGTAGTATCGCATTATCACAGGTGTCGTGCTTAAATCTATCACAAGAACGCTTACTTTATCGTCGGTAGACTCCATAATGTGACCTTTGGGGCAAGTTACTATTATTTTACTCACTTTCCTTATCCTCTATATACATTGAAAGTTGTTTGTGCATTTCTTTGAGTTGTTTGTCAGAAGCGAATATTGATACCCTTTTGGTATCAGTTAAAATCTCAAATCGTAACTCGTCTACTGAAAATTTTGCTTTCTCGTTCTTTATGGTTAGGGCTATGTAGGTCATTATTCGCCTGCTTTCGCTAATCTTTTAGCTCTCATTCTCTCTCTTTCTTCATTGCTTGGCACTTTAAAATATGTACCACAACTTCTACAACCAAATGTGCGTGGATAGGACCAAGGTGGACTTGTGCAAGTATAAGCCTTACTTTCACATTCTGGACATTTAAATCGTTTTTTACCAGGCATATTACACCTCTGCTTTCGCTATGGCTTGTCCAGCAATATTTCTCATATTTATTATCAACTGGCTTTGATTGGGGTGCATCATATTACCTATCTTTTTTAACGCCTCTAACAATTCAGGTGCAGCAGCTATGAGTTTGGCGTTGGCTGCAATCTCAGAAGTAACATCTTTTGTTGCTCCACAAGTAGCAACACACTTACCGTCTACTACAATGTCAAAACTATAATCTGTTGCTGTTTGGTGTGTTACTTTCCACTTTCCTGTTGTATGTTTCATTTTAACTCCCCTATGTGTATTTTATCTCTTATATCTAATCCACATTTACCACAAGTATCTATGTTGTGTGGGAATTTGCCTGCTTCGTGGTAATGGCGGAAAGTCTTTATATATCTAGCTATTTCTTCTTTGTGATATGCTTCCCACTCATCACAGGCTTGGTTGTAAGCTCTTAAAACATCACATCCTCTACAATTACATATGTTGTGTGGAACCTTCATCTTCTTAGGCTTCATACCATCTCCTTTATCCCGCCATCATACGGCGCATTGACAGGCTCGTGATTTTGGATAGCTAATTCCAAGACTTGTTTTAAACCATAGTGTTCTCTTAAATAGATAGGCCATACCATTCTATTTCGGGTTACATTGTGGAGTTGCTTCAAGCCCCAGCCTTCGATGTTCGGGGCGGTAACATCGTCTTCGTGGTAGCTTATCAATACATCGGCTTCGTAGTTATGGTTGTTCCAGGTGAATCTTACCATTTCGTTGGTGGTGTATCTCATTTGAGTAACTCCTTAAATTTCATCGTTAATGGCATTTTGCACACCAACTTTTAATAATTCTTTATCTGATTTTCCCTCTGCACAGCTCTTACAAACCACTGGATAACTATGCTCTCCTATAAAACAAATACCACACCAAGAACACATTTCACCATTTATCATCATATCTGCTATTTCACCCATCACTTCTCCTCTGCTTTCGCTATGGCTTGTAATTACATCTATGGCATTCATTTCCATCAAAGGTATCCTCTGCATTACATTTTGGGCACAAGACTTTCTCTTCTCCTGCTTTCATTATGGCTTCTTTGGTTTGGTTTTTAATCCAAAGGCTTTTTTCTTTATTCCAGTAGTAACCCCTAACAACTAAAAGACAAGTTGCCTTGTTAAGTTTTTCCTCTAATGCTTTACGCTCCTTTAATAACTTAGCCCTATCTTCCTCAATCCTATCAAAGTTATTAACACAACGTACTATTCGTTTGGCGTTGGCTAAGTTGTTAGTAGTAAATATTGTGTTATTATTTTCATCTACTATATCCCAATAACCATCTTTTGTGTTGCTACTTTCTACTTCCCACTTTCTTGGTGTATGTTTCATTTTAACTCCCCTATAACACCTTGTTTAGAGTTCATAAATTTAATAACGCATGTTTCTATTTCTGTCCTAATAGAATTTGCAAGAGCAATAGTATTTAAAGTTAATTCTGCTTTGTCTTTTTCATCCCAGGAATTATTACTAACATATACCGAAGTAATAGGTTTACCAAACTCACTAACTAAAGATACTTCTGCACTATATTGTAACTGCTTTTCTTTATATGTTAATGCTATTGCGACAACCGTTGCCTTTGTAATGTTTATGGGTAAAAACTTTTGTTTTCTCATTATCTTTCTCCTTTTTAATATCTATACATTTTAAATGCTTCTTCATCACAAGGAACAAACTCTTTAATCTTATTCTCATTAGTTAGTTTTGCTCCGCCTCTTGCAATTTGCTCATCAGTTGCCTTTAAATGAGCATCTCCATCGAAGTAATTTGCAGGTTCAAGATTAGCATCCATACTATGATAAATAGCCCAATCGTGATAGCCACCTCTAACAGCAACCCAATTTACAATATATAAAAAGGGACTAAAAAGAAAACCACTTATTTCTAAGCGGTTTGCGGCAGGCTCTATTAAACCTGTTCTCTTTAGCCCCAAGTTTTTTGTTTCGTTATAGATTCTTCCGCAACTTAGTTTCATCTTATTGCCTCTGTGTTTTTTGTTTATTTGTTTGTTCTACCTTAATTATGCCATACATTTTAGGAGAAGTCAAGGGGTAAGGTGAAAATAGTTAAAATAAGCTCTCCATAGTCTGTTTGATTCTGTTTTGGGCTATTTTGAAGTATTCTTCGTTTATCTCTATGCCTATGAAGTCTCTGCCGAGTTCTTTACAGGCTACTCCTGTAGTGCCTGAGCCCATAAAGGGGTCTAATACGGTTTGTCCTTTTTCACTATGTATTAAAAGTAGTTTTTTCATAAGTTTTTCGGGTTTTTGTGTAGGATGCTCATCTTTTCTTCCTGGCTCATTTCCTTTATATTGTGGTATATCTTGATTTATGCCTTCTATTACATTTGAGCATTTTTTGCTTGTATCATAAAAATTATAATTTTTATTATCTTTAGATAATATAATTATATTTTCATAAGAGGGTCTGTATCTCCAACCAAGCCCTATAAACTTTTTCCACACCAAAGTTTGTATTAAGTAAAAATGTTTTATGGCTTCCATTGTGAATATGGCTGTTACTGGTGTCTTACCACCGCCACAACAACAACAGCAACAACAACCAGTGTCTGTTAATATGCGTTTAAATTGTGTTAGCATATCTGGTAACATAGCTTGCCAATCTTCTAATTTGTCATTTTGCAATCTTTCTTTTCTATTTGTCCTAGATGAACAGAAGTCTATGCCATACGGCGGGTCTGTCAATACCAAATCCACACTTTTATCTGGCATCTTCTTCATCTCTTCTAAACAATCGCCTAATATAAGTTTCATTGCTTCTCCTATATTATTTCTTCTATATTGACTATCATTTCAGTAACTCCTTATTCTCCCATATATTGCCGATTACTTCACCACCTCTATCTTCAAGAATATTCATAAGATAAAAACAATCTTTATGAAAGTTACCCTTACCGATAACAATTTGTCTTTTAGGATATATTTGTTTTCCATTTTTAACTTCTCTACCAAGATAATGAAATATATCCCCCTCATATATCTCTTTACCGTTCTTATCCTTTAAGCCTGTGTATTGCATAAGGATAAATTCTTTTTCTTCTCTTTTAAGTAGAATATCTTTACACTCTATAATACTATATCCCCATAGCCAAACAAGTTTTGGAGATTTGTCATTTCCACAATGTTCAAAAGAACCCTTACTGTTGTGAAAGGCTATATTATCTAATTCTCTCATTTTCTTTGTTTTCTTATCCCACGCTCTAAACTTAATCTCTCTCATTGCTTTTTCTCCTCCCATTTAGCCAACTCACTATCTTCTTTGGTTGGTATTTTGGTGTTTAGATAGCTCTCAAACTTGCCTGTATACAGGGTGTGAGGTCGCATATGCCGTGCCATTGTCTCGTCTTTGTGCCATTGAGCATACATTGCCAAGTGAACGTGCTTAAAGTCCTCTAAAGTGAACCCCTCTTTTAAGCGGGCACTTATTAGCTTACGAATAGCTGTGCTTATAAGGATGGTCTTATAGTCTTTTTTAAAGATTTCATTGAAATGATTGATGATAGAGACATATATCTCTTTTTCTTTTGTTATAGTTTCTTTAGTGTCTTTTGTATGTATCTTTTTTGATACCAGTTTTGGTATCATTTTTGATACCCCCCCAGTATCTTTTTTGAGACATAGTATCTTTTTTGATACCACCTTCCATTTTTCATAATCCTTTACAAATGAATAGGTTGTGATATAGGTGGTATCTTTTTTGATAACACCCCTCAAAATAAGCTTCTTTATTGCTCTTGCTGCGATAGGTCTTTTAAGATTAGTCATATCAGCGAATTGTGACAAACTAATTTTATCATTAGGTTTGTTCCAACCATAGGTTTTGCGTATAATCACCCACAACACAAGCCACTCTTCACCAGATATTCTATATCTACATAATTGATCTACAATCTCGTTAGCTATTTGTATATAGCCGTGCTCAGTTTGTGGACTTGCCATTAGAAGCCCCTTTAAAAATGAGAGAGCCAGCGGCTATGAAGAACAAACAGACTACTGGAAGGTAATCTGAACACTGACTCTCTCTATGGGTTTTGTTTGATTTAATATCCATTTATTCCTCACAGCTACCAAAAGTATATCACAACTTGAGATAAAAGTCAAGGGGTAAGCCCGATTTATTTTAAAATATATTGTTGTGACATTAAGCGTACACGCTTAGCTATTATATGTCACAGATAGGTGCACCTATATTTTCCTACTTTATTATTAAACAAACAAATAATCTGAAATCACACCTTGAAATCAATATATATATAGTGTATAATTATTGTGGAAGAGATTATATTTATATGAAAATTCCAACATTAAAAACCAGATACAAGATAAGAGACGCAGGAATTTGCAAATCATATGTCGCAGATAATATGACAATAGCAAGTATCGCAGAGAGTTTTAATCTTACCATAAGCCGTATCAGGCAAATACTTTATAAAAACCGAGAATTCTTGAAAATTGACCGAAACTGGGAGAAGATAAAAAGAATTCATTGGTATAGAAAACAGATTGAAAAATGTAAAGACTCAAAGAAAGATGTAGCAGATTTGCAAGAACAATTACGTAAAGAAATTGAAGGTGATGTTTCCTTAGTAGACCAATCCCAACACTCCCATTTAACTATAAAAATTGTGAAAGCAGATGGAAATTACAATCCCCTTACACGAAAAACAGATAGAGATTTACGAGAACAAATCCCGTTACAGGATACTAGCAGCAGGTAGAAGATTTGGCAAAACAACTTTAGCGGTAATAGAATTAATTTTATTTGCTCTTTCTAAAGAAAATTCACTCTCTTGGTACGTAGCTCCATCGTATAGACAAGCTAAGATGATAGCGTGGAAACTCCTAAAGAAAGAATTGCAACAGTTTCCAATTAACCCAAAGTATAACGAATCGGAGCTATCCGTAGCTTTGCCAGGAAATGCAGTCATAGAACTTAGAGGCGCAGACAACGAAGACGCTCTAAGAGGCGCAGGATTAGACGCTATGGTAATTGACGAGTTCGCTTCAATCTATGACAACTGGAGTGTGTGGCACGAAGTATTAAGACCTGCATTGACTGATAAAAAAGGTTGGGTATTATTCATAGGCACTCCCAAAGGCAAAGACGCATTCTTTGAGCTTTATCTCAAAGGACAAAAGCGGGAGGATAACTACCGATCTTGGCAATTCACGACTTTAGATAATCCCTTTATAGACCCTAAAGAAATTGATGAAGCCAGAAGGACAATGCCCCAAAGGTATTTCAGGCAGGAATACGAAGCGTCTTTTGAAGACTTCAAAGGATTGATTTATCCTGAGTTCTCACAGAAAGATGTAATATTGCCAATAGACATACCAGAGAATTGGGAAACAACAGGGGCTATTGATCCTGCGGTAACAGGTCGTTCAGCTGCTTTAGCTGCTGCAATAGACAAAGACGACAATATCTACATCATTGACGAATACTACGAACTTGACAAGCGTGCCTCAGAGATTGCGGGAGTTATCAGAGACAAAGCCAAGCAATGGTACATTGACCCTGACGCTAAAAAGAAAGTTATCCCAAGAGATGGCAAGTTATTCTCGTTCCTTGATGAGTTAAACGATTATGGGCTTTATGCGAGAATTGCAGAGAATGACGTAGACGGTGGAATTAACAGAGTAGGCGAGTATCTGAAGCGTGGCAAGATAAAGATATTTAGAACTTGTCGTAACTTACTCTGGGAAATAGAGAGATACCACTGGGCAGAACACAAGGAAAGCATTAAGGGTGAGAGTAAACCAGTACCTTACAAAAAGAATGACCACTTAATGGATTGCCTAAGATATATTATAATGTCAAGACCCTCATCAGGCACAGAGCCCAAGAAGAAATTAGACAAGATGTCCGTAGCTTACGAAGAAGTAAAACAAGAGATGGTAGCAAACGATTGGAAATCAAAATGGCGGTAAGTTTTAAAAAGAAATTGAAAACCATAATTGAAATGGCAACATATTTTATACCAAAGGTAATACACCAATTCCGCCATCATAAGGAGCAACAATGCCAATAAGTGATAAAGACCTAAAATATTACAAGGAATTCATCAGACAAGGCGAAAAAGTCCATATGAATATGATACACAAGAATATGCCACAGTCTGTCATATCGGCATATGAAGGTGTATTGTTACGAGACCACGGCAACGCAGGACTATCACACGAGAACACTCACTTAGGACTTAGCCAAACGCCTGACCACAACAACACAATGCTAAGAGAGAATTACTTATTTATAGCAGTCAATCGCTTACTTCCCTCACTATTCTTTCAAGTTCCGAAGCCTATCATCAGAGCTAATCCTGGCGGTAGCGATTTCTCCGCAGGTATCATAGACGGTTTACTAAGGCATTACTTCACAGATGACGCTAAGAAAGAGAACCAGATGGCTATCTTAGACGCATTTATGCCTTATGGGTTTGGGTGTATCAAGGTAGGCTATAACTCAAGACGGGGCAAGACAGTCGCTAAGAAACCTAACTTATTCACAGGCGAGGTCAAGAAGAATAAGACCGAAGAAGGTATGGAGGCTTCGGTTGACTTCCTAAAGTATGAGAACCCTTACCTTGAGAGAGTATCCCCGAAAGATGTTATCTTAGACCACACTAAGCCCTTCGGCAAAGACCAAGCTATTACGTTTATCTATGAGAGAACCTTACAAGAGTTAATAGACTCTAATCTATACAACATAACCACAAACTTTATCCAACACTTCAGAGCACAAGGCGAAGGTGATAATCGCCAAGTTAAGATATTCATCAAAGAGCACTGGGTTATGATAGATAACTTTGCTTGGAAGTTAGTCTTTACTGAAGATTGGCAAGAACCGTTGGCTTGGGGGAAAACTCTTTATACATTCCTGCCACGTTCTCTATTAAGATTCAACAAGACTCCCGATACCTTATACACTATATCTCACGGCAAGTTAGGACTTGAAGCACAGATAGAGTTAAACTATCAGAATGAACTCGCAAAGAAGAACATAGACCAGTCAAGAGCGCAGACATTGGTGGATGAGAACGCCCTAACAGAGAGCGGTAAGAAGACTCTTAATGCTAATGAGATAGGCGGAATTGTCTATACTAATCGCCCCGTTACTCAAGGTGTATCAGCTAACATAGGAAATCAACCTCTTAACCCTGAACTATTCGCAAACATAGCCAATATAAGGCAATATCTCAACTTACTTATAGGCACAGCAGGTGGTCGTGGTGGCGAACAAGCCGAAAAGCTTGCAACATCAGAGCGAGACAAAGCCTTTGGTAATATCTTGGCTCAAGAAGGATTATCAGACTCTATCAGGGATTTTATAAGAGACCAAGAACGCAAGATGGTTATATCTTTAGTGAAGTGGGGGGACCCCGAGATAACTGTAACCGTAATGAAAGAGGAAGTAGTTGACCCAGAGACAGGCAAACTCGTAACAGGACAAAACCTACAATTCGGAGGAAAGGACGGATTTAGCTTAAAGGAAGAGATACAAGGCAAGGTTGAACTTGATTACGAATATGACGTAGATATGGCATCTGCCGCAAGACCTGACTTCGCTGTGATAAGAAAGCAATGGGATGACTTAGTAGCCCGAGGTTTAGAGATTAACCCATTACTTCAATCTCAAGGCAAGAAGTTTGACTTCGGCGAAGCTATGGAAGCGTGGGCAGGGACATTTGACGCTATCCCTAATGCTAAGAAGATTATAAAAGATATGACAGAGGAAGAAGTCGCAGCTTTCAAAGAACAACAGAAAATAGCTTTAATGCAAGAGGCAACAGAGAAAGCCTCAAAAGGTAACCCGTCACCGCCTACTGAAGCAGCTATTATACAAGGCGCACAAGCAGTAGCCACAGGTGCTCCAGGTGCGGTGTAAAAGGAGATAAAATGAATCCCGATTTAGCAGATACAATAGAAGGTTTAGAACTACAATATTCCCGTGAATTAGAGACACATCAAAAAAAGTTAGAGGACGCAGAGAAAGACGTAACTGACATTAAAGAGGCTATAAGCATACTTGAAAATAAGATAGATAGACTTAAAAAAGACAAGGAAATGTTAAATGGGTGATAAGAAAAAAGACAACTATGATTTAAATATGGAAACAGCAAGGATAACCCGCAAACACTTTGATAAACTCAAAGGCTTATCTAAAACCAAAGGCGCACAACGTGGCGATTTCCCACTATGTCGTAGGTTAGACAAGTGTTTAATAGACGCTCAAAATCATAAAAATCCCGAAGATAGAAAGAAGATATTCGCAGAATATCACGGCTTACAGAAAGAGGCCAGAAAATATGGATAGGAGAAAATATGAGAATAATCCTTGCATTATGTCTAATCTTGTTGATTAGCGTGCCTTGTTTTGCATTAGAGGACTCTGGTGCAAGACGATTTGTAACAGGGCAAAAAACAGTAACTTCTGCGGGAACAGGTGAACCACTATCAGATGATACATCTACGTTTTATCGAATTACAATATCACCATTGCCCAGCAATACATCGAGTGTTTATGTTGCAAGAGCAGCAGAACAGAATGATAGTTCATTCGGATATGCCCTAACCAAATCAGCAGATACAGTTGTTCTACCAATAACTACCATTTCTACTATTTCTATAGATGTTGTAAAAAGTGGCGAAGGTGTAAGTTGGATAGGATTAATCAGATAAAGGAGGCAAATATGGTTAAGAAGATAAAGAAGCAAAAGGAAGTAAAGGAAGTTGGGCCGAAACTCACAGAAGAGCAGAAGGCATCAGGTAAACCTGTGAAGTTCGGACAGCCAGCAGTTCCACACTATGACCCAGACCAGAAACCTAAGTTTGGTAACTCTAACGATTAAGGAATAGATAATGTCTCCATTTCGTAGTCGTGCCCAACAAAGATTTCTTTTCGCAAGGAAGCCTAAAATTGCGAGAGAATTTGCTTCTAAGACTCCAAAGGGCAAGAAACTACCCGAGAAAGTAACGTCTTTGAATGAAAGGATAAGAAATGCCTAAGCATACAGTAGCTAAGAGGCACGCAACAAGAGTAAGGAAAATACAAAGTATTTTATCACGAGGCAGAGCTGACGCTAAACGAAATCCCAAACAAGCTATGTCTTTAAACCAACGAATTAAGCAGTCCTCTGAGAAACGGGCTTAGTGGACTGTGGCTCACGTGAGCCGATTATTCGCATAAAGCGAAAAGGTGAAGCCTACTTATAAAGGGCGTCAGGTGATGCCGACCTTAAAGGGCGAGCAAGGAGTAAGAAATGCCAAAAGAAACAGAAGTAGTAGAAACAGGTGCTGAAGTCGTAGAGGAAAAGACAGAAACAGTAGAAGAGAAGACTATCAATTCTGATTCATCTACTGAGGAAATCTTAGAATCACGTAAGGAAGCTGACCCTAAGGAAGAATCACCAACTTCCAAACAAGCCGCTGACACGTCGGGTGAGGACGGAAAAACACAAACTGATGGCAAGGAAAAGTCAGAAGAGGTCGAAGAAGAGGAAGATACAGAACCAATAGAAGGCAAAGATGGCGAAAAAATTCCTATTCCAAGACTGAACAAAGTTATCAACCAACGTAATGAATTGCGTCAGGAAACGAAAGACAAGGATACTCAACTTGAGGAATACGAAGAAGCTCTTTCTGACCCTGATGTACTCCGAGTTGTTTGGAAGAAACAAGGTAAGTCTGATGAGCAGATAGTCAAAGAGCTCAAAGACAGAGGTTTTGAAGGTAAGCCTGGCGAGAAGGTCAAGACTACCGAACACGACTTATCTACTGTTAAAGGTTGGGACGCTAAGATAGCAAGCGCAATAGAACAAGCTATTGAAAAGCGTATCGGCCCGATTGATAAGAAACTTACCGACACAGAAACAAAAACTCAAGAACGAGAGTTTAGCGAAAGAATGTCATCAGAGAAAACCGATGCTGAGAAAGTATCTAAGGAATTTGAATTAGAATATGGTGATGAGAAAAAAGATATAGATAATATCAATTCAGGCGTTGGCAAGATTAACGCATATCTCATTAAATATCCTAAGAAATTAGAAGCCATAGGTAACGGTTTATTAACAAAATCTGACATTCTTAGATTAGCCTTAGCAGAAAAAGGTTTAAAACTCGGAGTGCAAAAAGGCGTTAAGAAAGAGAAGGATAGACAAGAAGGACTCAAGCAGACCGCTATGGAAGGCGGAGGCGACAAAGCAGGTGAAGAAGTGCCGAATTCCAATTGGTCAACTGATAAAATCCTTGAATGGAAAGAGAAACATCCCGACGCACAACTGTAAGGAGTAAACAATGTCCCCAGTAGGAATAACAAGAAGTGATCGCGACATTGCTTTTACGTTAGAAGTTAAATCACCTAAGATATTTGAGAATATCTTTTTAAATAACGGTGTTCTTGTACTATTAGGTGCTAAAGGCCGAGTTAATGTTACCAAAGGTGGTGACCAGTTCCACGAAAGAACCCATCTTGGTAAGAACTCTAACGTAGGCCATAGAAGCAAGTTCGCACAGATACCCACAGATTTCCAGAATAACTTTAAGACCGCAAAGTATGGTCAAGCAACTGCTTCTGGTGCTGTGCCTCTGAATATGGTTGAAAGAGACCAAAATATGGGCAAGCAGGAAATCTCTTCTCAAGCCGATTCAATGGTTGAGGAGTTGATGAATACTTTCCCTAATGATGTAGCAAGTGCGATATTAAAAGTTTCTCCAACAGGAGCTGACCCTATATCGCTAATAGCTGAATTACCAGCTACTGCTTTTGGTTCTCAGACTAGAACGACAGGAAATATCGTAAGAAGCGATTTTCCTGGCCCAGATAGGACAGCAGCTTGGCAGACACAATTTAGTAGTGACGCAGTTGACCTTTCAGGCGCAACAGGTATAGGAGTTGCAACAAAATTCCTACTTACTTGTTCTGAAGGTTCAGCTTTGAATATGCAACCAGATGTTATACTCACAACCGACGGCGTATTCTCTAAAGCGTCTGCAGCAGCTGATGTTCTAAGGCGATTTGGTGTTAATGACACACTTGTAAAATTCAAGTTTGACAACATCAAAATCGGTAACGCTGCGCTTATTACTGATAGAACTATGACAGATGACAACGCAAAGAAGGGATTATTCCTTAATACTAATTTCCTTAGAGTTCAAGTTCTTGGTGGTCCAGGTCTCAAAAGACCTATGAAGAATGTTAAGGTAATTGGTGATGGCAAGGTAGATGTTCCTTTGAATGTATCACAACCTATTGAAGCTGACGATTATCTAAATATTACTATCAAAGCGTGGTTAACCTATAACCTAACATTTGGTGCGTTAAAGTATCATGGCCTTATGAACAATATGACGGAGGTGTAAAATGAGAAAACTATACGTTAGTTTACTTGTTATTGCTTTAGCTTTTTCATTTATAGCACCTGTCCTTGCTGTGAATTTTCCTGCAGCAGATGAGGTTATTATATATGGTAAAGGTAGAGCACCAGATGGAACTACAGCACCTGTAACAGTAGTTAAGGTAAGGTATGGCAGAGGTCTCTCAGGAGGCGAAGTAAACGAAGCTGGTTTATCTTCAGGTGATGTAGTAATATGGGATGTAACTTCCGCAGATGGCTATACAATATCAGCAGTAGCTATAGCCACAGTTGCTGATGGAACTTATGCAGGTGTTCTGGTAACGGATATAGCAACAGCAGATACTACGGTTGTCAGAGGCTTCGGAAGAAATATAGGTTATATGGCTATAAAAGGGTATTGTCTTGCAAGAACTGATAGTGGTGCAACTGCTGGTGATGGTTTAGTTACAGCAGCAGCAGCAGATATAGCTAAAGGTTTCACTACTAAATCGGATACAGTGCTATCACGGGATATAGGCGTATGCTTATTATCTCCAGGTTCTGATGGACTTACACCTGTATGGCTTAGATAAATAAAATCGTTTTGGCGGTATCGTAAACCGCCCCTTTAAAACTATGGTATGGACACCAGAAAGCGTAACTTCAACATCAGATTGGACACAATTAGAGCCCTTTACTGGGGGTTTTGGAACAAGTCGTTTCGGAACTCCTAAAGATGAATTCTCTATACACGAAAGAGGTTTTGGTGACCCAATTACTAAGTGGACGGATATTACTTTTCCGTCAACCACGTGGACAACGGTAACAGGATGAAAAAACTATTCTTAATAGGACTTGTTTTATTATTTGCTACAAATGTATTTGCAACCCCTACATTCACCACTACATATAGTTTAGAAACGCCGACATCAGGCAGTAGAAATTGGCGTTCTATATTTAGTGCGGATATGATTTCGATAGATACAGTTTTGACTATTCTCTCAAATGATACCGTAGTAGATGATGAACGAATTACTATTCTTTCTAATGACGCTGTTATTCAAGACGCAGCACTCACAAATCGTGTATCACAAGACGCAATATTAACAACTCTTACAGTAGATAGTGTATCAGTAAAACCCTCTGTTACTGTTACGGTAGCTTCTTCTACTTCAAGGGGTAAAAATGCAGCTGATTATACTTGTGATGGAACTGCTGACAATGTTCAAATCCAAGCAGCCATAGATTTACTAGAAGCTAATGTCGGTGGAAAGATAACCTTACTGGAGGGTGTATATAATATAGCAGCAGGAATTGTTTTTGCAGGTGACCCTGGAATAATTATTCAGGGAACAGGTTGGAATACTGAACTACGACCAGCGACAGGTATTGATACATTCACTATAGGTGGTGCTGCTGCCATAACGGAGGCAGAGTGTGTAATAAGAGACCTATATATAAAAGGTTTTGCAACAGACAGTGGAGATGGGTTTGATTCAGGGGTTGCAGTTACAATAACAAATTCTGTTAATAATGTCTTAGATAATCTCTATATACGCAGGGGTACTACTGGCATAAAAATTGAAACAACAGATGCTAGTGGCACCATACGATACTCTTTTAATAATAAGATAATTAATTGTTGGCTTGATTTTGTCGAAGGAACTGGACTTTGGATTTTAAATGCTGCTAACTCCGATTCTAATTTTTGTAATTCCACTAAAATCTCTAATACTCGTATAGCCCATTCTACTACGAATGTTCATATAGACAATGATGGTGATTATGGAACTTGTGAGAGTCACGCTTTTGTTAATTGTTATATTGAAAATAGTGTTGGTGGAGACATATTAGTTGATATTGATAATGGAGGCGAAAATACTTTTATAGGTTGTACATTTGATGGGGTTGCTGATAACGACCAAATAACATTAGATGGTACTAGTGATTTTAATATGTTTATAGGATGCCTCTTCAACACTGATATTATTGATACTTCAACTGATAATGTATTTATTGATGCATTTGATATAAGTATTCCAAGAAACCTTGTTGCCAAAGGCACAGGGATATTTACAGGTGGAGTAAATGATGGCACAACTTATTATGTAGATGCTACAAGTGGGGATGATGATAATTCAGGACAAACTTCAAGCACACCTTGGGAAACAATAGCCAAAGTAAACTCTTCAAGTTTTAGTGCTGGGGATACGATTTCTTTCAAAAAGGGTGAGACTTGGAACGAACAATTAACGGTTCCTTCTTCTGGTTCAAGCGGTCTTCCTATTACTTTTACGAGCTATGGAACTGGAGCAACTCCAATTATTGATGGCAATGATGGAATAAATTACGGAGTAACCGCTACCGATAAAAGTTATATCACGATTGATGGTCTACGAATCGAAGATACAATAAGCCACGGAATATATTTAGTTGCTTCTGCTGGAAATGTTACTAACTGGATAATCCAAAATTGCAATATAAGAGAAGTTGGTGAAGGTGGCATATTCTTTAATGCTTCGTCAAATACTGTTAATAACCATCTTATAGATACTAATATTATTTATCATTGGAACGCTGAAGTCGCAACTAACAATAGGGCTATTTGGCTCTCGGGGAATGGCGGAGATGATAATACAATTACAAACAATACCATAGAGGGGACTGTTGGTTATGGTTCAGACACAAATGAGGATAATAATGGTATTCAAATAGATGACGGTGCGGACAACATAATACAGTCAAATGATATTACAGGTTCTGACCACGGAATAATTCTTGAGGGCACAGGTTGGGATATAAAATATAATTATATTCATCAAACAGGTGATGATTCAGTTTGGATTCTGGGGAGTGACGCAACTGGAATAGTTGCTTATAATATTCTTGTTGATTCTTCTGATAACACAATAGACATAGATAGTGGTAACTCTCTTGATGCTGGGTTATTTTATAATAATATCTGTTACGATAGCGGTAGTGGGGGGGTTTCTGTAGATTTAGGGACTACTTCTGGACGGCACGGGATTTTCAAAAACAATATATTTTTACAAAGTGGCAATAGTGAATATTTCTTCATAGTTCACGATGCTACCGTAAATGCCTGCACTTTTGATAATAATATCTATTATGGGGATAGTGGAACATTTGCTTTCCACAATGATGGTTTTCCGCAGAGAATACAGAATTTTACACAATGGCAAACCGACTATAGTGCAGACCCAAATGGTTTAAATGCTGACCCACTTATGGTTGACCCTGCCAGCGAAGATTTCACTATTCAAAATACTTCACCCTGCATAAATGCGGGAACAGATGTTGGTCTTACAAGAGATTTTGACGGTAATCCTATAATACAAACTCCAGATATGGGGGCTCACGAAGCCAATAATGTTTGGATTCCGTATGTAGGTGCAGATGCTAATATAAATCTAAACTCCAGAGACGTTACCACTACGGGTTCTTTAACAGCACCAATAATAACTATACTTTCTAACGATGCAGTTATTCAAAATGAACAGATAACCATATTATCAAATGACGCTGTTATACAAGATGAACAGATTACTATTTTAAGTAACGATGCTGTTGTGCAAGATACTAGTATAGCTGTTAATACTGAAGGCATTTTAATCTTGTCTAACGATGCTGTTATTCAAGACGCAAGTATAACAGACTTAACAGCTAACAGGGTTTCACAAGATGCTGTTTTAACCAATCTTTCTGCTGATACCATCGTTACACCTAAAATAAATCCTTATGCAGACCAAAATTTGGTTTTATTTGGCGACGTTGAGGTAGGTAATGAAACAGATGGTAAGGCATTGAATCTTTATAGAAAAGCATCTGAATTCAACCAAGGGGTTACTCAATACATTGACAATACTGGTGATTTTGTATTAGGTGGAATAGGAAGAACTTATAATGGTAAGTTAAAGATTGATTTTGAGCAACAATTTTATTCAATGTCAATTAGTGTAGATAAGGATGCGAGTGGTGAAGATATTCAAGTAGTTGCGGATATATCCTTCGGAGATGGTTGGGAATTTATTTTTGGCAATGGTGGCGATGAACGATTTAGACACTCAACCACTGGAAATGATAGTTTTCAATTAAGTATGCAAGTTGGCTCTACTGCCCACACAGGGCATTTTAATTTAGTTGAAGAAGCAGATAAAGATAATGCTAACCGAGCACCTTTAGCTACAACCGCTAACCCCACGCTAAGACTATATAGTTCTGATGCAACAGAGCCACTTGATTATATTGAGTTTACTCACAACCAAGCAGATGGGGTAATTGCAACGGGCACGGGAGATATTATTTTAAATCCTGCTGGAATTGTAATAACTTCTAAAACCATAAGTTGTGATACTTTAAGTGTTGATTCAGTTACATTTGTAAAAACTTTAAATTTTACAGATAGACCAACAACACCGAATACATTATTTGTAAGTGATGATACTGTAATGTGGTTTTTTGATGGCACAAATTATAATGAGTTATATTAAAAAGTAAAATGGAGATTTTAAAAATATGACAGGACAACAACTATTAAACATAATAGCAGGTTCAGCAACTGTTGAAGGATTAGCAGATAAAGACGTTGCGGATACAAAGTATAGGGCTACTGCTTTAGGGTATTTGAATCTTATTATCCAAGACATACAAACTCGCCAAGAGAGTTTCCGTTGGAGGTTCTTAGAAAAGACAGCTACTATGCCTACTGTTGCAAGCCAATTAGATTATGACCTTCCAACTGACATAGACACTAATAAACTAGTTGCTGTATTTGATAGAACTCAAGACAGAACATATAAGTTTATTCCTTATGAGAAATTTGTAAGGTTATATCCTGACCCTTCTAACGATACAGGAGACCCATCAATCTATACGTTTTTTGCAAATGTTCTTAAACTCTATCCTGTTCCCTCAAGCGTGTTTACTGTATTTTTGAATTATATTAAAGTTATGACTGACGCCGCAGATGACTCTACAGATTTAGATATACCTGATAGATACAGAAAAGTTATAATAGATGGCATTTTAACTTTCGTATACAAGTTTGACCCCGAACTTGGAGATGAGTTAAAACAAACACAGTTATATGAATTAGGCATTAAAAGAATGATTGTAGAAAATAACCAAATGATAGATGAGAGAGCACAATCGCAATCTCATAGAAGCAGGTCTCATAGACACCTTATACACGGAGAAAACAGTTTATTATTTCCATTAGCCGATTTCTAAAAAGGAGGTAACCCGTTGAAGTATGCTTTAATAAGTTATTTAATATTAAACCCGTTGTTTTATTGGTTAGGAAAAGACCTAAGAGTATCGCAGGAATGGTTTTTTCAGTTATCAAGTTTTGTTTTAATAATAGCAGCTATGCTCTTTGAGAATAGAAAGACCAAGTTTGACAAGATGAACTTATGTATTTTCCTTATGGGTGTGTGGTTTATTGTTGTATATATTGTTCAAGACTTCTTAGGATGGAGCATCTGCATAAACACCTTATTGGGCATTATGGTTTATTTTGTTGTAATAAGAACTATCAAGATAGAGGACTTTAAACACATATCTTGGGCTTTAATGATGGTTTGTGCTACTACCACAGGCTATCTTGCATTTCAATTCATAGGTTTTGATGCAAGAGGAATGGCTATGCTTAATGTGCCTGGCGGTATAGCTGAATGCTCTATATTTGGGCTTGTAGCTATATTTGGTGGCTATTTAGCTATTATAATGCCTCTATTTATGCGTTGGAGTTGGGTAAGCAGGATACGTATAACTATCCATTATGGGAAAGAACGCCTTAGAAGTCGTCTGGGGCGTTATTTTGGGCTATTCTGGAAGATAATGGCAATATTTGCGGGAATAGCGTTATTTGCGTTCCCTGTGATATATAGCAAATCAACAGGTGCTATTTTAGCTGTGGTAGTTGTAACTTTGTTCTTTTTATGGTTTAGAAATCGTTTGGTATGTTGGTTTGCAATTATTCCTTTATTAGTGGGTCTTTATGCGTTTGTTGCATTTTATGATAATCCTATGGGAATGCAGACATCACGCTTGAATATGTGGGCTATGGTTATTCAAGACATCCATAAGAAACCATTTGGACACGGCCTTAATTCATTTATGGGTGATGATAGAGAAGGGGCTATAAGATTTTATAAGCACTCTTTCAATAATAAAACTGTTAGAGTAGAAAAAAAGGGTGATACGTGGAAAATGCAGGTTCAACCTACAAAAGAATTTTTAGCAGAAAGCATAGAAAGAGGCAATCAAAGATTATTGGATTACTGGGATCACCCTCACAACGAGTTTATATGGTTAGGCTATGAAGCAGGGTTTCCTGCTTTAATACTATTAGGATTTATCGGATATTTTGGGTGGGCTATGTTCTTTAATTCAAAAAGAAGTATTGAAACAGTAGCATTGATGGCTTCTGTAATAGGATTTGCTGTATTTTGTTCAACGCAATTCGGGTTACATTTGAGCAGAATAGGACACTTATTTCCCGTATTAGCAGGTATGTTATATATAAGCATTCACTATCCCGATGAAGATAAGATAGATGAAAATTAAACCAACATTAGGACTCAATAGAGTCAATCCGCCACACGAGGTGTTAAGAACGGCTGATTCGACAGACCCTAATTCATTATTAATACAATGCTCTAAGTTAAGAAATTACGTTGTTAGAAACAACAGAATACAAAAAATAGGCGGAACTGCCTTTTATAATGGAACACCTGTCGGCACTAACATCCCCTGGGTTAGTCGTTCATATCATAAACGAGGTGATGGGTCTTTTGTTAAAAGAACATTATGCTTTTCTGATGGCGAGATTTATTCGGGAGATGATGTAGCAGGAACGCTAACCTCACGTCAAGTAGGATTTACCCCTACCGCAATTCCTATGTCCTTTACTTTTCAAGTATCGGGTAACTCAATACTGTATTTCCTTACAGGACAAGATACTCCATATAAATATGATGGCAATGGTTCTTTTACTTTTGAAAAGACGGTATTCTCTACTGGTGCAGAAGCTGATGATTATGAGTCAGGGTTAGAACACGTTGATAGGGTGTTTTATGTAAGACGAGATAGGTCTACCATACCTTTTTCAGATAACTTGAAACCAGAACTTATAATAGATGAGGTCGCAGTAGGAAACGCCAGAGACTCGCACATAAAGAGAATAGTCAAAGGTATAGGTGAGAGAGTGTTCATATTCAAGAATAACTCTATATGGGAATTATTCGGAAGAACTACCACTACATTCCAAGCACGCAGAGTTACGGACAATTATGGTCTTGCCTCTAAAAGAGGTATCTTCGCAGTAGGTGGCGGGTTTATATTCTTAGATGAATTTACAAAAGAGCTTTACTTCTTTGGCGGAACCGAAGGCAGTATTAAATCATTAACAGAAAGAGACATCAGATTAAGAGAGATAATCAATGTAACCGTAGACTCTTTTAAGAATGTAGATATGATAACCCACGATGGATTGTTTAGATTCGCTTTTCAACATAGAGAGAGTTTTGGAGACTTTAATGATTCAGAATTAGTCTATCCTCTTAATGAACCTGGAATTGACGGGCTTCCTAAGTGGTCTTTAATTAGAGGTTCTAATGTTAATTCTTATTCTCTATGGTCGCAACAAGGCGATGATAATGAACTCGTAACAGGAAGAAGCGAACTGGGAAAACTTATGTATCACGGAAGAGGATTTGACTTTGATGAAAAAGCTGTAAATACAATAGTAAGAACAGGCGAGGTTACAGCAGATGAGGAATTTGTTACAAGGTTTAAAGGTTTCTATATTAAAGCAAAACCAGGAAGTGCTACTCTTCCATCAACATTTAGATATTTCCTAAATGGCAGATTTTCTGATAGAGGCGAAGATTCTTTAAGTATGAAAGGCGAAACTCGTGATGTGGGAGTAGTTAAAATTCAGAAGCAGGCATTATTTAATGATAGGATAATTCCGTTAACTGGTAAATCACGAGGCAACTCAATATCGTTTGAAATAGAAGATAATCAGAATGGAACAGAAATGGAGATTTATTCCATTAGTTTCAAGGCACAGAAAAGATATAAAACAAGAAACCAATTCATATAGGAGAAATTATGAAGAAGATACTTTTAGCACTATTATTAATGTTTATTGTTACAAATGCAGACGCAGCTATTATATCATATACTGTATTATCGTCCGACGCTGGGGTAAGTTACACTCATTTTAACGACTCATTTTCAACTTCGTATAATAATCAAAATGGAAATTTGGACTCAGACAACATTTTAGATGACTCTTTAAAAGAAGTTGATTTCGCAGACGAAATAAATCCAAGAGTAAGAGACAGCGAACAGATAGGTACTTTTACATTTACAGGTATGCTTCCCGCTACAAGCGTAGACTTAACTTCTGATATATCCGCAGGAACATCTTATGTTGAAGGCTTTAGAGTAGTTACAAACGCTACATCAAAGACTTATACAGCTTCAAAAGATACTTATGTATATATTGATATAAATGGAGCATTTCAATTTCAAGAAGTAGCCAATGACGCTGCACAACCCTCTGACCCTGCGAACTCGCTTCTCTTAGCGAAAGTAGTAACAGATACCGATAACATCACAAGCGTTACTGACTCAAGAACACTTGAACCTACGAATTTAAGAATATACCAAGACTTAAAATCAGGACTTGTAATATCAAGAGACATATCAGATGTAGATGTTATCAATATAAAACGTGGTGAGATAGAGTTTGGCTCATCGGTTACAGCAGGCAGACGAAGAAATACAACTACTGTTGATGTGGATTTCGCTACAAATGGGCGTGGTGGATTAGATACAGGTTCTTTAGCAGCAGGATATTACTATATATTCGCAGTAGCAGATGATGACAATACTTCTAACTTTGAGGGTATAGCTTCATTAAGTTCAACTGATGCCGCTACTGTTACGGGTGAGAGATTAGTAGGGTGGTGTTTTGCACAAGATGGAAGCATAATATCTCCTGATTCTGTAGGTGCTTCTAGGGATAGGGGTGGAGATGCTCCTAACATGGTTAAAATACAAAGTGATGCTACATTCTCTATTACTTCAACAACTCCTATAAACGATGGTCCCGCTAGATTAAATTTTTATTCTTCTGGTAGACCAGTAAGAATTACATATAATACTGGATTAGGTTTTTCTGGATCAAATATATGTACTATAACATTGAATATTGATGGCACAGATATACTTGTTACTTCAAGAGACGGAGTAGGTACTGCTGATAATGCTAATGTAAGGTCAGTAGCAACCGAATGGTTTGGTACTTTATCAAAAGGTACCCACACTATACAGGGTAGAATACAGACAACTGGCGGTACGGGCCACGTAAATAATCGTGTTTTGATAGTTCAGGAGTTCTAATGACACTAAAAAGAGACACAACAGATATAAAAGAACAAGTAATAAAAGACCATATTGACTTTATACAAGGAGAAACTCAAGGTAATATTTTAGTATTGGGTGCTGCTCCTACAGCGACGGAACCTTTATTAGAAGATGGCGATAGAGGAAAATTTGGGAATGATATATATGAGAGGGTTGGTTCATCTATATTAAAATTTAGTTCAGACTCGCAAATAACGATTGAATAATCCCGTAAAAGGAATTGAAAAATGATAAACCTATGGAATAATTTTATTAAACTAATTAAAAATAATAGAGGTATATTTCCACTTGTGCCACTCTTAGCGGGTGCTGCGGCGGGGTTTGGTTTATCTAAACTTCGTAAGAAACCTAAAGAGCAGACCATAGCACCTGGAATAAAGCCTTTTTCTTCTCAAACCCAGTTCCCAGTAGGGCAAAGTTTGAATGAGGTCATATTAGCAGGTCTAAGAGGCGAGGGTAGGGGTTTCGGTGAGGACTTTGTTGGTAGGACTACATCACCTTTCGTAACGCAAAGATTAGCTGATTTACCTCAAGAACAGCGTGATATACAAGAAGGCTTTTCTGCAAGAGGATTTGGTAGGTCGGTCTTAGCAGGACAAAAAGTAGGTGAGGCGAGGTCTCAAGCAGGTCGTGATATTAACCAACTTATCGCACAAGCAAATTTAGTAAACCTACAACAACAGAAAACTGATGAAGCAGCACAAATAGCAAGAGGGCAGACATTCGCAGGTCAAGAAGTAGCTACAAGAGGACAGGCTGCACAGTTTGACTTAAATACTATTATACAACAAGCAAATCAAGCTAATCTATTCCAAGGCCAATTACAAAAGCAAAGAGACATTGAAATAGGACTACCGCTTAAATTAGGTGGGCAATTTGCTTCTGGGCAACCCGATTTTAGTGATATATTCGGCACAGGGGGTGGAAAGACATCTCAAGATGACCTAAAAAGAATATTAGATTTAATAGGTGCTGCTAAAAGAGCAACTCCCTTTACAACGGGAGGAAATCAGTAATGGCTAATAATATACTAACTATGCGAGATAGAGAGCAAGATAGAACCGCTAACCCTTTTTTGGGTATGCCTAAAGAGCAACTGGAAGCTTTAGAGGCTCAAGTGAAACAACAAGGCGGGGGTGGTGGGATAGGAACATTAGCTGCAGGTGCAGAAACCGCAGGAGATATATTCTTAGGATTAGGTGGTGCTCCCCAAGCACAAGCAAGTCCTTTAGATGAACTCATAAAATTAGAGACTCTTAAAAGCAAGAGAGCTTTAGATCAACAGACACAAGAACTTAATAAAATAAAAATACAAACAGCACAGAAAAAGTTACAAACCGAAGGTGGTGTAATATCAGAAGTCGGAAAATTACCGCCATTATCACAACAAGATATAACAATAGGTGGTGACCAAGTTCCGCCAGTAGCACAAGATGGTGTAACTCCAGGCGGTGGATTACCTACAGATATACAACCAGGTGCACCAGTTATAGACCAAGTTCAATTTGATACTGCTATAAATAATTTCCCATCAGGAACAAATCCAAACGAACCATTGGCTGATATACAACTAACTGGATTACCAACATTAGATTCTATTGTTAGTTCTTTAAATAATGTCCCATTGATGATAGATAGCGTAAAAGAAACAATAGATAATACTGGCAAGAGGTCTCGTACTGTTACTAAGAATGTAAATCCGTTAGTCACAAAACAATTAGAAGCTGAGTTATCAAGAGCTGGTAAGTTGGATGATGTGAGTTTAAAAATTCTTGAAAAAGGCTTACAGGAACGAGCAACTAATACAAGAAACTCAAACGCTATTGAAGCACTTCTACAAAATAATACAGCGACTTGGAAAGCTGCTAAAGCAGAGAAAGATTTTATTCCAAATATACCAGTGGGTGGTGGTAGAGAATCCGCTATTCTTAAACGAGCAGCAGGTAAAGTTGCAGAAACATTTGATATAACAGGTTTCTCTTGGACTAAGGCTTATGTAGGTCAAAGATTTGAAACGGCTATGGCACTATCTAAGATTATAACGGGTGGTTCTCGTATAATTAAATCTGTTATCCAAGCACTACTAAAAACGCTCCCAGTAGATAATGGTATAGTAGATGATATGGAAGCCCTAACAACCCAGTCTATTAGTAACTCTGTAGCAAGAGCAACAGGTAGACCACTTACGGAAGAAGAAATGCAAACAAGAAACCAGAGGATTACGGTTGTTCTTGATACCCCTGCAGCTACTGTTCCAGGTGGTGAAGTTAGAGATTCTCGTATAGTTACATTAAATGGTGTTAATAGAAATGTTAAATATTCAGAATTCGAGGATTTTATAGATTCATTAAAAGAAGATGATACATTAGAATTCCCAGAATTAGAACCTACGGAGTAAATATGGCTAAGAAGAAAACTGCTGAGGATTTTAGCACGATTGCTTTAGATGCTGGGATACAAAGTATTCTTGAACAAAGAAAAGCTCAAAGAAAAGGTGTTGATACAACTGCACCTGTAGAGAATGTCCCACAAGTAGCTACTGAATCTGTATCTCCAGAACAATTTGGACAGATAGGTAAGATATTTGCTCCTACTATAGTTCCTAAACAAGTAACTCAATTATTACCAGAGAAGATAAGAACCCCGCTTGATATAGGACAAGAGAAGTTCCAACAACTTGCTGGGCGTTCTGCTGTTACAGGTGCAAGCACAGCTGCTTTTGGAGTTCCTGCTGCATTAGCAAAAAAAGTAGGTGTAGATATAACACCTAAGTCTCAAAGTACAGAAGAATTTGCTGCAGATGTAATTGGTAATATTGCAGGCGTTGTTAAGGGTGGCCCAGGTGGAGTATTTAGAAAAGTAAGGGGTGCTGCAGTTGGAAAGAGATTAGCAGAGCCAGTAGCAGACTTTCTTGCAGGTGGAACTACTGGATTTCTATTTACCAAGAAAGATGCTTTCTCAAATTCATTTGGTAAGCAAGTAGCTGATAGAGCTATTAATGCAGGATTATCTGCAACTTTCTCTGTAGGTGCAGGATTTATATTTAGAGGTGTAAGAGATTTCTCACGAATGGTATCTAAAACAAAGCAGGTAAAATTCCTAAAAAACATACGGGAAACTCTTTTAGGTTCAAGGAAAAAAGCAGGTGAAGTATTTGGTAAAGAAATGGATAAGTTACAATCATCTAAACCTAATAGTAAGGTTGATATAAGGGGTCCAGTTAGAGATACTATTCTTATAGAGCCTAAGGGGAAAACAGCTAATATTAAATTAAGAAATGCTACTGGGAGAAGTAAAACATTACAAAGAACTATAGCAAGTAATAAAGACCAATTAACTCTTAGAGAATCACAGAATATAATAAACGAACTTGATGATACTCTCCCGCAGAGAGTGCATAGAGGAGATGTAAGTCAAGACGAGAGAGAAATATTAAACTTAATAAATTCAATAAGATCTGCACAAGATGCTCAGTTTACGGGTATGCCTGCTGTAAGAGCAGATTTTAGAGCTATTGTAGATCCATTTAATCAGATTAAAGGCTTTACTGTTAAGGGTGAGGTTGGAGCAGGTGTTACAGCAACAAAAGGACAGATAGGAACTACTGGTGGAACATTTGGAAAAGATACTGAGTTCCTGGTAGAAGAACTACCTAAACTTATGCCACAAAGTATGATAAATCAACTTGGTGGAATTAGATCTTTTGCTAATGTTATGAGTTCTGTATCAAAGGTTTTAGGTGGTATGATTATAGGTGGAGCAGCAGGAGTAGCAGCCAGACCATTCTTAGGTGGTGGAGATGGTGGTGGAGATGTTCCTACGGAAGCAAAATAAGAGGTGAAAAATGAGCGCAATTAAAGAAGCAAGACGCAAGTTACAATTAGAAATAGAAGAGAGCGTAAAGAGTGAACGCAAGAAACAGAAGAAAGTCCAAGAAGAAACAAAAGAACTTAGCGATAAAAATGCAGATTTAGTATTAGAAATAAGCCAAAGTCAAAGCGAACTTGACGAGTTAAATGCCACAATAATTGTAGTAGAAGAAAAACTATCTAACCTTGACTCTAATGTTGAATCCCAACTAAGCAAGATAATCAATCTGGAAATTTCATTGAATAACATAAAAGAACAAATACAGATAGAGAAGGACACCGCAAGTAAAGAAAAGACTCAACAAATTAATCTTGATAAGACATCAAGAGAGAATATAGAAGAGTCCAAAGTCTCTGCAAAAGAAACTGTCGCTCAAGCCGACAAACGTAACAATAGTTTAAACGCAAGAGTATCAGAACTTGAAGGCGAGAAGACAGAGTTTGAGAGAGAGAAAAAGGAAAGTTTGGAAAAACTCTCTAAAATGAAATCAATCTTAGCGGAGATTAAATCTGTCAGAGATGAAGTAAGCATTATGAATACAAATATCAACAAAGGCAAAATAGAAATAAGAGAGCGAGAACAGAGGGCTCTTTTAAGAGAACAGTCTGCGGATAAGAAAGAACTACTTAACGCAGATAAAGACAAAGACCTCAACCGAACACAAGCCGAAAATGATACACGCTTTCTTGAAAATCAACAAGAGAGAGAGTATATAGATAACTTAATAAAAAAGCATAATCTACAAGGCGAAATAAATGACAGGAAGTAGATTAAATAACGCAGGAGAGTTTGAACATAGAGACGGGCTTTTAGCGAAAGTTATGATTAAGCTCGGTGGGCTTCGTTTCCTTTCTTTTATAGGCATAAGAGCCTCTACTCCTACGATAATTAATGTATCTACAACCAACGGAAACTGGACTAAGATAACAGATGGTCTTACAGATGTATTGTCTTGGAGGTTAGTAGAGAAAGACGGAAACGATTTTCGCTATGCCTTTGATAGTAGCCCGAGTGCTTTTGTTACAGGCTTTGGGTGGGTAGGTGAGTCTACTGAAATAAGCGAAATATGGGTTCAAAGACCAAGTACTACAAATGTAAATATGCAGTTATTAGTATGGAAAATTTAATGAAGAAATTTCTTTTAATATTAGCTATACTTTGTATTACATTCCCAGCTTTTGCACAACCTCGTGGCGGCTCTGTCAATCCTCGCTGGGTTGAGGTAGACGGCTCTCCCTCTGGTCGTGCAAGAACAATAGTTGTCTCTCCTGATACAATCTCTTTTTCTGGTTCTATAATGAGTTTAGATATTACTTCCCCTGGCTTTGTAGCCGACAACTACGTTCCCTATGTAGGTGCTCTTAAAGCAGTAGACTTAAACTCTCAAACTCTTACCACTACAAATTTAACTCAAACAGGCACTCTTTCGGTAGATACTACAATGACAGTTTCGGGTGATGTAACAATTATTGCTCCTATTCCTATTCTTACTTTACAAGATAGCAATAGTTTAGGGTCTGCTTCAGTTGGTCACGTTGCGTGGAGAGATAAGGGCGGTGGAAGGGCTGGATTTATTGGTAATAATTCTTCAGGTGATGATGATTTAAAATGGAAGAATGAACAAGGAGGGAATATAGGAATAGAAACAACTGGCGGGGGTAATCTGGATATAACTGCTACTCTTGCACAATTTAATGCAACTCCTATCACCACCACAGGTTTAACTCAAACGGGAACTCTCTCAGTAGATACTACAATGACGGTTTCGGGAGATGTTACTATTATAGGCGAAATTAATGCCGATACTTGGAAGAATTTAAACGGAACTGTTCAAGTTGCTTTTGACGGAGCAAGCGGAATAATAGTTTCAGACGGTATGGGAACTAATAAAGATGTACAGGGTTCAATAGCGGAGTTTGATGACCTAAAAGATAACTCCGGAACAGGAAATTTAGATTTATTAGTTGATAGTGCTACTAATTGGAGTTTGACGGGTGCTAATCTTTGGCTAGGAGAAGATACAAGAAGAATAAACTTTGGTGCTGGTAATGCAGGAGTGCCCGATATAACTACTTACTTTGATGGTGCTGATTGGATATTTGACAGTTTTGATACAACTGCTAATGATGAGGTTCACTTTACCGATTTTGATAAATATACCTTTGATAATGATATTACCACTACAAAGACAATAACCGCCCAGATTTATGTTGATAGTTCTTTATTAGCTTTCTATAAGTTTGATGAAAACGCTAAAGATTATTCCGTTACGGCATATGATGGAACTCTGACAAGCGGGGCAGCAGTAGTTGATGGAGTGTTAGAATTATCAGACCAGACCGAATACTCTGATTTAGATGCTCACGTTGCCAATTTCAGTAGTCTATCAGTAGGAACAATAAGTTTCTGGTTCAAAACCGAGTCTACCAACGAAGGTGCTATGTACGGTATGGCGGATGGCAGTAATGATTGGTTCGGTATAGGGTTGGGCGTTGATAATAGTTTTGATAATAAGATGCACGTTTATGTGAAAGAAGCGGGAGCGACTATATTTGAATGGACTTCGACAGCAGCTTATAACGACGGTTTATGGCATCATTTTGAGTATAAAGTAGACGGCACAGGGAATATAATACTTATAGATGGTATATCTGGTGTAGGGGCTTACAATACAGGTAACGCCTCAAGCCATATATTCTTCTCCGACGTAACAAGTCTTACCACGATGAGGATAGCGAACATATCCGATGTAGGGGCTGAAGATATGGGACTTAGTGGAGGCGAAATAGACAATTTTAGAATTTATAATCGTAAACTTACTACTGCTGAAAGTTTAAATGATTACCAAAGGGATTTAAGAAATGCTAACTTTGATACTATGAAAGCAGGGTTTGTAGGTTTGGGGCAAGCCAGCCCAGACTCAACTCATCGTATTCTTATAGAAGATGATGGTGCTGGCGGGAATGCTTCTGTTAAGGAACTTTTCCACTTCTCTGATAGAGATTTTGGTGCAGCTAACCTTGATATGATGGAGATAAGTCTTATTTCCGATGCGGGGAATGATTATAAACTCTATTATGCAAAAGGAGATACGAGAGATACAGGGACTTTTCACGGTTTTTATTCTGATTTATCCGATAGTGGAAACGTTCTTTCTGGACTTAAATATTGTTATTACGCTACAGCTAATTTTCCAGACCAAACAGGTAGTGCTTTTGGATATTATGCTAATGTGAGTATCCCTAACGGTACTGCGTGGGCTTTCTTTAATAATGCAGGAAATGTTCATTTAGTATCAGGTGCAGAGAAGGCTTATTTAAGAGATACAGCAATAGGCCTCTATTCTCAAGCCGATACCTTTATGGACTTATTTGCTGATGGGGCAGTGAGGATAGGTAACTCAAGTGGCGGTGCTCCTACAACTTATATGAATATATCACCTGGGGGGGATACTCATTGGGTAGGTGCAGGTTCAGGACTTTTTTATGGGAATATGGACCAATCCGCAGGAGCTTTTAATGTTACACTTACAACTGTAAATGTTTGGGTTGAAGTTGATGCAGCAACAACTAATATCGTAGCAGGTCCACTTAATGATATAACTTTTGACGGAGACCATTTTCTTAAAGTAAATACTGATGGCATTTATACGATTGTTTATAGTTTAATACCTGCGATTGATAGTGTAGCGGGTGGCGACCAACATGTAGAATTTCAAGTATTTAAAAATAGTGCTGTAACAGGTAAAGGCGAGACTCACGTTACTTTTAAAAATATTTTAAGAGAATTACCAGTTGCGAGTGATACCTTGTTAGATTTAGCTATTGGAGATGAAATAAGTATTGGTGCAAGGAATACATCTTCTTCAGGTAAAGTTATATCAGTAGACCATTTAGAAATGACTATGGTAATGGTCGGAGGCAGTTAAACTTAGGAGTCTACTATGACAACAAACGGAAACAGTAGGTTTATCAAAGGAATTTTTTGGACACTCATTATAGGTTCATTTGCTTGGGCTACTTTAATAGGTGGGGTAGCCCTAAAGGTATCTGCCGCCAATGATAAAGACTCAAGAGAAAAAGATACTAACCAAGATAAACGTCACTATGAAGCAGTGGCTAAAGGACAAGAACAGAATACAGCTATACTTATTTTGTTGGCAGAACTTAAGAAAGACATTCGTTTTATCAGACATAATGGTGATTAAAATGATAATCGGCAAAGCAGAATTTATAGACGACCTTTCAAAAATGCAGAAACGAGAGCTTGATAGACTATTACCTTTAAAGGCAGAAGAAAGCACGATGCTTGGCACATCTCGGTCTATTATAAATAGTATGATAGACCATTTACAATTCGCCATAGCACAGAGAAAGGACGGAGATTAAATGAGATATATTATTGCGTTAGTTTTAATATTTGGTTTAATAGGTGTAGCCCACGCAGATAGTGTAAATTTAAAGGTTGGTGTTTCAGATGTAATCTCACAAGGCGTAGACGCAATGCCTGTTGTCGGATTATCCTATGAGCATAACTTTAAGCTATGGGACGTTGACTTAGGCTTAGAGGGGGGTATAAACCTCTCTACTGTTATCCTACACGACACACAGACCGACAGAGGTGGTAGGTATGATTATTACAATGGGAAGCAGATGGGTCGCCTAAACACAATCAATTATGCTCTTACGCTTAAATGCTACTTACCTTGGAATTTCTATGTAGGCGCAGGCGGTGGATACCTTTCAAACTACTTTTCGGAAAATTACAGAGTATATCAATTAGGTGAACAAGCTAAAGTTGAGGATGAATATGAAGGGCATATCATAGTAGGTTATGAACATAGGGATTACTTTATTGAATATAAGCAATTATGGGCTGACCTTGACTTAGAGAGCAATATCCAACCAGAAGGAATACTTGAGGCTCATAGTTCTTATAATCAATATGGCGTAATGATAGGAAAGAAGATAAGGTTTTAGATGAAGATACTTACATTGTTGGTTGTGTGTGTTTTGCTTAGTGGGTGTGGTGCAGGCTATATGAAGATTAAGCGTGATAAGGTTACAGGCTTGGTAACAGATATAGAGGCAAAGAATTTTAAAGGTAGTGTAAAGACAGACAAAGAAGAAATTAAGGCAGACTCAAAAGCGGATTATAAGTTATTAGATATTAACCTGAATAAGATGGCGACATAATGAATAAGTATCTGGGCAAGAAGTTTGTTTTCGCTACCATAGCTATTGTATGTGTTTCGGTTGTAACCATATTACTGCACTATTCAGGAGAGATATATTTTAAGATAGTGCTTACTATATGTGGAATATTTACGGCAGCCCAAACTGTCGCTGATATTAAAAACAAGGAGGGGAAAAATGAACATAGCCCAAATAATCAAAGGTAACATTGCCTTTGCTTTATCTAAGGCAGTAAAGAAGAAGGTGGACGGTAAGTTAATAGGTCAAGACTTGGATAAGAAGTTAGACCAAAATCTTGGCTCAAAAGCAAGTGAGAAGATACAACGAGGGCCATTGACTGATATAGTATTAGATATTTTAGAGGGTCTATGGGAAGAAAATCCCGACTCACTGGCCTTTCAGTTAAGGCACAGAGCTGATATAATAAACAAACAGAAAGGGGCAAAAGATGTATAAATGTTTTGTAGTAGTAGTAATGGTGATATGTTGCCTGATTTTAAGTGCAGGCATATCAAAGGCAGATGTTATTAATCTAAATCTAACGAAGTGGAATTTGCCAGAGGCACAGGCAGGGGCGATAATCTCATTCAAAGAAGAGGGTATCGAGGCTACTCTTACGACTAAGGTGTTGGCTAAAGAATTTGAATGGGGGATTATTTCCCTAAACGCAGGTGCGGCTCCCGCAATCAATGAGCCTATTCTTTCGCTTACATATAGACTGCCGCCTAATGCTATGGAGAAATGGGGTTTAGATATTCCCTATGCTGATTTGTTTGATTTACAGGCAGGTTTCTATGTAGGATTTGAAATGAATGCGTATGCTAACGATCCTAACGATAAATGGCTTGACGCTCTCGATTATGGAGCTGCATTAGTGAGTTTTTCTATTCGCATATAGGCTTGCTCGATGATGATTTATATGTTCTGAACGAGATATGATAGCAAGATTTTCAATACGATTATCTGTTTTTATGTTATTTAGATGATGGACAAGTTCTTTCGTAGATAAAAAACGTCCTATATGTTTTTCCATCACAAGACGGTGTTCAGCAACATAGCCTCGTGTGCTGACATTGGGATGGTGTGGTGTGTATATATAAATGTATCCTTGTGAATGACTAATACCACCGTTCCAGTTGCCAGGATGGGTTTGTCTCATTTTATCTTGAGAACACTTAGGAGAACAGTAATGGTTCTTTGAATGTTTTAAATAACAAGGTTTTCTTTTAAATGTTTTTCCACAGTAATTGCATTTTACTATTGCTCTTTTGACAAGACCTAAGCTGGCACATTTAGTAGAACAATAATGCTTAATATATTTTTGTTTAACATAGGGGCTTTTAAAAATAACTATACCACAACTATTACAATTAAGTTTTTCTAACTTTCTCTTGGGCTTGTGTCCTAATAGAAAATCGTGCCTATAATATTTGTGCCAGGACTTAGGGATAATTTGTTTACCACAACCACATTGACATAGTTTCATATTAGCTCCTTTTGATATATAGTATCACATTTTTAAAACTTTGTCAAGGAGATATTCAGGTAGGGTATTATTGATACCTTTTTGAAGTTTTAGATTTCCCTCCCCCAGCGAGCTTTTAGTTCCTCCTGCTAAGAGCTCGCTTTCTTATGTGGGTGTTTAGGTAACAAGAGAATACGGTTACAAAGGCTATCCATATAGCTATACTTATTAGTAGTTTAAGCATTTTTTTTCTTTATCTTGATAGCACCTAAAGCATAGGCTTTCTTTAATCTTCTATGGTGTGTCTTATCTCCAGGCAACTTTCTTAACTGTTTAGCTCGCTTGCCATTCATATTACTATTTTTTGATTAAGTAATTTCATTTTTACCCCCCATTAGTATCCCAATAATAAAACACCCATAATAAATATGAGCACCTAACTGAAACGGAAACCACCCAAGAGCCGCCACTAATAACGCAATCAATGACCCTATGTAATACTTATTGATAGACCTGTGATGCCCTCGTATTACATTAAATATAAACATACCAAGTATAAGAAATCCAATAATACCTGTATTGAACAGTATCTCTATATAATCGTTGTGTGCTTGTAACCACTCTGGGGATATCTTAGTATAAATGTCTTGAAAAGCACCCATACCATATCCCGTATAAGGTCTTTTTAATATTAGTTTTATTATTTTAATCCACTCCTGTATTCTTCCGTTATCGTTAAACTTAAAAAACCCTACACCCAAAGCTGCTAAGATAAGTGCTATCCAATAATATCGTTTCTTGATTACTGAAACTACTATCAAAGAGATAAGCATAGCACCAATAGCAACCTGTGAGTTAGTAAGCACAATAGCTATTGCTATAAAGATACCTTTTTTGTAATCTATGAAAAATGCTAATGGCACTATCATAGCAAGGAAAGTCCCGTTAACGCCAGGGTTACCCATAAAGGCTTGGGGGAACGGTGAACCGTCTATTGAGAAAAACTGCTCTATGCCAAGGTATTGTAATATTGTATATATACTTATTATTACACTCAGATTAATTATAAAATTAGTTAGGTTAAGTAACTCTTTCTTTGTGAATTTAATGCTTGCCACCGATACAATAAACAACGAAAAGACTGTTACATTAAATATGGGTTTCCATATATCAGGTATCACTAAATATTCATCCACCGTATATATATGGGGTATTAGAGAAAGTGATATTACTATATATCCAAGGAATATAAACAACCAGCAGTTATTGAACTTCCTAAATTTCCCTCTAAAGATAGATAACAAACTCACCAGCAAGGCAATCACTAAAGCGAATATCATCTTAGGTTCTCTGGTATCGTACTTTGGAAAGATTATAAAAGGAATAAGTAATCCGATGTAGATTAAGAGCTTAATCAAAACAACCCCTTTATACATCTAAATAACTCTCTCCGGAACACCCCTGATAGAAATGAAATAACTACTACTCCTATCAAGTTCCACTCCATTATACCCTTATACAGTTTCATCGTTGCCTCCTAAATAAAAGACTACATAATTCCCAAGCTGCTTTAAACCCTATACCAAAAATAAACCCTATCACAAAAACATCAAGCATAAATCTTATATCCATTATTTTGCCTCCTCTATTAAGAAGTTTTTCTTACACGTTCTACAATATATATCCCAGCCACCCACATATTCTTGGCAATGTATGTCAGGTGAGGCGCAGTGAATACAGTAAGACGGCTCTCCCTCCTTTTTGCTTGATACTTCCACACCTTTCGGTAGGGGCTTTTTGTCCTCAAATATATGGTGTTTCATTTTTCTATTTCCCGTTTATACGCCTCAACGCCAGCATTGAAACCCTTTGCTAACCAATAATCCCACCATTGTTTTGGAACAAGATAGTTAGGGTGTTTCTTCTTCTCAGGTGCAAGGGATAGGTAGTGGGTTTTGATTTCTTTGAGGGCTTGGGCAAGAGTTAGCTTATATTCTTGTTCAGAAATTGTTGCTCCCTTAGAGTGATTTTGAGCAATATCCATTGACTTAAATACTAATTCCTCTAATATCTTCTCTGGCTTCCTAAGTTTCTTCATTTCCTATCCTCGCTCTTGAGGGGCTTCTTAATCACACCATATTTTGTAAATCCTATTATATCTTTATCGTAGGGAATATTTAATGCTTCGCATATATCCTTTAGAGCAGATTTCTCAAACCTTATTATTCTCTCTTCACTCATAGGCTCAAAGAGTTTAAGGATTTGGGTGGTGAAATCATCTATCGCATTATCTCTTGCTTGTTGGTGTTCTGCTGTATTTTTACTCCAAGTAGTGTATGCTAATATCAAGCTTCTACCTATAAGATTAATTTTCTTGCCTATCTCAGCCTTCTCTATTTCTTCTCGTTTAGTCATTCAGAGTCTCCTTAAATTTATTCATTGGGCATTGATTTCATTTCTCTAGCTATCAATTTATGTTCTATTGTAGATATATCTCTATACATTGCAACATCACAAGGAAAAACCGACTTTAACCACTTGTAAAGATGCTTTGCCCCGTCCACAGATTCACTATGACATATCCGTAAAGGACCAGGATTAGACTTAGTTTCTCTATGGTCAATTTCTATTACATAAACATAATCAGGCATACTCTCTCCTTATCGTTTAGAGTTCTCTATAATATCTGCTCTCATTAGTTATCTCCTTTTCAAGCATAAGAGGGAGCAGGTTAATTACCCGTACCACAAGCCCTGTTGGAGCTTCTGCTACCCCCTATGCCTTTTAAATCTTCTATTGTCATTTTTACTAAAGTATGATCAAATCGCCTTTTTGCTTTTGTGATTTCTTCAGGAACCCTTGCACAAATATATGGCTTACAAGATGTATGTTCGGAGAATTTTCTATAAGTGAGTAGCGCAGCCCAATCCTCTGATATATAGCCTATTATTGTTTTTTTCATTTCTTTACAACCCCCTGGCTATGCCTATGGTTCTCTAACACATAAGGATTATTTTCTATCGCTGTAATCCTGCTACAAACCTTCTTTTCGATTATATTTCCTCTACTGTCTATGATAGATATTATAGCATAAGAGATTAGTATGAATATGAGAAACCACTTAATAAAATTAGTTACTTTCATAACACACCACCTTTTCTATTATCTTCTGCTCAAACCATTCCCTTAGTTCTATAAGTTCAGGAATTATATATTTGCGTTGAGTATTTTTCAAAGCAAACAATTCATCAAATCTTTTACTTCCCAATTCTTTGCGAAGATTATAAGTGAAGACATCTAGTTTTCCCGAACTACAACAATTACATCCATAACATTGAGGTCTGATAATGTCTAACTCAAACAGAATGGAGTTTCCTCTGCCTGAAAATCCGTGACCTGCCTGCATTTGTTTAATCGGCTTGACTATTCCACAGGTGTAACATCTGCAACAACCATCAATAGAATGTAGCAATCTCACATACTTAGAGCAAGAACTCCACGTCTTCTTCTTGTGCCAACTAAGCGAGTGTTTAGCCATCTATATCCCTCCTAACGGGATCACTATGAGTAAACACTATCTTTCTCAGCAAGTCTTTTCCCCATAGAAACTCTTTGTCAAATTGAGTTAATAGTCCTTCCACTTTCGCTTTGTCGCTTTCTGTTTTTAGATTATCTTTAATATACACCAACCAGTCATAGTTAGACAAGTTTTCTCCAGCGATCTTAGACTCTTGGACTCTCCAGGCTACAACGTGAGGCTGAAACCAAAAGTTCTCGGCTACCTTATATGACTTATCCTTTAGCTTCTTCTGGGCATACAAGATAACCTCTTGAGGCGGGGTTGGCATAGGCTTATGTCGGTATTCTTCAATGTGTTCCAACGCCCAATACGCTAACTCTGATACAAACTCCTTTTGGTTTTTATCAGTTCCATACCTTTCGAGTAGCTTCTTCGCAAGAACTGGAAGCTCTTTGTTTACCGCATTTAGTATTGTCATTCTTGTTCTCCTGTCAACAAGTTCTTATCCCTTACTATTTCTATACATTTCCTGATTACCGCCGAGAACGAGCCGAGTTTTAGGTGCTTCTTGTCGGCTTGCCCTTCCACCCAGTTGATTAATCCAGAGTCCTCGTTTCTCCAAGAAACGGTGGTCGTGATTGTTTTTTTCATAATCTCTCCTTAGATTCTTACATTAAGTCTTCTGGTGAAATATCAATGTCGGGTGGTGCGTCTGATTGGGATTGTTGCTGTCCTCCTTTGGGAATATATTTCTCGAACTTATGCCAGAAATATGAACCTGATTTATATTGACCAAGCTTTGCTTTTGCTCCACATTTTTTGCACATTACATTGATGTATATATTGCCTTCTTTGTCTTTGTTGGCGTCCATTTTAAAGTGCTCGTTATTCTTACATTCGTTGCAATATTTAGGTGGGTTACTTAACACTATCATCTTGTGTAGTAGTTCCATTTCCTTGTCATTATCAAATTGCATCTTATACTCTGCGTCTCCTACTTTGAATGTAACTTGTGCGTTCATTTATACCTCCGTTTGTCTTCGATAAATAGTTTGGTAAGCATTTAACTCACTCATTACCGAGTTCATTGCTGATACTGTTGCCTTGAAATCACTCTGTGCTAATTCCATTTCCAGTTTCTGTTTGTAGCATATTCCTCTTGCGATTTTCTCTGTTATTGTCGCAGGGGGGTCTTTGATTTTATGCCCCTCTAAGTCAAACTCTACGCCATTTCTAAGCTGAATAAGGGTAACTGCTATTGCCTTGTCATAGTCAGCTTCTGCCTGTGCGCTTCTCTCTCCTTTCGCTTTAAGTTCACCTCTGCCTTTTTCTAAAGCACCTATTTTAGAGGTTATTTTTTCTGCAATTTTTACCAATTCCATTTAATACTCCTTCCTTAATT
>SDBU01000987.1_pt1 | contig 41596 bp, 70 predicted proteins | sample 2277071 | NCBI WGS metagenome assembly SDBU01 (sample SAMN10397929, study PRJNA504765) | marine sediment metagenome | isolation source: marine sediment core GS08_GC12, 126 cmbsf | place: Arctic Ocean: Gakkel Ridge, Loki's castle | collected 2008 | reverse complement strand
AAAGAGATAGACACCTTCAAGACCCAGGCAGAGCAGGCTACAAGAGAGGCTCAGGAAGCCCATGAGGAAACAAAAGGGCGTATTGCTGACCTTGAGACTGACTTGGAGGAAGCTATTGGTGAAGACGCAGACCTGAGAGACATTGCCAAAATCAAAAAGGACTTGAGAACTGAGAGAGACAAGGCCAGACAGGAAGCAAAGAATGAGAGAGAGAATATTGCTGAAATAAGGAAAACCACTGAGGCCGAAAGGGAAGAGTGGGCAGGAACGGTAGCTGAGGCACAGGTCTTTAAGTTTGATGGTGAGTTGGCGAAGATTGTTGACGAATACGAGGGTGATGTGACTGCTAACTTTAACAAACTCAAGTCAGCTTGTGATAAGGCAGGCATCAAGACAAAGGAAGGTGCCGAGGCCATAGCCGAACTTTACCTGACAAAGAAAGGCGAAGAACCTGATCTCTTAGTCGATAGTGGTACGACTACTGGGGGTGGTGTTGATTTGAATGGATTGTCAAGTAGAGAACTATTGGATAGAGCTTACTCAAAGAAAAAGTAAAACAAGGAGGACAGCATGGCTGGAACATTAACCCTAGTTGAATTTGCAAAAGAAAGTAAAGACGAATTAGTGAAAGCAGTGGCTATGATCCTTTGGAAGGAAAGCCCGCCGATGAAGTATATCCCCTGGGAGACTATCGGCTCACTATACAAGAAAATGCTTCGTATCCAGACACTCCCAAGTGTGGCCAGACGTAAGTTGAACCAAACGTGGACTTCTGCCACCGGCACGACTGAGCCGCTTACTGAGGGAATATCCTTAGTTGGTGGAAACATCGATATAGACAAGGAAATGGTAGAGGGGAACCAGACGATACAGGAGGTTCGGAAACTTCAAACGACCATGAAAACTGAAGCAATGGCGTATGAATTTAACGACAGCTTCATCAACGGCTCTCAACTTACTGATGAGGATGACTTTGATGGTCTGAAAGCCCGTTGTAACAGATCGGATATGACCGCTCAAAAGATTCAATCAGCTACCAGCACGGACTTGATTGATGACACCCAGGCACATGCTCTGGCCTTCCTGAAGGAGATGGACAAGCTCACCTATGCTATTGATGGTCACTCTCCGACATTCCTGGTCACAAATTCGATAGGACTCCGCAATATCAACTCCGCCCTTCGTATCTCCGAGCAATTGGATAAAACCAAAGATCAGTTCGGGCAACTTGTTACTATGTGGGGGCAGAATATTCCTATCTACGACATTGGCGTTAAAGCCGACCAATCAACCTTGGTAATGGCGGACGAAACCATCGCTGGTGTCGCAGGTCCGAATTACTTTTCCATCTATGCGGTAAAGGTCGGTGAAGGCACAGACTTCTGGGGTATACAGAAACACGACCTAGAGGTCATAGACGGTGGACTCTTAGAAGATAATGTCACATACCGAACTAATGTCAACTGGCCTGTCGGTCTTGCCTTGATAAAGAAAAGGGCGATTTCTCGCCTTTATGGCGTCAGGCACACTTAGAGGCATTAGGAAATAAGAGAAGGAGAAAATATGACTGTAAAAGATGAACTGTTAAAACTCAAGGCAGATGGAGCCGCGGTAACGTCAACTGATGCTGGATGGACAACTTTAACCGAAGATACCACAACAGGGAAGATAGTGGTACAGATAGATAAAATGCCTATGGGAGGGATGCCTGTTGAGGTGCTTGCTACTATTGATACTAACGCAGCCAGCGCTGCGTCAATAGTAATTACCATTGAGGCATCAGACGAACTAGCATCGGAATGGATTACGGTTGCTACATTCCCGACCATTACCTACGCCGACACGGCAGCACTTCGTATGGTTAGGAGAGTAGCCACACAGTTGAAATACCTCCGTTCTGTTATCACTATTGATGCTGGGGGAGGAAGTACTAGCCGCTTCTATACGATAACTATAGGAATTGGCTTAATAGATGATGACTTTGGCTACACGGGGTCTGGAACTTAAAAGTGGAACGATATAACGTCAGGAAAGTCCTTGAGGCTGATTATAAGCCTTCAGATGGAGAGCCATTTGCGGTTGTCTGGGGTAGAGAGGGATGGGTGATATGGTGTCGGACTCCAGTGCATCCTGGTGGCAGACCTAAACAATCGGTCAAGAGGAAAAAGGGGAGTTAATATGGGAGTACCTAAGCCGGGAATAAGGATGGGAACATATCTTTCCACTGAACCTGGTTATCTTGTAATTACGGAGGATGGCAGGAAAAGCCAGTTGGCTATATCCGAAATCTTGAGAGCCATAGATATGCCAGCTCTTACCTATGAACAGGTAGAAGCTATCAAGACTTTAAGTAATCTGTTTGTTGTCCTTGTTAGGACACTTATAGACAAAGGATTGATAGGTGAGACCTTCATGGAGAAACACAACCTGAACCTTGAAGATATAGCTCACGTCATTGAAGAAATAGGCGGTGACTATCTTGACCCTGACTTGACTGTTTCCTAATGGGCACTAATTAGTCTAAATAAACAAAAGGAGAAAAGAATATGACTGCAGGATTTGAACTTTTAATGAATACTAACCAAATACCAGTAGACGTCTTGTCTGAAGGTCAGAAGGAACTTCCAGCCATGTCTAAGACAGGGCAAATCTTCACGGCTGACTGGAGAATGAGAATGATACTGGCAGGAAAAGCTCACCGAATATCTTTCGGGACAGTTACCGGTGCTGCCGACATTACCTTAGTAGGTAACGGCGATGCCATAGAACTTGAGAGACCCGAAGGAGCCATCGCTATTGATTCGGGCTTCCTTATTCCAATGTCTATCAATCTAGCAGTCCTGAGTGATTGCGATTTAGAGAATGACGAGATAGACATACTTCTAACCTGTGACCGTGCTACTGGCTTATCGCCTGCGCAAGTAGCTACCTGTGCTGGGACAGCAAAGGCAATAGACAATCTGCTTGATGGGGCCGACCTCTTCGCAGGCAGGTATGTCAACATAGGAACTGCTGATATTGTAGACCCAGTACACAGTGACGTACTGTTTTACAAGCATTGGGAGGCACTAGGAACTGACCCTCTTGGCCCGAACAACCTGGCTTGTGACCACACATTCCCGTTCCCTAACTTCCTAGCTGGCCCATGTACTATTTATCTCTATGTTGGTGGCACAGCTACTCCTACCTTTGCGGGGTCGATAGTGTTTGCACATATTCCAAGCTCTTGGGTGCCGACTAGCTAGAGTGGAATGCTTTGAAAGGAGTAAGAGAATGAACACAGAAACAAAAGTAAATGTGAATCAGATTCCCCCTGATGTTCTAACTGAGGGAATCAAAGACTTGCCTGCTATGTCAAAGATAGGTCAGTTGTTTACAGCCGATTGGCATACAAGGGTCATCATGGCTGGTCTGGCCTATAGAGTAAACCTGGGCACAATAACAGCAGATGCAGATATTACTATGGTAGGACAGGGTACGGTAATTGACCTTGAACTGCCAAATGTAATTGTGGTTGCTGATTCAGGTTTCCTTGTTCCCATGTCTTTGAACCTGGGAATAAATTGCAATCTGGATACTGGGGCACAGGTACTAAATGTCCTGGTGACAGCCGACAGAGCAACAGGAGTGTCAGCGGCACAACTAGCGGCTGCAACGGGAGCCGCAGAAACCCCTGTTAACTTATTGGATGGCGCAGCTGCTTTTGGTGGCAGGTGTATTTCAGTCGCTACTGTTAATACAGGAATTACAGACCCGGTTCACAGTGATTACCTGTACTTTAATGAGTGGAACAATCCTAGTGGAAATGACACTCTAGGCCCGACTAACTTTAACCTTGATCATGTTTGGGACGACCCAACTTTCCTTGCAGGGCCATGCTCGTTACTCGGATACTGGGGAGGCAGCGCAGCCGTTACAGTTGTTGGTTCGCTGGTATTCGCTTACATACCGGCATCATGGTTGCCAACTAGCTAAACTAGAGAATCTAGGAGGTAGATGCCTATGGGGAATGATTAGTCTGGACTTTTTGTGGAGTTCAAAGAGTCGGGCTATGAAAGGTTTGGATAACTCCAAGTCGCAAGGCTTATCCATTCAACATTAGTAAATATAAAGGAGAAAAACAAAATGTCTGTTACGCCTTTTTTGATGAAAATGTTAGCTCGTTACACCGGCGGGAGTGATGAGGAGGTTTCAGCTAGTGCGGATAAACAGCGTAACCTGCTGATATCTCAAGGGAACCCCGAATATATGGAGACCCGGCGAAGAGGTGAAGGCTGGAATGTGATGACTTCCACGGCACTGACCCCCTTAGTAGTGCTTCCGACCGGAACTGCCAGACTTGAACTGCATAATCATGGTTCCAGAGTTGCCGTGATCAGTGACCTTCATGCGTACAAGCTATTGGGTACTGCTGTGACGGAGGGTGAGGTAATCTTTGCCATGATTACCACGGTTAAGGCAGTCCCATCTCTGACCGCCCAAGTGTTGTACAGCATGACGGGGAAGGCATCTGTGACTCCAACCGCAGCCAGTGAAATGGTTACAGGTGTTGGGACTACAGTTGTTACTGGAGGGTGGCAGCCTTATGGGCTCCCATCCATGACTCTATGTTCTACTGTCCCTGGTACGGGGTTCAGTGTGCCAATCGACGGCAAGCTCCAGATTCCACCGGACTGCTCACTGTGTCTTCAGCTGTGTGCTTCCATAGCCGAAGCTAGTAGCTGGCACATCGGAGTAACATTCGATTGGGTAACTATGACTCAAGAGTCATAAACAGGGAAAATAAATAAATATTAAGGAGATAAAACAATGGGAATGGCAGCTTTATTGAAAATGATGGCTCGTTATACTGGTGGGGGAGATTCGGAGGTTTCAGTTAGCGCTGATAAGCAGAGGAACGTGTTGGTGGCTCAGGGGAATCCTTCTTACGCAGAAACTCGCAGGAGAGGAGAAGGCTGGACTGTGATGACACAGACTCCACTGACTCCCCTGGCTGCGTTGCCTACCACTGCTTCTGACCTGGAACTATGGAACAATGGTTCCAGAGTTGCTGTGGTTAGTGACCTTCACGTGTGGAGGCTATTGGGTACTGCTGCGGTAGCGGGTGAGGTAATCTTTGCCATGATTACCACGGTTAAGGCAGTCCCCGTCTTCACAGACGTCGAAGTTTTCCACAGTCTGAGTGGTAAGGAATTCAAAACGTCCACGGTAACCAGTGAACTAGTTCCAGGTGTTGGGACTACGGTTGTTCCTAATGGGTGGCAGCCCTATGGGCCTCCATCCATGACTCTACAAGCAGCTACCCCCGGTACTGGGTACAATGTACCCATTAACGGCAAACTCATAATTCCACCGGGATGCTCACTGTGTCTTTCGCTGTGTGCTTCCATAGCTACCGGCAGCGCCTTCCACATCGGAGTAACCTTCGACTGGGTAGAGATGACCATCGAATCCTAAACCTGGGATAGACAAACTGAATAGACAAGAGGGGGGTAGGGAGACTTCGAGAGCTTCCTACCCCAATCCCCATAGGAGGTGAAAATGTCGAAAGAACCATTCAGAAATGAAGTGTATGTTGTTGACCCTAGCTTTGCAGATATGTTTGCGGACATAAAGACGGCTCTCGGTAAACTGGATGAGATACGGTTTGAGTTTGAAATTAGCAGAGAATGGGGATGGATGTTGCTAGACCAAGTTCTCGACCAAGTTCTTGCTGGTTTACAGGCCATTCTTGACGGCGGTTCATCGAGTAGTTCTGCTGTGGAAAGTAAGCTGGATGCTCTTTTAGCATTTGCTAGAGTGGCAAGTGGTCTGCGAACATCAGAGATAACGAGTCTATCTTCTGTAATTTCAAAAGGATTTGAGTCAACAGAAGAAGCAGTTAATAAAATCTGGTCAGAGATAAGCGAATTGAAAGAGTGGAATTTAGAGTTGGTTGACCAGATTGTTGTAGGATTGGAGATTATTGAAAAGGGAAATGTTGCAAGAGGTGTTACTACAACAAGTCAGTTTAATACGCTTTATGAGTTCACCCAGTTAGCGAGTGACCTACGAACAACCCAAAGTGCAGAGTTACTTGCCGAATTAAAGCACATTACTGAGGCAAGTCTTTCTATGGAAGAAGCGGTGGTAGAACTCAAGAAGATAAAAACTGGGACTGGCCTTGCTATAGGGGTAGACTTAGATGAGGAGGCAGAATAATGGCAGCTAATTTCGAGTCTATTGAAGAAGCGGTAAATGCTCTATTAACGACAACGGTTGTAGCATGCCCCGAAACACCGTTGGAAATACCAGGGATAGGGTTAAATACCTATACAACCCTTGATGCCTTTGGGACACAGATGGTATTAACCGTTCCCAAGCGTGGTGTTATTGTTAGTGCTATATACTTTGATCTTGATTTTGAGGGATTGCAGGTCAATCTCCATATCTTTAAGCACTATTTTGTCCCAACAGCTATTGAGGCTACTTGGGCACCATCTGATGCAGATATAGTAAAGTATGTAACCAGACTGTCTTTTGTAGCCTTTGATAGTCATTCCACTAACTACACAGCAGAATTAACTAACGTAGGTACAGCATACACAGCACCAGAAGGTAAATTTTGGATTCAGGCTCAATGTGTGGGTGCTCAGGATATGGCGTCTCTTGCTGTTATGCCAAGATTCCAACTCCAGATACAGTCCTTCGACCCAACCTTTAAGGAGAGTTAAATGGCATTAGCTATTGACCGAGCGTTACAGCCTGATAGTGGGTGGAGGAACTATCTGCGTGGGGTTCCCAACAACTCTGTGCTTTACTTGCCTAGGCTTGAGGGTGGCGGACCTACAGCTATTGATTATTCAGGGCAAGGGAATGATGGTACTATAACAGGAGCCACATGGATAAGGTTGCCTAGTGGTCTGTGGTATCTGGACTTTGACGGCACAGATGACAAGGTTGTCTGCGGCACTGACTCCAGCATGAATCCAGCTAACAATCTCACAGTCAAGGTTTGGGTCAACCCTACTAACTTCACGGACGACGATAGAGCTATTTTTAATAGGGACAATACGACTGATGGGAGGTCTTTTACTTCTAAACTTGGTTTAAATACTGGATTCCTCTATCTCGCCATTTCAAAATCGGCTGCTGGTGATTTTAGTGAGCTTACCGATAACACGGATGCTTTCACGGCTGGTGCCTGGCAACACGTAGGTTGTACTTACAAGTTTGTGACTGATGGCACTTCGGAGATGCGGCTATATCGCAATGGCAGTGAGATAAAGAGCAAGTTGAATTGTGTTGGCCCGATTAGTACCACTGCTGCAACCAATAACCAAATAGGATTGGCACAAAATAATACTCAGGACTTCCTCGGTGGGATGACTTTGTTAGTGATGACTAACATAACTTGGACGGCAACGCAGTTTGCTGAGAACTACGCAGCAGAACGAAGGTTATTTGGAGTGTGAGACATGAGTGGAACCAGAATAACGATAGATTTATTCATCAAGGACAAGACACCACAGCAAGTTAATAATGACTTCCCTCAACTCCTACCTGCTATCAAAGCTATTAAGGCTAAGGCAACAAGGATAAATGCAGGTAAAGTTAATGAGGAGATGACCGTAATTGCCAAGTATCATGTGTGCCGACATGACGAGGGTAAACCTTGTGAGGAAGAACACGAAATATAGGAGGACAACATGGCCAGCGAAATATCAGTATCAGTTAGTTTAACATTTAGTAAGGGGGGAGCTTCCATCAGCAAGTCCGATAGTAAGCTGGTAGATGTTACAGGGGATGCTTTCAGTCATGAAGTGCAGAGTATCCCTACATCGAACACGGCATTAGTCGAGGGTGCTGCTGTGGGCACTCCAGGTTATGTGTATATCAAAAACCTTGATGCCACAAACTTTGTAACAGTGGGAATAACGGCAAGCTATACTATTAAATTACTCGCAGGGGAATTTGCTCTTTTTAGAGCTGCTAGTGCTATTTACGCACTAGCAGATACGGCTTCCTGCTTAGTTGAATATGTAATTATTGAGGCGTAAAAATATGAGTAAATCGTATTCGGAAATAATTGACGATGCCGAGGCTTTAGGTCAGGATGCAGGGATAGACCCGGGGGGTGCAGCTAACCAAGTCTTTGCTACTGATGAACTGGACTCTTTTATGCCTGCTGCTTTGGCAAAGATTTCGCAGTATAAACCCTGGCAGGTGAAAACAACCAAGTCAACTGTTGCTGCTATTAGGGACATTACTCTTACAACTGGCGATAAGTGGCGGTTACTCGGTATTGAAAAGCTGGAATATCTAGTAGACCAGGAACCTCCAGTATATCGCAATTATTCCCGATTCGGTGATGTGTTGAGTATTAAAATCGACACTAGACCCCCAGCTGCAGCCGATATTTACTTCTTTTGGAACAAGGTTCACCTTCTCCAAGAGGCTTTAGGAACCGATACTGCTACATGGGCTATCTTTGCTGATACAGCAGCCGATGTTACATCTTTGGTTATTGATGCGGCTACTGCTACCGGCACGATTAACGAGATGTCCACTCTTACTATTGCAGGAGATGACACGACCTATTATGTGATTGAGGAAGCGACTATTGCCACCAATAAAGCAACTGTAAGTATCTGGCCACCACTAACGGCTGCTGCTTCAGAAGATGCGGTTGTAACCCTTTCCGTAACAGGTTCTACTTTAGATATGACTTTAGAAGATTATCTAGCAAGGTGGCTAGCAGCTAAGGCGTGTATCTCTAAATCTACCAAGTCTTATGCTCAGGTTAATACTGCAATTACTACCGTAGCCAATTCCGTCACGGCAATAGCTACTGTTGCTGCCAGGATAACGCAGGCTATTGCCGATATAGCTTCTGGAAGGGTTGAAGCAGCCAAAATATCGGCTATATTGGACGATGTTAATACGGAAATAGATAAAATAGGGGCAAGGCTTACTCAGGCTACAACTGATGTTGCTGCTGGACGGACTGAGGCGGATAAAATTCCCATAATCGTCACGGCAGCGGGAACGGCAATAGCTGCTGTTGCTGCTAGGATAACGCAGGCTTTAACAGATATTGGCTCTGCCAGAACTGCTATCGGTCTAGGGGTAACGGCTATATCAGACGCAGATACTGAAATGGGATTGACCAATGCTCAGGTTGACTTAGCGGTAACTGCTTTAGCTTCCGGTAACTCGCTTGTAAATACCATACCAGTAGGCGGGGGGGCTCCCGAATACATGGGGCAGGCTGCCTCTGATGTAGGTGCTGCACAAGGGTTTTTGCTCAGTGGGCAAGGGCTTCTACAAAAGTCGTCAGCAGACTTCAATAATGCAAATGCCAACTTCGGGGCTGCTTCAAGAGAAGTCAATGCAGGTATGACGAAAATCAGTGAGGCACAGGCTAATCTTGCACAAGCTAACACCAATATGGGAGCTAGCCGAACATATTTAGACCAGGCTATAGCTCAAATAAGCTTGGCTCGCGGCTACTTCCATGAAGCACAGGGGTATGTTTTGGAGGCTAACACTAGAATGGGGAATAACGCCTCCTATATTCAGAGTGCAAATGGAGAACTCAGGGCTGGAAGCGAGAAAACTAATGAGGCAATAGTTAATCTTAGATTGGTAGCAACGAGGCTTCAAGTCTCTCAGGGCGGTTTAAGATATGAGGAATGGGGTAGAAGGGAACTAGCTCAGGTAGAATCCGAACTTAGAACTCTGAGTGGTCATCCAACTTCAGTAAGGTATCCTCGTGACTAAAAGGAGTTTAACTGTATGAGGACTTTGAACGCTGACTTACTTACTGCACAAGTAGCGGGTTATCCCACTGGGGGGTATCAACCTGCTGTACGGTGTATATTTACCTCTAAAGATGGGGGGACTACACATGATTATTCCTTCAACCCTACGCTTACCAATAATCTTTTATTATTTGCAGAACAGGTAGAGGAAAGAGAAAGCGACTCAGGGATAATACGCATCCAAAATTATGATAAAGTGGTTCCTGCTGATCTGACTGGGTACTATGTAGATTTTGGATGGGGTCATAATACTTCTGATGGGATTAAGTGGGATACAGGAGCAGGAGCGGTATCTCCTAGGCTATGGGTAATGAAGCAAACAAATAGCGAAGGTGGGCCTAAAGGGGGACAACCGCAAATATATACTGACTTTATAATGGCAGGGGTATGGTCTGCAATACTTAACAGACAACCCGTCCGCCTCGGCACAACGCCTTTATTCAGGTATAGCCTTGATGACCCACTAGAGCCTCATGTCATTGAAGAACTAAAAGGTAAGAGTATCTATAATGTGCTGAAATATCTTATCGAAACTGCTCTATCTGATCAGACGGGATTAACTTTTACCCTTGAAGATTTAGGTGTTGAAGATGATGGCAAAATCTCTACCATTTTTCCCTTCCCTTTCGGTGGGCCACTGAAGCGTACAATTAACGCTGAGACACCAGGTAGATTTCAGACCTATGGTGAAGTGTTTATAAGCCTGTTAGAATTAACAAAGTGTATTCTAATCCCAAGAGCAGGTCAAGCTTTCAAGATTATATATCCTGAGGAAGACGATGAGGCTGATATTACATATTATCCTAATAATGTTTCCGGGCATCCTTTCTACGAGGTATTAAGTAACAGGTTAAATATGGTTCCGAATCATGTTGAGGTATTCGGAACTGACCCTGAAGCTGTTGTAGGGAACTGGTATGACCCTGACCACTATTCATCACCACCGGCCTATGACGGCTCATTTATGCCAGTAACGCTATCTTTAAGTGAGGATGGTCTGGACACAGTAGCAGAAGCCAATGCTAGAGCCGATGCAGAGGGCAGGCAGTTAAAAGACCGAACACTAGGGACAAGAGTGATAATCCCGATGGATGCCAAAGTAGAACTTTATGATATGGTTCTTCCAATCGGCAGGTCGTAACTAAGAAGGGGGTTGTAACTTGGCAGAGACACTAAATGTATTAGCTACGGTCAGCGGCACTGCGTCAGAGATAGTTGCTGAGACGGGAACCTCTTGGGCTTCGATTAGGAATGGTGATGGTACTGACACGAGTGTAAATCTAGCCTGTGGGTACGCTAATGCAAACTCTGGGGACCTTTGGGTTTCTATTACTAGAGGCTGCGTTGTAATACCGTGTGGCAGTATTCCCGCTTACGCTCAAGGAAGAGACTCGACTATAAAACTACACGGGCACTCCAAGTCCTACCCAGTTGGTGCTCAGAAACCGTATGTCAACATTTACGCCTTATCAATGGAAGATGAATCGGCGGTGTCGGCTGGAGATTATAATGGTGGTGGTGTCCCTTACTCTTCACAAATAACCTATGATAATTGGAATATCACTGGCTGGAATAGTTTTGCGCTTAATACTGCCGGTAAGGCAGCCTTGAACGCAGCTATATCCTCTGGCGGTAACTTTGTTTTTCAGATGAGGGAGTCCAGATTTGATTATCCTGGCATAGAGCCAGGTGCTCCACCTCCCACAGGCCAGCAAGGTAGTTTAATAAGAGCCCAACCGCACACTAATGGTCCTCTGGCACCTAGATTTGATGTTGTATGGTGGCCATTTTATCTCGTAGACCCCCTTCTCCGTGTCTCTGGAATAAGGAGAACCTTCTGGTCTGGTATCGGGGGGCAGAGTGTTTATCGTAGTGAGTTAGCTTTAGGAGGAATCTCAATCACCTATATTTCTCCTATTGGTAGTAGAGAGCCTCCTAGTGCGGTAACGCCACTGACCCCACCGCTGCCACCTATCCCAGTAAAGCCACCTATCCTACCAAAGCCACCACCAGAAGCACCACCAATAATAGAGTGGCCATGGGAACCTCAATTCCCAACAGCACCACCACCAGGCCAACCACCACCACCGCCGCCACCACCACCGCCTCCACCACCAATAATAGAGTGGCCAGAGGAACCTCAATTCCCAACGGAACCACCACCTGGCCCACCTGTAATACAGTGGCCAGAGGAACCGTGGACATGAGACAGAATGATTTGGATTATATTTCGGAATGTCTTAGATTAAGGTAGTAACTAGAGTGACAAGTCTTTTGTTATCAAATATAGTTATAAATATGGGCAGGTCATGGGGAGCTTTACAAACAATTGGTAATAGTGTAAATATACTGATTGCGTAGTCTTTTGGAAAGCAAAACCTACTGTGATATAATATAAGTAAGCCAGTTTAGGAGGTAACTATGGTCGTAAGTTCAACATTAGCACGCCCATACCCATTGGTTGCAGGGGAGCATTCCCACTTTTCTTCTAGCGACTTAAGCGACATAGAACAGGGATTGAAGGAGATTAGTGAAGGTAAGGTTATACCTCTGAGCCACTTGGAGAAGCAATTTGGAATGGGAAAAGATCTATCTTAACCTTTCGGCCCTTGCTGCGGCATTCTCTTGAGAAGGTAAAAGCACATCAGCACTACGAGCATTTAACCAAGCATCACATATCTGGGGTAGAATAGTAGCCTCAAATCCATATCTTGTTCTATTTCCCGTTCGCTCCAGATAGACCCTTGGTTGTAGGAGCGGCTGTAGAAGTGTATCTGGAATGAAGGGGGCTAAGTTCTTAGGAGATATAAAAGAGGGTAAAAGGGCGGCTGAAGATGATTCTCTCTTTCTTTTCCAATATGCCCCGCTACCTTTGCTACTAAGAACATTGGAAATGCCACGCTCGTAAAGGATTCTTGTGCCATCATCTAGCACTGCACACGGAAGCATTAAATCTCCAATCTTGAGTTCGCCTGTATACGTTGCTCTAGGAATTACTGTTTTTTCACTTTCCCTCTTATCTAGAATGGGTACGATTTATGACGAGGAAGAGTATATGACATATCCAAGGATAGACCCAAGAACAAGAAGACTTATTGTAGGAGACCTTACACCTCCAGTAAGAGGGCGGATTAGTGCGCTAGAGTCTTCTGATACTACAGTCAAGGAAACTCTTAGTGAGCAGGAAGACCTAAACTTTATAACTGGTAGAATAGTCCTGTCTGTACTACTTGCTTTAGGGCATGCGGTAGACCTTGATAATGTAGATTTAAGATGTATAGACTGGGAAGAATGGATAGAGCCAGTTCTGCGTTCAGGGGAAGCAACTGAGCCTTTTGACTGGAATGGCCAGAACTTAACTGGGGTAGGAACTATAACTGGGCAGACTGCCCAATGGTGGCATGAGTATATCCTTCCCGCATCAGCTTTCTCGCAAGGGGCTTCTGGAGCGACAACACAAGTACCTAATGCGAATACGCTGGGCGGATGGTTGTTAGATAGGGATGTTGCACTCGAAGAACTCAACTCCACTAGCCATATGGAAAGTGATTGGGATCAGGCATCCGACCCAGTGGTTGAGATTTTTTTTGAAGTTAATGTTGATAATACTTTGGGGGCAGATACAGACACAGTAGATATACAAGTTATCTTTAGATATAAAGGGGACGGGGAAACTGCTGTTAAAACTCAAACGGTAGTCGATGCTGTGGTTGTAGGTAAGTCAGCACAGTTCAAACAGTTTAAGGCAACCATCATGTTAAATCGGAACTTATCTAGCAACGTCTTAGGGGCAAAGGATGTGGTTAGTATAGCAGTAGGGCTTGTAGCAGCTAGTTCCGAGGTCACTGATATAATCTTAAACTTTGCGGAGTTCAAATACCACACTAAGAAACCAGCCCCAGAGGTATAGTCGTAACAACAGAGGAGGCTAATATGTCCAATGGCGATGAAATGCTCAAAGATATGGAATTTGAAAACCAGCTTAGAGAATTGGGCGATGACCAGCCAGGGTTGATACGGTTCGTAGCACGGGAACAATTCAAAACCAGCAAAGTCCAGAAATCATACGGCAAGCGGATCAAGAGCTTGGAGAGTAAGAACAAAAAGATATTCGGTTTTGCCGGTGCCTTTGGAGCTGTCATTGCCACTGCCGTCACCGCCGTCTTTGATTATCTATCTAAGAGAGGAGCTTAGACTATCGTCAGAGCGCACAGGACACGATTCTAGCCACTGAATAGCATAGATTGATAAACCCTACTCCAACATCGGAGTAGGGTGTTTTTTTATGTTTTGAAAATACTTTGAACTATTTTTATTTCACGCCTAGAGGGGGTATTGACAAATGGTTATAACCAATGTTATACTCTCAACTATGGAAAGTAAGATTATTAGGAAGATAAGAACACGACTACATCTCACCCAAAAACAATTGGCGGAACTTATTGGAGTAGACCAAGTGACTGTTAATCGATGGGAGAACGACAAACGTAAACCGAGTAAATTGGCCATGAGGCAATTGGAGAGACTAGGCAAGAAATAAGGAGGAAAGCAATGTTACGGATTAAGAAAACAAGCTTTATTATAGGAGACAGATACTTTTGCCCTAGCTGTCATAAAAAGGTGGGTTTCTTTGATAGTTTTTGTAGGGCTTGTGGGCATAAGGTGGAATGGGAGCGGTGTCCCCATTGCAATCGTTGTAGCGAGTTAAAGAAAGGTGGCTTTTGCACTTATTGTGGCAAAGCACTATTAAGGGGGTAACATGACAGCGTTAGAAGCAGTTAGAAAGACTAAGGCTATATGGAAGAGAAAGGCTAAGTCAGGCTCAAGTGAGACGGGGGGTTGTCCATTGTGCAGGTACAGAGATGACAATAGGGATGACTGTTCAGTTTGCCCATACTTTAAGAAGTTCTCCTGGTGCCTTAGCACTGGCTCACCTTATCAAAAGTGGTGTTTTACAACTAAACCAGAAGAGCGCAAGAAATGCGCCCTTGAAATAGTAGCACAACTGGAAGAACTAGAACGCTGTATTAAGGAGGAACCTAATGTCGGATAAAGGTCATTGTAAACACGGGGAATTTAATCTCATGGAGGGCTGTTCTCAGTGCGTTGCGGAGAAGAGGGCTGGCGAGCAGCAACCTGCTTCAGGTAGTCTTGCAGAGGCCACAATCGCTGAGGTTACCTTCACAATGGAGCCAATAGATACCAAGATAAACCTCTGCGGCAGTTGCACTAAGTTCAAAGACCTATTCCCTGAATGCTCGGGTGATGATGTCTTGTTTGGTGATGGCTATGGAAACGATAACATCTACAAATGTGGCAATTTTGTCGATGGAACTACAGATGATTCGTTAAAAGACGAGACATCCGTAGCCCTCAGACCAGGTGAAGACCTCCAGGCTCATAGCTATTTCCTAAAGGCTATGGGACTACTGGAGTATGCTGAGAGTAGAGTTATCACCACGGCAGATGACCTTAATGGTGCTACCGATGACCTCAGCATTATCGCCAAGCTAAAGAAGGTAATGGAAGCCAAGCGCAAAGACTACCTTGAACCCTTGAAAACTCAGATGGATGCTATCAGGGCGACATACGAATACCTGATGGAACCGATTATTTCAGCCGATAAAATCACCAGGGATAAAATGCTGGCCTACAATGCCGAGCAAGACCGCATCCGGCGCGAGCAGGAAGAAATCAATGCGAAGCGCCTTGAGGCAGCACAACAGGAAATGAAGCTCAATGGTGAACTAAGCGAGCCGGTCAATCTTGTCGAGGTACAGGCAAAAGCTCCTACCACCACAAAGACTGACATGGGCTTGGCAGGCCAGAGAGATAACTGGGGATATGAGGTGACCGACTTTGCGCTTCTACCAGATGACTACAAGATGGTAGATACTACAACACTCGATGCGGTTGCCAAGAAGAACCACGACAAAAAGCAGATACCAGGTGTCCGCTTCTTCAACAAGCCCATCATCCAAGTGAGAGCGAGGTAGATAATGGAATTGCCATTTGCCGAAGATATTGGTCATTACTGGCAGACAAGTCAAAGTTCGCCTGATACCTGGATAGACAGAGCTAAGAAAATCATTCAGGATATGGGTGGAGAAATACTAGCCGATGGCTTTGGTTCATCCGGGGAGAGAGCAGCTTTTATGATTGCCTTCAAATTCGGGGATCATAAGTTCAAAGTGGTATGGCCAGTCCTTCCAACTCATTCAGGTATAGATGCTCCAGCTAAGAGACAAGCAGCGACAATGCTATACCATGATATAAAAGCTAAGGCTATGACGGCTAGTGTCTTGGGAAGGAAAGCTGCCTTCTTCTCATATCTGATGTTGCCAGATGGGAGAGTAGCCAATGAAGTAGCAACGCCGGAGTTATCGGGAATGTTTCCCTTGCAATTAAGAGAGGGTTAGACATGCCATATTATCCAGATGACCAAAGCAAAAAGAACCTAGAGCGGATCCGCCACAAGAACGTCTGTTCTCGGTGCGGTGGTGCGGTCTGGGTATATCTCAACCTGAAGACAAAGCAAAACTACATAGCTTGTACCAATTTCACGCATGAAGGCTTGGTTAACGAATACATACAGCCACGGGAAGATAACGAATCAAATATAAGGAGGGAAATGGAATTGACACAGCAAGTAGGACCAGAAGCAAGTACCGCAGTATCTCACATACCAAAGCAGGGACAACTTACGAAGGCACAGGCCATGCACATCTTAAAGCTCGTCTATCCTAACTGCCCGGAGGAAGAGATTGTCAGGTGTGCCATACTATGCAGGGACTTCGGCCTTCACCCACTGATGAAAGAGGTCTATCTGATACCATTCAAGGGTAAGGATGGCAATGAAACCTATGTCACAGTTCTTGGCATCAATGCCACTAGGAAGCTCATGGCGCTGAGAGGCTCCTATTCTTACTTTGACGACACGCCCAGGCTGATGACACCAGAGGAACAGAAGAGAGTCTTTGGCGAGGTTGATAGTGTGAATATCGTTGCCATTACAAAGCTACGTACTAAAGACGGACTGGAAGCTCCTGGATATGGCAGATGGCCAAAAGATAAGTCACCACAGGGCATGGACAAGGGCAATACGAAAGCAAATATGGCCTTTATCCGAAGTGAGCGCAATGCCTTTGGACGGCTCTCTCCCGATGCCTTACCGCCGAATATCGAGGTCATTGACGAAGCCTATGTCGATGTCCCAGAGATCGGCAAGGTAGAGAAAAGCACCGGAGAGATAATCGAAAGCACCGCAACTGTAGTAGAAGAACCTCTTGATACCGGGGAGGAAACCCATTGGTGCGAGGAACATAATTGTGCTTTCGAGCTAAAGAAAGGAAAGTGGGGGGACTTCTACTCTCACAAAACCGATGGTGGATGGTGCAAAGAAAAGAAGGCAAAAGCAGAGGAAACTACACCATCGGATTCAGAGCCAGAACCAACACCAGAGGCCACAGAATCGAAATCTGAGACGATTGATGATAAGGGTAATGGTATAGACATGGTCTGGTTAAAGGACTCACTCAAAACACTGGAAGATAAAGAGCCCGAAGCCTGGTCAGAAAGCACATTGCTTTTGTTTATGATGCTAACCTATAAGGTCGAAGCGCCGACTGTTCTTGAGGCAGCGGCCAAGCTGGATAAAGGCGAAGCAACACACTTCGTAAACAAAGTCCAGGAAACTCTCGCTAAGGCATAGGAGGTAGTTAGATAATGACTAAGAACAAGAAGGCACTGACTGAATGGAGCGAAGGCGAGCTTCTTGAAAGGTTAAAGGAGCTTATCAAGAGCGAACCAATACGCGAGACTGCATCCTTATTTGCTGAGTTGAATAGGCGCGGTATTCGTGTGAGCCTAAATATGGCAAAAATACGGGATACGGCACAGGGAAATCTAAATAGAAAGGAGGACAGAAGAGTTTGAATAATCGTAAAGTTTTATTCCGTATCCCTCTTACTATTTATTGGCTTTGCTGGGACAAGGAGGTCAAAAGGTTCTTACTTGCTACTAAAAGGTATGACTCGACAATATTTCCTGAAACTAATGGATATTATTTCAGGTTTATAGCCTAACCCAATCATAAGGAGGTATAGTCTCTTAACTCAGCCCGTTGAGCCTGATTCCACATTTAGAATATGAGAGAGTCGGATGGTTAGCGGGCTGGTATTAGGAGATTAAAGAAAGGAGAAGAGGATGAATGTTTATGAATTTGATATATGGTGTTCAGTAAGGCACAGTGGAAAATTCTCTCACACCGCGATGAGGTTTCAAACTGTTCATGCCCTCAATGAAGAAAGAGCAAAAAGGAAAGTTACATTAGCGCAATCTAAGACAATGGGAACCGAGCCGCATTTGATTGAGGCAGCAGCGGAATTTATTTATTCAGTTAGGAAAACTGGTACTGTTAAGAAGCAACTGTTTTATGTGTATTCTGACGGAAGAACACCAAGGCCTGTTGTAAAAACTGTTGGGGTAACGAAGTAGAGAGTGATATAGACCTAACCTAAAAGGAGAGTATTTAGAATGAAAGAATACCCGATACTATTGTATAGACTTTACCATTATGGTATAATATGGTCAGGGGGATTTTATTATGCCACAAAAATGGAAAGGTGGACGTAAGGAAGCCCAAAAGAGATACCGAAAGAATAACCGAGAGAAAATAAGAGAACGTGACAGAAAGTGGTATCAGGGAAATCGTGACAGGGAATTAAAAAAGAGAGGGCAGTATCTTGATAAACACAGAGAGCATATTTACAAGCAAAACGCTGCAAGCCAAAAGAAGTCTCGTAAGGAATACAAAGAAAGGGTTATTAAGGGTTATGGGAGTGCTTGCATTTGCTGCGGCGAAACAGAGTCATTATTCCTTGAGATACATCATCCAGAGGGTGATGGGAAAGCTGACCGTGAGCGAACAGGTGGGAATTCTCTTACTTTATATAGATGGATTACTGACAATAATTTTCCTAAAAACTATGACCTTCTATGCGCAAACTGCCATAAGGGGATTCACTATTCGGAGGATAGAATATGCCCACACAAAATGAGAAGCCCATAATTTTTCCAACAGCGATGATACCAAAGATACTTGATGGCACTAAGACCATGACTAGAAGGGTGATTAAACCACAACCGAGATTTGTTCCTGCTTTAGAATGTGGTAGTGGTAAAGATCAATGGGAATATCACCCTGTTTATTGGTATGCAGAAGATGGCCCTGGTAGATTGATGGAGAGATGTTGTCTCTATGGTCAAGTAGGCGATAGGCAGTGGGTGAGAGAGAGTCACTTTATTGGTGGAATTAAACCGAAAGAATGGGTAAGTTTCAAGGCAGACGCAAGTGCAAAGAATTTAGAATTATATCTATGGCGACCCTCAATCCATATGCCCCGATGGGCTTCACGGATAGACCTGGAGATTACTGAGGTTAGAGTGGAGAGGGTGCAGGAGATAACGGCAGAGGAAGTAATTAAAGAGGGATGCCAACTTACTGGTGAAATATTTTTATCTCCTCAAGAGGAACGACCAGTATTGGTAAATAAGTTTGAGAGACTATGGGACTCACTCAATGCCAAGCGTGGCTATGGGTGGGAAGTGAATCCCTGGGTGTGGTGTATTTCATTCAAGGTGATTTATAAGTAGAAGGGTATTGACAAAGTTGTTGATAGGGTTTATTATAAGACTATGCCGAAATACGATAGCATGAGAAAACTGAGGCGCAACCAAATGCTCAGGGAATATGCTGAGGCTCACCCAGACCTTTCACAAAAAGAAATTGGTGCGGTTTTCAATGTATCAAGAAGTAGGGTATGCCGTATCCTAAAGGATAAGTGAAATGGCCAACCCTCAACCGACAGATGCGCATTTAAGAGTGGCGCACAGCATAAATGAAGCTATTATGATGCGTGACTTCACCAAGCGACAGCGCAAGATACTTGATTTGGTCCTTCGCCTTTCTTGGGGATGCAATAAAAAGTATGCCCAAATACCCCGGCAAAAAGATTTTGAAATCGTGGGCATTGGGGAAGGTCATATCAAGGTCGAGTTAGTGTGGTTAGTTCAGAGCCATATAATTACAATAGACGACAATAACTATTCCTTCAACAAAGATTTCGACCAGTGGCAAGTAAGCCGTGTTCGGCCTTTCTCACCAGAGAATCTTACCGAATTGGTAAGATTCAATCTAAATGGTAATAACCCCAAACTTACCAAAACAGTAAGCGGTAACTTACCAAAACGGGAAGAAACCACTTACCAAAACAGTAAGTCTACCACGCCTGAGTTAGCCTCGTCTAAAGAAAGATTAAAGAAAGTATTAAAGAAAGATATAATATTACCGGAATGGATTGACAAAGATACTTGGATGGCTTTCTTGGAAATGAGAAAAAAGAAGAGGGCTGACCCGACAGATAAGGCTATGCAACTGCTAATAAAAGAACTCGACAAGTTGAAGGGTGAAGGAAATGATCCTAACGAAGTTCTCAACCAGTCTATAATGAGAAACTATACAGGGGTTTTCCCACTCAAGGAGGGTAGTCATGGAGAAAGTAGGAAAGGTTCTCAGCAGCTTCCAAAAAGAGACTCCTATACCGACCCAAAAGACTATCACTGAACGAGAACCAAGCCCGGAAGAAAGACTCGAAGAACACAGGAAGTCTCTGGGAGTCTCCAGCCTCGATAATACCTTTGCCAATTTCAAGCCGTGGGCTGGCACCGAAGAGGCTATAGCAGCTTTCAAGGCTCTTGCCTCAGGAGAAACAGCGTGGCATATGCTTCTATGCTACGGCGGAGTCGGCAACGGCAAGACGCATCTATGTGAAGCCGCGGCGCTTTCGCTATATGAGAGAGGTTTATTTTGCCGGGTACTGACCATGGACAAGATGATGGGGTTATTGAAAAGCTGCATGGACCCGAATAGCCATATATCACTCGAAGCGGCGATTGAAAACTACTGCACTTCAAAGCGGGCGATAATAGACGATGTTACCGGCAGTGCCTGGGAGTTCGAGCAGCTAGAAAAGATAATCCGACTGAGATATCGAGAGAATTTATTTACTATCCTGACGACCAATCTCAATATTATGTTTGACCCAAAGCATCCTGAGAAGCAATTTATACCGGAGCGGATTATCTCGCGTTTCAGTGATTCAGAAAAGGGTAGGCTGGTATTGAATCGAGGCGAGGATTATCGGCCAGGGAAGGGGAAGGATTAACAAATAGAATATGCTGGTGGCTGTGACCCGTGGAATTCGGGGGTAAAGGGAGACAGCATTTAATCGGAGGCAGACCTTCTACTAAGGCGGTAATCAGGCCGTGTGGAGAAGAATACCGAGCCAGCAAACTTGCCAGCTACCTGAAAGGGCAAAGGAAAATAAAGGGCAAAAGGGCGGGCGGTCAGGTCGCAACTGACGTACAGAAGCCTTTGGCTACTAGCTGGCAGTAGCCTGAGCCGAGGTCGGATGCAGAGATAGATGAATAGCATCAGAAGGAAACGTGGAGAGGGTCTAAGTGTAGGCTCAGGCAAGAAGCTCTGTTGGGGTGAAGGTTGCTGGCTATAAGGTTAAAACCTAGTAGTTAGATAGTAAACAGCCTCAGCAGAGCACTAAGAAGGAGGGATTATGTGGAAAATCCGTTGGAATATCCGTTGGTATCTTCATAAGCTAATCGGCTTTAGAGGTTGGGACTCGCCAAGAGGATTCAAGTTCCGCTATTGGCTGGTGTGGGCTTGGAATGATTATGACGACTGGCTATATAATGGAATCCATGGTTTTCGTCTCCTTGGGGCGGAGTTTGATACAGCTCCCCGTTGGCTAGTCCACCTCTGCTGGAAGATACTACCTTTGTTTAGGTATTTTATTAGACGGCCAGAAAGGGATAAAGGAAGGAGTGTGACTAAGTAGCCCATAGGGAGGGAGAGGATGGCAGAGCAGACATAGCAATCAAGGCTTTGAAAGGAGGTAGGATGGAAAAGAAAAGATATGAACTTACTGAGTTCTATTGCTTAATACACAAAGTATGGCATCGCTGCACAGATGATAAATTCCATAAATGTTTAGCTTGGTATAAGTCACACGATTGCTTTAAGGTTGAGAGATTTAAGGATTGACTCTAATAGCCAGTAAAGAAGGAGGAGAGATGAGAATATTAAAGGTAGACGAATTTCTGATAGTCAATATGGTCACTCACAAAAAGCGGTGGTGTTCAAGGCTTCCTTCTCGTCTAGGAGCTTATGATGTGGCGGTAAGAGTGAGAGGGACTGTGAAGATACCAGATAGCTTGCCGATTATAGACTTTGGGGAAATAAGCATACCTGAGTTTGAGGCAGAGGCTCAGGCTCAAATGGGTTAAGGAGGAGTGATGACCGAAGATGAAGCAAGGAAACTAGCGGAAAATCACTGGGAATGGCTGGAGAGTCTGTTACATAAGGTCTACGTTGATGCTTTTTTACATGGTATTAAGCATGGTAAGGAGGAGAGATGAACATTGTAAAAGTCGGAGCAACAATTAAACAAGGGGACGAGACCATACTTATTGTTGAAGGTGATTTGCCACCTGATTGTGTAGTGGTATTTATGGATAAGAAGTCATTTGAAGAACTACAACCTATTATTAAGGAGGGGAGATATAGATAGGTTTTAGATTCGTGATGAGGAACTCGTGGCAAGATGGGGAGCTCACCCTACTACTGGGAACGTTAGTGTTTATAAGAGCATAGCCATAGACTTTGAAAGGAGGCAAGAAAGATGCCATCTATTTATGATTTACGACCACGGGAGAAAGTATATGCTCTATTAGAAGGTTCTGAAATGCAAAGTATGGTTCCAGAAAATAATCGTGTTTGGTGGACTTTGCATTTCAACACTTCTGAAAAGAATCGCTATACTGCTGCTAAGAAAAAGAAAAGGCTTTCTCCAAGTGCTATATTCATAACATGGGAGTTTACCTTGGAGAATATAATTGAAAATGGGAAGTGGTTGTTAGTTCAGCAATCAGATAGAGTGCTGTTCTCAGATAAGATGGATATATTCAGGCAATTAACCCAATCATAGGAGGGAGAGAATGAACTTAGAAAGGTTTAAGCTGAGTGATCCGGAGATAAACAATGTGGTAGAGGAGGCTTTCAAAGCAGATTACTTACTTGAACATCGTGTGGGAAATAGGGGTCATTGGGAGCAAATAGCACCAGCAATAGCCAAAGCCCAACTAGAGGCTATAGAGAAGGGCTTGGCTGAGGAAAGAAAGGCTAGTCCTGATAGGGAGTATACCAGTGATTCTATTCTGGCAATCATTAGTTATGCAACTTATGCAGGCTTGGGAATGGGAGACCTTTACGCCACTCCTGCAGAGGCTTACGATGCTGAAGGATTGGGAGCAGCACTAGATGTAGTAAGCCAAATCATTGCCCTCAGAGGAAGCAATCAGGGAGAAGATAATACAAGAGATACGGACTCAAATATCGCCCAAGTTACCAACTTATGAACAATTCAAAAATAAGTATGGCAACCGCCTTATTCTGGAGATATAGTCTATGCTTGTGGAGTTGGGTTTGCTGTAGAGGGCATAATTACAGCCCTAAAGAAAGGAGGAACTGATGGAAGCTAAAGATACTGTGATAGAAATTAGCAATATTCAAAACTTGGATATACCTTGTGAAACCTGTCACACAAAACCATTCTGGGAAACAGGAAATGATAATGGCGTTATTGAGTGTATGGAATGTCTAGCACTTAAGCACAGAGAATTCCAAGCAGAAATCTCATTCAAGGCAGGCAGGCAGGATGAGCAAAGAAAAATATATAGTGGGTTAGCTGGTATTATGAAAGAGGCTCCTGATTTGAAATCCTTAGAAACCGCACTGAGTTATTCTCTCGCAGAGTTAAAAGGAGAAATCGATGGGACAGATAGAAGATAGAACTGTCTGGGATGTAACAACTAACGGAAGTGTGGGTGAATTGCTTTTGTTGGGTGTATCTTGTTTTATACTGGCTGGGATGTATTCAGTAGTATACCTACACGTTAAGATAAAATTCTTGTTACAGAAACTTAGGGTAAGGAGGAACTGATGCCAACTAAGAAGAAAACTATATCCAGCCTAAAGAGGAAGGCTTGGGTATTGTTCTCCCAGTATATCCGGATGAGGGACTGTCTCAGGACTACAGGATGCACTTCATTCGGGCTTTGTATTACCTGTGGGAAGAGGTATCACTTCAAACTGTTACAAGCGGGCCACTTTATTCCAGGTAGGCACAATGCTAATCTATTTCTGGAGAAGGGGTGTCATGCTCAGTGCTATAACTGCAATATTAACCTACGCGGGAATACACTAGAATACCGGAGAAAGATTATAGAGATGTATGGCAAGGGCTATGATGAGGTCTTAGAGAAGGAAGCACAGCAGATTAAGAAGTTCACTCCACAGGATTTAGAGGTCCTGATTGTAGAACTCGCAGCTAAAGTTAAGTTGCTGGATTTGATATTGATTGGTGGACAACACCTCAAATGCGTCATATAAAAATAAGCAGGAAGGGTGATTATTATGGATAATCTGTCCAACAAGTATAAAGTCCTTGTCGTTGACCCGCCTTGGAATCAAGGGAAGACCGGGAAGCGTAGAGCCAGACCGAATCAAACGACTACGTTAGATTACCCGACATTAAGCAAAGAGGAATTGTTGAAGATGCCGATTGATACATGGGCATCTAAAGACCAAAGCTTCTTATGGTTATGGGCAACTAACAGCAAGGATAGGAAAACTGGAGAACCTATCCTGAAAACGGCCTTTGATTTGATGGATAAATGGGGTTTCACTTTCTATACGATGATAACATGGAATAAACAAACAGGACCTTGCCCGTTCGGCCCGTATCAAGTTATTACTGAGCATATATTGTTCGGCTATAAAGGCAAAGCGGTGTTTAATCGAGACTGTCTAGGTAAAATGCAAACATGTTTTACCGAAACGTCAACAATTCATAGCGCAAAGCCTGACTCCTTTTATCAGCAACTTAAAGAGTATTTTGAAGGGCCACGATTAGATGTTTTTTCACGGCAAGTTCGTGATGGCTACGATGGCTGGGGAAATGAATATGGGAAGCTCACAGTTGGCGAAAGACGTCCAAAGACATTATGCCAACATCCGTATGAGGTTGTTATGCCTGCATAGATGAGTTTTGCAGGAAGAAGTACCAGATAATATATGCTGAGGTGAGATGAGACTACTTAATGGTTGTGCGAAATCAAAGTATATAGCAGACGCTTTTAAGGTTTTAGGATGGGATGCTTGGACTTGTGATATTCTCCCGCCAGAGGGTGATGGCAAGCATATCCAAGATGATATTCTTAATCACCTGAATGATGGTTGGGATATGGCAATCTTCCATCCTGAATGCACTTACTTGGCAAACAGCGGGGTAAGGTGGCTGATAGAAAGACCCGATAGAATGAAATTCGTAAAGGTAGCCGCTGACTTCTTTAATAAATTGCTCGATGCTCCTATTCCGCTAATCTGTGTGGAAAACCCCATACAGCATAAATACGCAAGGGAATATATCAGGCACTATGACCAGATAATCCAGCCATATCATTTTGGAGATGCGGAAAGTAAGGCAACTTGTTTATGGCTGGTAGGCTTACCCCCTTTAATGGCTCGCTTCTCAGGTGGTGAAGGTATAAAGCAGAGCACATTCAAAGAACCGCCATCACCAGATAGAAGAGCTAATCGTTCTAGGACATTTAAAGGAATAGCTAAGGCAATGGCCGAGCAGTGGGGCAATGAAGTAGAGAAGGATATTGAGCTATGAATAAGTATCAGATAATATATGCTGAAGGGAGACTGAAACAATGGAAGAATTTGTAGTTCTAGTGGAAAAGAAGGCTTTGGAGGCAATAGCTGAACATGAAGCCCTTTGCCTTAAACTCCGAGATGTGAGGAGCAAGATGATTAAGGTTTTGCGTGAAATAGATTTGCTTAAATCCTTGTTAGAATATCATGGTAAAGAGAAGGTAGTCATCAAGGAAGATAAGTAGATATAGAGCTATGAATCCTAGAAGGAGATATTGAAGTGAGAACTGCCTTATTCTGGTGTATCTCTGCTAAAGCTCAAGCGGACCTGTTTCTCTATCACTTCAAAAAGTACGGCGAAAAGCTCGATATACCTACTCCGCCGCAGACCTCAAAGGCTGTGTGGGAAGTCGTGAAACTGGAGAGCCTGCAAGAGATTGACCGGCTGGTGCGTCAACCGCCGAGTCGCTCAAGAGGTAATGATGATTAAACCTTTCTATCAGGATAACCAAATTACAATTTACAACAAAGATTGCCGAGATATGTCTGAGCTAGAAGATAACTCGGTTCAGTGTGTAGTGACCAGTCCCCCCTATTGGGGCTTGCGAAAATATAGCGGTGAGCAGGAGCTAGATGGTTGGAATTGTGCTTATGGCTTAGAGCCGACACCTGATTGTGGTAGGCCTTTTATGAAACTACGAGATGATTTAACGGATAAAGAAAGGGAGTTTGTATTAAGTGAGTTGCATAAGTTTGGAGCGATATAATCTACGGTCTGCGTGTCGGCAGGTGGTTGAACCGCAAACAGGGCAACAGTATTTAGTTCGGCAATCAGGACAATACTTGCGAGGATTGAAGATAGAAAATGGTCTGTGACATATTAGACAAAGCCGTTCCTTCGGCACAAAATCAACAGTCTTTGGGCGACTGCTCTTTGTCAGATTATGGCAATCAAAACAAAGGGTTATTCCATTGTCAGTGTCATAGCGTAAATCTGGGCGTTCTCCGTATGGTGTTTTGTGATGAGCTTCTAATTGAACAGTATAGCCATTGCCATTCTTTGCCCCACAGCTTTGACAGGTATAATTATCCCTCTCTAGTACAACCTTCACGAAGGACAGATACTCAGGATTGCCGTATTCCTTTTGACGGGCAGGCGATAGACCTCCCTTCCAATTTGGGTGCTTCTCTCCCCTTAATCTTGGGCTTGAAGAATTATATCGGGTTGACTTGCCAGCCTCTACAAACTTTATACTGGGCTTTCGCCCGGTGGTTCTACCTCTCAAAGCGTCAGCTATCTTCTTTTTGGTTTCTTCCTTGCAAGGTGGTCTCATACTTATATTGTAGCATACATCAGGAGTTAGTTCAATGCCAGTAAGATTAGAGAAAACAAGAATACCGCAGCACTTGTTGAAATACTTTGAAACTGACCTTTGCTCGTCTTGTTATGTGTGCCATACCATATCTATTCTTCGTGAAGTGAGACGGGTGCTCAGGAAGGATGGTGTGGTGTTCTGGAATATCGGGGATAGTTATGCAGGTGGTGGTAGAGGCCCTGATAAAAAGTATGGCAATGGTAGAGAGTGGAGCAGCGAGCCTAAATCCCCTAAAATAAGTGGATATATCAAGCCCAAAGACCTCTGCCTCATACCATTCAGGGTAGCTATATCGGCTCAGAGTGACGATTGGTGGGTGAGGTCGGTTATCATATGGTCAAAGCCCAATCCGATGCCAGAGAGCGTGACCGACAGGCCAACCGAGAGCCATGAGTATATCTTGATGCTAACCAAGTCCTCTAAGTATTACTGGGATATGGATGCGGTGAGAGAACCAAATACAGATAGCACATTAACTAGAGTAGAATACGGCTTGAAGCATAGACACCCCGCTGATGTTGGTATTGGGATCCCGCCAGTAGATACAGACAAGATGGGAGACAGGTTTGCTAATCCTGCTGGTCGCAACATACGCTCAGTTTGGACATTCCCAACTTTTCCTTACGCAAAAGCCCACTTTGCCGTATTCCCAGAGAAGCTACCTGAGCTATGTATTAAGGCTGCTACACCAGAGGTAGGCTGCTGTAGTAAGTGCGGTAAGCCGTGGACTCGGGTCCTGTCTAAAGGATTTACTTCACACGATGCAGCAAGCAAGACTGCCTATACAAACGAAGAAGGTCATAATGCCAATCAATTAGCTAAGTTGAGACAGGCTGCGAGGGCAAGTGGTCGTGAATATCACAACACAAAAGAGACACTAGGCTGGCAACCTACCTGTAAATGTAATGCTGATAAAGTGGCGTCAATAGTCCTTGATCCATTCGCTGGTGCTGGTACTACTCTATGGGTAGCCAAGAAGCTAGGCCGTAGGGCAGTAGGCTATGAGCTATCAGAGGAATACTGCCAATTAGCTTCAGAAAGAAATAGACAGCAAGTTATGGAGGTATAATGGAAAGAGGGAAATTTAGAATTGATAAGTATTTCTTGAGCACCTTGAAACATCATCTCGATGAAGGGTGGCATCTTTCGGGGCGGACACATAAAGACTCAGATGGATATTTCTGGTTTAGCATGGAGAGGAATAGGCAGTAGGTGTTATTATGACTGAAGAGAAGTATCCGACCGGGGATATTGGCTATGAACGTATATGCCAAGCGTGTTTTCATAAACACTGGAATTGGAAAGATTGCCCATACAAGGTGGATTGGTATCATCCTAAAGCGATATTCTTTTGTAGCCATCAGATGATATGGCTGATAGCATCATTACCGGAGTTAAAAGAATTTAGATGGCCAGTAGCAGATTACCTTGACGACAATGGAGTTACAAAGACTTTGAGTTATCAAGCTAATTTTGAAACAACATCCCTGTTTATAGCAGAAGTAGAGATTAGATTGAAAACCACGGGGGAAGCTGGCGAGGCTCTAGTAGATGAGATCCAAAGCGGTATAACAGAATACGAGGGCTTGAGCCGGCCAGCAAAGAGAGCATTGAACTACATATCAGGATTTAGACGCAGACGGCAAACCTACCCAGAATGGAAACATACTCAGAAAAAACGGGGAAAACTGCCCTAAATATGGGGCAAAAGGGAAAAAAGGTAAATAAGGAGGTGAAGAGAATGGAGTTTTTTGATTATAAGACCGGGAAGGAAGTAAGCCGTGAGCAGTATATAGCTAATGGACTAGAACGTGGGGAGCTTTTGGTATCAGAGAAATGTGGATGTAAAGTAATCCAGGACAGGACAACAGATGCCTATATAGTCTATTGCCATAAGCACAATTCAGCACCAGATATGTATGAGGCTTTGAAAGACCTTGACTTTCGGCTACTGGGTGCCAATATACCCTTCTCTCAGAATCTATTTGGTGCTAAAAAGCTAGCAAGGAAGGCACTAGCCAAAGCAGAGGGTAAGTAATGCCGGTAGTAAAATGGCAGGAAGCTCAATGCCCTGAGTGTGGTCGCCGATTCACATATCCCGTAGGCGGATACAGGCCAATGACCTGCAAAGACAAGGAGTGCGTATGGAGTCACCTACACCCAAATTTAAGGAGGAAATGATGGCAAGTAGAGCAGAGATAAGGGAAGGGATATATGACATCATTGAGGACTTTGTAATGTGTAAAACCCTTCATACAGGTGCCCAAATAGATGAATTAATTAAGGACATCCAAACATTTGAGGACTCACAGGGCGTAGTGCTGAAGGTGGAGAGAAAAGAACTGGAAGGATGCGATATAGTTAGTAAGACTAATGCAATTTGTCCATACAAGGAAGCTGGCGGTGGTTTCTTTGAGCCACTGATAGAGGAGGAAAGATAATGTCTGATAGTATTTGTGGAAAGTGCGGTGCTCACAAGGAAAACTATAAAGAGGCTATGGGAGAGGAGTGCCCCTGCGAGTGGCCGAGTGGAGAAGAGGGAAAATGGTGTCCACAACACGGTTACTCAGAACCTTGTGCGAAATGTAATGGCATGACGCAGGAGGAGTGGGATAGATTCTTTAAGAGTTTATCTAAGGCGGTGTCTAATGGCAACTAGAGAAAAGATACGGGTAGGGATAGACCGAATAATCAATCACTGGGATGGTAGTCATAGTATCTCAGCAGATTGGCAACCTCTTTATAGTGGAGCTACTGTTGGTCAAGACATAGTCCTTTATCTTCACTCACAGGGTCTAGGGATGAAGGTGAAGAGGGGGTTGCCGTTTGATTGTGTAAATTGCTACCACCATCACTGTCATCCATCTACGAACCCGAAGCCCTGCACTTGTGAACTGAATAAAGCTATTTCGACCTGCACTGAGGGGATTCCCGAATACTGCCCGCTAAAAGCGGTTGAGCCACTAATAGAGGTAAAAGATGGAGCAAACTTAGAAATAAAGGAGGGAATAATGGAGCAATCAAAGTCTATAATCATTGAAAATGTGCGTGGGAAGTGGATTATTGATGAGGCTTCTACTGGAGTATTTCAAGATGAGGGGAAGGGTTATGGAGATGGGGCATTATTTGAGATTGAGATAGCTAGTTATAAAAGTTTATGTTGCCATCCCAACACCCCTACCGTTTGCCCACATGGGAAAGATATTTGAAACTGAGGAAGGTAGTCAAACTTGACAAAATAAACAAAACCATATAGTGTATAATCAGCGGTACGCTGTGGTAGGAAGGTCCGACTTAATGAGGTCGGGCCTTTCTTTTATATGATTCTAGTTCGTGTTCCTCAACTCGCCAGGAACCACCGACTTTAATCCCCTTGAGTTGACCGGATAGAATCATCCGCCTTATGGTCCAATAGCTGACACTGAGAAGGTTGGCTACCTGTGGAATACTTAACATATTACCTCCTATTTACTCTCATTTACTCTCATAGTGTGGCAGCTAACTTGAGACAGTATTTATGGGAGTCACACTCCTTGCAGTTGTACCCCTCCTCTTGCTTCTCTAGCGAATTTGGGTCTGGGTCAAGTTCAGCATACGTTGCCATCTTCCCAAAGCATTCCATTGCCCTTACCTTGTCTAGTCTTTCCATAAACTACCTCCTTTTTATATTTACTACTTAACGAAACACAAACCACCACATACCCAGCACAAACCCAACCAGAAATATAGCTATAGACCAAACAATCGCAGCCAATATCCATAGCACTCTCTTCATGTAACCCACCTCCCTATTTATTTAGTCTCGATATAACACCTTAGCATACTTTAGCAACCTTGTCAAGCCCCCCCCAACTAAATATTATCTGTCCTGGTTGATTAACATTAAACATATGTGCGATATGAGCTGTCTATTTACCACTACTCCCACTCCTTATATATAAGAATGCCAAACTAATACCATGCGTGTAACTATTTTTACGCGAGGTTGTATTTATGAACGAGACTGGAAAGACGGGAAAAACAGGTGAAGAAGACATTGAAAAAGAAATAGAATATGTCCGAGTGGCGGAATAGGTAGACGCTAGTCCTCCCGTAGGTCTAGAGGGAGACTGTAGTGGAAACGGTGGACAGACACCAAAGCCCGCAATCTGGAGACTATCTAGGGTGACAGAAATTCAAATCCCTAGCTCGGACAATTCTATGAAGAGGATATATATAGATGGCAAGACTAACTCAAAAACAAGAAACATTCTGCCTTAAATACTTTGAACTAGGTAATGCTGCAGAGGCAGCTCGTTTAGCTAAGTATTCTCCTAAGACAGCGGATGCAATAGGTAGGGAAAACTTACAAAAGCCTACGATTCAGGCTAGGATAGATGAATTGAGGGGAAAGCTAGAAGATGCGGCCGTAATGGACAAGTTGGAGATTCTAAAAACACATACAGAAATAGCGCGAGGTAGGATCGGCCACTTACTTGATGAGGGCCAGCGTATTAAACAGGGGGCTGATTTAACTAACGCCTCTATACAAGAGCTTGAGACTTCTGATATTAAAATCGGGAAGGGTGAGAATGCTAGAATGGCAGTAGTTTCTAAAATCAAGCTACACGACCCCGTGAGGTCAATGCAGGAGATAGCCAGGTTGAGAGGTTTTTATCCTAAAGACGGGGATGGTGGCTATCAGGACAACCGGGTAATCAACTTCATTGTACAAGGTGGTGAGACTCTCATAGAGGGGATAGCCAAGAGGTTAAAGGGGGATTAATATATGCTATGGTTAATGGTGCTAGGGTATTTTGTGGTTGGGTTTGTTTGGGCGTTGTTTCTTGCAAGGAGGGATGATGATGGTGGCGATGGTAATGCTCATCTATATGTCGTAGCATTTTTCTTGTGGCCTTTCTTTTTAGTTATTGCTTTCTTCTTCGCTATCGGCTGGCTAATTCAAAGAGTAGCTATGTTAGGAAGAGGTTAAAAGGTAAAGATGCCACTGAGCAAGAAGAAGAATAAGTATCAGGTAATATATGTTTGAAGGAGAGTAATAATGCACAGTTTATGGCCTTTATTCTTAATAGGGATACCACTTTGGATAGTGGCGTGGTATTTTGGGCGAATTATGCTATTACATACGCAACAGAGGATGGGTATTTTTCGCACCTGTATTCACTGTGGGAGAAAAGTTGGGGAAACGGAATAGAGAGTGCTATTGGGTAGTGGTGCAGTTTGAAAATGATAGATAAAGAGATTGTTTTAATAGAATGGGTAGACAGTAAGGGAATGGATAGATGGTAATAGCAACTAAAGAGATCAAGAAGGTTAAGACCACTAAGGTTTTTAACTCTATCCTCCAGGCATTTGGTGAGGGTAAGAGAGGGATTCTGCTAGAAGGTGGGACATATAGCGGCAAGACCTATTCGGCCATAATGGCGTTAATGGCGATAGCTGAGGAGGCTCCAGAGCCTATAGATATTAACATTGTCTCGGAGACAGTACCTCACCTAAAAGGTGGCTGTATCCGGGACTTCTTCATGATTTTAGGTGAGAGGAGCGATGTCAACCCGTACTTTAACAAGACAGACCGTATATACCGTAAACCTTCCTGGCATGGTGTTACTTCCTTCTTGAGTGCTGACAATGAGAAGGCTCTAGGCATGAGGAGGGATATACTATTCATCAATGAGGGTGACACATTATATTGGGACATAGCCAGGGAGCTAATCTCTCGGACTAATGTATTTGTTATTATAGACTGGAATCCCCGGTCAGAATTTTGGGCCCATGAATACTATCTTAAAGTAGAAGGGGGATCGCCAGTTGAGGGCACAGATTATCACATTGACCCCAAGTGGGCATATGACCATAGCACATACCTTGATGCGCTAGATGTCCTGCCGTCCGATAAGAGGGAAGAGATAGAGGACTTGGGAAGGAAGGACCCTAACTACCGTAACATCTATGAGCTAGGAATACTAGGTAAGATAGAAGGGCTGGTGTTCCCTCTCTTTGAGCAGGTAGATGCATTGCCGGAAGGGAGACCGTTTTACGGCCTGGACTATGGCTTTGCACAAGACCCAACCGTATTAGTAAGTAATGTTGCCATAGGAGACAAGTTATACTCTCATCAGGTGTTCTACGATGACTCAGCATTGACTAACGATGATATAGCCAGGAAGTTGGTAGAATACAATATTAGCCCATCAGCTCTTATTCAAGCCGACCCGACCGAACCTAAAAGTGCTGAGGAGTTAAGAAGGCTAGGGTTTAATGTTCAGGCCATAGACAAGGCTTTTGCTAACACTTTGTTTGGTATAAAGCAGGTCAATGCATATCATCAATACTGGACAAAGAGTAGTTTAGAGTGCATAAAAGAGCAAAGGAATTGCCGGTATATAAAGAAGAGAGAGCCTGGTTCAGGTAGAGTATTTTTAAGTGACGATATAACACATCAATGGAGTCATGGGATGAAGGCCAGGATGTATGCAGTAGCAACCTATAGGGGAGAGCCGACTGGGTATCGCACCACTACGCCAAAGAGAAGGCTGGTAAGGAGGTAGCATGAGTAAGCAGGAAGAGATACGGGAAGTAATTGATGCTTACACAGAAGACTGGTGCTACTGACAAAAGGAGGCCGTTATGCCTGACACAGATTATAAAAGTTTAGCTACTAAGAAGTTTACTGATTGGGACTTGCTTTTTAAGAGGCATAAGGCTGATGCTGATTTCTTTAACATGGTTAGTTTAACCAGCAAACTCCTAGATGCAAATGACCATGAGATTCCGAATAGTGTTCATGTACTTCTAAATGATATTGCTACATTCACATGGGAAGTGGAGACTGAACTTAACTCTGCTAATGAACAGGTAAAGGTAACATCAGAAAGCAAAAGGTTCGATACCTCATATGTTGAGGGGTATATCAAAGCAGCGTTCAGAGGTGCGGATAAGTTGTTATCAGCCAAAGGGATGTATCCGTTTGACCCTTTCACCGACCAGCAAACCTTTAGGCGGGGAAGTGTTGCCGCAGGCTGTTTTTTCCATATAGAAAATGGGGAGCTAATCCCTGAGATTACACCTTGGGATACAGGGTATTTTGTTATTGAACATGATGAAAAAGGGATTGCATGGACAGCTACTAAGTTTAACAAAACTCAAAGTCAAATTCTGGCCGCTTATCGTGATGCAGAAGTCAAAGAGAGTGGGGCAGAGGTACTTTACATCGTAGCGAGAGATACTAGCCAAGCGTGGATTGATGATAAGCTAGTCAAAGAACTGAAGAATACGCTAGGCTATGTTCCAGTGATATATCACAAAGTTCCAATGGGGTCGATGCTCCAAGATAAGGATACCATTGAATATCAGGGCGAGTCTGGAATATTCTTAATCCGTTTATTATTCACCGAGCTGGAGCGGGTTGTGTCTATTATTCAGAGTCTCAATCTTAGGGCTGTTGACCAGGCATTGCAGATTCAGAAAGAAAATATAAATCCTGCAGATCCAGGTAAAACAGTAGATGAACTCATATCTCCAGGATCGGTTAACGAAGTAGCTCTTAATACTCGTTATGAACTCATGCCGCTTGGACAGCTCCAAGCTATGGCTCAAAATTTTATTCAGATGATTCAAGAACGGATGCAAAGGGGGACTAGCCAAAGATACCGTAATATAGCAAACCCACCAACTGCTACTCAGATTATGATAGAATCCCAAGAGCAAGGTAATCTTTTACTTCCAAGACTGAATACACGTGGGCTGGAAAAGAAAGAACTGTCCGAGATGCTTATTAAGCAGACCATCGAATCTGCTAAAAAGGCAAAGGTTAGTACAGTCAAGGTGGGCGAACAGGAGTTTGAGGTATCTAAACTCAAAGGTGACTACGAGATAGAGTTCAATTATACATTCAAAGACCCTCGAATGGATGCTGCCCGGCAATCTTTGGCCACAGCACAGCAGGGGCAAAGGCCTGGTGGTTGGATACTCCGCCATACCTTGATGAGTGAAGACCCAGAGGGGGAAGAGAGGCTGTTAGCAATGGAGAAAGCTCGTGCTGAGAATCCACTCGCAGCATTAGATTGGGAAATCACAAAATTACTTGAGGCTGCTGACAAAGGTGACACTCAAGCTGAATATACCGCAATGGAATTAGCTATGATATGGATACCAGCTGCGAAACAAGCAATGCAAGGCTTGATGACCCCGAATATGCCAGAACCATTGAAGCCTTCACAACCGATAGTGCCTCTACTGGCTGAAAGGGGTCAGAGTAATGTAGGTCAAGGAGGTCTATAATGCCTGATAGAATATTCACATTAAAAGAGTGGCAACGCATAAAAAAGGATATTTTTGATGATTACTTTGACCAGCTTAATATTAACTATGACCTGAAAGACCTTGCAAAGGTAGAGATGCTTGGAGAGAATGTTCCTGAAGGCTATCATAGGATGCCTGATGGGTCATTGATGCTCGACTCTGAGATGCCACAAGTAGAAGGAGGTTAAGTGATGGCAGATGGCAACGGACACAAAGAAGGAGACCTAGTAAAGGATTGTCCTTTTCTAAAGGGAGAATGTACCAAGGGGGGGTGTGCTTTGTATGCTGAGATGCAGAGGAATCAAGGAGGGGTGCAGGAGAAGTTTGGCTTATGTTCCTTAAATGCTATGGTTATGATAATGTCAGAGCTAAATGCAAAGCTATCTGCTCCACAACAGCAGATACAAGTACCCAATCTGTTCAAAGGATAGGGGATAAGATGACACTACCTAAAATACCTACATTTGAAGAATTACTAAAGAAGGTTAAGCTGCCGAAGGTTCCAGTTAAAGACCTGAGTGCTGATGAATTTGATGCTTCTCAGGCTTCTGCGTTAGGAATTAAGTTACCGCAAGGCTGGAAACTCAAGAGGTCAGAGGGCGTTGATACCCTTTTATCTCCAAGAGGTTTGACATTTAGTAATCTTAAAATGGATAAAGGCAAGGTAGTAGACTTTCAAGCCTTTCACGGTGATAGGCCAGTACCGCTTGCCACTGATAAGACAACTCAGTTAAAGCCTCTGCCCTCATCTGTATTAGAATGGCCAGAGGAGCCTCAATTCCCAACAGCACCACCACCACTACCGCCAATATTGGAGTGGCCAGAGGAACCCCAATACCCAACAGCACCACCACCAGGCCAACCACCAGTACAAGCCATTGAAGAGCAACCGTTTGGTGCGCCGCAGGCAGTAGAACCACCCATCACGGCTGAGGTAGGGCAACAAGTACCACAACTTAAAGAAGCAAAGTCTCTTTATGAGCAGCGAGTAAGGGATATAGATATTAAATATCGTAAACCTGATAGTTGGGAGTTCAAAGACACGAGTGAATCTGCCCGCCAAGCATTTCTAGGAGAAAAGAAACAAGCATGGGAAGAATATCAGAGTAATTTACCGGGATTTGAGCAGAGCCTATGGGCTAAGATTGCTCGGATTATTTCTATACCTTTTGAGATAGTTGGTGCTCAAACAAGGAATATTGCTATAGGTACTGGAGATGTCGGACAAAAACAGGTTGAAAAACTTATAGAAGAAGGTCGCATACAACCATTAACCCCCTATGAGGAATTACCAGTTTGGGAGCAGTTGTTGTGGGAAACCCCAGCCTTTCTTGATATTTATAGAACAGGCCCGAAACTAGCAATAGCTGGCGTTAAGTTATTAACTAGGGAAGCTGTAAAAGCATTTCTCAAAAAGGGGTTGGATAAATGGTTAGTTACGCAGGCTCGTCTTGAAGGAACAGGTGCTCAAAGTAAATTATATCCATATCTTGCTAAGACTGGCGAGACTCTTACTGGTGCTAAGAATAGAAATGCTTTTATTGAAGAAGTAACAAACTCTTTTCTTAGACGGCAGGGTAGAACTCCTAATAAAGAACAGGCAATGAGAGAAGCATTTGAAGAAGTGGAGTCACTATTTATTCCTAGAGGCACACAGACCGGTATAGTTAGGGGTGGAATTTCACCCAAACCAACCACTCAATCAGTAGTTGCAAAGTTAGCAAACAACCAAGTTCTTAATGTTGAAGAGAGACAATTATATGCTAGTCAGTCTCAGGCTATAGAAGCTGCCCTACAAGCTCAAGTAACTCCTACAGGGGCAGAGGTAGCGCCTAGAGGGGTTACAGTTACTCCTCCACCGGGAATTACACCGACTACTGTAACCCCCACCGAGGCTGTAGTTCCCAAAGCAGAAGAGGGTGTGCCAGTAGAGAAAACTACCACAGAGGAGAAATTATCTTCCAAATATGGGATATGGGATAGTTATACTGATTATGGAGCTGCGGTAAGTGAGGCAAATACATTAAGAAAACTTGGCTGGCAAGTTCGTATTACCGAAGCTCAAACCCCCACAGGGAAAAGGTTTAGAGTTTGGACTACTACTAAAAGAAGAAAGATTTTAGACCGTTTACCTTATAAGGTAACTCCAACTGCTAAACTAGCCCCTACAATCCCTACAGAGCCTACTACCCCAGAGGTTACACCACCTATCACATTACCTCCTAGTATCCAATCTAATTTAGATAAAGCAAGGCAAATTAGAGAAGAAGTAGCATTTATTGATAAAGCTAGTTTGCAAGAGGTGGCAGAAAGTTATAATGTCAGGTCTAAGGAGACCGCATACAATACAGCACTTGCTCCTACCAGTGGAACTCGCTTGAAGAAGGGTGAAACATGGAGAAGTAAAGCATTACACATTGCTGATATGATGGAACAGTCAGCAGAAAGAATGAGGCCAGAGGTTACACCACCTGTTACCAAACCACTACCAGAAGCCGCACAAGCCAAGATAAAGCCTGTTAAGAAGGAAGTGGCACCCAAACTAGCCGAGCAGGTTAAGGCTGCCCCTCCAACCGAACCTCCACCGCCAGTTAAACCACCACCTGAAGGTATCGCAGAAGAGCCAAAAGGAGACCCTGTAGCTAAACTTACAAATCTTGTTAAGTTAGCTAAACCGGTGAGAGGGGAAACGGAACTATTAAAACATGAGGAATTAAGTAAGCGAGCTGGTAGACTTGCTGGTGCTATTAAAGCAGGGGAAGGTGAGGCAGCGTTCCAAAAAGCTAAGAGTGCATTAAAAGGTGAATTACCACAAGCGGTCTTTCAACCCCCAAGACAGGGGATGACTACAGAGGATGTCACGGGACTATTTAATACGATTCGTGATTCCGATTTACCTCCTTTCCAGAAGTTGAATACAAGTGAGGCGCTATCGGCAATACTTGGAGGGAAATTGCCAACAAGGGGCGACATCGCTTTGTTAGAAAAAATGTTTGGTTCTGACCTTGCTAAAGCATTATTGGCTCATCGACCACTTTCACAGAAGGCGTGGGACATCTTTTTAGAGGTTTGGAATATACCTCGAACTCTTATGGCTTCTGGTGAGTTATCCGGTAGCTTACGGCAGGGAGCTTTCATCTTACCAAGTCATCCGAAAGTATGGGGTAGAAGTATGTGGGCACAATTGAGAGCTACTGCAAAGGAGAAAAATGCTATAGCAATTGATAAAGACCTGCAAACAAATCCTGGTGCTGAATTGAGGGAACAGTATAAAGTCTTTCATGCTCCTATAAGTGGTGTAGGCTCTAAATTAACAGAGAGGGAAGAGGTCTTTATATCCAACTTTTTTGAACGCTTTACTAGTTGGTGGGAAAAAGAAGGATTGGTTAAGAAGGTGGGAACATCACCCCTTTATCCTATTGCAAAGGGAGTTCGTATTTCTGAAAGGGCTTATATCACCTTTCTAAATAAATTAAGGGCTGATATATTTGACACTACTGTAGATACGTGGAGGAAAACAGGTGTGCCTCCAACTCCTGAAGAATTACAAAGGCTGTCAAATTTTGTTAATAATGCGACTGGCAGAGGAACACTTGGTAAGTTAGAGAATAGCGCTCCTGCATTGAGTGGTGTGTTCTTTTCTCCAAGATTACAGGCTTCTAGGATTGGTCTATTCTGGGATGCCATGAAGGATACTATTCGTGCCGCCAACGATATTGCTCATGGTCGAAGAGTGAATAGAATGTCGGCAGAGAATCTGAAAGCTGTTGTAGCCTTTGTTGGCACAGGTTTAATGATATTAGGTCTTGCAAAATTAAATGGAGCCGATGTTGAAGATGACCCAAGGTCAGCAGACTTTGGTAAAATCAAGATAGGAAACACACGACTGGATATATGGTCAAGTTTCCAGCCGTATGCAAGGTTTATTTCCAACATGATAACTGGTATGAGAAAATCATCAGTTACTGGAAAAGTAACCGAGGTAAAGCGTTCCGATATTCTAATCAACTTTATAAGGACAAAGTTAATGCCTACTACGGGTTTTATTTATGATGTGCTTGAAGGTAAAACCTTCAAAGGAGAGGATTTAGACCTCAGTGTAGAACAAGCCTCCGAAAGATTGGCCCCTATGTTTTGGCAGGATATGGCAGAAGCTATAGAACTGGAGGGACTTGTTGGTGGGTTTAAGGCTTTGCCAGGATTTTTGGGCGTAGGTGTTCAAACCTATGCTAATGTAAGGGAAAGCGAATTACAAATATCCGAATCCATCTCTAAGCTAGGCAAGGAAGATATCGAAAGCCGTAAAGAGGCTGTAGCGTCAGCAATAGAAGCAAAAGTATCGAAAGAAAAGCTAAGGGAGATTAACGCAAAAGACTGGACTTATGATATTACTTCACTTAGAAGGGATATTGGGGACGCTCTCAGGAGGGTCTCTGAAAAGGATATAGCCCAACTAGACCCTATTACCGGTAATCTTGTAGAGTTCAAAGCACAGGATGAAGAATATCGGACTCTAGGTGACAAAGAACAGGAGAAATACGTTAAAGATAATCCCGACTATCTTACTAACCGTCTCTTTTGGGGTGAGATAACAACCATCCCTGATTTGGCTACGGCAAAAGAGTTGGTATCTCAAGCTGAGAAATATAATATTCCCCTTAATATGATACCGGCATTTCAAAGAACAGATAGTGGGAAAGAACGTGTACCCTCCGACCAAGAAGTGTGGCCAGCATACTTTGATTTTACTGCTATGACAGAGGAAAATTCTACTGAGGCTGAAAGGGAGAAACATCTAAAAGATAATCCTAAAGTTGACGCATTTCTGTTATTACAGGGTGACAGGACTACAATCCATAGTCTTGAAGCAGCTCTGCAACTAGAAAAAGATGCAAATGACCAGGGAATACCCCTTGACTCTATTGAAGCGTTTAGTGAAACTGACAAAGGGAAAGAACGGTTACCCTCTGACCGTGATCTGTGGGAGGCTTACTTTGCCTATTATGACTTACCCGGCGGTTCCTACCTTAATATGAGTCAGGAACAAGTTGATGCTGGCAACCTCCCACAGAAGCATCGTGTGGCGTGGGATGCTTACAATAATGCAAAGACAGATAAAGTCAAAGAGCTTTATCGTAAAAAGTATAGGGAAGCAGCCTATAGTAAGTGGAGAGATGATTTCAGACGTCTTAATCCTGAGTTCAACCAGTGGCTTATTGACCAGGGATATAACAAGCCATTACCTATACCAAAGAAAACAATCAGTAGGACGGGTAGGGCCAGAACTCCACTAGCAAGTGTATTTGGTGGTGGTGTACCAAGGCCACGCCAAGCCAGAGTAACTTACCCCACGTTCCCTGGAATTTCAAGGGGAATAAGTATTAAAGCGCCCAGTGTGCCGGGTTTTTAAGGAGAAGAGAAATGAAAGGTGAGATTGTAATTTGTTTTTTTAGCATCGGATGGGCATTGGCACTAATGTTCAGTGGGGGTTTGTCTTGGGTAGGAGTAGCCTCACTTTGGGCTATGGTTATTATTGTTGTTATATCCCGTGTCCATATATTTTTGCTTGCAAAAGAACTAAAAGGAGACTAGGTATGCCAGCCGATTTTGAGAAATGCGTAGCTGAAAAAGGAAGTGTCAAAACCATATCCCTTAAAGGTGGCAGGTCTTTTAGGATTTGTTATGATAAGGCTGGCAAGTCTCATGCTGGTGAGGTAAAAGAGGCCAAGAAATGATGCCACAAGAATTAACAGAGAAGGAAAAGAGCCTAATAGAAAAGGTTAGAGCTTTACCTTATGGCCAGACACATTTAATTGTGTTCAACGAGAGAGGTCAACCAACGAGAATAGAAATTGAAAAGGTTAAGGAGAGCGTGAAGCTATGAATAAGTAACAAATAATCTATAACAGTTAAATAAACACTGAGCGAACAACGCAGGTGAGATTTTACTCTCACCTGCGTCTTTTTTTGTTTTAGTGGGAATTCAGGGCACACCTCCGAAAGGGGCTAGTCCTCTGAAAATTTAATATAGGAGAGCAAATCAAATGGCAACGGAAACAAAGGAAAAACCCCAGTCTCAGGACAATCCTCTGGAAACAGGGCAACCTTCTGATGACAAAAAGGCCACACCAAAAACCATCTCGGAAGCTGAACATCTTAAAGCTGTCAGTGATGAGAAAACTATCTCAGGACGGCTCAAGACTCAGTTAGAAGCGGCTACCAAAGAGATAGACACCTTCAAGACCCAGGCAGAGCAGGCTACAAGAGAGGCTCAGGAAGCCCATGAGGAAACAAAAGGGCGTATTGCTGACCTTGAGACT
>SDBU01000986.1_pt1 | contig 41602 bp, 38 predicted proteins | sample 2277071 | NCBI WGS metagenome assembly SDBU01 (sample SAMN10397929, study PRJNA504765) | marine sediment metagenome | isolation source: marine sediment core GS08_GC12, 126 cmbsf | place: Arctic Ocean: Gakkel Ridge, Loki's castle | collected 2008 | reverse complement strand
GGCCGGATCGAACCTCGCGTTCTGAAGCGTCGTCGCCATCGCTACCCCCTCAAGCAACGCCCACGCGACCAGCTACGACTGGAACTCGGGCAAACGTAAGCGCCTGACGTGACAAAGGTCGGCGACGGCAATGCCATTCGGGCCTGACATGCTGTCGGAAACTGGCAAGTCTTCAGGGGACGTGAACGGTTACGACAAGACAGAACTCACCACTGGAATCGGATACCCACCACCAGCCGAAAGTCGGTCTCCGGTAAGTCGCTGTCGAGTTCCTGGATGACCGGGAATTGGACGGATGCCTCCACCGCCCAGCCCTCGGTTACGAACTGCACGCCCGGTGACAGGAACACCTCGTGCGAGCCGTCGGTCGTATAGCGCCCGTTGATTTCGGCGACCGCATTCCATTCGTAGTTGTACCTGGGGTCGTAGACCACCGGGGCGAACTGGTACGAGTAGGCCAGGTCATACCGAAGGGCATCATGGCCCAGATCCCCGCCACCGGTGTTGAGGGTGTAGATCAGGTCGGTGTCCAGCAGGTTACGAGCGCGTCTCCAGGTGAACACCGCCCCGACGACCGGATCATAGCTGTCGCTGCTGAAGTCCGAGTCGCCGCTGCGAACGTTCAACCCCGCGAGCACCGCACAGCGGTAGGTTTCTCTCGGACCGGTGTCTTTCTGCCAGAAGCGATACTTGGCCAGCAGGGTCAGGTCGTCGATACCGTCGTGGGCCGTCTCGAGGCGCCCGAGCTTGGGGTCGACGCGGTCCACCTGACGGTTCACGTAGGGAACGACAAGAAACAGGGCCAGGTCTTTTTTCAGCCCGTATACCAATGTCCCCGTAACCCTGGAGGCATTGACCTGGCTGATGTCCGCGTGCCCGTCGGCTTCCATGTAACGGTATTGCAGGCGCAGGACACCTCCGCCTTCTCGAGGGGTGAAGGCCACACTACTGTTGATTGGCCCGCCGCGTGCCTCCGGCGGGGCGCCCGACGCAGCAGCCAACACGGCAAGGAGTGCCACCCACCGTCGGGGTCGCCAAGAGGCTGTAGACATCCTTCAACCTCCGCCCAACACCGTGAGATTGTTCAGAAAGGAATTCACCAGGGCCGATATCGTGGCGTTGGCCGCTGAGGTGCTGATGAAAAAGCCGGGATTAGGTCCCAGGCATCCGCCTAATCCAAAGAGCAACGCTCCAGAAACGAATAGTCTCGACCACCGGTACACAGGCGAACGCTTCATAACTTACGACCTCTCCAACACAGCCCTATGGCTTGGGACCCTCGTAAACGACATCCTCCATCTCAACCCTGACCGGGGTGAACCCGCCCGCTTTGACCGCGTTCCAAAGCTTGGCCGCCAAAACCGCCTTGCCCGTCTGGAACACGACGCTCACCCGGCCCTTGTCGAGATTCACTGAAGCTTTTCTTACACCGTCTACGCGCTCGACCGAGCGCCTCACATTAAAGCCTCAGCCCGGTCACGTCATACCCTTCACCAGGATCACCGCGTTAGGAACGGTTCGAGGGGATCCGGCGTCTGTCTGCCGGGCCGCGCCGATGGTCGCACATCCCATTGGTGAGACGGCGAACGCCAATACCAGAACGCCCATACTCGTCACAATGACACGCATCAGTTGTTACTCCATACCCTCTGCAGGCATCGGTTTGCCCGCGCTTAACTTACCATAGCGACCTTCGTCGCGTGGTCAACATCGATCTCCCCGGGGCTAAAGCAGTCTCTTGTAGAGCGACTCGAGTTCGATAACCATCCGGCGCCAGTCGAACATCGTCAGGCATCGCTCCCGTCCGCGCCTGCCCATCTCGCGGCGCAGGGCAGGATCACCGGCAAGCCTGACCAGGGCGCGAGCCAACCCATCCGTGTCACCGTATGGCACCAGGATCCCCGTGGGCCGACCGCCGGGGGCCGACGGCTGATCGCTGACCGCCTCTTCCGCAATCACCACTTCCGGTGCTCCGTCGATGTCGAAGCTGACCGCGGGCACCTCGGAAAGCAGGCCCTGCACCACCGCTCGGGGCAAGCCCTCCCAGCGGGAGGCGTGAAGCACGATGTCGAATCCGTGGACCATCCTGGCCACCTCGTGGGGCGGGACCAGGCCTACAAGATGAACTCGATCGCGCAGCCCAAGCACCCCGAGGCGCTTTTCGTACCGGAGACGGTGGGGACCGTCACCGATCCAGACGAAGCGGAGACCGGGGGCGCCGGCAACCGCGCGGGCCATCGCCTCGATGACCTCCTCGTACCCCTTGTTGGCAAACAACCGGGCGATCGTGCCCGCGACGATCTCATCCTCGCCGATGTTCCACTCGCTCCGAACGCCTGCCCGCACCTTGGGATCCGGAGTGAACGGCTCGGTCTCCATGCCCGAGCGGATCGTGGTAAACCGATCGCGGGGAGCAATGCCGGCGGCAACCGCCTGTTCGGTCATGGCGTCGGCCACGCTCACCAACGCGGTTGTTCGCCCGGCGGCGTGGACCTCGAGCCTGCGGTAAAGCGCCTGTATCGCAGATGGCTGCGTGCGGTTGAAGCTCATGCCGTGAATCGTATGGACGACCACCGGAACTTTGGCGCTCCATGCCGCCTCGCGCGCGACAACACCGGCCTTGCTGCTGTGCGTGTGAACTACGTCCGGACGCAAACGCCGAAACAGAGCGCGCAATTCGCGGTACGCCAGAAAATCATGCACCGGGTTGACCGCCCGGCGAAGCGGTTCCACACAGATCAAATCGCAACCGGCCTGTTTCGCCCGATCCCAAAGGGAGCCCTCCGGGCCCGTCTCCGGGCCGGCGACCAGCGTCACCCGATGACCGCGCTCGAAAAGCCCGCGACAGCTCAGAATGGTGTTCTCCTGAGCCCCGCCGATTATCAGTCGCGTGATCACGTGGCAGATGTTCATCGGAATTACGAATTACGAATTACGAATTACGAATCACTGCAAGCTTACTCTCCGCTTCGTAATTCGTAATTCGTAATTCACTCGGGTTTCCTCAGTAGTTGCGGGGGATAGCGAACCCACTGCAGGCAGAGCCCGTGGGCCGGGGCGGTGGGGCCGGCGTTGGATCGGTCGCTACTCTCCAGTATCTTGGCCACGCAGCTCGGCTCCCACCGGCCGAGCCCAACCTGGATAAGCGTTCCGACCATGTTGCGGACCTGCCGATAGAGGAACCCGCTCCCCTCCACTTCAATACGCACCTCGTCAAAGTGTCGTTCGACGCTGCAGCGAAACACCGTGCGAACCATAGATTCCCGGACGCCGCCCCTGGCAGCCATCGCGCTGAAGTCCTTTTTACCCTGGAAGAACCGGGCCGCCTCCTGCATCCGCTCGGTGCTCAGCGGATGCCAGAAATGATAGGTCGTGCGCTGCGTCCTCCGCTCGGTGGGCGGGGTCTTTGCGTTGTGGATTCGGTATCGATACAGCTTGCCGACCGCGCAGCGCGTGGCGTGAAACTCGGGATGGACCACGCGGCTTGCGAGGACGGCAACGTCCTCGGGGAGCCGCGATGCGACCGCAGCCTGGAACTTTTCGGCGGGCAGAGTGCAACTCGTTACGAAGCCGGCCACCTGGCCTGCCGCATGAACGCCGGAATCGGTCCTCCCGCTGCCGACCAGGTCCACCGGATGGCGGGCTACGCGCTGCAGCGACTGCTCGAGCACGCTCTGGACCGTACGGACCCCGGGCTGAGTTTGCCAGCCGTGGAACTCCGTTCCGTCGTACGCTATGCGCAAGTAGATGGTCCGCGCCATGGGCGCGATGGTATGCTACGCAACCAGTTCCCCGCAAGAAGTGGCCTGGAATCTCTGTCGCAGGCGAAGCAGGATCTCCTTGTGGATCTGGCTCACCCGGGACTCCGAGAGGTCCAGAACGCTGCCGATCTCCGCCATGGTCATTTCCTCGAAGTAATAGAGGATCAAGACGAGGCGTTCCTCGCGGGCCAGGCCCTTGGTGAGATGCTCGGTGAGCAGTTGACGGGAAACCCTGGCTGCGGGGTCCTCCGAACGCGTGTCGCGTACGTCCCAAGTGTGCGAGGAGCCCTGGTGACGCCGATCATCCGGAGGTTCCATGGCGCTGAAATGAACCTCCTTGCCGAGTTGGGAGAGACGTGACAGGTAGTCGTAGCGGTCAAGGCTCATTTCCAGGCGGCGGGCCAACTCCGCCTGCGAAAGGTCCGATTCCAGGTCGGTGCCCATCGCTTCCTTGAGGAGCATGCGCTTCTTCTCGAAGGTACGAACCGTTCTGCTTTGGGGATCGAGGCTGCGGAGCCAGTCCATTACCGCTCCCGCGATCCGCTGCTGGCAGAAAGTCTCGAATTTCGCCTTCCGCTCCGGGTTATACGCCTCGACCGCCTCTATGAGCCCGTCGAACGCGGCGCTGCAGATCTCATCATAGGAAATCTGGGCCGGCAGCTTCCGCGATAAGCGAGCTGCATGAGTGTGCACCAGTCCGCTGTAGTGAACGACAATTTTGTTTCGCAAAGCGACGGCGCGGGTCCTTAGGTACCTTGTCCACAGCTTCTCAACGGTCATTCCCGCCCGGGCCTTATCTTCGTGCTTCAGCATTATTGGACTCCGTACACGTTCCCGCTGAGGGCCACCGCGCCATCCCGCTGGGTCGTGCTTCGCCCTACCTAAAATCCCATATAACGAAAGGCAAAATCGCTAAGATACACAAGCTCGGAAGTATAGGTAGTTTCGGCATAACCATCCTCGTCACTTTACGGAACTTTGGCATTTTGTAGCCGCTCACACCGGGTGGGACCTTCACCGCAGAGATCGCAGAGAGAACAGTTATCAGTGCATGCCCCTACTGACAATTGGCAACTGATAACTGATAACTGACAAATCCTTTACTACTCTTATCTCTGCGTTCTTTGCGGTATGGACGATCCCGGCTGGTGAGGATCCTAGTTTTGGCGGACGTCGTCGACGACCAGCCCGTCGCTCAGCGTGATGACGCGGTCACACCGCTCGGCGACCATTGCCTCGTGGGTGACAATTACGATGGTCCTGCCCTGGCGGCGCAGGTCGTCGAAGATGTCCAGGATCATCTTCCCGGTGGCGGTGTCGAGGTTCCCGGTGGGCTCGTCGGCGAGCAGCAGCAACGGATCGTTCATCAGGGACCTGGCGATGGCCACGCGCTGCTGCTGGCCGCCGGAAAGTTCGGCGGGACGGTGGGAAGCACGGTCTGCCAGATCGACCAGCTCGGCTACCTCCAGAGCCTTGCGCCGGCGGTCAGGGCGAGCGAAGCCCTGGTAAAACAAGGGCACCTCGAGGTTCTCCAATACCGTAAGCTGGGGGATCAGGTTGAAATCCTGGAACACGAAGCCGATCCGCTGCCCACGAATATCGGACAGCTCATCGTCGCTGAGGCGGGACACGTCAAGCCCGCCGAGCAAGTAGCGCCCGGCACTGGGGCGGTCGAGGCAGCCCAGCAGGTTCATCAGCGTGCTCTTGCCCGAGCCGCTGGCTCCACAGATCGCGACGGCTTCACCTTCGGCGAATTCGATGGTGACTCCCCGGAGGGCCTCGACACGCACGTCGCCCCCGCCCATCAGGTAGACCTTCCAGAGCTCGTCAACCGCGGCAATGCTCACCGGTCGCCACGCGTTTGCCCGTGCCTCGGCTCGGATGGTCTCTGGCCCTGCGTAGTCTGGTCCTGCGATTTGTTGTCCTCTGGTGTTTTTCCCGGAGGTCTCCGGCCATGCGGCGATGACCCACCACTACCAGAGGGTCGCCCTTGCTCACCGCGTTTGGGCCCGCGCTCACCTCCTTCAGACGCGCCCTCTCGGCCCGCCGAGCGTCCCCTCTGCCGGGCGTATTCGCGCCAGCGTTCTCTCTCTTTAGACCCACCCTGGCCGGCTGCCGGGCGTTGCCCTTGCCCGGCGCGATCGCCCACGCGTTGTTGATCTGCGCCTGGGGAGGAGGCGTCCCGGCCGGCCGACGGAGGTCTTGACCGATGCCCGTTCATGCCCGCGGGACGTTCCGGAGTCTGCACGTCGGGCAGGAGCCGCTTGTATTCTTCCCCAACGGACAGGCATATCCGGTCGCCTTCCGACAGACCGTCGACGACCTGAGCCCACGCGGTGGCAACGGCTCCGAGGCGAATTTCTACGGGGGCGATCTCGCCTGCGGCTTCCCGAAACAGGTAGCGTTTTCCGCCCTTGGTGTAAATGGTCTGAACCGGGACCGCGAGGACGTTCTCCACCGAGTTAACGAGGATCTCCGTGTGGGCGGTGACCCCCGGTTTCAGCGATGCCTCGGTGGGGTCCAAGGTCACTTCCGTCTCGTATTCCTTAAGGTCGGGATTCAGCCAGCGATTTTGGCTGTCCGCAACCACGGCGATCTTGGTGACTCTCCCGGTGAACTGCTGTCCGGGCAGTCCTTCCACCTCGATCGTGACCGGCTGGCCGAGCTCGATCTTGTCGGTCTTGGCCTCGTGGATGCGCAGGACCACGACCATGCGTGACGTGTCCGGCAGTTGCATGAGCACCTGCCGCTCGTATACGCTCGCCCCTTCCTTGATCTGGTTATCGCTGGACATGAAGTGCCGGCCTCCGCCCCCGCTGTAGTAGACCACGAAGCCCGGGTTGGGGGCGGTGATACGACATTTTTCCTTCTGGGCGTGCAGCTTGTCGAGCTTCTCGGAGGTCAGCTCCAGCTCTCGTCGCCTGCTGTCGACGATGCGGACCTTCTTTCTCTCTTCAGCCTCGGCACTCCTGGTGACGCGGTCAAGCTCCTTCTTCGCTTCCGAAAGGTCGGATTGCCGCTTGCGGAGATCGGCCTGGTGGGTGTATTCCCTGAGAACCTCCCGTGCTCTGATGGCCTTCTCGCGTTCCCACCCGGCCTTCTGCCATCTGAACTCCTCTTCCTTCAACTCCGTTTGGGTGATGAACCTCTTCTCCCTAAGCTGGATTGCGGCATCATGGTCTTCTCTGCGGCGTTCCAGCGTGATCTCAGCTTCCTCGATCCGGATGTCCGCGTCCTTCTTCTGCTGGGGGTAGTCGCCCCACTCATACTTGTCGAGTGCCAGCTTCATCAGCTCGATCTGCAGGTTTCCCTTGCGAATGTCGCTGGCGTTGCGGTCTCTTTGGATTTCGAGTTCCGCCACGGCTGACTCGTAGTTCGTGATGGAGTTTTCCTTCCTGAGTTCCTCCGATTGGATCCGCTCATTGATCTGGTCGCTGGCGAGTTCGACAAGCAGATCGCCTTTCTGAACCGCAGTGCCCTCGGCAATCAAGGTAATGATCGTCGATCGCCCTTCGACCTCGCACTTGATGTCGGTGGAGTTGGCGGCCTTGAGCTCGCCCTTCTCCTTGAGGACCACATTGAAGGACTTCGGCTTGACGGTGAACTTGGAGACCGCGGCCAGCTCCGAAGCAGATCTGCTCCAGCGCATCGCACTCCAGCCCGCGGTGCAGAGCACCACCACGGCCACCCCGCCCAAGGCCAGTCCCCAGCGGGAGGTCTTCGTCTTGGCCGCGTAGGGCGGAGGGGGCGAGGCGGGGGGCACCGCCTGCGACCCGGTCGGCGGGGAGCTAAGGGTTGTAGTCATCGTGGTACGTCCTTTCGTTCCTATATAGGTATGATCCGCGCGTGAGGTCGTATCGAGCCCACGCAGACAATACCCTCAGATAGTGTATGAGGATCAGTTGTCCCAGGCAAAGCCGGTATCGGTTGAAACTCGTGTGTGGCTGGACCTGGAGCGATTCGCAGGCGGCGATGGTCCACCGGGAAACCACTGCCTGAGGCCACTACGGCTGACGGACTCGCCCGAGTGATTCGACGCCTGCGTCGGTGGAGCCGAGGTTCTCGCCCCACCATCCGTCCTCGGCGATTCGGAGGGTTCCGGTAGCCAGGCGATAGCGCAGAATCGCCCTACGATAGCCTGCCACAGCCGAGGCCATATCGTTCTGCGAGCGTAACAGGTCGTCCTGGGCGTCGACGAAGTCCTGATTCCTGATCTTTCCGAGTTTTTCCTTTGCGATCGCCGCAGCCGCCCGGAACTCGTTCTCCTCGACGTTAAACCCCTCAATAACCAGTAGTTTTGATTCCCGTTTGAGGTCCCGGTTGGCACTTCGAACGTCCGCCCGGACCACGTCGGCGGATTCCTCGTAGCGGCGCTGGGCGCGGCGTACCTCAATCAAGGCACGTCGGTAGGCGTTTCGCTCGGTCTTGCGATCGTCCATGCGGAGGTTAATGAAGCCGCGCCAGGTGCTGCGCTCGGTGTTGTAGCTGAGGGAGTTCTTCCGGTTCGGATCGGTGCTCATCGTGACGCTGCCGGACAGATCGAGATCGGGGAGCATCCGGTTCTTGGCGACACGCACGTTCCGGCGGGCGTCGTCGACCCGGTCGGTATCGTTAAGCAGGTCCAGGCGGTAGGTGACGGCTACATCCGTAGCGTCGGCAAGGCTTACATTTGGGAGCAACCTCTCCAGGGCCTTGCTTTCGGCGTCGTCTTCCTGGTCGACGACGTCGAGCAGGTGCTCCACGGGCATGCCGATCGCGATCTTGAAACGGTCGAGGGCGGTCTCGTAACGCGTCTTGGCATTGACCAGGGACGACTCCGCGTCGCGCATGTTCGCCTTGACCCGAAAGGCGTCGAAGACATCATCGCTCTGCCCGAGGCGGCTCTTGAGATCCTCTTTCTCCCAGGCGGCTTTACGGCTGAGATACGCCTGGTAGGTGTTGGTGATCTGGGCCTTGCTCTGCTGCAGGTTGAAGTAGTCCCCCGCAACGTCCACAAGGAATGAACGCCGGAACCTTTCATAGTCGCGTACCGCATAGACAAGCTCTCGTTCCGCCTGGATCCTTGACTCATAGGCGACCAGGCCCGCGCCGCGAAACAGCGGAATGGCGGCTTCGATAATGGCGGTCCCGCTTTCCCCGGAGGTGACGTGGGAGCCCAGATCGCGCATGAGGCTGGCCAGTACCCGGGCAGTGACCTCTCCACCGTAGGGCAGACTTTGGATCACGGTGACGTCGCTCACCGTGGACATCGCCCGGTCGAACTTGCGTACCTGGCCGTAATCGGCGAACTCCCCCTGGACCGAGGCTACGAACTGTGGAGTCCACAGGTGTCTCTCGAGGGTCAGGTCCAGGGCTGCCAGGTAAAGGTCCTCCTTGGCATCCTGCAGCTCGCGTGCGTGAGCCATCGCATAGGCCAGCGTCTTGCGCAGCCCTAAGCGAAGGCCGAGAGCCTCAATCCGGTCAAGCTCCTCCTCGGAGAACACCTCGAGCGACAGCTCGATCTCTGACTCCGGTGACTCCTCCTCCGCCTGCGTTGGGGAGGTGATGTCCGTGTGCCCGGGCTGTGGGAGGGTGTCGTCCGCCGCGGTGGGCACGTCAATCTGCGTCCGGAAGGCCTCGGGTAGGTCCGGGGTCAGCGGATGGGGCACGAAGCGATACATGTTTCCCGCTTGGCCCATGTCTCCTGTGCCCGGCTCGACGCGGGCGTCTGCCGTAAAGCCGACGGCGCTTAGCTGGCGCTGTTCGATGACTTGATAGACCGCCCGGTCCGTTCTGTCGATGATCGCCTGCCGGCACCCACAAAGAAACAGGCCTGCCGACGTCAATAGCAGTATGCTGGTTGTTTTCATGCGGCACATCTTGGCGAAACGCACGGTGCGGTGTCAAGCGGAGCCCGCGGCGGGCGGAGTGGCCCGGACAAGGACCGCCGTTCGACAAGGCTTCAACTTGTCCTACGGTGCCTCAAGGCGGTTCTTGTCCGGGGCACAGACGCTTGTCCGTGACACCCTCTCGGGCCGCTACGTCAACCTGGGGCTGGGCGGGAAGTGGGGTGGTTGCGTTCTGGTAGGCATGGCGATCTGTTTGTAGGATGAACACATGGCAGTTTTTGTTGTGTGTTCCTCGCTGCCAGCGTGAAGCGGGTCATGACACTTTCAGATTCTCGTACTGCCATCCGGGGGGAGATCGAGCCAATTGTCCGCGTGCGGAGTGGATCCGCTCGATGGCACGCCCGACAAAGCTGGCAGGAGCGCCTGTTGGGACCCTCCTCTCCCGACTGGTTTGCCCTGGAGGATGACACCCGGGCTCAGTGCGTCAAGCCCGGCCAAGCCCGCAAGACCTGGCGGGTAACTCTGGACGACTGCAGCGTGTATGCGAAGGTGCTGGATGGCCGCGGCTTGGTGGAGGCAGCCAAGCGGATAGCGGGGCTCGGGGCGGCCCGGCGCGAGTGGCGAGCGTCGCGAAGTGCCGAACGACGCAATGTGCCGGTTGCCCGATCTCTCGCCATCGGAGACTGCGATGGTCCCCCGCGGCGTACCGCCTACCTATCCCAGGCGGTTGACAGAGCTATCAACCTGACGGACGCCTGGAACATCCAGGTCGCCTCCCGCCCGACGGACGAGCGACGCGCCACCGTGGTCCGGCTGATCGATGCGGTGGCCGGCCTCTACGCGACCGCCCACGACCGCGGGTTTGTGCCTCGGGATGGGCATGCCGGCAACATCGTCGTCAGACCCGGATCGGGCCTCGCCCTGGAGGCTCTCTTGGTCGACGTGCATCCCGCAGTGGTGACCCGGCGGGCCTCTTCTTTGCGTGGTAGCGCCCGCTCGCTCGCCCAGATCGATCACTACTTCCGCCGCCTGGCGACGCGAACGGAGCGTCTACGTTTTCTGCGAACTTATGTCGTCCTCCGCTTTGGCGGTCGCGATGACGCATGGCGGCGCTCCTTTAAGAGGCGGCTGCTCGCCGTGGTGACCCGCTTTGGGGCATACCACGCTGCCCGGCTGGGGCGAAGCCGCGATCGACGCCTCCGGCGGTCGGGGAAGTACTTTTCGAGCTTTCGTCTGAGCGGTAACTGGCGGGCGACGGTAACGCTCGCCCTCGCCCGCCGCCACGTCTTCCCCGAAGCCGATGTTGCCGACCGGACCCAGGCCGATTGGCGAATAATCCTGACCCCACTGACCGCGACGATCCACGACGGAAACCCGAGCCCCGAGAGGACGGTGCCCGCTGACCTCGCGGTCGAGACCACCCGGGCTACGAGCCTGTCGGACCGCCTGCTCTGGACGCTTTTCGGATCGCCGCACCGTAAGGTGTTTGAGCGAGACCACCGACTGCGCCACCGGGATCAGCCGGCGCAGCTTGTACTCGCCTGTGCGGAGCATCGCAGCGCCGGGCTTGTCGATGCAACATTGCTGATTCGCCGGCGACATTCAAGCGGACCCGGCGAGCCGACAATGGGTCAAGGAGATGAGGTAACTGTTTAGCGCCCAAGAGGGCGTTGCCAAATCCGAAATCCGAAACTCGAAATACGAAACAAATCAGAAGCACCAAGACTCAAATGTCCGAAACATCTCCTGTGTGGGCTTCGAAACCGTTTTGGATTTCCTTTTTCAGTCATTCGAGTTTGTTTCGCATTTCGGGTTTCGAGTTTCGTTACTGTTTGGCGCTCAAACCGCTAAACAGTTACGGCGAGGGGTAGGCATGGGAAAGATCGAGATAGTACGCGGTGACATTACGACGCAGAAGGTTGACGCCATCGTCAATGCCGCCAACGAGTCGCTGCTTGGGGGGGGCGGGGTCGACGGAGCCATCCACCGCGCAGCCGGGCCCCAGCTTGTGCAGGAGTGTCGCGGGATCGGCGGCTGCCCGACCGGGGAGGCCAGGATTACCCGCGGGTATCAGTTGCCCGCGAAGTATGTGATTCATACCGTCGGGCCGGTCTGGCGCGGAGGCGGGGCAGGTGAGCCCGCGTTGCTCGCGTCCTGCTACGAGTCTTCACTTGAACTCGCCGCGCAGCACGAGATCGAGACGATCGCGTTCCCGGCGATAAGCTGCGGGGTGTACGAGTACCCGCTGGCGGAGGCGGCGAGTGTTTCTCTCGAGGCTGTCAGGTCGTACATGCGGTCTAACTCGACACCCGCCCTGATTCGATGGGTCCTGTTCGATCCGGCTGCCCACGACGCGTGGCGCGTGGAGTTCGACAAGTAGCAGCCCCCCCAGTGTGGAACCGGTTTCCAACCGGTTCAAAAAAGGTCCCACATGGTGGGCCGCACGACCCCGTAGCTTGGTAGGGTGGGCACCGCCCACCATTTTCTTCAAACGGTCGCATTTATCTGGTGGGTGATGCCCGCCCTACTTAGAAGCGTCCGTGCAGCGGGATGGCGCTGATGGCGATGTGGCCGTCGCGGATCGTGCTGTAGTCGCTCGAGCCCTGGACCGCCCGGTCCCAGTAGGGCGCCCCGTAGGAAAACTCGATCGCCCGCCCGTCGTCGCGGTCGCTGCGCTTGAAACTCATGGGCATGGGCTCGGTGGCGACCGGAACCCGGTGGACGTGTTTTTCCGGGTCAGGCGGGATGGGGGCGGGCAGGTTGATGCTCCAAAAGCCCCTGGCGGGCAGCTCTTCGTGGACAAGTTGGCGGACGAGAATGCCGGCGATATGGGACGCCGCCGGCCAATCGGTGTGGACCCCGGCCCGGATCGCCTGCGACACCGAGATTGACTTTATCGCGAGAATCGCCCCCTCTCGGGCTGCGGCTACCGTACCGGAGTAGTACACGTCCACCCCGGAGTTGGCCCCGCGGTTGATCCCGGCGACGACCAGGCCGATCTGCTCATCGATCAACTCAGCCACCCCCAGCCTGACGCAGTCTGCGGGTGTGCCGTCGACGACGAATGTTTGACCGAAGCGGTCGTGGAGGCGGGGTTCGACGGTTATAGGCCTGCCCAACGTGATGGCGTGGCTGCACGCGGAATGTTCCCGTTTCGGGGCGACAATGTGCACCTTACCCAGCCCGGTCAGGGCGTCGAAGGCGGCCTCCAGGCCCGGGGCGTCGTACCCGTCGTCGTTGGTGAGCAGGATATTCATGTAATCCTCATGTCGTCCGATAGCTCCTTCGGCCGGAAAACCACCGTAGTTGACTTGCCGCCCGGTTCAAATGGATCGTACGTTTAACCATGATAAGTACCCCAAACTACCCGGATCCCACAAGCTTGCACGGTATCATCGCCTCGACGGCCGCACGGGGTGAACGAACCGGTCGAGCCCGGGCAGACAACGAGAGGGGAGCGTCATGAGTCAACACACACCACAGGTGCACCGCGTCGCCATCGCGTTGCCAGCCGCGGCACCGCTGGTTCGGATTACCGCCGGGGCCGGCTCGCCGGGGCAGAAGACCTGGAACCTCCGCCGACCCGTTACTCTAATCGGTTCACGCAGACCTGCCAGCATCGTCTTGCACGATCGAAACATCAGTGCCGCCCACTGCGTCATTGTGAACACCGGCTCGGAGGTCCTCCTCAAGGATCTGCACACCAGCAGCGGTACCCGCTGCAACAAGGAACAGGTCGATCTGGCATTGCTCAAGGATGGAGACGTCATCGTCGTTGGGGACATGAGCATTCAAGTAGCTATCCAGGTTGCCAACGACGAAGCCGACGACAGCGGCTGCGGCGTCGAATTCGTCGATCCGACGAAGTTCCCCGAGACGATCACACTGGGCCTCGCCCACACCGACACTGAGTGGCTTATCGAGGACGCGGTGACCCTGATCGGACGGCACCCGGATGCCGCCATTCGTCTGGACAATGAGGCAGTCTCCACTCGTCACGCCCTTCTGTTTAGATTCGCTAGCGGGGCGGCCATCTTCGAACTCGGCAGTCGCACGGGGATAACCATCAACGGCGAAGAATGCACCTCGGCCATGCTGAGTGATGGCGACCGCATTGCGGTCGGACCCTGCGTGCTCCGCGCGGGTCGGTTCGATCCGGCGGCGCTCGATGGTCAACCGTCGACCGCCGACGAGCCGGAAGACCCCGGAAAACGCTCCAGCGGCGATCCGAGCGAAGACCCACCGTCTCGTGAGGGCTTGGCCGAGGGCGAATCAAGCTCAGTGGGTCCGACGCCCCGAGCCGCGGGCTTTAGCCCGCCCGAACGTTCGCGCAGGCTGAAGCCTGCGGCTCCGGATAAGCCGCCCCCTTTGGACACGCTGGGAATCGGGGACGATCCGGACTGCACCCTCGAACGAATAGAGTCTCAACTCGGCACGCTCCAGAAGAACATCGCCAAGTCGTGGGGCCAGTTGAACTCCTGGGAGACGCAACTCCAGGATGATTCCACCGAGCTGAATAAGCAAGAGTCTGATCTGGAGACCCGGGGGGCGAAACTCGACGCAAGAGACGCCGCCCTGCGTGGTCAGTTGCACGATCTTACCCGATACCAAGAGGAGATCGCCGCTCGCGAACGGGAACTGGCTGCACAGCTCGCCCGCATCCAGGCTGAACGCGATGAGCTGAGCGCGAGCCAAACCGCCCGCAAGCAGCAGGAGGCCCAGGTCGAACGCCGCGCCGAGGAACTGCAACGGCGCGAGCACGTGTTGGCTCAACGCTGGACGCGCTTGCTATCGGCCACTTGCCCGCACTGCAGCAAGCCGGTGAACGTCGGCAGGACCAACCCGGAACTGTAGGGTGGGTGTCCCCCGCCGTCTGTATTATCGCGGACGAGGATGGTGGGCAGTGACCACCCTGCTAGGGCATGGTCAGGCCGATGGTCGTGGCTTCGAAAATCAACCTGCCCTCAACCACCCCCTGAGCAAGGGCCTTGACGCGCCTTGGGCGATTCTCCACCCCGACAACGAGGAAGTGGATGCGCGCGGGTGGGACGACAGCCTCGCGGAACTTGCACGTTTCTACGCCGCCAAACCCGACAAACCCGTGTTTCCCGCCGCAGAGCTCCGCCAGGATCGCCGAGGCCTGGGCGGCCATTTCCAGCATGAGCACCCCGGGCAGAAGAGGTCTACCGGGAACGTGGCCCCGACACCACCAGGCGTCCGGAGTCACGTCGGCGTAGGCGACCAGCCGCTGCGCGTCGCTATCCAAGTAGCTGACCCCGCCTAGCAACATGAACTCGAAACGATGCGGCAGGCGCTCGTAAATCTGTTCGCGCGTCAGCAGGTCCGTCCCCAAGTCAATGCGCCCGAGGTCGAACAGAAGAGGCGGCGGCATGTGGCAACAACTCCAAGGGCAGCGACCCGCAATCGGATCACGAGCGCCTACGCCGTCACTTGCGAGCGCACCTCCAGGATTCGCTTGCGGACGGTCTGGGCGGCGTCTTTGACCTCCTGCATGGCTTTGCGGACCCGCGTGCCCGCTGCCTTGTTGCCCCCGGAAGCCTTCGCGATGTCATCCGCGGCAGACTCAACCAGCTCTTTCAGAAGTTCGTATTCCTCCATGGCAGCGATTCTCCCTGAAGATTCGAACTCGGGCAACGCGTGGAACCGAGGAACCCCGGTAACCGACGAAGTCTAGCACAGCGTTGCCGAGCCCGCAAAGCATATCATCGGCCAAATCGCCCTTGAGGGCCCAAGAACGGGGATTATTCAAAAGGCATGGGGTTGGATCCCACCAAGTTCGAGCGCCTTTGTGACCCGCGGTGGGCCGCTCCGCCGTCTATAATCTATTGCAGACGCGAAGGTTACGGAGATCCTAGCCAAGGGGCCGGCGGGTTGCCCCCAGGCCGGTATATCAATACAGGTGTGGCCACCCGCACCGCCCGCCAGGGTTGGAAAACGCCCGTCGTCGCGGGGATTCGCCGTCGGCGTAGGGTATAATCTCGGCATAACCATTTCATGCAGCCGTTCCCGCAGCCCGTCCGATATCCGGCCTGGGCGCGCAGGGAGGTGCGTCCTGGACCCGCGTCTCAGCCCTTTTAAGGTGACACGATGCTACCGGAAGCTTCTCGGCATGGATGCCTTCTTCTCGCTGTGGCCGGGTGCGTAGGAGCCGCTACGTACGGCCAGCAGCCTGTGCCCGTTCAGTCTCAGATCTTCGGGATCGAGTATGCCGTAAACCAGGACGCCCTCCCGCTGGACTCCGTCCAGTTATGGTACACGCTGGACCGGGGGGACAGTTGGCACCAATACGGGTTCGACGAGGATCGCCAGTCGCCAATCACTTTCCATGCACCGACGGAGGGGCTCTACGGTTTCTTCCTGATCGCCGCCAACTCGACCGGTCCGTCCAGCGCAGCCCCCACCAAGGGAACCGGTCCGCACCAATGGGTGTTCGTGGACTTCACTCCGCCGGTAGTGCAACTACATGATCTGCGACTTTCCAGGATCGTCGGAGAGCGAGTAGTGCAGATCCGCTGGACGGCAATCGATCCGCACCTTGTGACTCGCCCGGTGGAGGTGTTCTACCAGAAAGTGCCGGACGGGCCTTGGCGGCCGATCACGCCCGATCCGCTGGCAAACACCGGGCGGTACGACTGGCGGATTCCGGCGAATCTCGTCGGTCCGGTAAGGGTGCGCGTAACCGTCAGGGACGAGAGCGGCCACCACGTCGACAGTGAGTCTGAAGTCATGGAACTCCCTGCTCCCCTCGAGGATCACGCCTCGATGGGCGCCGCCGCTGCGGTGGAGTCGGAGGCGGCGTCGGCAGTGACCGTGGCGGGGGAGGCCGGGACGCGCGCCTTCCGCCTGCTGTCTATAGGGCGCAGCCACCGGGAGCGCGGGGAAATCCGCCAGGCGATCGGACGGATGCGTGAAGCTGTAAAAGCAGATCCCAGCCTCGCCGCCGCGTTTGCCGAGATGGCGGCGATGCTCTACCGTATCGGGGATAACGATCGCGCGTTGGACGCTTACGAGATCGCTTTGGAGCAGCAGCCCATGATGCGTTCCGCGCTTCAGGGGGCGGCGATGGTCCACCGCCGTAAGAACGAATACGGGACGGCGGCTGACCTCCTGCAACGGATCCTGCGGCATAATCCGAACGATGCGGAAATCTGGATGAACCTGGGCGACATCGCGGTGTTTCAGGGCGACGAGATTCGGGCGCGGGGAGCGTACCAGCGTGCGGTCGGGGTTGATCCGAACGCCACGGAAGTCATCGCAGACGCCCACAAGCGTCTGGCCCTTATGGCCGAAGTGTCCCGGACGTATCGCCAAGGCAACAAGTAGGCCCATGCAAGCCACCATCAGTACGGTTCAACCGGTTTATGCGTTGGTCGGGCAGGACCGCTTCCTCTTGAGTGAAGAACTCAAGAAGATTCTGCGGGCCATGGCCGACGAGCTGGACGAACTGGGACCCACGCGGGTTGACGGTTCGCGTGGGCAACTCGCGGAGGTGTTGGACGAGGTGCGGACGCGGTCGCTTTTGGGAAGCCGGCGGGTGGTGATCGTCGAGGATGCGGATCCGTTCATCACCGCGAACCGGAAGGCTCTGGAGCGCTACTGCGAATCGCCCTCCGCGGACGGATGTCTGGTGCTTCTGTGCAAGTCGCTTCCCAAAAACACGAGACTACATCGGATCATCAACAACACGGGCATGGTGGTGACCTGCGAGCCTCCCAAGGGGCGGGCGGTGCTCTCCTGGCTTACCGGGCGGGCCCAGAAGGCGTATGGAAAGAGGCTGGGCGCCGCCGCGGCGCAGCGGCTTCGCGAGCATCTCGGCGATGTGCTGGGCCTGCTCGACGCGGAGCTGGGAAAACTGGCGGCCTACACCGGCGGTCGGGACGAAATCGCCCCGGCCGATATTGACGCTCTGACCGGTCATCACCGCGAGGAGAAGGTCTTCGCGGTCACGGACGCGATGTCATCAGGTGACACCGCGGCTGCCCTTGGTCACTGGGAACAGGTGCTGGCGACGGATCGGGCGGCCCCGGGGAGGGCCATCGCCGGTTTGGCGTGGGGTGTTCGCCGCCTCCTCCAGGCCCGGCGGGATTGGGAGGAGGGGACCGCTCTGGGTGAGCTTGCCCGCCGGATGTACACCGATCCGGCCGTTCTCAAACGCCGCCTACAACGGGTAACCGTCCGGGGGCTGGAAGCTCAGCAGCACGATCTGCTGGAGGCTGACCTGGCGATCAAGACCGGGGCATCCACCCTCGAGGTGGCGGTCGAACGCTTTATTGTGAAGCACAGTACAAAAAGCGCCGCCCAGATCGGGTAGCGACGGATGAAACCAGAGGGAGCGCGCCATGAGTGGGAAGGGATTCCCGGCCGGGCATGTCTCGTTGATAGTTCTCACCTTGCTCGTCGGTCTGCTGTCGGGTTGCCAGGGGATTCGCAGCCGCTTTGCACAGGGCAGGCCGGCGGCACCGCAGGGCAACGACTGGGCGAGGCCCACCTCAGGGCTGTCACAGGCGGAGCGGGCGGCACTGGACCGGGTGGAGGACTACCTCGAGCGAACCAAAGAGTACGCCTCAAACGATGGGGATGTTTCGCGTCCGGCTCCGCCGGCCGGACAATCTGCGGCCATGCTCACCGCGGACAGCGTACCTGCCGCAGCCCCGCCGCGGCCCCAGAGCCGGAAAGAACCACCGGCGACGAATCCACCGGTCACGGCTGGATCGCGCACGCTCGCTACGGGCGATGGAGCGGTGGCCAACATGCAGGTGACGCTGGAAGACACTCCGCCGGCCCGGCCTCCGCCGGCCTTGCCCGTTGTTTTGTCGCTCTCCATCCGTTCGGGGCAGGACGCGGGTTTGCCCGCCCAGGATACCCCTCGGACTTTGGCCACCAATGAGCCGTTGAACGTCCATCCACCTGACGCAGTCTTGTCACTTGATAACATCATTCAACGGCTGGAATCAGAGGGCGATCGGGAGCGGGAGTTTGATTCCGAGTGGCGGCTTAGGCTCCTGCAGCTCGCACTCAACCGAGACGCCCAGGCTGCCCGAATCTCGCCGGGCATGCCACCGGATGCCGGGCGCATTCTGTCCGCGGTGGTTCAGGCGGTAACGGCTGCACGGGCTGCCTCCAGGAATCCTCTTTTCGCGACCGAAGAGGCGGTTGAGCGGGCGGAGGACCTTCGCGAGGTACTCGCGGAACAGATTGACCCGGTTGTGTCCGGGGTTTCCCTCTGCCGCCGGGTTGTCACCTTCGGGGTTTACGATGAGATGGTCGCAGAGGACTTCGTGTCCGGGCGGACCGTCCAGACCATTGTCTACTGCGAAATCCGCAACTTCCACTCCGAAAAGACGGACGAGGGAAAATACCGAACCGAACTGGGGACCCGCCTCGAGGTGCTCGCCGCCGCGGACGGGCGATCCATGTGGGTTCACCAGGAGGATGAGATCGTCGACCTGTGCCGGCAAAAACGAACGGACTTCTTCCTCGCCCAGCGCGTCACCCTGCCCCCCACGCTGCCCGCGGGCGACTATGTGCTCAAGGTTCTGGTCGAGGACAAGCTTACGGGGAGGGCAGCCAATGAGGGCATCCACAAGTTCACGATCAGCAGTCAGACGTCGCTGGCCGCCGGGCGATAGGCGAACTGATTGCGGATTGCGGATTGCGGATTGCGGATTCGGAATTGCGGATTGCGGATTTCAGATCGAACGCAAGCCCCGGAGGGGCGACTGAGAATAGCCCAGCGATTCATCGCTGAGGGAGATGGGGAGGCGAGCACACAGTCCCGTAGGGACGGCTGAGATGGTTGCACCGGCGTTCAGCCGTCCCGGAACTCAGAGTGTGGATGACGCCGCTTTCCCGGCGATAAGTCGGAGGGGCTGTTTTCAAATGTCCCTGCGGGACACACTCGGTAACAGAATGAATGGCCTTGCGAACCGGGGTTCTCACCAGCGTCGAGACACGTCACCGATACTTCGTTAACGCCTTGCGCGGTGCGGTCGACATCGCGGCAGTGGTCTACGAGAAAACCGGCTACGCCCCGGCTACGATTCTGCCGGCGGATCTTACCGAGGAAGAAGCGGCTATCGTCTCCAACCATTTCGCCCAGCGCAGCGCTCAAGAGGAAATCTTCTTCGGCCGCGACAGTGACTTGGTGATCGACGGTGGGCAGTGCGCCGTACGCCACGTGGAACCGGGCACGCTCAACTCGGCTGATACGCTGGCCTTTCTCGTTTCAGCCGAGGTCGATACGGTTGTCGTGTATGGCACGAACCTGATCAAGGCCCCGCTGATCGACCGCTGGAAAGGCCGGATGCTCAATCTGCACCTGGGCCTGTCGCCCTACTACCGCGGGACAGCCACCAACTTCTACCCGCTGCTCAACGAGGAGCCGGAGTACGTCGGGGCGACGATTCACCTGCTCGACTCGGGGATCGACAGCGGAGCGATTCTGCGGCACGCAAGACCTAAGATCGTGGCGGACGATCAGCCGCACACCATCGGCTGCAAGGCCATCCTCGCGGGTATCGACGCGATGATCGCGGTCCTTTCCGATCTGGAACACAGCCGGCTCAACCCCGTGCCGCAGTGGGAAGTCCCGAGCGCCCGGCTGTACCTGCGCAAAGACTACCACCCCCGCCAGGTAGTCGAGCTGTACCGCAAGCTCGAAGCCGGCCTGATTCCGCGCTACGTCGAACGCGCCGCCCGCAACCCTGCCCGCATGCGCCTGATCGAATAACTGTGGGTGACGTTTTGCCCGTCCACAAGGTGCCCGGCTACATCCGCCGGATTGATCATTCGTCATTCACCGTCGCTGGTGAACGCGTCAAAGAAGAGCCCGGCTACGATCGCGTTGCCCCGGGCGCTGAGATGGTTGCAGTTGAAGTAGTTGGCTTTGTCGGCACGAAGCTCGTCGTCCCGGGCGGCTACGTCCACCAGGATGGCCCCGCCGGCAGCGGCAGCCGACCGGATGCGCTGGTTGAGCCGGTCGATATACTCGTTGGCCCGCTCGGCCTGCCCCGGAAAGATCACATCAAAGGGAAGTGCACCGCAGTCCTGAAAGTCCTCCATCAGAAAGTAGTAAGTGGCCACGTAGACCGTCAGGCTCGCATTCTTCCCTGCCACGATCGCGGCCTCGATGTTGGCCTGCGTCTCGTCCAGTTGCCGGGTCAGCTCCGTATCGAACGGATAGTCCAAGTCCGCCGGAGAGTGAAGCAGCAGGCGATCGTTATCCCCAATGAATTCGGTGATGTCGTTGCCCGATTCCCAGTAGAAGAGCACCGCAGCGCTTGGGGAAATCCCGTCCGCCAAAAGCCCCCGCAGACGCGCCAGCCCCTCCTGAGACGTCTCCCCACCATGCCCCTCGTTGGCGAACGTCTCGGGCCCCTCACCGAGCAACTCTCGGAGTTGATCCGCATAATCACGAGTCGAAGGTCCAGCCGTCGCGGAGTCACCGAACGCCACATAAACCACATCCGGGTCGGGCATCCGAATCTGCACGCAGCCGCCCACAAGGAGCAGAGCGGAAAGGACTGCACCGGACAGATAAGTAACTCGCATCAAGAGACCTTCCGTCAATGTGCTTGCACCCCTATAGCGCAACAAGTTGCAAGCCGGGCGAACAAACCCAATCTACGCACTGCCCGACGCTTCCGTCGGCGTTCCACACTCCGGGCACACGCCGGAGAGGTTCCCGGTGAGGTTGTACCCGCACCTGCGGCACATGGGAAACAGCCCGTCGCGCCGGCGTCTCTCGAGCATGAACAGCAGGATGATCCCCGGGCCGAACGCCCACAGCAACACCGCTCCGCCAAAAACCAGCCCGGTGTACGAGCCGCGGGAGCAATAACAGTCCTCGTCATGACGGTTCCACGCGAAGACCGCCGTCGCGACGAATAGCTCCAGGACACTGCCCGAAATCAGACCGCGTATTATTCTGCCGGACCGGGCGAAGCGATGATCTTGCTTCCAATACCGAAGGAAAACGTAGCTCCACAAACACCACAACACGCCCATCGCCACCCAGCAGATTATGGCATGGACGTAAGTGTCGATCACTTGGCTCCACAGGAGTTCGAGCAGGGTGAACACCATACCGACAGTCAGCAGCATGGCCATGAAGGCTGCGGCGATCATGGCGGAGCGCATTGGGCGAGCATCCGTGGCCAGTCGAAACCGCCAGCCGAGCCGCGGCCTGAGAAACATCCATTGCAGGATCAGCAGAATGCCGAGGAAAACCACACCGTTCGCCGCAATCTCCAGCTCGCCGGGAAGCTCGATGGGTAGGAAAGTCGCCGGGGTCCCGGTTACGCCGAATCCCTCAAACGGCCAAGGCCCAACCCCCCACCAAATCCCCCCCGCCAGACAAGCCAACCCCAGGATCAGAATCACCCAACGCAAACGACAGGCAATCAACTGAGCTTTTGTCACGGCTGACCTCGAAAAGAACGAGGCCCCCCGGTCTTCGCCCGGAGAGCGCGCGCCCGTTGCCAGGGACTTTTGTCCCTGGAAGTCTAACTACCCACTTCTGTCCTTTCCCCTCCGCTAGGTGCCATGGCCAAGCGAAGCGCGGCCATGCCTCTGCCCAACATGCCCGCGCCTCCGGCTTGGGCATGGCACCGGCCGCTACAGCCTGCGAACACGCTCGGCGAACGGTGCGAAACCCTTGGGACAGCGCTCTTCCAGCGCAGAAATATCCACACACCGCGCGACGGCCGCATACATGTCCCGCGGTCCTACGTCGTGTTCCCTGCACTCGTCAAGTAAGCGTGTGCAAATAGCCTTGGGTTTTTGAATTGACTCGGGTGCCTTCTGCCGCGAGACCTTGTACCCGAGGGCTTTGGTTAGCGCCCGCTCGTCGGCCAGTATCCACGCGTCGAAACTGCGGATCGCCACGCCCAAGGCGCGCGGTAGAGCGAGTCGCTCGTCTTCTTGAGCGCAGGTCAGGGCTTTCTCACGATCCGGCTTTCCGTCCTGATCAATGACCAGGACAAGGGCGTCGAAGCCCTCGCGCTGGGCACGTCGGATCCACCCCAGAGCCCTTTTAGTGTTTCGGGCGCCCTTCCCCGCACGCAGATGCATGTGAACTTTCGGGCTGCTGACCTTATCGCAGACGAACTCGGCTTCCCGGTTCAGCAGCTTCTGGGTGAACGCCTCGAGAGCGCCGCCCAGCTCACTTGGCCCCTCGCCGACGAGGAGTACCCTCATCGCCCCGCTTCCCGGTCCTCGGCGCTTGGCTGAGCAAGGGCCTCGTCACCCTCCGCCGTCCAGATTTCCCCAAGCGTGAACACGTCGAGCTGCTCCCGGACGGTTTTGCTCTCCGAGAGTCGACGGACGGACACAGACCCGTCCTTTTCCTTTTGGCAAAGGGTAACTTCCTCGGGCTTGAACATGTCCACCACGTACGGGGAATGGGTTGTGAGAACCACCTGCGTGTGATCCTGCTCCTCGACAAGCTCCCGCAGAATCTTGAGGACATCCTGCAACCGCTTGGGGTGGATCCCGTTTTCGGGTTCTTCGACAAGAAGGACGCGCGGCGGCTTGGGGAGATGCAGAACGGTCAGATACGCCAGCACCAAGAGCACCCCGTCTGACGCCTGCGACGCCGAAACCAATTGGGTGGCTTGCTTGAACTCAAAGTAGATCCCTTTCCCATCGCCCTGGCCAAGCATGGGAATCTGCTGTGGATCATCGGTCGGCGCACGGTATGCCGGTTCCGGGAGGAGCTTTATCGACTTTATGTCCGGGAAGACCTTCTGGAGCCGACTCTCCAAACTGTCGAATCGTTGCCTGTCGTACCCGAGGATGTCGTCGAGACAAAGAGCCAGCCCGAACCCCGACGGTTCCATCCGAAAGCGCCGCTTGGCGTCAGGGGCGACCGGAAGGGCAAGGAAACTCGGAATCCAACGGTAGGAATGCACCCCAGCGAGAGCGTTGTGCAAATCTTCCGCCACGCGCTTCGAGTCGGCTGTCGGCGTGGATTCCCCGATCTCCGCGATGCGAGCCACACCGCTGAGGCCGCCATGCGCTCCAAAGTTCAAGTGCAACGACGTGGATTTGCGTGTAGCACTCTCCTCGTGGACGTCGCATTTGCGTAGTCCGCCCTTCGGGAATGCGCAGGACAGGCTGTACTCGAAGACCTCTTTGCCCAACCCGATTGTCGTAGAAAACGAAATCGGAACATCTCCGTGCCCGCGCCAGACCAGAGTTCGCCCTTCCCACGAACCGGTGAACGCTTCGTTAAGCGGATGATCGACGCTTCTACATAACGCCGCGATCGCCTCCAAGATACTTGTCTTACCCGAATCGTTGGGGCCTATCAGAACATGGATCGGCGTCAGATCGAGCGTGACGTCGTGCAGGCACTTGTAATTCTGGACTTGGAATCGCTTGATCATGGCTCGGTTCGTTCCATGGCTCGGCGACCCAGCACCGGGCGCCCGCCGGTCCCGATTGTAGCATCAATCGACGAGACTTGCCTACCCTGCGATGGTTCGCGCGGGCTGAAGCCCGCGGCTCGCTTGGGTGCCATGGCCAAGCGAAGCGCGGCTAGGCGTCCGCTCTTCGCCCGTAGGGCGCGCGTCTGTTGCCAGGGACTTTTGTCCCTGGGAATCTGGCCACTCACCTCTTCTCTTTTCCCCTCCGCCCGGAGGGCGGACGAACCTCAGCGGAAGACTTCGTTCTCATCACACTCGATCCCATGGCGCCGAAGCAATTCGAGTAATTCCGCCTTGAAATCCTGGCGCTGGTGATGCTGTTTCTGGGCGGCGATGTACTCTTGCACCTGCGGCACTGCTGACTTGCTTACGGTGAACCCGCCGTACCCCTCCTGCCAGGCGAAATGCCCGAGCTGCCCAAACGTTTCGTTGATCCACTTCGACGACCGGCCCTTGACCTGCTGGAGCAGTTGCGAGTGGGACAGGTCGCACCCGCCGCGTGTCCCAGTAACTCAGATGATAAGCCGATGGCAAGGCACGCCGGACTCCTCTTCGACACGTGCTTTCCCTACTCCCTCCGAGCCGGCGACGAAGCGCTCCGGCGGCGGCTGCACGTCTTTCGCAGGATTCCCCCGGGCACACCGCCATTTCATTGAGCTGCGGTGCAACGAAGCTGCCGAGACGGAGATCCCCAAGGCGACTGCCCCACCTGCTCTGAAGGTGGGAGCTGGACGATCCGACAGGGACCGCAGCCGGCGTGTGGATCATAGTTTCCCCCACCTCGAAACGAGCTGGGCCACCCGGCCACCCGCCGTCAACGCCAGCTGACCTCTATATGTGACAGCGATTCTGAGTTAAACAACGCCGCCAGGGAAGAGGTCGGTGGGACGTCGGGCCCACATCGAGCCGTAGGCTCCGCTGGAAACGCGATGTAGAGGCGTTTCCCGGACTCTCGTGGCTTTGCCACCGTCCGCTTCGCTGGTTTGCATGGTGAGCCGGCCAGTGGAAAGCAGAATTCAACTGCCCGATCCTCGGATTCATGCGCGACTCTTTCGAAGCAGTACCTGACCCGGAGGTGGCCGAATAGGCGCACTTCCACCTCAATTCGGTCATCAAGAGTTCTGCATAGGGCACGGTGGTATGGAAAGAACTGGAGCATGTCGCTGGGAGGAGTAACCTCAAACCGTTGTATCTGGTCCATACATTGTGTGTTGACTTTGCCCTTAATGATTCTTTTGAAGACTTCGCGAATGCGCTCATAGCATGGATCAAACACTGCGCCGCCGATGTACAAGTAAAGGAATCCATAACCTATCTTGAAGATCGACATCGGGAAGAAATGGCGGATTTCTCGTGATGCGCTGAACTCGATAGGTTCCACATCGTACGAAACCACTTGCCCGCCCTGGATAGAAACGGGCTCCTCCACGGGGGATATCTCTATGCGGTCAAGCACATTTTTGTCGCCGATGTCCCACCCTTTGGCAAGTTCGGGTACGGATCGAAACACGTCCCCTGTTTCCGTGCTGGGAAGCCACGTATCGCACTCGCCTCTTGGGCGATACCCGACGAACCTCAGCCTTTTCGCGCACTTCATATCGGGAAGGAAATAGAGGGTCGTACCTTTGGCGGTCCGCCTGACCAATGGCTCCACACTCAAACAACGTCTGAGCAGGCTCGGGACACAGCCTTGAAGGCGCATCGCAGCACACTGGACATTCCCGGAGACCAGGAGAAGGTGGTCGATCGCTGCACCGAACGCGTCATTCGCGCGTTTGGAGCATGCGGGGACACTGACTGATCCGCCGATACACGCGGGTGGAATGTGCTCGTTGGTTCGCGACAGATCCCTGTGCAAGGTATCTTCGAGCGCAAAGCCGGTGTAGATGCAGCGGTCCGGTCTGTAACGGTGCGCATCTATCCTGGTGATCTTGACTGTATTCATGTTACAGTTTCTGTCCCTGCACGGAAATAGAGCACTCGCGGCGCCCCGAAACATGCATATCGGAGTGCTGGATCTAACATTCCCGGAAAGGGAGATCGTCGGTTCTATTCTCCGCGCGGGCTGACGCCCGCGGCTCGCTACGGGTGCTGGCCACGGACGCTTCCCACACGTGATACGTGTTCGCTATTCCCCGTACTTGGCGATGATCTCCTCCTTTGTTTTGCCGAGGATTTCGTATTTGCCGCCTATCTTGGTGAAGGCGGCGATGGCCTTGTCTACGTGGGAGAACTCGTGGGCGGCGGAGAGTTGGACGCGGATGCGGGCTAAGCCCTTGCCGACCACCGGGTGGTAGAAGCCGATGACGTAGATGCCCTCGGCGTAGAGGTCGCGGGCGATGTCCTGGGATAACTTGGCGTTGTACAGCATGATCGGGACTATGGGGTGGTCGCCGGGTTGGATGTCGAAGCCGGCTTCGGTCATGCCCTTGCGGAAGCGCTTTGCGTTGGCTTCGACCTTGTCGCGCAGCTCGGTGGTCTCGCTGAGCAGGTCGATCACCGCGATCGAGGCTTTGACCACCACCGACGAAACGGTGTTGCTGAACAGGTAGGGCCGGCTTCGCTGCCGCAGGATGTCGATGATCTCCTTTCGGCCGGTGGTGAACCCGCCGGAGGCTCCGCCCAGAGCTTTGCCAAGCGTGCCGGTGACGATGTCCACCTTGCCCAAAACGCCGCAATACTCGGTTGACCCCCGGCCGGTCTTGCCGATCACCCCGGTACAGTGGGCGTCGTCCACCATGGTCAAGGCGTCGTACTTGTCCGCGAGGTCGCAGATCTTGTCGAGCTGGGCGACGGTGCCGTCCATGCTGAACGCCCCATCGGTGGCCACCACGCGATAGCGGGCGTCTTTGGCCTCTTTGAGCTTGGCCTCGAGGTCGGCCATGTCGTTGGTCTTGTAGATGTAGCGCGAGGCTTTGCACAGGCGGATGCCGTCGATGATCGACGCGTGGTTGAGGGCGTCGGTGATGATGGCGTCTTCCTTGGTTAGCAAAGGCTCGAACACGCCCCCGTTGGCGTCGAAGCAGGCGGCGTAGAGGATGGTTGCCTCGGTGTGCAGGAACTCGGAGATCTTCCGTTCGAGTTCTCTGTGGATGTCCTGGGTGCCGCAGATGAAGCGGACGCTGCTCATTCCGTAGCCGTGGGTATCGAGGGCGTCGCGGGCGGCGGCGATAACCTTGGGGTGCGACGACAACCCCAGGTAGTTATTTGCGCAGAAGTTGATCACATCCTTAGGCGGGCTGCCCTCGGGGTATTCCACGCGGATGTCCGCCGCCTGGGGGGTGAGGATAAAGCGCTCTTCCTTGTACAAACCGGCGCCGCGAATCGAGGCCAGCTCACGCTGCAGGTCTTGTTTCATCTTGCCGAACATTGATGGTTACTCCGATTAGTTGTCTCTCACGTAGGTCGGGCTCTGCCCGACGCTGGATTCACATGTCGGGCGGAGCCCGACCTACCTTCCGAGCATTCAAATGTCGGGCGGAGCCCGACCTACCTTCCGAGCATTCAAATGTCGGGCGGAGCCCGACCTACCTTCTTGCTGTCGACCTCCAGGATGCTACCTTGCAATCAGCTTGACCGCGGCCTCGTACTCCTTCGGGTCGGGGAAAAGGACGATCTTGGCGCTCTTGCGCGGCCTTTCGATCATCTTGTCGAACCCCTTGGCGAAGTCCGCCAGGGTGAACACGTTGGTGATGACCGGCGTGGGGTCGAGTCGGCCGTTGGCCAAAAGGTTGCGATTGCGATACCAGGTGTCGAATATCTTGCGCCCGCTGATGCCGTGCACCTGGCACCCTTTGAAGACTATGCCGTTGTTATAGTCGATGGGCATGGTGGACTCAGCCGCAATGCCGAACGCCGTTACCCGCCCGGCCTTGCGCACCATGGCGAAGCAATCGTCGATGGAGTTCTGCGAGCCGACCATCTCCAGGGCGATGTCCACGCCGTTGCCCCCGGTGTGATCCATGACTAATTCGAGACGTTCTTTAGGGGTGGTCTGGTTGGTGTTGGCCTGCAGGTCGGCGCCCATCTTGCGGGCTATCTCCATGTTGAGGTCGTACTTTCCGAAGTGGATGATCTTGGCCACCCCGACCGCTCTGGCGACCCCGATGGCGAAAAGGCTGATGGGGCCGTCACCGGTGATGACCATGGTCTTGCCGGCGACGTCGGCATCCTCCCCGAGGACGGCGTAGGTAGCGTTGCCCAGCGGTTCCTGGATGGAGGCGATCACCGGGGGGATGGCGGGATCGTTGGGCCAGCAGATCGACTCGGGCAGGGCGAAGAACTCGGCGAAGCAGCCGTCGAAGTCCACCCCGAGGATCTTCATGTTCTCGCCGACGTGGAAGGAGCCGAGCATGCTGGTCAAATCGCCCGGATCGTAGATGTGCGTTTCGGCGGAGATATAGTCGCCGACCTTGATGCGTTTGCAGTGGGGCCCGACCTCGACGACCTCGCCGGCGACCTCGTGGCCGAGGATCTGCGGCAGGGCCTTCTCGCCGATCCGCCCGGCGGACCACGGATCCCACTTGTAAATGTGCACGTCTGTACCGCAGATGCTCGTGGCCCGCACCTTCACCAAAACCCAATCGGGTTTGGGCTTGGGGATGGGCTTGTCCTGGAGTTCGGCTCCGAGTTCGGGTCTGGTCTTGATGACGGCTTTCATGGTTTCCATAGAGCATCCTTTAGCGGTCAGGGTGGAGCTTCTCCACTACCACCTCGTACCGGTCCTTCTTCCACACCTTCGGATGGGCGAAGTCCTTCTTCTTCACCCCGGTGTTGATCGACTTCTCGGATAGGCCGGGGAAATCCGCGGTGTTGATCTCCAGCCCGTCGTTTTTCGTCACCACCACGCGGCTGGGCAGGTGGATGTCCTTCAGGATGAAGAACTCCAGCTTATCGTACCGCTCTGCCAGCTTGCTGTCGGGCTTGGGCACACAGACCAGATGATCGGTGTTGGGCGGATCACCCAAAGCGGGTGCCGCCAGGGTGACATCGAAGTTGCGCAGAATCTTGTCCTTCTTCTGCCCGAACGGAAGGGGGAACGGGGCGGTCTCGAGGTCGAACATGTCGAGCGTCTCGCCTTCGGCGACTATTTCCCGTTTCGTGACCTGCTTGAGGCGTTCGATCCCCTCGTGCAGGTAGGTGCCGTCGAACAGATACCACTCCTGTTTGTAGGCTACGCCGTCCGTCTCGGTCTTCTCGAAGTGGATCAGAAAGTGCGGGTTCGGCTTGGTGATCAGAAAGAGAATCTCACCTACCTTGGTCCACGTGGTGAGGTTGATGCGGTCCTCCTGGGCGAACCGCACCTTGCAGCGAATATCGCTGAGCCCGTCGCTTCGCTTTTGCAGCTCGGTGAGGATCTCGTCGACGCGAACCTTCGAGGCGTCCGCGACATCCACGACGTCCGTGACGTCCGCAGGCTCGCCCACCGGCGGGCCCCAACCGGCTGCTAGGGCGATGAGCGGCAGGAGAGGCAGGAAGCCTGTGCTCACAAAGTCCCTTGAGGATGCTCTCACCATCCACCTCCCACATCTGCGCCCGGGCTGCGGCGGTCGAGAAACACACTCGACTCACCCTCCGCGGTCCGGCAGCCGCCGCTCTCGGAATCCGCCCGCCTATGCTAGGATATTTACCGGCGGACAACAAGATCACCCGGGCCTGCCCGGCGCCTTACGAGCTGCGAACATGACCAGGAGCGGCGTTACGAAGATGGACCCCGGGCGAAGAATCCCGCTACCCGGTCCTTGCCCGAACCCGCCGCCCCGATCCCCGGTCCCCGCTTCCCCGGTCCCCGCCCCCCGGTCCCCGGTCCCCGACTCGCGACTTGCGACTCCGCCGAGACCCAGCGGCGGACCCGGCGCCACTTTCACACCTCTCGAGGAGCAGGACGATGCCTCACGGAGCAGGACACTGCGGGGCCAAGATCGCCTTCGTCATCAGCCTCACTATTTCGGCATCCGCCGGGGCACAGACCGTCTTCTACGTGAACACAAACGCTGCCGGGGCCGACGACGGCACCAGTTGGACCGATGCCTTCCTCGACCTTCAGGACGCCCTGAGCGCCGCCCAACCGACCGACCAGATCTGGGTGGCGACGGGGACCTACACCCCATCAGCCAGGACCGATCCGAAGGACCCGCGCTCGGTGACGTTTCATCTTATGAACCGCGTCGCCCTGTACGGCGGCTTTGCCGGATTTGAGAACAGCCTCGAGCAGCGCGACCCGGAGGCCAACGAGACCATCCTCAGCGGCGATCTAAGCGGCGACGACGGCCCGGATTTTGAGAACTACGATGAGAACTGTGTTCACGTCGTAACCAGCATTAGTACCAACGAAAGGGCGGTGCTCGACGGCTTTACAATCATCGGTGGGTATCCCGGCAAGGGTGACTGGTTCACCCGTCTCGGTACAGGACTGTACAACAACGCAGCCAGTCCCACCGTTAATAACTGCTTGTTCACTGCGAACGCGGGAGCCTTGTGCAATTACGACGGCAGCAACCCGGTCGTGACCGACTGCAAGTTCGTTGGTAATAGAGGGTGGACCGGCGCTGGAATCAGCAACCTCAGCAGCAGCCCGATCGTGATGAACTGTGTGTTCACGGACAACGCCGCCTGGTATGCCGGCGGGGGCATGTGGAACTACGACCATAGCAACCCAACGGTGACCGACTGCACATTCAGTGGGAACTCGGCCGACTACGGAGGGGGTATGTACAACGTGGACCAGAGCCGCCCGACGGTGACCCGCTGCACGTTCATTGGCAACTCGGTACGAGTTTACGGTTGGTCCACCGGCGGTGCGGTCGACAACGAGAGTGTCGGGAACTCCGTTCTCGGTCCGGTGGTCTTTACCGCTTGTCTGTTTGTCGGGAACACCGCCCAAACCGGTGGCGCGATGTTTTGCGGAAACTCCAGCGTGACGCTCAACAGTTGCATCTTCACCGGAAACGCGGCCTATACGGACGACCAAATCGGACAGTGCGGTGCGCTGGGCGCCAGCTCCTGGCTTCCCGACACCGTTGTCACACTCACGAACTGCACAGTCGCGGGGAACACGGCCGACGTTTGGGGCGGTGGAGTCGTAGGATCTGGGGTCAACCTTACCGTGACCAACTGCGTTCTGTGGGGAAACAGCAGCGGTGACGGCTCGGGGATGAAAGAACAAATCTCTGGGGCATCGTCTCTGGACTACTCTTGTATCCAGGGCTGGAGCGATGGAGACGGCGGTACCGGAAACATCGGCGATGACCCGCTATTCGTCGACGACGATGGGCCCGACAACATCCCCGGGACCCAGGACGACAACCTGCGATTGCTCCCTGGGTCTCCGGCCATCAACACGGGGGACCCTGTGTTTGTCCCTGAGCTCGGTGAGACCGACCTGGACGGTCACGCCCGAGTCTTGTGCGAGCGTGTCGACATGGGCGCCTACGAGTTCGGCATCGGCGACTATGACTGCGACCGCATCGTCGATCTTACGGACTTCTCACACTGGATCGACTGCATAACCGGCCCGCACGGCGAACCCTACACCGACGACTGCGAGCCCTTCGACTTCGATTACGACGGTGATGTCGATCTACGAGACCTAGGGGGATTCCAAAACGCGTTTGCCCCGACCGGGCCCTAGCCACCGACCGCAAGACTCGAAACACCGCAAAGACGTTCCCGGGCGGGTGGCCCACCGCTTTAGTACTACAACGCTAGAAAAGCTCAAGAGCGAGGTTGGTGTATGACGAGGCTTCCTGTGGATCAAGGGACACCACAGGAGGCCCTCGGCATGGACGCACAGGCGGTTTTGGAGATCAAACCGGCATTGACTGCTTATCTCCACGAGTTCGACGGCTGTTTTGCCAATGTCCGTTCGCAACGGCACTTGACGACCTATGTTGCCGGACAGCTCAGCGACCTTCATCGTAAGAGCATCGAGCCCATGGCGGATGCCGCGGGGGGCGGACGCTGCATCAAGACGCGGACGGCGGAGCGGAAGCGTTGCGGGGTTAGAACGAATGGGCCGGCGTGTCCATGTTCTCGTCGATGTGCTCTTGGGAGGACTGTTCACCGTCGGAGGTGAAGAGGATCGGTTCGCCGTCGATGCGGGCGCTCAAGTGCACGGGTCGTTTCCACACCGTGTTTAGCTGCTTCAACGTCTCGACCGCGAACTTGATTTCAATGTCCGCGCCGCTGTGGCGGTGGGTCAGGTACAGCTCCCCGCGATTGCGATAGTTTCCGTCGCACACGTAGATGTAAGGCTGAGCGTGGTTGGTCAGCATGAACAGCAGTTGCTTTTTTATCTTGTCGAAATCGCGGTCGACGACGACCATCCGGCCGGTGGCTGGATCCTGGCGATAGTGGTAAAGCTTCTGTTCCTCGGCGAACTCGGGGGTGAGGAACTCGTCGAGGAACATGACGTCGTTGTACAGGGCGCGCACCTGGAAGATCTTCTCCCGTCCGGGAGAGGCGCGGCCCACGACGCGTCCCTCGGGGGCTTTGTCTTTGCCCCACTCGCGGCGCCGGGCCATGTTGTCGCAGGCGTCGTACTCGGGTCCATAGCGTCCGGTGTTCCAGCGCCGCTCGATGTCGCGCAGCAGTTCGATCCCGAGCTTGTAGGGGTTCAGCCGGCCCGGCGCCGTGGCCAGCGTTCCGGAGTGGTGCTCGCAGTAGTCAATCAGTTCATGGTCGCGTAGCACGTAGTTGGTCATGATCGTCGAGTGCCAGTAGCTGGCCCACCCTTCGTTCATGATTTTGGTCTGGGCTTGCGGGGCGAAGTAGTAGGCTTCCTCGCGGATGATGGACAAAAGGTCCGCCTCCCAGTCCTCCAGAGGGGCGTTTTGCAGCAGAAACAGCATCACGTCGCGCAGAGGCTCCTGCGGGAAGCGGGTTTTGGCCAGTCTTCTGGCCTCCTTTGCGGCCATCCGGTCTTTTTTCAGGTCTTCGGGCGGGTTGATGTATCGGTCCATATAGCTCTTGGCTGGATACCGTGCAGGCTCGTCATTTTGCGTCTTGTTCTTCTCTTCGGTGCGGGGGGTCCTTGGGGGCGTGCGGCGTATGAAGACCGAGTGGGGATCGATGAGGTTCTCGAAGGAGAGGAACGTGTCTATAAGTTGCTCGACGCGCTGAAGACCGTGCCGCTCGATGTAGCGGCGGACCCGGGTGGCGTGGTTGGCCATCTCGTCGATCATTTTGCGGTCGGTCTTGGAGAACCAGACGTTGTTCTTGAAGAAGTCGCAGTGGGCGAAGACGTGGGCCATGACCGTCTTGTGATCGACGAGCATGTTATCCCTCACAAGATAGGCATAGCAGGGATCGTTGTTGATCACCATTTCATAGATCTTGCCGAGCCCGTAGCGTTGCTGCTTGCGGAGCCTTTCATACTCCATGCCGAACCGCCAGTGGGGGTAGCGTCTGGGGAACCCGCCGTAGGCTGCCACCTGCTGCATCTGGGCGGCGGTGAGAACCTCGAAGATCGTCGGGTAGAAATCCAGCCCCTCCCGGCGGGCGTGCTCGGCAATAGCCTCGCTCTCCCGGGCCAGTTCATCCGGAAGCGTGGAGGTTGTCGTCGGATCAGCCATTCTAGCGGCCCGCCGAAAAGAAGGTTTTGATGCTGTCGTAAATATCCCCCTTCGCGTTGACCCGGCTGGTTATCACGCTCTCCTCACCGCTGAGATGCTCGTGGACGACGTTGATGAAGTTGCCGCTGCCGTAGGCGCTGGCCACCTGGCAGTACCCGAACATGTTGAGGGCGGGCAGCAGATGTTCCCGCAGCATGGTGCAGCACTCCCGGCTGTCCGACTCGCTGCTGTTGTCTCCGTCGGAGAAGTGAAACAGGTAGATATTCCAATCGAGCGGCGAGTAGTGGTTCTCGACCAGCTCTCGTGCCAGCTTGAAGGCACTGCTGATCCGCGTGCCCCCGTCCTCGCGGATACGGAAGAAGGTCTCGCGATCGACCTCGGCGGCGCGCACGTCGTGGACTATGTAGCGGCTCTCGATTCCCTGATAGTTTCGCCGCAGCCAGGCGTCGATCCAGAACGCCTCCAATCGCACGAGTTCCTTCTGCTCGTCCCCCATCGAGCCGGAGACGTCCATCATGTAGATGATCACCGCGTTGGACTGCGGGCTCAGGATCGTCTTCCAACTCCGGTAGATCTTGTCCCGCCGCTCGAAGATGATCCGTGGGGCGTCGGGGTTGTACAAACCGGACATGATCTGCCGGCGCAGGGCTCGGCGGAAGGTCCGCTTGAAGTGGCGCAGGGATTCCGGGCCGGACTGCCTGATCCCGCTGTAGCGATCGCGCTCCGCGGTGAGGCGGTGCTTCCCTTTGGGTTTGATGCGCGGCAGTTGCAGCTCCTCGCCGAGGATGTCCGCCAGTTCGTCGAGGCTGACATCGACTTCGAGAATGTGCTTGCCCTCCTCCGTACCCCCCGGCCCCATCCCGTCGCCCTCGCCGACGCTGTCGCCCGGCTTGCCCTCCCCCTTGCCGACCCCCCCATCGTTGTTGTCGCCATAGCGAAACCGGGGTGTGTCGATCCCCCGAACGGGAATGCTGATGAGCTTCCTGCCTTCCCGTCCCAGCAGCTCAGAGCGGGTCAGGAACTTGCGCAGGTCCTCGCGTATCTTCCCCTTGACTATCTTGCGAAACCGTTGATGGTCGTTGTTGATTTGGAGGATCATGGTATTAGGAAGGCAAGAAGGCAACAGGCAACAGGCAACAGGCAACAGATAGTCGGATAGGAGGTGGCAAAATGGAACCCTGGAGGCGCGTGGTGTCAAGCTCCGAGGAATCGTACAGCGCGTCGCACATCACCCTGACACGGATCAAGCTATCCCGCTCCGGTTCTGACACCTTTTCATCTCCACCAGTTCCCGAAACGCTGAGTGTGTTTCGATGAAGCGTTCTCTTTGCCGCCAGTCCGCCACCATCGGGCGGACCGTCTCAATGCGCGCCCTGCGCTTCATCTTTTTCATCTGCTCCGACGTGACATCCTCGGGCAGTTGTGCGCCCTTGAGTTCGTTGCACTTGCGGCAGGCCACCGCGATGTTGGCATCGAAATCGCTCTTCTCGCCTCCGTGTTTCTTGGGAAGGATATGGTCCCAATCACTGCCCCAGAAAGCCTCCGGCGAACTCAGCACGTCGGCCCCGCAGTACTCGCAGTAACCTCGTGCTCTGATGTAGGATTCAATTCGCTCTTCCGTCCACGGCTTCTCAAGCTTTCTCAGGAACTCAAGGAGATACTCTCTTCTCCCTTGAACATCAGTTGTATCATGGCATTGAACAGTCATCTTCACGCCCTCCGCTAATGTGACACACTTTCGGTTACGGTCCGGGCGAGCCCGAAAAGAACCCGCGCGACCTCGTCGGCGAGTTCGAGGCAGGGACGGACGGCTTCCGGCGTAACGAACCCCAACTCCCGGGCCAAGATCAGTTGAGTCTGCACCTCATAAAGCGAACCTCGCGCAATGTCGAGGAACCGCACATAGTCTTGTGTGCGGTGCCGGCCGTACCCTTCTGCAATATTGGAAGGGATCGACACCACTGCGCGCCGTACCTGCGCCGTTAATCCGAAGCGCTCCGAGTCAGGAAACGTGGCCGATACGCTGTAGACCCGCTTGCAGAGTTCGATGCCTTTCTGCCAAGCGATCAAGTCTCGAAATGATCGGATCTCACTACTCATGCCGCCCCCAACACGTCCCTCGCCTGCTCCCTGTTGCCTGTTCCCTCTTGCCTCGTCCCTGTTGCCTGTTCCCGGTCGCCTGTCGCCCGCCGCCTGTTGCCTGTTGCCTGTTGCCTGTTGCCTGTTGCCTGTTGCCTGTTGCCTGTTGCCTGTTGCCTATTGCCTGTTGCCTATTCTTCCTTCTTCGTATCCCCACGGGCGAAGATGCTGGCCACGTAGTTGAGCACGTCGGTGGCGCTGGTCTCGTTGTAGCCGAAGTACTTGATCAGCCGCTGCTTGACCACGTCGATCTTCGCCTGGGTCTCGTCGTCCACGACCCCGGAGACCACGTTCTTGAGCTTGATGGTGTCGCGCTGATCCTCGAACAGCTTGAGTTCCAACGCCTTGTGCAGCCGGGCGTTGGTGGCGTACTCGAACTTCTTGCCGTCGAGCGAGAGGGCCCCGATGTAGTTCATGATTTCCTGGCGGAAGTCGTCCTTGCGGCTTTCGGGGATGTCGATCTTCTCCTCGATGGAGCGCATTAGCCGCTCGTCGGGTTCCTCGTCCTTGCCGGTGTACTTGTTGCGCACCTTCTCATGCTGGGTGTAGGCCCGGACGTTCTCGATGTAGTTCGAGCAGAGTCGGGCGATGGCGTCTTCGTCGGCGCTGATCGCCCGCTGGACCTCCGACTTGAGGATGTCCTCGTACTCCTCGCGGACGCTTGCCAGCAGCTCGCGATACCGGTTCTTGGTCTCCTCATCGGTGATCAGGCTGTGATGCGACAGGCCGGACTCCAACTCGTTCATGACCATGAACGGGTTGATGCACTGTTCCTGAATGGCCTGGTCGCTCACCAGGGAGTTGGACAGCTTGTCCTGGATGTACCGCGGGCTGATGCCCACCATCCCTTCGCGTGGGGCTTCGTCGCGCAGCTCGCGGACGGAGTCTTCAGTAAAGTTCGGGATGCTCTTGCCGTTATAGAGTTTCAGCTTCTGCATGAGGGTAAGGCCCGCTTTCTTGGGCTCTTCCAGGCGGGTGGCCACCGCCCACATGGCCGCCGTTTCGATGGTGTGGGGGGCGATGTGAATGCCGCGGATGCGCTCCTTGTTGAAGTCCTTCTCGTAAATGGCGATCTCGTCCTCGAGCTTGGTGTTGTAGGGGATGTCGATCTTGATGGTCCGATCGCGAAACGCCTCCATCAGCTCGTTGGACTGAAGTTTCTTGTACTCCGGCTCGTTGGTGTGCCCGATGATCACCTCGTCTATGTGCGTCTGGGCGAACTTCTTCGGCTTGATCACGTGCTCCTGGGACGCCCCCAGCAGATCATACAGGAAGGCCACGTCCAGCTTGAGCACTTCAATGAACTCGACCAGGCCGCGGTTGGCGATGTTCAGCTCGCCGTCGAAGTTGAACGCCCGCGGATCGGAGTCGCTGCCGTACTCCGCGATCTTGCGGTAGTTGATGTCCCCGGTCAGTTCGGTGGAATCCTGGTTCTTCTCATCCTTGGGCTGAAACGTCCCGATCCCCACGCGGTCCTTCTCGCTGAGGATCAGGCGGCGCACGCGCACGTGCTGCAGCACCTTTCTCCAGTTGCCGTCGTATTTGATGAGCAGGTCGTCGAACATTCTCCGGCAGAACGGATCGAGGGCCCCGTCGATTCTGATCCGCGACGACTCGCCCACCTCTTCGTTGATCTTCGCGAGCACCGCCTTGCGGGCGTCGATCGGAATAAGCTTGAGCGGCTCCTCGTGCATCGGGCACGGGTGGACGTGGTCCTTCCCCTGTTCGTCCCGGATATGCCATGAAAACGTATACACCGCGCCCTCATCAAGAGCCGAGTAGTACTCAAGCCCCTTTTTCAGCAGGCGGGCGATGGTGCTCTTGGACGATCCCACCGGACCGTGCAGCAGCAGGATTCGGCGCTCGGTCCCGTATTGATGGGCCGCCGACTTGAAGAAATCGACCAGCGACATCAGGGCGCGATCCAGCCCGAAGATGGCATCCGCACCGTCGCCGATGGGGTCGGAGAAGAACCGATAACGCGTAAGCTCCTCGCGCATCCAGGTATACCGTTCACAGCCGAAGTGCATGATCATGTCGAAGATGCGCTGGAACGCGTCGCGTGCCAGGCGCGGGTTCGCGCAGGTCAGCTTGAGGTACTCCTCGAAAGAGCCCTCCCAATGCTGCTCTCGAAAACGATCGGCACTTACCTTCTGGTCAATGAGGGAGAGAATTTCTTCCGCACTTGCCATGGCAAATGTCCTCCATGCGTTTGCGGCGCTTGGCCGGTTAACCCCAACCCGGTTTTGCGACAGGGGTTGTCACACGACGTGCGGGCGATGCGTTTCGGTGAGCTTGCAACGCCGTCGACCCCGGGAGACTGTCAGCCGACTGACATCCGCAAAACCGCTGCCGATAACCCATAATATGTTAGGACTTCGCATGTGCGAAGTCAATCGCGACAGCCTGCACCCCACGACAGGCACATGAACAACACCCATTCGTTGCGCGCACGAATTAACCGCGCGCGTCCACAAGAATACACCTGCCGGGATATCGGTATCGTATGGATCAGATACTGAGCGGCAACCGGCAAAATCCGCCCGCCAAAACGAAAAAAAAGGGGTCGTTCGGGCGGACCCACCCAACTCCCCGCACTTGCCCGCCGGCCTGGGCCGGGTAGCTCAAAATGGTAACCGTTCACGCCCCCGGACACCTGCTGGTCTCCGACAACATGTCAGGCGAGTATCTAGCGCAGAGAACGAGGAGCGCGCAGAGTATTGTTAGGAAAGGGGTTACAGCGGAAACCGGGCGGAACTGCGTACGACAGCGTGTGAAGCGTGAAGGGTGATGCGTGAAGCGTGAAGCGTATCTCGGTTGACTACAACCAGTGCCGCTCACGACCCCCCTTCACGAGTCCCGCTTCACGCCTCCCGCTGTGGCTCTCCATCTTTTCCTACAAATGCAGTCTCTCTGCGGCCTGCACGCCCTCCGCGGTGAGTTATCCGAGCTACGGGGGATATCGGTCCTTGGCCCCTGTATCGCCGCCTCGGGTGAGTCCCTCAAGTGCCCCGCTTATGCGGGCAAGGGCCTCGGTCAGCTCATCCGCCGGAACCGCGAGACTGACGCGTATGTGATCATCCAGCCCGAAGAATCGACCGGGAACAACCTGCGTGTGATAATCAGCAACCAGCACATCGTTAAGGCAGTCTCCTGTGATCCCATCAGGCAGCTCGATACACTCGAATAGAGCCCCGCAGCTATCGTAACCGTGCACCAGCGGTTCGCCGGCGAGCCACTTACGGTAGACGGCTTGCCCATCTGCGTAGAAGCGTCGGTAGCGTCCCTCCAGGGGTTGTATGCTTTTCAGCGCCGCAATTGCCAGCGACGCCGATGGGGCTGCGTTATCCACGCTGAGCAGGTCCATCACACTCCGGGCTCGCTCAGCCAACTCGGTGCTGCTGATGAGCCAGCCGACCCGCAACCCGCCCAGACCGTATACCTTCGTAAGGGAGTTGCAGGCAATCACGTTGTGGGCCACCGAGGCAGCGGTCCACGGCGGCTTGCCGAAGATCAGATGGTTGCCGTCGAGATATACCTCATCGACGATCAGGGTCGCGTCGGCCGCCCGACAGCAGGTGGCGATCTCTCCGATCGCCTCGGGGCGCAGCAGTTGGCCGCTTGGGTTGTGCAAGTTGGTCAGCACTACCGCGCGGGCACCCTGGCTCAAGGCGTCCTCAACATCACCAAGAGTGATGTTGAAGTTGCATTCGGTCCGGCGCATCAGGGGTATGACCCTCAACCCAAGCACGGACGCCGCTCGATCGAGGGGATCGTACCCGGGCCGTTCCACCGCAACGCACGTGCCCTGATCGACAGCCGCCAAAAGTGCTATAAAGTTGGCCGAGCTTGCCCCGGGAACGGGAACGACGTCGTCAGGGTGACATCCATAGCGTTCCGCCAGCGCATCGATCAGCTCCGGATCGCCGTACGTTCCCCGGACCTCGAGGCTTGCAGGGGCTGTGTCAGCCCCAAAATCGCGGTGCTGGGCGTGCGGCACCCCGCTTCCGGTCAACTCATAACCAACCCGTGAGTGAACCTTCGCCCAGCGAAGATAATGCAAACGCCGATCTGGCTCCATCCCGTCATCCACTCCCAGGTCGCCCAAACCGCAGCCCCGGGAATTTCGGGCGGCGACCTCCGATGCCCGGCAGGGGCCGCAAAAAACGTAGTGACAGCTATTGTCAGTTGGCCGGGCCGATGGTATCGTACCGGTCGGTCTGGAATCGTGACAGGTTCCTTGATAATCCAAGTGAGCAGCCCGCCCGGTGTCGCGGGGTGTTTGGGATTCTTTTCCGAAACCGGGGAGTAACCATGGCCAGTCAACTGAACGCACGCTCAGATTTCGCCGAGACCTTCGCCATTCACGTGGCACTTAAGGCGGCACTTAATTCCAAGCAGTACGACAAGAACTCCGCAATCAAGAAGGCGGCTGAAACGCTGTGCAAGGAGCTCCAGAGCGAGCGGTCCATTTATGGACGGCAGCTCACGATGATCGGGCTTATGGAAAAGGGAGCCACCATCGGCGAACTGGGCCGCAAGCTCCGCAGCTCTCGCCGGACCATGTTCCGCTACCTCAACCAGCTTGAGGACGCCGGCATTTCTCTGAAGCTGGAACGTGGGAAGTATAATGTTGACAAGAGCGTCGCTCGTATGCTGCGCGCGTAGTCTCGCCGGCCCGTGCTCAATCAGTGGTGCGGTTTTGGAGATTGCGGCCCTTTGACCCGACGCTTCTGCAGATTGGGCAGACAATCCCCGACGACGACCTGCAAACCGTGTGGCCGCCCACTTTCCTCGGATGTGCGGTCGTTCCGACGGTGTCCGAAGTGCGCGTGATGGTGATGGCTCCAGTTATGCTCTTGGCTGGAGCGGTCGTCACCGGCTGTGCTGCCGGCTTTACGACCACCGGCGTCAGTGCGAGCCACCGCGTCGCCGGTTCCCCTCTGCAGCACCGCCCGTTGTAGGCGGCGGATTCGCGGAGTTGGGTGCAGAGTGCCACTGTTCTGTCACCCACCGGCGGTGCTCGGTGCCGCTCACGACGCCATACCTGACCCACCCGCGCACCGCACTACGCAGTGTTTACTCCGCGCGCTCAACACCCACTCTGCTGCTCGCTCTACGGGCCGAACGGGCCAGGGATTCTCCACCGAATACACTACCGGCCCGCGCATCCCGGCAAGGTATTCATCCGACAGCAGGTCGACCAAGCGACGCCGAACCATCCGGGCAAGACCATTCCACGGCCCTACGTCACGCTGCCTGTCCCGTTTGCGATCCCACCCGCCAGGAACAACGGGGTCCTGCGCCCCATTCCCTGCCGGCTTCCTTTTCTCCGCTTTCTCCACTCCCGACTCATTCCCTCCACTGTGTATCTCCGTCAGCATATCGCGCCAGATCGCGCCCGCTTTGTACTCGGATTTGTAGCGAGCGTAGGCGGATCAGCCACGAGACGGCGCAGACGAATCAGAAGATTGAGCGCGGCGGCGTGCATCAAGAGCCTGAAGTAGTTGGCTACGAAGCGATGGCAACTGAGCCGGTCGCCGGCCAGGCCGTTCTTGAGTTCCTTGTTGCGGTTTTCACTCTCGCCGCGTTGCACATGGTTGTCGTAGCAGGCTTCGGGCAGCGTTGCCGCGCCGGGGCGATTGGTGACCACGAATCGCAGATTGGTGCCAAGATGGTTGCACTCGGCTTTAGCGATCACCAGTCGATGGTTCTTCCAACTCTTAGCCCTATAGAAGAAGCGGTCGAATAACCGTTGGGGCTCCCCGGTCTGTTCAAACCGCTCGACGGCCTGCTGGACAAGGGTTTCCGTGGTCTTTTTGAGCACGCTGTTGGCTGCCAGCCCGAGGGTGTAC
>SDBU01000985.1_pt1 | contig 41645 bp, 77 predicted proteins | sample 2277071 | NCBI WGS metagenome assembly SDBU01 (sample SAMN10397929, study PRJNA504765) | marine sediment metagenome | isolation source: marine sediment core GS08_GC12, 126 cmbsf | place: Arctic Ocean: Gakkel Ridge, Loki's castle | collected 2008 | reverse complement strand
AGATATAGATGAAGGAGTGGAAGTAATTGATCCTGAACCACCTAAGGTTCCTTGTCATGGATGCAAAGGTAAAGGATGGGTTGCTCCTGATTCAAAGGCTCAAACATGCCCAGTATGTAAAGGCGAAGGACAACTTCCTGTAAAAAAATAGTGAAGTAAATAATAAGTGAAAAAGTTTCTAGGATTATAACTCTAACATAAAATTATCTTTTAGTATTAAATATCTAAACTATTTAATGAATTTATCTACTTCAAAAATATATTTACAAGTTGACACTTGTTTATTCTTTGACTGCCTACATCCTTTACTACCTGTATAACCCCAACTACTGATTCTTTTACCCCCAAGATTTCTAGGAGTGGCCCATTTTTTTGTGTGTTTAAAGACTGTTCTTTCAATGCTTTTAAATTTTAGAGCATTTCCTGAGGAAGCTGTTGTTGTTATTATTTTACCTTTTCTTCTTGATACTGATTATTTTGGTTGGCTGTCTAAAATTAGGTGCTTTCTTAGCCATCTTTATCTACATCCATGACATCCACTGCATTGAACACAGAATTTTCCTTTGTTGAATTTCTCTATTACTTGACGAGTAAATACCATTCCATCTTGTTCCTCAAACAAAGGAGTCTCATATTCTTCCATCTTAATCACTTTTTCTTCTTACCTATCTTTAATTTTTTTAAGTTGAGCTTGCGTTATTTTACTTGTTTCTATATCAATTTTAAGTTCTGTACAATGTAGTTCAAGCTCTGTTTTTGATATTTTATTCTGTAACTCAAATATTTTATCTTCAAGTTTTCCTTTAGTTTTGCGTAACTCAAATATTTTGCCTTTCTTAGGAAACCAAATATTGTTTTGCTCTATATCACGTTTACAACTAGAGGAAGACATCTAATTTCATCTAGTTATTTTTATGGCTTCCTGCAATATTTTTTCTCGGTCTTGAGTAATAACAGGAATCTTTTCACCATCTGGAAGCTTCTTCAAATGATATTTATCCCACAAACATTTTAGATGCTGTACAGTTTCTTTAGGAACAAAAAGTTTCTTAAATTTTTGATCTAAACCAATCTGGCCTCCTCCACCTGATCTGAATAAGTAATCTTTTCCTTTATATCTGACTTCATCTGTTAAAGTTGAATTATCAAAACCATGTAACTCACCATCTGATTCAAGAACAAATTTAGCCCCAGATTTAGGTGAACGGAAATTTGTTCCCATTCGCTCATTCATTTCTGTTAATTGTTCAGGGTCATCATCAAATAAACCACGCCAAGTTTCAAATGCTTCTTTTTTAGCTTCTTTTAATGTAATTGGCTCAACTGTGTTTCCACTCATTGTAAATCCTCTTGATGTATCGGGTTCTCCAAAAAAACCTACTCGATTATTTATCTCTACATCAAGTAATTCATTATCTTCAGTTACACCTATAATAATACTCTCAAGATTTAATGATTTTTTGTGGTCTTCAAAATTCTGTACTTTACTAAATGGTGTTGAACCGAGTTTAACATGTCTAGCACAAGTCACTTGTTTCTTAGGAGCCATCATTATGGTAACGAGTTCGAGTTATTTAAACATCTAATAAGATGACTGTAAATAGGAGAAGTGACCATGAGATTAGTAGGAGATGAATATGGCTAGCAATAAAGCCGTTTGGTTGAGAAAATGCGTTAGTTGCGGTTTAGAAGCATATACTACAGAAGATTTAGAACGCTTCCGTAAGGGTAAACGAAATCGTTATGGCCGTATGAATATCTGTAAAAAATGTGGGAATCAGCAAATGAGAGATCCTTTGAAGTACAAACCATCACGAGATAGAAACAGCAAGAAATGGAATTCTATAAATGGTCCTATAAATGATCCTAAAAGGATAGGGTTTCTTGGTAAACAAATTCGTTTCAAAGAGAATCCTCGAACTAATGTTTGTTCTGAGTGTGGTCGTGGTTATCCTGATGAATTGAAACAGCAGACAGTCATGCATCACGAGAAATATGATCTAAGAAACCCTTTAGCGCATACAGTTGAACTCTGCCACTCTTGCCACACCACACTACACCATAGAGAACGAGGGAAATCGCTTTTGATGGTGAGTAGAAAATAGCCAGTCACATAGCTCACAGAATTTTCACAGAGGCCCTAGTGGGAGAACCTCATACTGAAGCGCATCACGTTAAAGATTATGCTGCAAAATTTTTGGCGCAAGGTCATCGAATAATTAATCATCCGTTCTACAACTGGATATTGAATTTACAGCGGAAAGATCCTTTGGCTCTAATGAAGTTTTTGAGCGATTCCCATACTGAATATCTTATGGGGTTGAGTGAAGAAGAGCAGGAAGCAGACTTAGGCCACGATATCTTGGATTTTCTATGTAGAGATCCGTCTATGCATGTCTTGGTTGAGGTTTGGGCTGCTAAAGGTGGACAATAACCATGGCTAATCAGTGTTGCATGTGTGGGCGGAGTGATGTGCCTCTCGACTGGTGTGAGAAATGCCAGAAAAGCTTTTGTGCCGACTGCAAGAAAAAGTATCCAGCTCGAATTAGAGCCATGATTTTAGATGCTGCACGTAATCCTCGAGGTTTTGCTCGAAAAGCAGGGAAAGTGTTGAAACTTGGGTAAAGGATGCAGTGATTGTAACCGAATTTTGGCGGAAGTAGAGAAAAACCTTAAAAGGAAAGGAAACTATTCTAATTCAGAGAACAGTATGCCAAAGTATACAGAAGTTGCGTCAGGATATTTCGGAGCCGGTATTGAGAAAATAGCCTCTCGAGGGGCTCAAGAGATAGATAAAAAGAAAGGTTGGGATGTTAATAATCCAGTAAAGAGAGTTCAAACTTGGGTAGACTGGCTAAGTGCTCTAGGCTCTGCTGTAGCTTTACTCACATTGGAGAAAAAGCTTAATCGCCATCCAAAGGCCTATGAATTTATTCAAGGTTGGGGTCATGGTGCACTAGCTAATGCTGGTAACACTATTGAGGAAACAGCCACTGGAATCGCACCTTATCAACCGATACCAAAGTATGCTCAGAAAACTATTACCACACCTACTTCAACTCCAGGTATAAACATCAAGGCCATTAGACAGCCTGGAACTCTCGACGTACAGTCATTCAAACCACTCGTCCTATCTTAGATTAGTCTAGTGTTGATCTGCATAATATATTGTAGGGTTAGATTCTTCAATTTTATTGTTTCTAATGTAGATTTTTCCAGAGGAATCTTCATAGAAAACTAATTTATCTTTGTCCTTTACCTTTAGCTTCTTTCTTATATTAGCTGGAACCTGCATCTTTCCATTCTGGTAAAGCGTCGCTATTCCTAGTATATTTTGTACCAATTAGTCCCTAATATACGGATACGGTTTTATTCTTAATAACCTTTTAGTTATTTATGAGCGAACTCGTTCTATCAAGCGACAGAGATAATCTTCTACTTTCATTAGCTAACCAATATGGATTCTCAGCACAACAGATCATTGCGTTCGTACAAGATGGTACCCTCGAGCAGCAAGTAATGGCGAGGGCCACTACCGACAAAGTGATGCGGATATACGGTGTTGAGTACAATCTAACTCCATTAGACGGTGAAGAATTCAGCTACTTCGTTGAATCATTCCTAAACGTCTTAAACTCAGTATCTTCAATCGAGAGAGCAATCTATGTACAGAGAGCCAGATATGTTATGGGACTTATCGGTCTAGTCAAAATGTCCGGTGCCGGTGGGGCAACTAACGCTAGGTTCAAGGGCTTCAACCCTGCAGATAACGAACTTGGTATACAGTTGATTCGTCCAGGCCACGTAGGACTAGCAACGGCAATAGCCGGTATCACATACAATAACTGGATCTGGGGACCTGGAGCCGCAGGCGGCGGTGGTGCAGCATTCCCTAACGCACACGCAGTCGGAGTATCGAACTGGAACAACTGGATAGGAACATTAGCAGCTCCCTTCAGGATGGGAGGAGCACTAGGTTCAGCCGGCCTCATCTATATGGCCTTGGTATCCAATGATGGTGCACCAATCACCTCAGAGGTAAGAGACCAAATAGGTCAGAGAGCAGACTTGAACCCAGTAGATGTCAGAAGACTAGCAATCTTTGACAACGAGAATCAGACACAGGTATATCCTATACCTACAGGAATAGTTCCACCTCGAATCGGTCTCTTTAAAGAGCTGAACTTAGACAGATCTGGAGAAACAGAAATTGCACTTGGAGGCTTCACTGTAGGCCTCGGCAGATATCTTAGATGGAGAACATACGACGCACTAGGCGATGGCCTAACATAATCTCTTGGTGATGCGAAGATGCGAATAAATGAACTTTCCATCACAAGAGGACAGCGCATAAAGGTCCAAGGCATTGAACTCGGCTGGGAAGCCGGAGATTTGTATGTTGCTCCCGCAGGAGTAACTGTCAGAGATAACCATGTGAGCAGAGTCTATAAAGCCACTGAGGGCGGTGTAACACCTACCCACACTTACCACGTCGTACCCGGAAGCTATGAAGGTAATACCTTCAGAGTCAGAATCTATCTTGAGCCTGCTCACGCAGAGCTTGCTGATGGTGCAGACTTGAATGGCTTAATGGGCACAGAATCATTGAACTTCACCTGCCACGTCAACTAGTGAAAACTTAATAGTAGAAGAAAATAAACCCTCCATCCGATACACATTGGGCGGAGGATCCTTATTTTTTATTTCACCTGGAACTAGAGGTAAATCTGCTTACTGTAATCAGGTAAGAGGGCTTGCAACTATTCTTCAACAGAATGGAGTAAGTGTTGTTACTACCAGTAATACAGTGCCTTCAGCTTTCAATGATAATGGTGTAATGAATTATCCTGCAGGGTCAGATCCCTACTTCTCGGATATAGCGTTAGAGTATTTCAAAGAGGGTGGCTACAACTTAGTCATAACTTTAATGGATACATATCGGTTATCCTGGATGCTTAAAGATGAGAATAAAGAGCTTCTGAAAAAGACTCTTGTATACGCTCCTATCGACTTTCCTATAGATGAAGCAGCATTAGCAGTGAATCCCATTTTGATGAAGGCACCTCATGTTGTGGTACCTTCTAAATGGGCTTATCGTCAGCTCTCTAGGGTTCGAAAGAACGTTTTCTACATACCTCATGGAGTTATTCCTGTTTATCGTCCTGTTCCTTTAGCGAAACCTAATTTTAGAAGAGCCATTGGGCTACCTGAAGATACCTTCGTAGTTGGGTCTGTAGCAGTCAATCTGGGGGAGCGAAAGAATCTTCCTGGTATAATTGAGGCCTTCAGTATCTTTGCGAAGACAGCCTACAATGCTTATCTGTACATGCATACTGATCCTTCTCCTTATGATGGAAAGTTTCCTAAAGCATATGAGGGATTGAAGTATGATCTTCCGAGAATCTGTCGACGATACGGTGTCCACGATAAGGTTCTCTTCCCAGAAGATACAGACTACAGGAGAGGTCAACCTGAAGAGGCAATGGCTTGGTTCTATTCTGCCTTTGACGTATTTATTTCTATGAGTTATGCAGAAGCTTTTTGTCTACCTCTTTATGAAGCTCAGAGCTGTGGAACACCTGTAATCGCTCCTGATAATACGGCGCAGACAGAAACAGTTCCGTTAGTTGATAAGAGTAGATGGCTTGTACCGATGCTTTCAGGCACATATACTCCATTAGGTCGACCAGAACATCAACCATATAGTCCCGTGGATATTCGTGGTGCCGTCAAACACCTTATATACGCTTGGCGCCATCGTGCCACTATTGGGGAAATTGGAAACCAAAGTAGAGTACGAGTTTTACAGTTTAGGTTCGATAAAGTGGTTAAAAAATATTGGTTGCCTCTTCTTAACAAGCTTGGAGTAGAGTTTGAGATGACTGAGGATGTTGATTTAGAAAATAGTGAAGCTCGTCTACATGGTGTAACTGTTCAATCAGGTCTAGATGATGATAATTATCTGGAGGATGCTCAGCTATGAGTGAAGCTGAAATATGTGAAACGTGTGAAGTAGATCTATCCAAGTTTACAAATCATTGTTTGAAATGTATTTGTCCTAAATGTAAACAAGATGTTACTCCTTATGATGGTAGACCATTGTTCTTTGATTTCTCCGCTGATGCAACTCACAATTTTTGGCCTTCAGGTGAGATCTATGAGTGTTTGGTGATTGAGAAATGACTCTACAGCCGTGGGAGTGGCATTTAGTTTCGTTCAATTTTGAAATACTATCAAATGCATCTTCGCAGCCAGCTTCTATGTATGCAGGCCAGCAAATGTGTTGGTGCTCTGATGGTGAACACTCTGAGAATGACAGAACTATTTTCGCAACTCCAAATCTTACGAGTAGATTCAGAGAGGTGAAGCGATAAAATGAGATATCTAATTAAAATCTTAATCTTCGTCGGATTCTTATTCTTTATTTATCTCGTAGAAGAGACTTTAAAGATGTTTGGACAAGAACGGTGGGTATTTTATGTTCTTGTCTGGGCTGCTTGGTCATATTTGATTCATCTTTTAGAGGACCGCAAGAAAAAGAAGAGAGGTGAAGCAGTAGAATGAAAACATATCTCAAAAGACCATGGTATAAGCCCATCTTGCAGTTAATGAGTTTCCTCTTTTCGATCTGCAGCAAGTGTCTGAGGTGTGGTGATAGTTGGTATTGGAAGAAAGCACATATCCTGAACTATTCTGATTCAGGAAGTATATTCCCTTGCTGTGAGGAATGTTGGAGTCAGATGGATGTTAGTGAGAAGGAGTTCTATGCAGAGTTACTCATAAGAGAGGCGGAAAGAACATCTTCAAATGCAGGTTTCTCACATTATAATGGGTGGCCTTTTCAGGCGATTATTGGAGGAGCTTTCCAAGAAATAAGGAAGGAAGAAAGTGAAGCTGTATAATGAATGATAATAGTACAATGGTGATCGTATATGATATCGTTTTTGAGGAGAAGAGATGGTTCAAGAGGTTTATTGACCTATTACAAAGGAAACCTCATCAGTTAACTGAGCCTGCTATCCAGCTCATGCTAGATGACGATATGAAGACTCCTCACTTCAATCTTGATAAAGAATCTATATACCATAGAGGTCAAGTGTTTTTTTCAGTTCCTATACCTTGCGAACGGATCAGATCGTTTAGTATACACAATCCTAATGAAGTTCCTATCTCAATGAAAGTAAAGGTCTTTGACCATAACGAAGTCTCTTGTGGACGTCAGGTGAGAGTAGAATGAAGAAAGTTAAGAAGACAACATATTTCTGTGGCTGTGAATTAAGGGAAGTCGAAGATGGAACTAAATATCGTTCTAATAATTGTCGTTTCCACATCTGGCTTCTACATCAAGTGAATTCTACTTTCGAACATCATCGGAGTGAATCTTTTCTCTTACACTGGCTACACAGCCGTTTTCATTTCCCAAAGAAGATTCAACATTATCGGCGCTTCGATCTCGAGGAACTACCTGATGACTTGAAGAAGACTTTGGATGTGGTTGGGAAAGTTTCAGGTGCTATACTGGAGCAAATGTTGAAAGATGTGAAAGCAGGTAAAATCAGTTCACAAGCTAATCCTAGTGAAATTATGACAGATGTTTTTAGAAGAGCTAGATTAGATAAAGAGATGGAAGGAACCTAAAATGAACATTGTTTACTTTGGAAGTCTCAGGGATCCATCGGGTTATGGGGAAGCTGCTAGAGGTAATGTTCTTGCATTGAATAATCTGGGAGTTGAGGTTAAAGCTGAGTGTATTCGACATCATCAAGGAGACGACGCCTTCCTGCTTCCAGTTGTTTCGGAGAGATTAGCTACACTTATGGAAAAACCTACAGTGAAGCCCTACATCAAGATCCATCATCAAACACCGGAATACTATGGGCACCCACCCAGAGATGAGGCAGCAAAATTCATTAACAGAAAATTGCTGCAGGAGCTCGGGAATGGTACATACAATATAGGGTACACCGTGATAGAGGTTAACCGGATACATCCTTACTGGGTTGATCAAATGAATCTTATGGATGAAATCTGGACAAGTTCGAAGTTCTGTAGAGATATTTTCATTGAGTGCGGGGTTCAAACTCCAATAAAGGTGATGCCTCACGGAGTCGATACTGACTTCTATAGACCATTAGCTGAACCTCTACCTATAAAGAATAAGGCTGACTTCAATTTTCTATCTATCTTCCAGTGGACACCAAGAAAAGCTCCGGATATACTTCTTGCAGCATATCTTCAAGAATTCAGTGCAGAGGATGATGTATCCCTTACACTGAGAGTTTATGGATCTTCCACTTCACAAGCGGAAAGACAGAGAGTCATCAAGATGTTGAAGAGGATTGAGAGCGACGACCTAGATATTAGGCATAGGCACCCCAAAATATTGTTGCTTCACGACTTTATACCCACTTCGAAGATTCCAAGTCTATACACGGCTGCGGACTGCTTTGTGCTGCCTTGTTTTTCTGAGGATACAAGGGCGTTAACCAGTCAAGGATTAAAGAATTATCAGGATCTAAGAAGGGGTGAGTTAGTTTGGACTAAGAATCCCGTTACTCATAGACTAGAGTTAAAACCCATCATAAAAATTTACCTATCAGAGCATGCTGGTGAAATGATATTCATAAAAAATTGTCAGATAAACCAGCTTGTGACTCCTAATCACCGCATATATTATTCTACTCCCAAGGTGAGGAACAAGCTTTTGGTAAGGTCTGCTAAAGATTTTCTCGGAAATAAAACAACCCGCTACTATATTCCTACTTGTGGTCTCTGGGAAGGTTCTGAAGCTGACTATGTCAATGTTGAGGGGGTTCTTGGGCGAAAGCAAGAGTCAGTCATAAGCGACAAATACGACAAGTGGGTTGAGGCTAACTCTTTGCACGAGAAAGGATGGGCACCAACGAAAATTAGCAAGCACATCAACGTCCCAATGGGAACAGTCTATTCGTGGCTATATACAGACGCAACACCTTGGGGAAATAGTAGGCTTCTCCCTTCAAAAGTTAAGACATCAACAATTTTAGCTATAATTGGCTGGTATATTGCAGAAGGAAGTATATATGAGTCCAAGAAAGCCGGTGCAGTAATCACATTTTCAGTCTATGATGAGGTAGATGAGACATCACTAAGCAACCTAATCAGGGAGATCAAGTTGAAACATTCTGTCTCTAATGGGAAAGTCGTGGTCTGTTCAAAGATTCTAGCAGAGATACTAAAAGTGTGTGGAAAAGGAGCGCATAATAAGAGAATTCCTGAGTGGTGTCTACAATTCTCTCCTAAGTTACTCAAATATCTCTATGATGCACTTATAAAAGGAGATGGAACTAGGAAAGGACACCACGTCTCATATTATACAGTCTCTGATGAACTCAGGGATAAGTTCATCGAACTTTGCTTGAAGATGAACTATGCTGTTAACTTCTTTCTAAGGAACCATGAAGAAAGAATGATAGAAGGCCGGACACTCAAAGAAAGTACGGACTGGATGATCAATGTAAGGGAAAAGCACAACAAAGGCAGCTTCAAGAAGAATCAAGTCTCACAGGTCCAGTATAGCGGTAAGGTCTGGTGTGTAGAAGTAGAGAATGGCAATATATTTGTAGAAAGAGATGGCATCATTTCGGTGAGTGGAAACTCAAGAGGTGAAGGATTTGGTTTACCCTACCTAGAAGCTATGTCTTGTGGATTACCTGTGATAGGTACTGCTTGGTCAGCTATGACTGAGTTCATGAATCCTTGTAACAGCTATCTGGTAAGGCCTGACCGGCTTGGGCCCTGTAAGGGGATGGAACATATTCCTTGGTATCAACATTGGATGCAGTGGGCTGAGCCTTGTGTAAACGAGCTTCGCTATATGATGAGGCAAGTCTTTGAAAACAGGAATGAAGCTCAAGAGAAAGCGAAAATTGCGAGAAAGGATGTTGTAGAGAAGTATGACTGGTCCGTGACAGGGCGTCTAATGAAAGAGCGGCTCACGGCCGTCTGGAAGAGACGAGAAAAATGGGGCGTTTCCAAACAGTCAGCTTAGTCATAATAGCTCTGAATGAGGAGAAGAATATTCGGAGAGTTATTGAGAAGCATAAGAAGTACTTTGATGACGTTGTGATAGCGCTTGACTCTAGGACCACAGATAAAACTTGGCAAATAGCAAATAGTATGCAAATAACGCCTATAATTCTTGGTTGGTGTGACAGTTTCAGTGACTTTAGGAATGGAGCGACGAGTCATGCGAAAGGTGACTGGATATTTATGTTGGATGCAGATGAATTTTGTAGCCGAGAACTACTTGATCATCTGCAGCTTATGATAAATAATGAATTAACGATTGATGGGTACCGTTTCCCCAGGAAGAATGTGTACACAGCCCCTCCAGAGAACTATCCAGACCTGCAGCTACGTCTCTATCGCAGAAAATACAAGTGGACCGGACGTGTTCACGAAATAATAGATAAACAGCTACCTCAAGACAAGATCTCTAGATCTATATTTCATATAATACATCACAAGGAAGGCAAGACTACTGAGCAGATAGGGAAGCAGCACGAAGAATACCAGAGACTGTTAAAACTGGAAGAGAAAGATAGAAGTTGAGTTATGAAGAGGAACTAAAGAAATTCAAGGATGGTTTAGGTGTAACTGATAGTGTCTACACATCTATTATATCTGAAACTGGTTTTCTCAAGATTAACAGAAGGACAAATATTTATCATGCGCTTCTACTTCAAAACATATTAGAACTAAATGCTATTCTGAAGACGAATAAGATTTTACGGAGTAAGAAATATATCTACAGTATTGCTAAAGCCGTAGCGATTCTCGAGACGATTTATTTTCCTGTAAATATATTAGTCTCTCGCCTACTGCAAGTCAGACTCCGAAAATCGGTGATAAAGTCAAGGTTCTATCTAACACTCAGAAAAGAAGGCCACAAAATATGAATATCAAGGATTGGGCGAATCTCTCTAGAGGTGATAGAGCCTGCGGCATACTTGGTTGCTCAGTTGAACCTAGAGTTCCTTGCTCGATCTGTTCTATGTACTACTGTAAGCCTCACATTAAAATACACTTTCACTTAGATAAAGCTAATAAAGACAAGAGGCCAGAAGGAAAATGAAGATTCTACTTATTCAGCCAGTCAACCATGAAGTCTACTCTGGAATGTATAATTTAGTGACGCTAGCAGCCCATGTTGAGAATTATGCTCAGGTCAAACTACTGGATACTATGAGGGAACCTCTTGCTACTACACTTCTTTTCTGGAAACCTGACATAGTTGGATTAACAGCTTACACTGTACATTATCCTGCAGCTATAAAGATAGCTGAGAAAGTAAAACAAATCCTTCCTTCAGCTCTACGGGTGTTAGGAGGAGTTCACATAACCTGTTTGCCAGAGAGCCTACATCCTATCTTTCACTTAGGTATAATGGGTGAGGGGGAAGAGACTCTTGAAGAGGTTTGCCGGACTCCCAGAGAAGGTCTAAATGATCTATATGGTGTTTGCTTCCATCATGGAGATAGTATTGTGATAAATGTTGGTAGATCTCCTCCAGATGTAGAAAATCTTCCAGTACCAAAACAGTTAAATTATATTTCTAAAGAATATTTTAGCCAAGGAATTACCTGTATGATAGGGTCCAGAGGCTGCCCCTTCAGATGTGAGTTCTGTTATTCTAAAGCAGTTTACAGAGAAGTAAGGTACTATCCTGTAGAAAGAGTAGTTGGAGAAATGAAATACCAATACAAAAAGATGGCATCTAAACTCATCATTATGTGGGACGACACTTTCGTTCTTGACAGAAATAGGCTTGCTGCAATGAGAGAAGAGATGAAGAAGCAAGAGATACTTGGAAAAGTGAATCTAGGTATCCATATGAGAACATCTGTTGTCGACGAAGATCTTATGATTCTCCTCAAGGGTCTAGGTGTATCGAATATGAATGTAGGCTTAGAATCTGGAAGCAATAGGGTCCTCGAGCAAGTGAAGGGTAAAGGTGCTACAGTGGAGAAACATAAGGAGTGTATAGAGCTTGGCCATAAGTACGGGATCAACGTCGACGGCTCCTTCATCTTCGGTATGCCTGGCGAAAAAATTGAGGATATGAAGAAAACTCTGGAATTTATGGAGTGGCTTCACCTCAAGAAACAACAGAAGGTATTTACAGGTGGATTCTGGATATTTGTTGCAACACCACTTCCGGGGACGTCATGGTGGCGCCACGCTATTATAAGGGAACGGGTGTCACCACGTATGGATTGGAGTAGGTTAAGTCTACATAACTGGAAAGAAGCTCTGCTTTTAGATGAAGATGTTCCTCGAGACCAATTCTATGAAGTGTTTGAGAAAGCGAAAGTACTTATGAAGCAGGTTACAGGATACTATGCTGAGGTGTAGCGTATTTTAAATTGTTTGAAGATCTTGTTGAACGAAGTATTAACATCATAAGAGAGACTAGGGCACAATTCAAGAATCCTGCAGTTTTATTTTCAACAGGCAAAGATTCTACAGTTATGCTTTCACTCATAAGGGAGGCCTGCTTTAATGAGGTTCCTTGGCCAGCGATACACCTGGATACTGGTTTGAAGTTTCCAGAGATATATCAGTTCAGAGACAAGGTAGCAAAAGACTGGGGAATCAACCTGCTAGTTACAAAGGGCCGTGGGTTCAAATCCCAGCCATCCGAGAAGTTCAAGTGCTGCACTGAAAGAAAAACTGAGGCCCTGAAGAGAATCATAACTGAACACAAATTTGATGCTATAATTGTTTCCATACGCAGAGACGAACATGGAATCAGAAACAAAGAGAGATACATGAGTCCTCGAGACAAAAATTTTGAGTGGAAACCTTACACGGTCGACAAAGGAAAAATAACTTCAAAACAAGAACTAGAGTTATCCGGCTGGGGATTATTTGAAAGCGACTTCGGACCAGAAGCAAGCCATGTGAGAGTACATCCTATTTTACATTGGACGGAACTCGATGTTTGGCAATATATTCATGAGAAGAATTTACCTGTAAACCCCCTCTATTTCTCCGAAAAAGGGAAGAGGTACAGATCACTTGGATGTACCCCATGCACCTTACCGATAATAAGCAACGCCTCATCTGTCGAAGAAATAATTGAGGAGTTGAAGACATCTAAGACTGGTGAACGTGAAGGCCGCTCCCAAGATAAAGAGGAACAGCATATGATGGAAAGATTAAGATGCCTAGGCTACCCTTAAATTACCCCATAGAAGGGGTATATGTGATGAGTGAAGTAGATTGAAGTGGTGGGTTAAGGTTGATACAAGCCAGTCTTCTCATAGACCACCTATTTATCTGAAGGAGAGAGGTATACTCGGCAATATTCTAAGACCTTTTCTGAACTGTTATGCTACATTTTTTACTCACAACTCAGCTTGTATGCGATGTGGCGACTCTTGGTACTGGAAGTCGTCAGGAGAAATAGGTAATGAGCTTATGATGTTTCCAGTATGCGATGAATGTTGGTCAAAGATTTCTGGTGAGCAGAAGCATAAGTATATCGAGCTTCTGGTAGATAAATGGTTGAAAGAGGGCCCATTAGATGATCATAACAAGCAGAAAGTACAATGGGCCCACGAAAGAATCGACGGTCATTCATTAACAGTGAATGAACGACTGTACCGAGAATTAGATAGGGTGAAGTAGATGGTTGATTATCAAGATCCAAATTATTTTGATGATGGAGATGTGTTTAACCGTGCTTGGTGGGTTAATCATGAGGTTTGGTCTACGCTTGCTATGCTTCTGAACTGGGAGTTGAAGCGCCCGTTCCGAATGTTAGATGTAGGGTGTGGGAAGGGTTCGTTAGTATATCATCTCTGGCAGCTTAAGCTTGATGCTTGGGGTTGTGATATTTCTAAATATGCTATCGAGTCTACACCTTATCCGTTGATCCGGGACCGGCTATTCATTATTGATCTTCGTAAAGGATTAGATAGGTGGGTTGACATAGGCTTTGCAGCTACAACTTGCTTCGATATCCTTGAGCATATTGAGCCTAAACATTTGGATAAGGTGATATCTGAGATCTGCAGGGTAACTCATCAAACAGTCTTTATCAGGATGCCTATGGCTGATAGAGAAGTTCCTGACCCTTACAAACATGGTCCAGCAGAGCACTGCTCCATGTTCACCAGGAAAGAATGGGTTGAGATGTTTGAGAAGCATGGTTTTGGGGAGAAGCCAGTGGATGACGTACTCTTTCGGGTACAGATGGTGGACCCTAATAATCAGGTCTACATACCTTTTCATAATTTCGACACATTAAAGTTGATGAGAAAGTCTCTTTGAAGAATGTCGTATTACTTGTTGCTGAATGCTTCAGGTATGACTATGTGCCTAAAGGATTATCGTCTCTCGGAAGTCTAGTAAAGACAGGAGCTGCAGGGCTCTATACACCTACATGTTTCTCTTCACTTCTAAGCGGGGTTGATCCTACCAAACATAAGGTCGGGAGATTCTTCGACAAGCTAACAAGTAAAACTATCCTGGATCTTCCATATTGGAGTAGTAACGTGTTTCATGACGTACATTGGGATGCTATGATCGTTAGAACACTGGATAGAAGAAAAGCTCCTGTAATCGAACTTGAGGATATTGAGCCTCCCTTCATCTGGGCAGAACGTCTCTATGATTCTCATCTTCCTTACGGTATGCTTAGACATGGTGGAGGGTTTCCTGAAGGCTGGACTGCAATGGATACAGAGCGCTATAATCAGGGTTTAATGAAGAATGATAATGCTCTAAAAGAGTACCCGAAAGGAATAGTGGCTCTTGAAGAACATATCAAGCAGCACCTGGATACACTCAAGGACCGAGGGCTCTGGGATGATACCTTAGTAGTCATCACCGGTGATCATGGAGAGCTCCTAGGAGAAACTTGGGAAGGAAAAAGACAGTATAATCACGGATGGCCTCCCTGCTGGCAACTGATCGAGGTTCCAACTATCTGGGTGAACCAGGAAGTCAACAGGCAATTTATGAGGCAGATAGACATAGCGCCTACAATACTGGGTATACTGAACAAGCCTATACCAGAGTGGATGGATGGTGTCGACGTAACTCGAGTAAATCCTCCTCTAGTCTTCAATAATGTGAAAGAAGTTTGCCTAACAATATGGGAGTACAAGAATGGTGGGGTAGTGATGAAAGAATGGTCTAAGAAGCGGTTAGAGTAGGTTCTGTTAACTCTGCACCTCATAAGAGTTTGATAGACGCCATCCAACTCCGGTCCTATGGAATCCTCTTGTTACATGAACTATTGCTGTTCGTTTAACAATTCCCTGCTTCACAAGACTACTCATCATCCGGTAGAGGCTATTAAAACGTAGTTTAGGTGAACTATAAATGTCGGGGTAATCTTTCTTAAGTTGTGTGTGAAGTCTCTCAGTATCGAGAATTTCTGTTAGAGTCGACTCATCTTCTACGCATATGAGGTGAAGTTCGATTCTCTGAACCATTTTGAAAATCTCAATTATGTTGTAGTATGGCTTCTCATTCTTCTTCATCGCTTCTATAATCTGATTCTGCCTTGGACTTAGCCCTCTACTCATTAATATCCATCTTGTTTCTACACTTAATTAAGTGTTCCAACGAGTTAAAAAATTAAAGAACTTACTTCTGGAAAGAACATTCTCTGCACATAGCTAACTTATCCCATTTTTTGTTGAAGTATAGCTTCCTTAATTCCTGATATCGGGCACCATTGAAGATCTCTTCGACTGACTGCTCTCTAGCGTTACCTACAATTTCTTTACCTTCATAGTCCATGCAGCATATTACAGCTTCTCCAGTATGCAGGATAAACACAAAGTTGTATAGGTACGGACAAATTTCTGGTCTCCCAAACTTGATATCAGGTTTATTCACCTGGACAGCCCCCGCCCAGTTCATCGGGTAGCTAAGATGCACTTCATCTACACCATCTTTCAATATGTTTTTCCACATGTTCTGGAAGGCTTCCTGTGTACGCTGATTCTCTTTTGTAAGAACCATAAGAACAATAATTTTTGGTTTTATAAAGTGATATTTATCTCTAATTTTAATGAATTCCTTGATACTCTGTATAGTTTCTTCAAACTTTAACCCTACTCTATGAGATTCATAGGTCTCTTTGGTTCCCCCGTCGAAAGAAACAACAATTCTGTCTACTAACGAATTTGGGAAGAATTCAGTGGCTCTCTTCCCTAGAAGTGCTCCGTTAGTGAAGAAACCGTGGTTAGAATTAGGGTTTTTTGATAGTCCATAACGGATTATTTGAGGTAGCTGAGGATTCATAAGAGGTTCTCCGTTCAAGTGATAGTGAATGTTGCGTACATCGGTTTTGCTGCAGTCATCAAGAATTTTGCTCCACAAATTTTCTTCCATAAAGCCTTGCCCCCGCTTCATAGATTTATGAGGACAGATCGAACATTCAGCATTGCAAAAACTCGAGGTCTCTAAATTCACTTCATGAATATACATCTAGCTACTCCTTGATGTAAATGCCACCAGGATAATCATATGGAAGATCTGCTATTTTCTTCATATCGTTTGCCATACAGTAGATTCTAATGAGGTCGTCCATCTCATTCAAGTCTCTTTTAACGTACTTTTCCAAGTGCATAGGGTACCTTTCCGTGAAGTCTAGACTATACTCAAGGACGAGTTTACCGTTCACAGAAAGGTGATCTACGAAGGCACACACGGATTCGAAGGGATTGATAAGATGTTCAAGTGTATCCAAGGTGTATATCACATTATACTCTCCGTAGAGATCAGGTTCGCCCTTTGTTGTTACAAACTCCACTTTATCTAAGAGTCCTCTCTCATCAAGTCTGAATTTAGCGAAGTCTGAAGTCAAGCTGTTTAGATCCATATAGACAGGTTTGATATTGTCGTGGAGAGCTAACTGTATTATGAGTTCTCCTATTCCGGCTCCAAAGTCAAGGATCCTCCCTCCCGTCCACATGCAGGTCTTGATTATCCATTTGTGAAGCTCCTGTATACTACGGTCTGCTTCATACCAGAAGGAAGATTCAAAAATATATGCGTCTGTCTCTTGGTACCATTTACGTCTCTCCTCTTCAGTTTGAGGATTTGCTTTATCCCAGAGTTTTTTTGCTCTTGTTGAGCCTTGCTTCATACAATCCATGGTCGTTGACATACTGATATTCAAGAACTTAGCTATCTCTTCAGCCCGCTCCTCAAGAGCCATTCTATAGCTCAGCCCTTAGATAAGCCGTTAATTTTCGTCCTTCCCTTTCTATTGTCTTTACCCTTAGAAGTTCACCGTCTCTCATTTCACCAATAATACATCCGTTTGAACTAAAAATTTCAATAGATGAGACATTGTGGTAGATGCCTACACCCTTATGTTTAATATCGGTGGGAAGAGGATGAGGTGCCACAAGTAATTCGGGTGGAACAGGCTGTGGGAAAACTATCTTCACTTCGACATCCCTACCAAAGAACTTCAACCAGTAATCCTCGTCATGGACTTTGGCTTTCAGTGTGCCATGTAACTCTTTGTCTTCTAGATTCCACTCTTTCCCAAAATAACAACTGGTTGGACGGGTCATCTACGCCTTCACCTTCTTCATACTTCGCTCTTTCTGCTTATTGAGGATATCCAGGATTTCTTGAATCCAACTCATTTCATTATCTTTTTTATTAACAGGCACAGCTATTAATTGAGCTTTGTTATTATTCAACGAAAATCTTTTCATTTTATCTTCCCTTTACCTAAATATGGATACGCTAATGTGTCCACCAATATTACAGATAATTTAATTGATTTATCAGGATTTAAAACTATGATACCACAATTAGGATTTAAATACATAAAATCTTGTCTACAATATCCACATAATGCTGCTCTTTGTTCAACAGAACTGCTTGTAACATATACATTATGAATTTTAGTGAATCCTTCACTTAATGCTTTTACAAGCGCTACACGTTCAGCATGAATACCAGTAGCACTAGATAATTCAATGTTACATCCTCCAAACATTTCAAGTTCATATTTATTATTAGCTGCGACAACAACAGCTCCAACTCTATGTCCAGAGACACCAACTTGAGCATGATCTAACATATGAAAACATAGATTTTTGATATCTTCTAAGTTACCTATTTTCATTTATGGTTCCTCTTCTTTTGCCCTTCTGAAGCTTCTCAAGTATGGCGGGATCAACTTTCTCTATGCGGCCCAGACAAGTTTCTTCTACTTTATACACATATTTGTGGCCTGCGACTGTCTTAACTCTATAAATTGTTGAAGCCATCTTAATCAGATTCCTTATCTGTAGATAATTTGTTTTCTGTTCTCCATTTATAGATAGATTTCAAAAGAAGACTGTATTGTGTTTCATTGAGTTCCTTGACTGCATGGAAAATTATGTTGGTTTGGTTACTCATTTTTGGTGCAGTTACCAACTTATATCTGGACCCAGAATTGTCTACTGTTATTATCTTCTTTGATTTTATTAGATCAGCTATGTTTGTTCTTAAAATATATGGGTGTTTAATTTTTATTTCTCGGTATATTTGTGTGAAGGTTAAGTTACCTTTCTCGGTTAAGAGATCTATTATTCTTTTTTGTTCAACCTTTTTTATTGCATCCATATTCAATTTCTTTCATTTCTCCTATTAATTATTTTAGTGACACAATTATTAGCATCAATACGGCTATGTTCTTTTCTAATTTTACCGCATACATCACATATTTTGTTTGTGTCTTTCATTATTTTTCTTTTCTCATTATTTCTTTTATAAAACCAACTATTTCCTCTAAGTCAGTAAAAGATATTTTAGCATTAATATAAGGGTCAATAAAGTATTGATTCAACTCTTTACTCCATTTAATATCACATACTTTTGGAACTCCAAGTTGCTTCCAATCACTTACAACATATGATTTTTTATCATTATGATGTAATCCATCCCATATACATTTCAAACTCATTTTATCTTCACTCATTTTTCTTCATTCACCTTAGTAATATTTTATTATATTGTACAAATGAAGACATGCGCCACATCTTATCGTTAGTAACTGAGTTGCTATAGTATGTAGATGTCGTTTGTTTATTGTCTGCATAGTTGTATCTTTACATTTTGGGCAAATCTTTTCTGTTTTTTCTTTACTCAATTTCTATCACTTTTTGTTGGATTCCTATTGCAATATACACAGCAAGGAAGTTTACCACATTTACTTTTATTATTCAATTTCTATCCCTCATCCTGAGAAGAGGAAGGAATATTTCCTTCTAAATAATCATTAAAATTTTCGATTAATTGTTCAGCACATTCATAATCTTTTAAATTAAATTCTTTTTCTAAATTAAGAGTGTCTGTAGATATTTTAATTTTTATAGATAGTTTTTTTAATTTATCACTCATTTCGTAAATCTTAGAACGAATCACTTCTAGACTCTTCCTGGCTTCATCAGCAATTTTGATAGTGTCAGGTCCTCCTATTCTTTGCATTAAACCAATATACTTCATAACATAATCTCTATGATCTTTCAATGCACTTAGAGACATTTCGTCTATGTTTCGCTCTATTTCTTCTCTATTCATTATTTATCACTTTTCACCATTTTTACCCTGCAGGGCCAGCTAAACATAAACCTGCAGGATAATGACACGTATATTCGTCTGCACCACTAATGTTTTGACATACCAAACCTGAAGGACAGCCTGAATCGAAAGCACAGTTCTGACATGTCTCACCTGGGTCAGTTACACCATTACCACAAGTTAGTATTAGTTGAGCACATTCTGAAGCAGGTTGACCATCAATACAAACATATCTAGGAGCATTGATTAATCTTGGTGCTATATTAGTTCCACTTGAATTACTTAACATAAAAATAGAAATACTTACAGCAACCATTAACGTTATAATTGTTATCCCAACAACTAAAAACTTCTTATTCATTTTCTTTTCTCCTAATTCTCATAAGTCCTACAATCTCGATTAAGACAAGTTGTTATTTGTTTTTCGATATAATATAATGGACTTCCGCATATATAACAATCATATAATGCTTGTTTGAATTCAGTTTTAAATCCCCATTCTTTACTCATTTTCTTTCCTTTCTCCTAAAATTTATAATCGCACTCAACACAAATATTTTGAGTAGTATCTGTTAGACATTCATCAACTTTATCATTTTTCCCACATTCAGGGCAAACAGGAATTACCAAATCATTTTTTAAATAATAGATATAATCTTTAACAGATTCAATATAGTCTTTTGCTTGAATAATATCACTTTCTCTTCTTTGAATATAAATTTCAAACTCCATTATATGATGATTCATCTGATTAATTATTCTTATTTTTTCTTTCATTTTCCTATTCATCATACCCGAAAGTGTTTCCACAGTTTTTGCAAACATATTTCACATCTTCAGTAGACACAATACCTGAATCCAAAGGTAACTCACCGACCCCCCAACAATCTGGACAAGGTTTATTCTTAGGTAATTGACGGTTAGACATTATGTTTAGCTCCATTCAATGAGTCTTCTAGATTCTTTGGCCAAACATGTTTTCTGTATAGTTCTTTGACAAGAATTCTCTGCATAGGAGTTATCAAAATATTGTTGTCATCTGTCTCCATTGGATATAATCTACTCAAAGCATCTTCATAGAGTTCTTTCCAAGTTTTAGCCACTATCATCACCTATTCTTTAATTAATTTCGCTTCTACTGTTATTTTGAATCTATATTTTATATTATGATCATCATCTAGACCCTTAAAGAAAGCGTTAGGATACAGCAAGTCTTCGTCTTTGTTTTGGTTTTTCGATAATTGTTTAGCCCATTCCTTAAAAGGAATTTTGCTTAAACAGAAACCTTCATAATCTCCACTAATATATCCTTCAAATTTAGTAACTATTTTTTTAGGTGTTCTGTCTTCTAGTTTTTGTCCCATCTTAATCACTCTATGAGTTTCCTTCTACGTTTTTCATCTTCTAGTCTTGCAGATCTTTTGAAACCAATATAACTGAGTGTCATCAATTTTTTATCATTAAATGATTCATATTCCTTGATAATTTCTTTAACATATTTACTAAAATTATCTTCAAGAGATTTATAATATATTTCAGATGTATATCCTTCTGGACATAGAGTTATGGGTCCTATTGTTAATGATGTTGTGTTTCCTTTTTTGAATAGATACACTGGATATTCCCAGTCTAAACCATCAAATCCTTTTGCATTCTCTTTTGTTAAATTACCATTATTGTTCTTAATGCTCTTCATGTCATCATATGCTTGAATGATTTCAGTTATAACAAGATGTGCATCAAACCATCGTTTATCTCTAAGCATCTGAACTTCTTTTTCAGTTAACTTTACACTGAATAATATTGTGGTTTCAGTCTCTTTTTGTGAAGGATGAGACTCGGCTGCTATGCCTGAATCCTTAGAGTCGTTCATATTCGTTACTTTGTTACTCGACAATTAAATCTCAGCATAGCCTCTGTTTTATCTGCTAATAAATGTTTATCAGATAAATATTACAGTAATAAATCAACTATAATCTTTGGGATAACATACGATTTTAATCTAACGGTAACAATTATTTACATTTAAGCTAAGACTTAAGAAGATTCTAGCCCTAACCTCTGGATAATGGCGCCAAAAATAGAAGATTTTGGAAAAATATTTGTGTCTAAAAAAGATGGTCAAGATTACCTTCGTATACCAGGGTGTAAACCAGGAATAAAAGCTGACGCTGCAAAACCGTTTAAAGGAATAGTTGAGCAAGTGATTATACATACTTCTTTGATTGGAGTGAAGCTTCAAAATATGGAAGAACCGTTCTATTTGCATCGAAACTGGTTGCTTGACAACAGGATGCTAGAGAAAGGTGATGAGATTGAGGGAATTATTCATGTTACTGGAGACCAAGACTCAGCTTGGTACATCCGAAGAGTTGTGAAGGAGGTAAAGTCCGCTATATGAAACACGACGAGGAAGCACTTCAAGATCTTAAAGATTCGATGCAAGTTGTAGGACAAATTTACAGTGTAATCATCTGCAAACAACACCCAGACAGGATTCTGGCGGGCCGACATAGGAAAGCATCTGGTACAAAGAATACCTATGCTATGGATGTAGATGAACGGGCGAAACTGTTTGAGATTACTCATGAAGAAATGGAGCAGCTACTCATAATCCATAGTAACGTCCAAAGAACAGTTTCAAAAGAAGAACGACGAGAAGAGCTACTTGCCTACGCAAAGATACTTGAGAGCCAAGGAATGCCGAAGGAAGAAATAGCATCGAAGATAGCTGAGAACGTGACTTTCACACATCAATATGTTCTTGAACTCCTCCCTTCTGAATATAAACAGAAGGAGAAAGCGGTAAGCCCAGGTAGGCCAACAATTCCTGTTAAACCGAGTTTAACAGAATCTTCAACTTCAGAGCCTGAAACCAACGAGAATTTCAATAAATCCAAGGTTAAACTGGCTCCAGTAAACACTTCACCGAGACAAAGCGATAACGTGAAGAGCTCATATACCGATGCTGAAATATGTTTGATTAATCATTTAGGTAAAGCAGGTGTCAAATACAATACTCAAGTACCATATGAAAGACCTGGAGAATTCAATAGTGAAGGTAAACCAAAAAGCTATATCATCGATGTACTTACCGACGAAGATCATTTAGGATTGGAAGTTGAAGGCCCAGGAACCAGCTCAGATAATCCAGTGAGAGATCAGTTCTTCAAAGAACGAGGAATAACGATAGTTCATCTTCCAAATGCAATGGTTCTAGATTACGGAGATGTGGTGGCTCTAATAACTAAAGACAAATAATTAATGCCAGCACTGCCACACCTTTCTTATTTCTGTATACTGATGATTAGTGAGTGATGTTAATGTCTCTACTTTAGTGTGAAGAAATATCGGTTTTTTACCGCATTTAGGGCACTTTTCTGTTTCATCCATCTACTTCACCTTCATTATTCCTTGTGGCAGGAGTCGTCCTTGACTATCTCTTGAAAGTAATTTTATATGACAAGATTGGCAGAGTTCTCTTGTATGCTTTGTAGGGTTTCCTTGGTCATATTTCTCATGGTGCATGACTGTCTGCCTTTTCAAATCATCAGGATATCCACTTCCACACTTAGTACAAACATTGGTTCTAGGATTCTCCTTAAGTAAGATTAATTTACCGAGAAACCTTATCTTTTTAGGGTCATTTATTGGATTCCATTTCTTGGTGCTCCTATCACTTGATGCTTTGTATTTCAAAGGATCTCTGTATAGACTATTGTTACATTTTTTACAATGATTCTCATGACCATAGGTACTTGATTTATTTTTACAGAAATAATCTAAATCTTTGGTAGTATGAGCTTCTCGGCCACAATCAACACATTTTCTCAACAAAATCGGATATTACACCTTATCCCTTATGCTTATCAATAATTAATTTAAAAATGTTACCCACCATCGATAGATTACACCACATAAACTCCGATAACACTCCTACTGTATACACTGTATTAGAGAGGAAACAAAACTGCAACAATTATCGATTTAATCAATTTATCGAATCACCGAACCATTTTATCGCTTTAAGACAGATAATCGATGTATCATTGTGCTGTATCAACCGATAGTATCGAATGATAAAAGTTTTTGAACGATAGTTTCAGGCAGTATCAATCGGTGTTATTTAATGGAAATGATGTATCGAATGATGTTTGGTGGGCAGTATTATTTGTTGGTGTCATTTAATGAAACGGTGAGAATCTTCTCTTTAGGCAGTATCGATTGATGTGATTCGATAGAAAATTGATGGAAGATGTATCAAATGATGTATCGGTTAGCTATACACATAAATAATTAGGGGGGGTCTTGTTGAAGGTGATGGGGACTGTCACTAAGGCTGATCGTGCTGGAAAGGATGCTTCTAAGAAAATTTATATTGATTTTGCATCTAGGATAGCTGTGGCCGAGGGTGGGGTCAAGGATATTTTGATAAAAGAGGTGCATCTGAAAGCTATAGATGCTGCCCAGAAGATTAGTCCAAAAATTGATGTTAAAGGTGTCAGGAATCAGCTTGGATCCGTTATAAGGGTGTGGAGACAGAAGAATCCACCTGCTCCCTACTTTACAGATAAGACTGAAGAGAAAAAGGATGATAATATCGATGAAGAGAGTAATGGTAACGGTGAAAATCTCGAAGAAAGAATAAATGCGCCCCCACACATTGATCCAAAATTGAAGGAATATATTGATGGGATGTTTAAAGCCAATCTAAATAAAACTCCAGCGGAAAATTTGCAGAATATTGTCAAGGTGCCAAATACTCCAATGGATCCAAATGTTATAAAAGAAGCTTCACAGAGAGTGACTGGAAAGGTTGCTACACAATTTGAAGCTGTTATAGAGAAGATCTTCCTAGATGATTATCGGAAAGCATTGTTTAGTAGCTGGAAATCTGCAGCAGGATATCCAGGTGATCTTGGCGACTTGATTATTGAAGCTTTTGACTTGTTCTTCAAGATTAAGGGTGTAGATCTGGAGTTAGTTTCGCATACACCATTAAGTGTTGATAGAGGGAGGATTAACAATGCCTGATACTGAACCCAAGAAGAAAGCTATTGAGTATGAGGTCCCTTTCAGACAGGCCCTTGATGATGAGATGAAGACTGCTAAAGAGGATGGAGATGAGGATACCGCAACAATAATAAGGCGATTAAAAGTTAGGGAGATAAAGAAGTTGGCTGATGAATCAGAAAAATTGGATCTTGAGGAAGCTGTCGAAACTCAACGTGTGAGACTTAGAAACTTGAAAACACAGAAAAAGGGTACATCAAAGGCACCTAATTATGTTGAAACTGAGACTGGTAGCCAAAACACCAATGCTATGAAAGAGCTTTTTGGTCCTGAATCCCTAAAGATTCTAAGGGATATGAAGGAAGATGATAGAAACTCGTTGCTACGATCAGTTACTATGGTAACACAAGGCGGTACTGGAAAAGGTCTACAAAGTTTAATGCCTTTTATGTTTGAGGCACAAAAAAATGTTGGTGGAGGAGGAAGCACTACGGATATTATTACTGCAGCCGATAAACTGCTAAATATGTACTGGAAGGGTAGAGAGGAAAAAGAAAAAGAGCTGTTAACACTAGCACCCTCAGCTCCACCTGGAGGAACCCCTGCTCCACAACCGAAAGGTTTTCTTGAAGAGATTCTAGATGAGGATGTAAAAAACACTTTAAGGGAAAACCTCAAGAAAGTGTTAAGTGGAAAAATGGATCCGGTAACTGCAGCGCCTCAAGTGAGCAGTGTTTCAGATCAGCCAATAAGGATGGTTCCAGACCCTGAAAATCCTGGCCACTATTTTCCGGAGATAGTACCTAATCTTGAGGAGTACTACAAATTAGAGAAGAGACGGGAAGAGCATATTAAAAAGAAAACGGATGAAGAGAAAAGTGTTAAGCGGGAAGATAGGTTATTTGATGAGGTGATCAAGCCTATAGTTAAGTCTGGTACTAAGATGATTGATGAAGAAGTTAAGAAACTGAGAGGCGGTGGAGCGCAGAGTTCAGAGAAATCGTCAGCAAGTGAAGATGCTAAAACAACATCTCCACCTCAAGAACAGTCTTTCCCATGCCCAGACACAAAAAAATGTAAAGGAACAATTACTATCAAAGCTGTCAACGGTAAGTGGCCTGAAACAGCAACCTGTCCAACCTGTAAACAATCTTGGAAACCACAAGAGTGAGCTACTTGGTCTCGCAGGAAACTATAGCTGAGATTGAGCGAGATATTTTCAGTCCAATTATGGATAGCTTCATTACTCTTACAACACCGGATAAGTTGACTGAGGCTATAAACACTAATTGGAATCAAGCTGAGTGGCTCGAGAATAATCCTGAAGGTCAAGAGTTTGTAAAGAGTATCCATAAGATGCTTAACCGGTGGCCTATGGGTTGGGTATCGCAGGCAGTTGAACATATGAAGAAACCTGATCTGCTTAAATGGTATGTTAAGGAGGTCTTGTCCCAGAGGCACCCAGAATATTATGTTAGGATAGCTTACAATCCTAATGGTATGAAATATTTATTGAAGACTTGGTTAGAGTGTCTCGAGGTAATTTATTGATGTCTAAGAAAAATAATGAGAAGCAAGATAAGATAGCTGAGGTTCTAGGCTCTGAGATTCTCTCGGATGCTATACTGGAGTCTCCTATCTTCAAACTTATGCAGAGAAATATTATAAAACAGACATATTTGGGCGGCGTAGTAATGGCCGCTATTATAGTGGGGATGTGGAACCTCATTAATGCTTTAGAGATAGATCCTGTGGTATCTGGCTCAGCCTCTTTATTGGTTGGATTAATCCTGTTCTTTGTTCAGATTCGAGGACTCTTCACTAAACCTAAGCTACCGAAGAAGAAAGGGTCCTTCCCTTGTCCTGAATGTGGAGAGAATATTCCTTTCAAAGGATATACAGATAAAATTAAATGTAATGCCTGCGGCGCAGAGCATACTAAAAATCTTTAAAGCATCACCGTACCACACCTAGACCAATATGGAAAGTCGGGTTATTCTATATGAAAGAGCTTTAGAATTAAAGAAGAGTGGATTAATAACCGCTAGAGTCGCCAAGGATCTAGGCCTTTCTCATGAGACTGTACGAGGCTGGATTTCAGGAGAACATAAAGTTCGACCTGACAAGGTTAGCTTTGTATGTGAAGCCTGCGGAACCGAGTTTAAAGTATCACCTTCTATATCACGCCTTCATCACCATTATTGTACCCAGAAATGTTACATCGAAGTGTTAAAGAAACAGGCCAGTGAGAAGTTGATTAAACTAAGGTGTAAAGTCTGTGAGAAAAGTTTTGAGAGACACCCATCGGCTATCCGAGGTGAAAGATGGGGTCAATTTTGCTCTAAGTCCTGTAAAGGAAAGAGTGATGTATCAAAAGGCTTAGGATTTGGGAAGACGTTTCTCAGATTCAGATTTCGCTTTCCTCTTAAGGAGTTTGAAGATCTATTACATGAGTATGGACGAAGCAGCAGGATAACAAGTGTTGAAGCCTTTGTGGAATATAAGAAACTATCTCTACATCCACAGACCCTCCGAATCTTTTGGCAAAAGAACTTTCCCAATGAGTATTATGGATACTTAGAGGTAAAGGGAAGTAGAAACACACCGTATAGGAGAGGAAGATGGTTTGAGTGGCGTGTACGTGATTATTTCAAGGATAAGGGTTACTATGTTTTAAGGAGTCCCCAGAGTAGAGGCCCCGCTGACTTGGTAGCCATAAAAAAAGGAGAAGTCTTGCTGATACAATGTAAGATATGGGGATATATGTCGCTTCGACAAAAAGAAGAATTAGTGAGACTAGCGAACAGTATAGGGGCCATACCTCTCTTGATATCAAAAGGATTGCCGCCGAAATATGAGATAAAGATTTTAAGTCTTGAACCCCTAAAGGATATTAGAAGATAATATGAATCATTCACGGATAGTCTTTAAGCCACTTCAACATATGGTAGACCCTTATCCTAAGTATACTGAAGCCGTACCTTCTGGGATTAAGACATACATTGCTCAGACGGAAGAACCGACTACTATGAGTTTCAAAAGGCTTCTAGCCGTTGGGGTAGTTCCTCCAATTCTTGCAGGAGCTGTAGGTACCTATATCGTTGGTGGCTGGCCTACTGAAGCGGATACACCTAAACTTAGATCTGAAAAGAAAAGAATTATAGCTGCTGCTATAATTACAGGTATAGCTATTGGTACTGTTACGGCAATAGTTGCTAAAATAATTCCTGAAAAAAATATTTAATCTGTTTACTTAATAGCTTTTGCGACTACAAATATCAGTATTGAAGCAGCTCCAATTATTGCTGCCGGTGCTATCCACTTTGCTCCTGTCTGTGATAGAATCTGCTCGGACTTCCACGCTGTAAAACTTATTCCTGCTATACTTGCGAGTCCAAGGATACCCCAGATGATTGGTGCTATTGGTTGTACTCCGGCAGGAGGCATGTCTCCTATAAGTTCTGCTGAAGTGGTAGGTGTGAAAGTTATGATCATTTCATTGCCTCTAGTTTCTAAGTTCTTCACGTTTATCCCAACTGCATTCTGATTCTTTGTCATTGTTTCATAGATTTGTTTATGGTCAAGATCTTGTTCTGCTTGGAACGCCCATTTATAGGTCTTGAAAGTTTTCAATGGCATTCCTAGATCTTCCATCTCTTCTCTCACAAACTCCCATACCCATTTATGCTCTTCATTATCGTCTGGAAAATTCATGCTTCTACCTGCAGCTAATCTGTGAGCGAATTCATGTACAACGACTTCCGCATTTCCTTCAGGATTTATTACAACTAGGTTCTCATCTTCTTTATAGTATCCCAGTATACCTCTTGGTGTAGAACCTACTCTGAAAGTGGGTTTCGATACACCGAACTTCTGTGATTCAAAGCTCATAAGTAGGTCTGCAAACTGTTGATCTATCATTTTTTATTCTTCCTAAAAGCTTTAGCTACCACTGCAACTCCAACTATACCTAGCGCAGCGACCGACATATACATAGCTATTTGAGTGTAGTCAGGTGGCTCTTCTGGATCAACGGGCGGCTTCACTACAGGAGGTACACCTGTATACTCTATCTCGAATGTAATCATTAATTGCCAGTTAACAGGATATGTGCCCATTCTATCTATTTCAAAACTCATCATGTTATTGCCTTGCGCCAACATGGATGCTACAGATACGTTATCGGTTTTAGTTACTGGACCATCAAATATATTCCACTCTAAAGAAGAAATTCGTGAGCCGTTCAGATATAATTTGTAGTAATTTATGACTGCGACTCTCACTGGATTCACTACTGACTTGATCCTTGCTGAGATGAGAGTTGTTTTACTTGGGTCGATATCGAATCGGAATACTCTTTCTTCTCTACTTGGTCCTATCTGCAGAAAATCTATTTGGAGAGATCCCTGGAATAACGTTAATACCTTTGTATCGGGAAACATTTTGAGGGAATATATGATTTTTGACATCTTCTAAATTGTATATGGAAGGAAAGAGATTTAAGCATAACCCAAGAGACAGTGTTCTTGTTGCTATTTGAGTCGTTCAAGCTTGGAAGATCTCAGAAATAAACGAGACATTGCTGAAACTCCACATTTGATAGAGCTAAAGGTCTCTAGCCGCAAGATGAAAGGTAGATCTACAGAACATTATAGGATTCACCATGTTCCAATGGTTGCTCTCACTTCATGGCCTCGAGGTTCCTATGAAATTCTGAAAGATGTGGATCCTAAAAGTGGAGCCGTCTGCTTCTATATTCAGTTGAGTCCCCAAACTTACTAGACCTTTAATAAACTAGATAATTCTTTCTTATCGGATCTATTAAGCTTTCCATTTGTCCGGATCATAAAAGTAACTAAGCCCATGAATTTGTTATCATTCTTCTTGAAAACCTCGTCATTACCTTCAGTATGCGACTTCAATGATTTACCTAGCTCCACTATTATTTCGTTGCTACGTCTTATTTTCATAATAAAATATACTAGGAGAGCTGGAGTTATTATTCCTCCCCCCAAAGCTTGTACCCAAGGCAATAATGCAGTGAGTTCTGGAAGAATCAAAGTTGGATTACAGCACCATCTTGTAGATATAATAAAACCATGTATTAAAGAACCACACTATACTTTTTAAAGCATTACTCTGTTATAGAAAATTAGGTGCTTAATTGAATACAAGAACTCTAGTCATGTATCAAGCGCAGCTTGTAACTGATAAAGCTAAATATAAAGTAGGGGAGAATCTTGGATTTACTCTAGCCGGTTTCCCACCAAACCATCCCTACTACTTTGGAATAGGTAAACAGGATGGCAGTATACCTTGGGGATTCGGAAACAGTGTTACAGATGCGGATGGTAAAGACGCTATCATTTTTCATATAGGAGAGAATGTTCCTCCTGGAGACTGGGTACTCTGGGCGTGGGATGATGCTGGGGCAAACGCTGTAAGCACATCTATAATGATAGAGGGAAAGAAAAAAGGGTTCCAGTTACCTGAATGGGCAAAGATAGCTGTGCCTGCGTTAGCTGCAGTTGTAGTTGTCGGAGCAGTATTTGTAAGAAATAAATAGTTTTAGTTTTGTATTACGTCGTCTAATGTTTTCTGTCCAGTCACCTTAGCGAGATCCTGAGGTAAAGACTTCAAGAAAACTTTTACTTCATCTATACTCGGGAATGCTTTGAAGGTGAATGTTACAGTCCAGTTTGCTCTGTCTACTGTCTGCATTGAAACTTTGTCTGAGGGAATAGCTGGTGCAATTACGGGTATCTCACTCATTTTATTTACGATGTCGATTGCTTGCTCTATACTACATTCTAATGCTTGTAGAATAGTATACCAGGTTTCTCCTTGTGGTTCCTGTTGAATATGAATACGTTTAGAGAGTTTCATAGTTAAGTACTCTCCTCTATCGGTATAAAAGCTACCAAGAGCTTATACTTTTTCTTTGGATCCAGTTTGAATTTATCACCTGCAGGATGTTGTTGGAATGGCTGCCAATGCCCAATCGTTACTGAAACTCCAAACGCATCAACACTATACCCAATTTTTTCCGCATCCCAGTCTACGACTTTCGCAATATCACTTGTCAAGGACAATAGGCCAAGGTTAGGCATATTTCCTAAAGTCTTCTCAAGGTCTACATACGACTGAATCAAGTTTTTAATTCTTTCAGAAGTCTCCTGCACTCTCTCAGCCACATGTCCTTCTATGCCCTCAAGCGTCTTTATTTCTTCATCAATAATTGTCTGTATCTGAGCCTTTACTTTTTCAACTAGAGACATAAGCAAGCCTTATGTACCGTGGGTTAATAAGTTCTACTGTAGGTCAGCATGGAGAATAATAAACCGAAAGCAGGAATAGATTATATGCAGTTGATAATAAAAATTGGGAAGGGAGGACGTTTAAGGATCCCTAAAGATGTTCGAGACCTCTTCAACTATATGGATGGTACAGACTTGAAGATGGTTGCTGAAAAGAATAAGATTACTCTTACGAAGGTAGAGTAGATTGATTAGGCCTGAATTGAAGGAGTTGAAGGCTCTTACAGAAGGCAGACACGTTATCCATAGTGTTGAAGAATCTGTTCAGTTCAGTAGAGACCTCGGCACATATGTTCATAGGAAAGGAGAAAAAGATCCTAATTTCAAGATAAAATGTTCAGTAAGCTCTGAAGGTGGTATAGCTATGGAGTGGAGCCAAATATTAGATGATATAATGGGTTTCGGTGAGCAGCTTCATCTCCGCTTTCATGAGGAACCTATTTGGGGCTCAGATAAGACAGAATGGCATATGAGTTTCACTCTCAATATTCATAATAGAAAGATTGGAGTAAACCCGTTTGCTAAATTAACTGTTGAAGACATGAAGAAAGTTATAACTGCCTGTAAAGAACTTATCAAATGTGCTGAAGATCTCTTAACCTACACAAGAACTGAAGGGAAGCGGTAGAATTGAGGTGTAACGCTCCTTTGAAGGACAGAGTCCTGGATTCTTTGGATCGAAAGAAGAAAGTAGTTATGAATAATTCTTTCAGTCAACAAGGTGAAGATGGTAGACAGAAACAACTTGATTGGATAGATAATATGGTTAAGAAGATAAAGGCAAGGAAATAAATTTGCTTTTTCATAGATTAGTAGCTTATAGAACATTACGAGGAGAACCTGTCAATACAGATTTTCATATGCTAACTTTGTTTGGAAAATGGATAGATGATGAGATCAAGGAATTAGCTTTTGATCAATTATTTCGTAGGAGCTGGAATCAGAATGGGTGAATTAAGGGGATATAGATATGCCTAGTTACAAAGAATATACAATGACACAAAAAGTATATACTCGTCTTACAGCTAAGTTAGGTAAATTATTATGTCTTAGATGTGATGGACCAATATTTATTGGTCATTATGTTGTTTCAAAGAAGAATGGTCATGGTGAGAGAACCAGAAATCTTCGTCATAGAATATGTGCAAAACAGGTGAATTTGATTTGATGCTAGCTGATAGTAGTACTTGTAAGAAGACTCATTGTGTTAGTTGTACATTAGAAGTGATGACTACTGGTATTCCTAAGGATATTCATTACAGTTGGAAATGTTGGTTAAAGAGACATAAAAAGTCTCCAAGAATAGATACTGAACAAAAGGCTAAGAAATTTTTAAAGTTTGCCCAAAAAGCATGTGTAAAAAATGATATTGAATTTATAGGTAATATAGAGAAGTTGGGTAAACCTTTTGAATCTTTTCTATCCGAATTTAAGAAGATTGCTGAGACATCATATATTGTTAAAGATGTTGAGGAATATAATAAGATTAGATTAGAGTTAGCTATTCTTGTAAGTAATAATGCGAATAATACAAGAGATAGACCTGGAGTACATTAGAATGAATAAATCTTCAATCATTATAGTTATTATTGAACTGTTTATAGCTGCACTTATCTTAATTTTATGGATGGTATCATATTAGATGAGTGAATGGAATCCTCCTGAACATAGAGTAGTGGAAATCCCAAGAGGTCCTTCTACAATAAAAGGTTCATCCAGAAGTTATCTGAATAGAGGAATCTTGATGTGTGAAGGTATTATGAAGGCTAATAAAAGAAGTTGGAAACCTATGGGTCATTTAAAAGATAATCATGGTACTTATGCTTACTCAGCTAATGCGGATTCACCTGATTTACCTTCATTTAAGTTGCTTCTTATTGCTCGAAAATATATTATGGGAAATACTGTGGGTGCTGGAGAAGATATTATAGCTAGATGTATAGATGAGAAACGTCATTTACTGATCTTTATTTTTCAGGCTAACAAAATATATAGGTTTGATCCTGAAGAATGTAGATTGAAAGGCAAAGTATCTACTAGAGGTTTTCGTACTTTTTATGATTTCCAGATTAGTTTAGGTATTAATCTTGTTAAATATATGATGAATTTGCATAAGATTCCTGAAATTAGTGGTTTACAGAAATATCTCTAAGTGATACAAATGATGCGTCACCCACCCCGATTTTGTCCTGAATGTGGGAAAGTGTTGTTTGGAAAAAATGCTTGGATAGAATATTGGTTACATTTTACTAAAAATAGAGGATATGAAGGACTTGGTTATGATGTGTATTGTGAACACTGTAAAAATGGTTTTCATATAGAACCTGATAGTGATGCAAACTTTATCGAAACGTATGACAAGCAGGGTAGATTGAAAGTTGACTTTTAGTTAAGTATAAATCATATCCTTTTCTAGTCAGTGATATGCCTTACAAGAATCCAGAAGAACAACGTGCATCATCAAAAAGATGGTATGATAAAAAGAAACAAAATAAAGAATGGGTAAAAAAGAGAAATTTAAAAAATAGAGAATGGGAAGAAAAAAATAAAGATTATGTTAAGGAAAGAGCCAAGAAATATAGAGAACTTCATAGAGAAAAGTTAATAGAACAAAGTCATCAATATTATCTTAAAAATAAGAAAAAGATTAATGATTATAGAAATAATCTTCATAAAAAAATAAGAATAGAGGCTCTTGAAAAATTAGCTTATGATAAACAACTTAAATGTGTTAGATGTGGATGTGTTTCAATTAATGTTTTACAGGTTAATCATAAAACTATTAAAACTAAGGAGATAGTGGATGAAAGATTACTTAGAGGAATCATTAATGGAGAAAGAGATGTTGAAGACTTTGAAATATTATGTGGTGTTTGTAATTGGCTACATTTCTTTGAGAATATAGGCAATGATAGATGGATAATTAAATGGAGTGGTGAACTTGAAGCCTAATAATCAGCCTGTTAAATGTAAAGATTGTAGGAAAGAAGCTGAGTTAGAAGTTACTAAGCACTGGAAAATATGGACCTGCGAAAACGATAAATGTCTTAGCTATAGTCTCACAGTGAAGAAAGAACCGTATTATCAGAGGAAGAAAAAATGAGGAGACCTAGTGGTTGGGGTAATCAAACTCATTGTATTTGGTTATGTGTGCCTTGTAACGTAGAGATGCATGGGTCCTTAGAAATAGATTATCATTTTGATAAAATTCATGAAGGTAAAAGAAATTTTCCTCTTCGTTTTGGTAGAGAGGAATTAAAAACAATTATTCCGAATTGTCAATACATTATAGCTGATTGCAGGAAAGAAAGAAATATAGTTATTCCTAAGAGAAGTAAGTGGTAGAGAATGGACCAAGATCAAGGAGAGTGTGTTGAATGTGGAAACCCATTTCCTCTAAAACATAAAGTTAAGCATCTTAACAATAATAAGGTTAAAGGTATTTGCCCTAAATGCTCAGGTAGAAGTCTAGTCGTAGAGGAACCTGTGAAGTGAAATGCTGGATGGACACGCAAGGAAAGCACATATTGATAGTCTTGAACGAGGAGAATGTCCAGTTTGTGGTTCTACAGATATTGATAAATCTAGGCCTACATTGAAATGTCGAGCTTGTGGCCATAGGTTTGGGGTGTAAGACTGTGAAGAAACCTGAGATTGTGAAGGCTCCCACCGATTCCCTATATGCAATGTTTCTTTGTCCTGGATGTCTAACATTGGGATGGCTAGATCGTGACCAATATGAAGGAAGGGTCAGCATTCAATGTACAACACACGGCTGCAAATTCCATGAGACACATGATTTCCGTAAGGAAACTGAGTAGATTGGCGAAGCGTAAAAAAAGGGTTCCCCCCAAAGTCTTGCCTGAACTGGGAATATTCGGTACATGCAACTGTGGGGGAACTATCCGTTTCTATGATGACTGTGGTGTTAGATGTGATAAATGTAAAGAGCTGCATGGTGTCAGGGCCTTCCAAAAATCGGGTGGAGGATTCAAATGATTGAGTCCTGGATAACGATTTTGTTTCTAATTGTTTTTTCTGCTGTAACATTAGATCTGTTAGGATTATTTGTCTCTAAATTCACTAGATTCAGAACATGGCCACCAAACAAAGACTCAAAGTTTTGGTATATTGAGTTAGGGATAACTTGGACCTGGACACCTGGATTCTTTATAGTATGTATTTTAACCTATAATGAACCTTCTTTTCCGTATCTAGCAATTATACCTATGGCTGTAATAATTTTTGTTGTAGGATTATATTTTGATATTCAAGGTATCCGTCATTTAGATAGTGGATATGTGAAGGAAGGAGAACTTACTACCACTGGAATTTATAGTGTTACACGTAATCCTCAGTATGTTGGAAGCTTATTGATGGGTATTGGAGCTGTTTTTATCTCAAGTTCTTTTTATGGTTTCTTACTTGCTTTTCCTGCAGTAGCTTGGTTCATAATAGCTCCTTTTGTGGAAGAACCTCTTCTCTTGAAACAGTATGGAGATAAATATAGAGAGTATTGTAAAAAGGTGCCAAGATTCATATGAAGAGTGTTAGTTTCACTATCTACAGACCATTTTATGACCAGATAGTGAATGGAACCAAAGATATAGAGTTCAGAAAATACACTAAACGTTGGATCAAACTTCTAACTGATCCTACTCCAGATATAGCTGTATTTGTTTGTGGGAGACATCTAGTTCACCGCAGAAAAATAAGGTATGTAGAAAAACTATCAGAGGAAGACTTTGACCTTATCTTAGGCTGTAAACTATCTGAGGAGGGAAGAATAGATTTTGAGATTGATAAATATAAGTTTGTGTTGGCAACGCATCTAGGTGAAGTTGTTGAAGTGTGAATTCTGTGGTCGACGTTGTAGAGACAATGCTTACAGACCATACTGTGGATATCGGTGCTTTGCAGTTATAGAAGATCTAAAATTTTTAGAGGAAGTTAATGATAAGATATTGGAGAAGATCTGGGGTAAATGATGGAAATAAAAATAGTTTGCAGTGTTTGTGGAAAAGAAGCTTACAAAGATTATATAAATAAAATTGAATATGTATTTTGTAAAGATAAAGAATGTAGTGCTTGGGGAAAAGGAGTAGTGCTTTCTTCTAATAATATTGTCAATAAAAAGATGAAAGATTGAAGATTCGTAATATTAGTTGACTTAATAAGCGTGAACCGTCCTTTTATGTTCCTTCAAAGCAATAGCGTTAGGTAACAATTTTTTACATATTGGGCACATAACAATAGTGTCGTTTCTCATTTTTCTTTAATCCTCTCCTTTAACGTACACAGTCAGTGTACGTTATTATTTATGTTTAATATAGTGGTTATCTCAGTTTTCATCAACCAAAGCAACCATCTCTTTCTCATTAGGTTTCTCCTGCAGCAAATTTCTTTTTCTGTATCACCATCTTTGTTTATTACGATCCCTATAAGACTTCAAATTACCAGTATCATCATCTTTACCAACACAAGTATCCTTATGGTCCTCATAGTCTTTTTTAGAAGTCATTATTTGGTCACATTTAGCGCAACCTATAGGAGATTGTGGAGTAGGAATAATTTCTTTTGGAGAATAAACTGTGCCCACAGTTTTTTTAGGTTTGATAATTGATGAATGATATTTTTCATGTTTCTTTCTTTTTTGTGTAGGGATCCATCTATTACAGTCTGTACAAAGATATCTAGAAATTTTGTTACCTTTACATAATGGTTTATGTTTATTTAATTCATAGATTCTTGAAAAACTGTTTTTACAGTCAGGACAAATAATACGTTCCCTTTTCTTTATTGTAGGCTTTACTACTTCTATTGGTGTGTCGATGTCTTTAGGTTTTGGTTCTTTTTTTTTTATCTTCATGAATATGGTACCGTTGATGTGATTTCTTATTGGATACAGGTATCCATTTATCACATATTTGGCATTGATATCGTTCTATATCTTTTCCTTTACATTTAGGTTTATGTTTAATTAGTCCTCGCTCTGTTTTAAAATCATTTTTGCAATCAGAACATACAGTTACACCTCCTCCGCAACTATTAACGTGTTTTGAGAAACCTCTAGCATTCTTGAAATCTTTTCTACCGCATTTCTCACAAACTAGCTCTATAGGCTCAGAAGCAGTTTTATGATATATTTCATCTGCTTCACTACAATCTGCAAGATGTTTAGATTTTTCTGAGATAGGGATATCGCTAAAACAGAATATACAGTTAAAAGTTATACGTGTGGTTTCCTCTTTCTTTTTAAGCATATATGTCATTGAGCTTTGCTGTTCAAGGATAGAAGCATCTTCCTTTACCTCAGATACCTTTGGGAGCTCTTTTTGAGATAACAAGTTTTCCCTATATTCTTCTCGCATAACTATGTCGAGGAATTTGTTTATCTGTATTTCCGACTCTGCAACCAACAAAGAATAATATGTTAACAAGAAATCAATTTCATGCTTATGTTGAAGCCAGGAACTTGTGTGCTTCAATGCTTCTTGTTCACTGTGTGTATTATCTAGTTTAGTTTCTATTTCTTTATGGAATTTTTGCATTTCCTTGAGAACACACGCTAATTTTTCTCTATCCATTTATTCTTCCCGCACCTACCAACTGATAACTGAATTAATAAACTTCATTTTTCTTTAATCACCATTGTAAAGGCTGTAATCCTTTTTTTATTCTATGTTCTTTTTCTAATAAGTGAGTAGAATCTTGACTACACTCATGATCAGAGAAGAAATGACAAGGATGCCAATTAAGAATTTGACCTTTAATATTTCTTTTAACATGAGAAAGATATTTACCCCAATCTTCTATTTGATTATACACTTTCTTTATTCACCATCAAAAATAGAATTATTTTTCTTAAAGATAGACTCATAAGGATAACCATCAATTAATTCATCTATTCCTAAAGATACTCTTTCTAGATATTCTTTTCTGAATAAATCAATAAAACCTTCATTCATTGTCTGCTCATCCACCTAATTGCTACTTGCCCTATCTTGAAGCCTACAATCAAAGTAGAAATGATAGGCTCCACATAACCAGCAATACGGTACTTCTTCAGGATTTACTTCAATCTTTGTTGTTGTTCCTGCAGGTGTATCATAAATTTCACTCATTTTGTCTTTCTATACCTTCCTATGAGATAACCTAATAATAAACCAAAACCCCAGATTTCTGTCAAGAACACAATATCAATCATTTTTCTTTTTCGCCCAATCTATAAGAACTTTAAAACATTCTTTGGTGTGACTCATATATTCACCGAACTTAGTGTATTTTCGACAATTATCACATTTTCTTAAATAAGTTTTAAAAAATTTATTCATTTTTCTTTATCACCATTATAGTTTAGTATAATAGAACAGTTATTGATTATACTTTTAGGGGTTTTAGTATAACTCATTTCTTGTCACTTTTCACCATACTGACAAAAACAGGTATATCTTGACCTGCTTCTTTGAAATACTCTTTTGTTTCTACAAACCCCTTCTTTTTAATTATCGCTAACATATCAGCAAAAGGAGTGGGAACTTTAATACCATAACCATATTTATTTATATTATTAAATAACTTAGATAAATTACCTTGTCTCGGTTTAAGACTGATTATGCAAGAAATATAGATATAATTATCTGTTAACCCTAACCAGCCTTCAAAAAGGTCAGAAGTGAAACCTAATTTCTTTCCGAGAGGACTGTCTAAGTTTATTAAATTATCACTCAATTTTCTTAGCCAACCTCTCAAACACTAACCAGAACCCATTAATATTCTGCATATGTTTTTCAAGTTTCCATGTAGTTGCTCCAGAAGTTCTAATGTAAGTAGATCTATCTACACTTTTGAAATTAGTTAATTCATTAATGAATGTTACATCATGATTAATCAATTCCTTATTATGCCTAACATTCATTACTTTAACAAATAAAAGTCCTCCAGGAAGAATAACTTCCGCAGCTCTCACATTAAGTTTCTTCACTCTATCATTAAACGCTTTTACACTTGGATTAGCAACATAAGTACCAAGCTGAGAAGTACCCCAACTTCTATCACCATACAGTGCTTGACTATGAGAAGAGGTAGGATACTTTTTTTTGTTTGTGTAATTGAAAGCATTCTGTCTACCTATTAGGTAAGGAAAATCAGCACACCCAAAATTAAAATCCCCAAACTCTATATATGAATCTGAATCAATATCTTTAACATGAATATCACGTAAAGGATCTAACGATTTATGGATTCGTTCATCAACTCTTGTTTTTGCTTCCTTAATTCTTGCCTCCTCAGAAACCTTTTTCCATTTCTTTGTCTGTGATAATTTATAGATTATTTCATCAAAGAACTCTATTCTTAACTGTTTTTCATGAAGATAAAGAGGATCCCTATCACAAAAAGTAAAATCGTAATGAAGTTCTTTACAGCATGGACATAATTTATCTTTAGGTAACATATCCCAATATATTGCTTTTGTTCCTGCAGTGAAATCGATTCCACGTGGCTTATTTTTTCCATCGTAGGGAAAATAAAACTCGAGAAGATCTTTCCAGAGTTTTGCGTGTTGTTCAAGAGTAACTGTAAACATTTATTATTTCACCGTAAACAGTATTTTGAATCCTGAATATTCATAAAGTGGTTTAAATCTGAATCCAGCTCGTATCAATGCACTTTCTAATTCACCTACATCCTCGAATCCACCTGATTCAGCATCACTCATAGACATTTCACTCATTTTAGTTGGAATAATATCAGTTATTCTGACATCATAAAGTTGTTGGTCATCAAGATAAAGTGGAACCCATGTTCCTCTTCGCATAAGGAATGGTGCAGACTGTTTTCGGCTTCTAACAGTTTGTTTTATGTATCCAGATTTGAGTGATTCAGCTACATCTTTTCCTAAAACTCTGGTGCTGAATTGTAAAGAAGGTGTTTTACTCATTTTTCTTTTCTCCTTTAAGATTTCACCGTAATGACAATACTTCCACTCTTTTCTTTACGTTCAAGATTCTTTGCTAAACTTATGAAAGCTCCACAAGATAAACATCTTGCAGTAACAAAAGAAAAATGTGTTGCGTTTCTATTTTCTTTAGATGGAAAACGATCTATCCAATTATTATTTCTTTCACCACATCTATGACATTCAAGAAGTTTATTATAATCTTCATCAGATAACAGTTCAAACACTACATAAAAACGGTCTATATGATTCATTTTCTTTCATTTACTCCTATGTAAGAAAACCATTACTTTGGTAACTCCTGGAGAGGTTTATCGTACTCTAAATTATCTTTCATAAATACAGCAGTACAATATTTTCGTGCTTCATCAACAAGGCCCCAAACCCAATTAGAATCAGGTTTAAACGTAATTTTTCCGTAGCGGGTCTTACCCCCTATAATTATCCAGTCTATACCTTTCAACCTTGACCCAACATTAGGAGCGAGATTTGCATATAATGGTTCAAAACTTACAAATTTTATTTTAGCGTTAGTCATACGAAGATGACCAATACGCCAAATATCTTTTTCAAGATTAACAGAAACACCAAGCCAAATATTAGGAGGATAATTGAAGTCAGGAATACGTTGGGCCTGCTTCGTTAGAATATAGATTCGGTGCTGGCTACAATTTTCTCCTAGCCAATTAAGTCTATCCTGTATTTCTGTATCAGTGAATTCTTTATCAAAAAATTCTCCAGTGCTGAAGAAATAACCTGTTGGTATCTTCCTTTTAGCCATAGCCTCGAATCTTTCTGGATGAAAGTGAGGACGAAATACTCCGCACTCAACACATCTATGGATCTGTCTAGGTGAACCTATGAAAGCATAACAGTCTTTACCTAAAGCACACTCTGTCATACTGCATCCTGGAGTAGGATTAATCGGTTTTCCAGGAGTCTTATTATCAGGATTATAAAGCCAATCTATTCTACCCATTAATTATCACTCTTGGAATGCTTTTTGCAGCGAGTAATTATGACATTATCTATCTTAATGGGAATCCCATATTCCACCAAGTCATACTCAACTTCTATAGGAGAGATATGGAATTTTTTGCTCATCATCTCCACTAACATTTTCCTCTGCTCCATAGTCAATTTGGAAGGATCTCCAATATAGAACTGATCACCTTCCCAGGGTCCCCCCTCAGATATTGTAATATGAGGATGCCTCAATGGTAATTTATTTTCAGAGTAAATCTTCAACCATAACTCATATCGAGTATCCTCTTTACTTATCTTAGCAAAACACTGACATTCACTCAATCTTTAGACTTCCTCTGCTCTATCCAGTCCTCGGTATTCTTCTTAATCTGATGTAACCAAGGAACATTACGATTCTTTTGCAAAATTTTCCAGCAACTTCGGCAACCCCGCACACCGTCACTAGGAAGCTCTGCCGCATAGGTACTGGAAGATTTACCGCAGAGAGTTTTCTGGGTGTCTGACCGATAAATGTGTAGTACTTGGCTTACAGAAGAGGATAAATGAAGTCTAGCGAAGATGTGAATAACGTTATCCTCAGGAGGTTCTTCTTTCATCAATCAAAGATCACCTTTTTCATCATCGAATCTTCAAACATCACGTATTATTGCTACTAGATGCTTCAATTCTACATCAAATAAACTGTTATATCTTATTTTTGTCTGGTGTGTTTGATTAAGTTTCTGGGCGTGATATAAGAGTTTTTCGTTTGACTCCTCTTTCTCTGTCTTCAATCC
>SDBU01000984.1_pt1 | contig 41723 bp, 74 predicted proteins | sample 2277071 | NCBI WGS metagenome assembly SDBU01 (sample SAMN10397929, study PRJNA504765) | marine sediment metagenome | isolation source: marine sediment core GS08_GC12, 126 cmbsf | place: Arctic Ocean: Gakkel Ridge, Loki's castle | collected 2008 | reverse complement strand
ATGGAGCAAATCTGGTAAGAGCAAATCTGGATGGAGCAAATCTGGATGGAGCAAATCTGTATGGAGCAAATCTGGTAAGAGCAAATCTGGATGGAGCAAATCTGGTAAGAGCAAATCTGTATGGAGCAAATCTGGATGGAGCAAATCTGTATGGAGCAAATCTGGTAAGAGCAAATCTGGATGGAGCAAATCTGGATGGAGCAAATCTGGTAAGAGCAAATCTGTATGGAGCAAATAAAATTCCAGTGATTTGTAAATGGTCTATAGGTATAAGTGGCGATAAGATTGCTATTGGATGCGAAAAAAGAACCATAAAAGAATGGGATAAGTTTTTCAAGTCCAGCGATATTATAGAGACCCAACGTGACACTAATGATTTCATTCAAATAGAAGCTGCATACAGGGGATTTAAGGCTTATTATCATCACTTGAAAAAGAATAAAATAGTTCCTTATAAACCATGAATAAACCAATACCAATATTCGAAGAGATCCACGAGTGGAGCAAAGTAATACGCCTTACTGATAAACAGGATTTCGAATACGAATGCACTAATGTAGGAGGCTTTGAAAGGGCTTTACTGGATGGTCATGATTGGGATAACGATTATCCTAACGCTAAGGGGCTTACTGCGCTTCAATTCCTTAAAGATAAAACTATTGAGGACTACCGAAAGGAAAAGGAATTTGATCTTGTTTTGGATGTGAATGAATTTTTAAGCGTACATCCTGAGAAGTTTGATGAGTATTTTAAACAGATATAAAAATAAGACTATGGAACAGCCAAATGAAAAGCATTTGAAACTAGTTAAAGAACTTGCGATTGCACAAGAAATTATAAACCAGAAAAACAAGGAATTGGTATTTTGGCAAAAGATATATCGTGAATCTCAAAAGGAAATTTATAAACTTGAAATCGAGAAAGCAGGAATTGATAAACCCTAAAAGACTAATCTTATGGACTACACAGTGCAACAACAAACGGACGCGGTAATGTGGTGGAATAACCTACCAAGACAAGAACAGCCGTTGCTCATTGAACTTCATTTCTCGGTGTGGGATATCCCCTGGGGGACAGCGTTTTATTTATCAATAGATCAAATCTGCGAGATATACGAAAAGGAGGTAATCAACAAAGTAAAATCCAGGGTGGTAATTACAGCCAGTTATTTAGATGCATTTTTAGGAGACATTGAGCAGTATAAATCAGTTGTTATACTCTCGTGTTATGATTGGGCATCAAGGGTTGATAGTATGTGTCCACCACTACCGTTTTTTCCAACATTCAAGATGGTTAAGAGGTCCTGTTATGATTGGAAAAGTCGTGAAAATTGACTAACTTATAGGCACAACTCCAAGTACAGACGGTATTTGGAAAATGAAATCATCTGGTAAAGCTCCCAAATGGTGTGTGACAGATGATAAAAGCCCCCGGATATATTGCCGGGGGTTTATTTAAGATAAGACTATGGAACTAAGTGAACTGAAAAAAGAAATCCCTTCTAAATGGAGGGTACAAACTGTAAACCAATGGGGTGCAAACTGTGCTGCTTACATTGATTCCAGAGATGTACAGGATTTATTGGATGAGGTTGTTGGACAAGCCAATTGGCAATGTGAATATTATGAGCAAAAAGGCAACCTGTTTTGTAAGATTGGAATATACACGGGATCATATATTGAAGGAGGTACAGAAAGTTGGGTATGGAAATCTGATTGCGGAACAGAGAGCAATGTGGAGAAAGAAAAAGGAGAGGCTAGCGATGCGTTTAAGCGTGCCGGAGTTATGTGGGGCATTGGTAGGTTCTTATACTCTAAAACTATCGTTAAGCTACCCGTAAAGGATAAAGAAGGTAAGTTTGTTCCTTATTCAGATGGAAAATATGTATACGGTGCGGAACAGATTACATCATTATGTAATAAATTATCAAAAAATCCTCCCAAACCAAAAGATAAAGTTAAAGCCAAATTAACTGATAAAGGCATGGAGTATTTAAAAAGCGAAAAATCAACTCCAAAAGATTTTAAACAGGCTTTAGAGTTAAGGGATCTTACTGCTGAACAGAGGAACGAAATCGAAAATATGTTAACCGTTGTAGAAAATGGATAACAGGCTTAAATGTAAAATGATGGAAAACATAAAAACACAATTAGCAAATTCAGTACAGGCCGTTGAGGACGGTAACATTTCAGCAATGGAAGTATACGGAAAATTGAAGGGCTTAGAAAAGTTTGTAAAAGAATGCTATCAGCAAATTGAGGACTCAGCTTCTAATGAGTTTGATTTGGAGTGCGAAGGGCAAAAGACAATCGACAACTTTAAAGGATTTAAGATTGAGAAACGGAATGGAGGATGGAACTATGATTTTAGCAAAGTGCCTAAATATGCCGGATTAAAAGAGGAATTGAAGGGATTGGATGAACAGTATAAGCAGTTATTTCTTCATGCCGAAAGTGTGGATCCAGAAACCGGGGAAATACTGGATATTCAGCGAAAACCGAGGAAAGACAGTTTTATTTTTAAAGCACTGAGTTAAACAGAAGGGAGGAAAAACTTAATAAATGAGATTATGGAAATTTTAGATTTATACAAATTTGTACACGACAATGATATTGAATATCATTGCACTCATGCCGATGATTCAGAAATTATATTATTTGTTAATAATTATTTACTGGATGAATGGAGCAAGATTCTGGGTACTGGAATTTTAGACGAGGAGGGAATTGAATGTGTTATGAAAGAGGGGTATTTCTGCTTTGAAATGAAGGAAATTTGTGATCATTTCGGAATAGACATTAAGAAAGTATTTGATTTTGAAAAACAATTTTAGAGAGCAATAAGGCAGAATTATTTGAAGGGATAAAAGTGATTAACACCAATGAATTTTTAATTGATTGAAACTATGGAAAAACTAGAATTAAAACACTTAGCACCGTATCTGCCTTATGAGTTAGAAATTATCAACACGATTAGGGATTTAAGATTAACTCTAAAAGGTGTACAAACTGATTTAGATATTATACACAGTCATGGAAAAACACCCATTAAGTTTATAAAGCTCGTTCTTCGCCCTTTATCCGATCTCACAAAAGAGATTGAGCATAATGGAGAGAAGTTTGTTCCTTTGGCTGAAATACTTATTGCAATACCTTCGGCTGCCTTTAGATTTAAAATCCACAAAAATACAGTTATTGAATGTTGGGAAGATAAAGAAGACGGGAAACACATGAAGTTTTATTTAGACCCTATAATGGGTATGAATGAGTTTCAGCATATACAAAAACTATTCGAATGGCATTTCGATGTAGAAGGACTCATAGAAAAAGGACTGGCAATTGATATAAACACTTTATAACATGGATTTAGCACAAACATTATGGATTGCCTTCGATAAGAAGCAACCGGACTACCCTGAAATGTTTAAATTTTGGACTCAGGAAATTGAGAAACAAAATAGAAGAAAGAAATCAGTTTTTCACCAATCAATGAGCATACACGAATCAACTAGAATAGCATGGGATAATTTAGTTGAATTTAACAACCACTTCCAAAAAATCGTAACAATAGAAATGTTAGTAGCTATGAAGGATGGGGAAGTGTTGGATGAATTCACAATTCATACAAATACTGAAATGGAGTGTTGTGGAGATTTCGACGGTAACGGTCATTGTAAACAAGTATGTGTAATAGCTGTTCCAATACAAACACCAATACAAGTTCAAAATCCTGACTACCAACAAGCAATGGAATCTGTTTTGTATCATGGATTTGAAATTAAACCAGACCAGACTTTTAAAAACCTTTATTCAATGGATGGTGAAAAAATGATAATATCAGACTTTAAAGGCGAACCCATTACCCTAAATTGGTGGAAGGAAGTACTTAAATAAGAATTATGAAACTAGGAATTATTAATTAACTTAAAATAAAATTATGGCCACTAACTTAGAGCGTAATAAGTTGCCTTTTGATGTAAGGGTGTCTTACAATAAATTTGTAGATCTTTATAAAGAAATAACCCACTATGAATTGGGTTTTATATCAGAAAAAGAATTTATTGATAATATCAGAATGATAGAAACTAATTATGAAAATATTAATGAAAACGATCCTCTTTTACCACCGCGTTTTGACAAAGGATTAATAGAAGAATTTGAAATAACCGATTAAATGTGTTATCTTAGCGGGTGAATATAACTATTCATTCAAAAAGATCACAAAGGGAGTTAGCGTTCTGGCTAGGCCGCGCTCCTGATTTTTAAAGCCTAGCCCAACTTAAATAGCTTAGCCGCATGTCAGAAAAACGTAAGGGATTCAATTTTTACAAATCATACTTTGATGTGTATCAACAGCTCAAAACTAAGGATGAGAAAATCCAGTTTATTGAGGCGCTTTTATTCAAACAATTTCATGGAATAGAACCGGGAACGCTTAAAGGCATGGCCGAATTTGCTTACATCAGTCAGAAGCATTCTATTGACCAACAAGTTAAAGGATGGGAAGATAAGATGGATATTAAAATACATCCCCCTACCGAAGGGGGGAAGATTACCCCTACCGAACAACTAACAACTAACAACAAGCAACTAACAACTAACAACGGACAACAGGAAACCATTGACAGCGATAAGGAAATGATTTTCAAAACATGGTTAAATTATCGTAAAGAAATTAATAAGCCTATCAAAGTTGAATCAACCCTTAACATCCTGATAAAAAAATTCAATTCAGAAGAACATCAAAAAATTGAATGGGTTGTAAATGCAAGTATTGAAAACGGGTGGACGGGTTTATTTTGGAGTCGTTATGAGCAAGAAAAAGAAGAAGAAAGAAAAAATTCCGGCAAAAAGAAAGGAGAAAGCCGAACGGAAAAGGCATTGAATACCATGAAAGAAATTAATGATATGTTAGACTTAGAAGAATTGAATGATGGAAAATAATTTACCACAAAAACGGGAACAGGAAATACAACCGGAATATACGATACACGGTCACAAATTCAGTGGTCAGGATTACAGGGTATTACATGCAGGCGGTTTAGTTAATGATGGTGCTAAAGTCAGAAAATTAAAAGATGTGCCAAAACTTGATGCACGAAAAGAATTGAGTTTCGCACTGATAAAAGCGCAGGAAATACTTAGGCATGGGCAATTGGAAAGTAATGACGCGTTGATGATGGCAGGAGATGTTTATGACGAGACTTGCCGCACCTATCCGCACATGAAATTGGAAGAGGTTTTAGCCACTATCTCATTTGGAAGTTATGGAAAGTATGATACTAATGTTGTCTACCTAAGTGCATCGAACGTTTTAAGATGGCTTAGACACTACCTAAAGCAAAAGTACACTATAACTGATGGCTATCTAAAAGCAAAAGAAAAACAAGCTCTTAGAGACGCTCTAAATGTGGCAAAGCAAAAAGAGAAAGAGTACTGGCAAAGGTTCCCGGATATGGTTGCAAGCGAGTTTATGCATTACAAAGTCAATGGAGGGCTTAGTGAATCAGCGGATCGAATATGCAAGGGGCTAAATGCAATAAGCTACAAGTCCACTAAAAACGGGTTTCTAGGTGATATTGTGGACAAGGATTTAAAAAGGGTTTGGAAGCAAAAAGAGACTGAAAAAGAAATGTACAGGCTCGGAAAGTATGATTCTACAATGATTGACAATAAGCTCACAGCGGTTTATGATAATTTCACTTTAGGAAAGGACTATGAGCAGAAGGTGTTGAACATTTGCCGTAAAATGGCTTTGGAATACTTCTTTAAAATAACGGATAACATCTACCGGGAAGAACTGATGGAACACATAACGAATTATCAAAATGAAGAAGCGAATATTTAATATTAATCTGGCAAAAACAAATCTTAAGCACAGGCTTAAAGAATTGTATGGAATCAAACACGATTTAAAAATAGTTGTGACTGAACAGCAAATAATGGAATTAATGGAAATGGGTTATGAAAATAAACAAATCGCAATGTATTTGGATTTATCTGTAAACACCATTGCTTCTTATCGCCAGGAACTCCACGCAAAGTTAGGAAGTAAAAATTCCATTGAAACCCTATTATTTGCCAAACACTTAGAAATTATTTGATTATGAAATACGCAATAGAAATATTAAAGATTGATCTTTATAAGTGGAAAGCAATTAACAATGAACATACAGCAATTTTTTGTACCACACCAAATTCGGGGAGTGATTCTGCGATAGGGGTGTCTAGTGCGAAAATTAAAAGTCTGGAAAAGGCAATAAAAACACTTGAACAAAACCTATAAAAACTAAAATATAAAAATCATGAGTAAAACTAAAAAAATAGAAGAAACAAAATTTGTAGTAGATTCTGGGAATCTGCATAAGCAATTAAAACTTATTTCGAAAATAGTTGTAAATAATCCGGTTATTCCAATTTTAGAAAACTTTCTTTTTGAGATTGAACCAAATTCTATAAAAATTACAGCTTCGGATATAGTAACATACGGAACAGTGGAGTTATTTGCACAATCAGAAATCAATTGTAAGATTGCAATTCCATGTAAAATATTAATGGACACCTTAAAAAAACTTCCCGATCAACCGATTGAATTTAAGTTTGCTTTGGATGTTTTAAATGTTGAAATAACGAGTGAAAGCGGACAATATACGATTGCTTGTGAGGATGCTAGTGACTTTCCAAAGGCTCCAGAATTTATTGACCATGATTATATTGAAATTAACAATGATGTTTTTTCCAGTGTGATTGATAAGACCATTTTTGCAGTTAGTAACGACGAATTAAGACCAGCAATGACAGGTGTTAATTTTGTTGGTGCTAATGGATCAATGCAATTCGTTACAACTGATGGTCATATATTAGTCAAGTGTAATAGATTTGATATAGAATCAAAGAATGATTTTACATTTATTGTTCCATCAAAACCAATTAATATTTTTAAAACCGTTCTGTCATCCGTAGGGTTTGACCCTCAAATATCGTATGATGAAAGAAATTTTTATTTTGTTTGTGATAATGTGCATATTGTTTCCAGATTGATTGATGAACGTTATCCTGATTACAACAATGTAATTCCAAGTAGTAACGAAAATACTGTTATCGTTATTGCATCAGAATTATTAAGCGCTATTAATCGTATTGGTGCTTATACAAGTAATATTACAAGTCAAATTGTGATAGGATTTCATGAGAACGAATTGCAATTATCCGCAGAGGATCTTGATTATGGAAATAAAGCAAAGGAATCTGTTGTATGCGAATATAAAGGGGAAGAAATCCAAATAGGATTCAATCATAAATTATTAGCTGGTTTGTTAAAAGAACAATCTTCTCATTCTGTTAGGATAACTTTTTCCGCCCCTAATCGTGCTGTTTTAATACTTCCTGTTGATGAATCGGATGAGGAAAGATTATTAAATTTAATTATGCCTGTAATGATAAATCATATTTAGCGGAAAGATCAGGATTAAGAAAGATTATTTTGATTACTATTTGAAAACGAAAAAAGAAAATTATGGAACAGAGGGAAATAAAATTTAGGGTATGGATAACAAGGTATGACGAACCGTATATGTTGGAATTGGAATCTTCTCAGGTGTGGTTTGATTATGAGAACGGATTTGTATTAGGATTCTCAGATGAGGGTGTGCCCTTTTCAGGGTATGATACGAGAGATATTGACAAGCCTTTTAAAATCATGCAATACACTGGACTAAAAGACAAGAATGGAAAGGAAATTTATGAGAGCGATGTTGTAGAAGGAACACACACAAATGGATTCTTAAAAATGTATAACCTGAAATATGTGGTAGTTTATAGTGAAGACAGGTTTTGGCTAAAATGTATTGATGAAAGGGTTAAAGAAATGTATCCTAAATCATTGAGGAATTGCATTGATGAAATTGAAATAATAGGAAATATTCACGAACATTCAATTATTAAAAATTAAAACTATGGCACAAAACAGTAAAATAGAATGGACAGACCACACAGTAAATTTATGGTGGGGTTGTAGTAAGGTGCATACAGGTTGTAAAAATTGTTATGCAGAGAGCTTATCACATCGTTACGGTAATGATATTTGGGGAGAAGATAAAGGACGTAAGCGTATTAAATCAGCGTTTAAAGACCTTGACAAGTACCAACATCAGGCGGAGAAAGATAATGGTAAATTGCGCATCTTCTGTGGCTCTATGATGGATATATTTGAGGAACTAAAGTTGTTACTTAATCCCATAAGCAATTATCATACAAACCACTCATTAAGGGATGAATTATTTAAAAGGATTGTAATAGATCATAAATATAAAAATTTAATATTCTTATTTTTGACAAAGAGACCTGAAAAAATAATGGGATCTACATATCCTTTTTTACCTAAAAACATGTGGTTTGGAACCTCAATATCGGATTACAAAACAAGTCAAATATATGTTGAAGAACTTGTGTCGTGTGGACATGAAAAACTATTTCTTTCTATTGAGCCACAAATAGGAATTATTGATAATATTGATTTAACCGGTATTGATTGGGTTATCCAAGGCGGAGAAAGCGGACACAACAAGCGACCTTTTAAAATAAAGTGGGCGGAACGAATGAGGGATATTTGCAAAGAACAAAACGTGCCTTATTTCTTTAAACAGATTGATAAGGTTCAACCAATTCCAGAACATTTATTAATTAGAAAATTACCTAACTTTTAATCATGCAGGACTTTACAGTATGGAAAGGAAATGATTATGCTCGTATGTGTGTTAAATGCCATAGAAAATACGACAAAAACAGACTTAATTCGAGTAAACATGTTAAAAGAAAAGCAAAATAAATTCGCCAGAGACTCAGGATCATTCACACATGGTTCTTTGTTCTCTGGTATTTGACCGGAGGTTTTGACTTAGCATCTCAATGGATGGGATGGGAGAATAAATTTCATTGTGAAATAGAACCATTTGGACAAAGAATTTTAAAATATTATTGGCCTAAAGCAAAAAGCTATGAAGATATTACCAAAACAAATTTCTCTATTTGGCGGGAAAAAATTGACATCCTTACCGGAGGATTCCCATGCCAACCTTACAGCCAGGCAGGAAAAAGACTTGGGAAAGAAGACAGTCGTCATTTATGGCCGGAAATGCTTAGAGCCATACGGGAAATTAAACCCACCTGGGTTGTGGGCGAAAACGTTTATGGCCTTGTTAATTGGTCAGGGGGCTTGGTATTCGAAGAGGTGCAAACTGACTTGGAAAAGGAAGGTTACGAAGTACAACCGGTTATACTTCCAGCTGCAAGCGTCAACGCTCCGCACAAAAGAGATAGGATCTGGTTTATTGCTATCGACACCAACAGCTCAACAAATAAATCGCCCCAAAATATGGGAGGAAAGAACGGAGGAAGATTTTCAAAAACTGAGCAGGAAAGAGTTTTTCAAAAGACACACAATAAGTTTATTAGATTCAATAATATATCATTGCGCAAAAGGATTGTTACCAACTCCGATAGCATCAGATTACAGAGACAGAGGTGGCCCAAAAGACAAATCAATTCAAAGGAGGGTAGAAATTGGGAAAAGTATAGAGTTGTCGATGATGGTAGATGGCCCATTGAATCCCCAATTCTTGGAAGAAATGATGGGTTTCCCAAAAGATTGGACATTGACACCATTTCAAGAAAAGATTGGATAGAAGAAACAAGTAAAGGATTTGGAAATGCCATCGTGCCGCAAGTTGCATATCAAATTTTTAAAGCAATTGAGCAAACAACACTATTTTAAAGGATAATTATGGAACAAGACTATACAGTATGGGGTCCAGGATTCTGGGGAAAGACAATAAAGAGTAGAAAACGAAAAAAGAAAATTATGAAAAACGTAATACATTTGATTGGAAGAATTGGCAAACAGCCTGAAATCCTAAACTTAGAAAGTGGCAATACTATTGCTAAATTCTCATTGGCAACTTCCGAAACATGGAAGGATAAAACCGGAGAGAAAAAAGAGGAGACTCAATGGCATAATATTATTCTCTGGAATAATCAGGCAAAGGTCGCTGAAATGTACCTGAACAAGGGCGATTTAGTGGCTATTGATGGAAAGATAATGTACCGGAAATTCGATGACAAGGACGGGAACACTCGCTATGTAACGGAGATTAAAGGAAACACGCTTACGATGCTTGGAGGGAATAAAAAAGAGGTGGCACCACCCTCTACCACCCCGGAGAACGCATCTATTGGAGAAGGAGTTGAACCTGATGATTTACCTTTTTAGATATGAGACGAAATGAAGAACACCATTTGCAAGTAAGCCTTATCAAGTGGTTTGATGCACAATACCCGAAATTAAGATTAAACCTTTTCGCTGTTCCTAATGGCTCCAACATAGGGCAAAGGGCAGGAGCCTACATGAGAGCAGAAGGATTAAGAAGTGGTGTGTCTGATTTGATATTTTGCTATAATGGAGTAGCTACTTTTATTGAGGTAAAAACGCCAAAGGGTAGGCAGAATGAGAACCAAAAGAAGTTTGAAAAGGCTATAAAAAAAGCAGGATTCGAATACTTTATTGTTCGATCGGTGGATGAATTCATTGAGATAATTAAATATCAAATTGCAATTGAGTCCCTGGATGGAGTTAGTTTATCAAGACCTTTTAAAAATAAAATTAACAGAACTTAACAAATAGAACTATGAACTTAAAAGAACAATATGATTGGCTTGAAGACCACACCATGTTTTTGGATAACGGAATTATAGTTGTGTCCAGAGAAAAGGCATTCGAATTTGCAGAACTCTACCACCAATCAAAGATAGATGCTGTTACTGATGAAATGATTGAGGAAATGGCAGATTTTTGGACAGAAAATTCCAGCCCAAAGATTAAACTAATTGAAAGGGAATGTTTTAAACACGGCATGGAAAAAATGAGAGAGGAACTAAAGAAGTGAGATTATGAAACATTACTTTATCAAAACATTAGGAGGATTAAGACCTACCGGAGATTGTAAGCCCTACAATAAATTGGAGGTAGGAGAACAGACGGAAATTGATATAAAGACTCCACGCAATATATTGTTTCATCGCAAATTCTTTGCTTTGATTAAATTAGCGTTTGAGAACCAAGATAAATATGTAAATCAAGGCCATCTAAGAGAAGATTTAATAATTGCTGCCGGATTCTATACGGAAAGGACTAATCACATGTTAGAGGTAGTTAGATTGGTTGCTGATAGCATTTCTTTTGCCAGTATGGATGATGAGGAATTCAGCGAAGTATACGATAGGGTTTTGGATGTGGTTTGGAAAATGCTGGGAGGGGAAAAACAGGATATTATAGATGAACTTTTGCGATTTTGAGAAATTATGCGTTACTTTGCATTACATAATTCTGTCCGACTCTCACAACAGGACTAACTTAAAATTAAGCCTTTTGAAGGATTCGGAGTGAGAGCCGATGAATTCATGAGGCTTTTTTAATTTAACAAAAATGACTAAGGAAAAGGAGAAAGCAATTGAACTTAGGGATGAATTTTGGAATGTAGGAATGATGCCTGATGTAGCTAAAGAATCGGCAATTTTCCTATGCGATGAAATGCTTATTCAATACGATTATATCCTTACTTATTTATCTCCTGAATGGTGTAAGAAGCAAATTATATTTTGGTCACAAGTAAAAGAGGAATTAGGAAAATTATGAATGCAGATATAAAAGGCTCGTTAAACCAGTTAAATAAATGTTGGCACTTATTCGAGCATAACGGAAAGCCAATGAGTAAAAGGAAAGTGAAAGCGGTACTTGAATACGGGCTAAATAAAGGATTGAAAGCAGTGTCTGATCTTTCTAATGAAGAAATTGATAGAATAATAGAAAGTATAGATTAAACTAAACACATTATGAAGGAAATATTAATTGATGCAATGACAAAAGTAGGCTTTTTTGGAGTCTTAGGAATATTGTTCACGTTTTCTATAATCGTGGCTTTTATTTTAGAAATAAGTAAACCAAAGGAGTAGATTAAACTAACAATATAAATTATGAAAAATAAAATGAAGAGAATTGAAATTTTACAAAAGTATTTAAGTGCTAAGACTCTGTATATAAAATATCATAACAAATCCATATTGGATGAATTAGGGGCGTATCAGTTCCGTGAACATCAACCATTTCGATTACCTAAAGCAACGAGAAAGGGCGATGAAAACCAACCGATTGACGTTTAAGTGAATGGAAAAGTTAAATACGCCATCTGCAAAGGATGTGAGAAAACGAAAGCGATTTACAGTCGTGGAAAGTGTGAATTCTGTTATTGGCAAGGAAGAAATAGAATTGCTATCGCTCGAAGAAATCAGAAAGGAGCAGGGAGCCAGGGAGCGAAAAAGAAAGCCAGTATTATCCCACAAAGATCAAAGCAGGGTAAAAAAGTAGCTAATGAAAATTTATTTGATTTAGTTCTATTAAATTCAGTAAACATATAGCGGACCCGAATTTGATAAAAAACAGGCTTTTAAGTCACTTTTAAAATATAAATATCTAAAAATAAGTAAGTTATGACAGGACCCAACAACAAAGGAGTACAAGGAACGCTTTAAAAAGGTATTGAAGAGGAAAGCGGAGTTAATAATTAGATATTATGATTCAAAATAAAATAAGACCTCAAATAATAATATTAGTGCCTATTTCCGAACGCTCTACATTCGATCGTAGTGTATTAAGCCCATTAATAGAAAAGGGGCATGATGTGTTTTTGGCAGAGAGTATTCCAAAGGGGATGAAACCTAAAACTTTGAAAGTTCACGGGGAAATGTTAACAGAACTTGTTTATAATTAGAATGACTCAGAATCATGATTTAATAGCTGGAATAATAGCATTGTTAATGATTTTAGCAATGTCGTTTATGGCTAGGGATAGGAAGAAATGAAAAATAATTCAAAATAGTTTTATAATTATTCGCCCAATCCTGCCAATAAAGGCTGTTTTTGATAAAAAGGTAAAAATAAGTTAAATAAACCTTGCGCAATACGTAACCTTATGTTACCTTTATCGTATACTTAAATATGACACACACACAAACAAAAGGAATCATGCTAAACTATATCAAATCATTCAAAAGCGACAGAAACCAAGAGGTAGAAGTAAAGGAGATTGAGGAAGTAATGGGATGTTTGATGTAGTTGTGGAGCCACAAAGAAAGCTGTTTACTCATAAGAGATCAGAGCTTTTTGCGGTGGAAACGGAAACAAAGGATTTTATCAAATAATCAAATAATTATGAAAAATTCAACAATACAAAGAAATGGTGTTACACTTTTTAGAAGTAGAAAAACTGAAAGGAAGTTCTTTTGCCATAAACATTGTTAAAAACTATAAAACTATGAGATTCACATTAGCATATACGGAAGGCAACGAGGTTGACCGACCGGAGATTCCAAAGGGATTCAATACTATTCAGGAAGTAAAGGAGTGGTGCGATGAAAACAAAATATCATACTACATTGTCCGTATTACCGAATGGGATAATTTGGAACAACATGAGAATTATCACGGAATAGTTGCCCAGTGTAATTTTGATGAAGTTGCGGAGGAAAATTGGCAGGACGAACTTGCTCCTGTGTTTAGAAACGAAAAAAGAAAATTATGAAAAATAAGAAAATTAAACAATTAGGGTATTATTCGATGATCGTGTTTATGGCAGCGGAGAAATTGAGCGGAAATTGCACTGAATTTGTTAGTCTTGAGCCTTCCTATGAAGAAGCTCGTAAAACTTGTGTAAGATTACATGAAGAAAATCCTGAAAAAGGAATCGAAATCAAAATTTATAGAAGTATCCACAAAGAGGGGGAAACCGGGTGCGTTAGTGTTTTGATTATTGTTAATAGTTATGGTCGAATATTTGACGACTATCTACAAATGGGCACATTAAAAGATAGCTTTATCCGAGCCTTAAAAGCATGAGCATTTACCACTAACTAAAAGAACTATGAAAACCAAACACCAACAACTACGGAGCATGATGGAGGATTTAGGGTATGGCAGGGGCAAGATATACCCAAAGATAACCCAAATACTCGACAAGGCTAAAATAGAGTGCGTGAGAGTGCGCTTAAGACCCTCCAATGGATTTCCTAATGATTTCAAGCTTGCGTTATGGATTTATAATAAGTTAAAGAACGATTACCAGCTTAATGATTTAGGCATGGAGCTACATGGCAAGGAGTATGGAGATCTAAAAGCCCCGTTATCTCATTGGGTTATGGATCTTAAACTAATAGCCCCTGGTGAATGTTTAAAACAAGTATAGGAATTAACATATTTTTTACTAAATTGGAATAACAAAGATTAATTCTTAAGTTTGTAGTATGGATGTCACAGAAGCAGGAACAATCATTGTAAGCAGCGTCACCGTAGGAGGTGGAACGATTTGGGCTTGGCTTAAGCTCTCTTTCAAATTAAAGGAAGAAATTAGTTTGATTAAGCAGAAAAACGGGCAAATGAAGACTGACTTTATTAAGTTGGAAACCGAATTCGATAAACTTGAATCCAAAGTTGATAAAAATAAGGATACTATCCTGGACAAATTGGCAGAAATGCAAAAAGATTTGGGGGATTTTAAAACCGATATAATGAGAGCCATTTTGGAAAAAAAGAAGTGAGGTCATAATATGGCATCTATATACTTAAAAGGACAAACAAATTATCAGAAATAAACCATAATGTATGGCATCGTAATCCGGATGGTAAATGGATTAATTACACCGCTATACAGGAAGATAATTCTATTAAATATTATGAGTAGATCCGCAAGATGCGTACATGGCTATGATTCATGTAAGGTTTGAGATGTAAAAAAAATAGCCTGATACGAACATTAATCCTTGTCCTTTTAAGTATATAGATGCCAGTAATGTTTCACAATGATGTGGCTAAACAACCGCCTTTTCGGTGTTGTTTTAGCTAATGTTATACCTCGTTTTTAGCGTTTCTGGAAAATAAATACAAAATAATGTATATTTAATTAGGTTTGTAATACAGAATGCTGTACATTTGTTTATATCAATTAAGGAAAACAATTATGACACTTACAGAATTAACAAATCAATTACCATATTTAAAAGTAGAAAATACTAATGTTTACAATGATTTAGTAGCTTTTACTAAATTTATGATAAATAAAGGTCACAAAATACATAGTGTAGATTTCTCAGGTAAAAGCTGTTCAACATACGTTATGTTTAATTTAAAAACAGAGGATGAAGATTTGTATTGCGTAAGATTTAGCAACCATCGACCAAATGGAAATCATGGTTGTACTGACTTGAATTATTTTGATAATTGTACAATAGATGAAAATTATGAAGAGGTTGAAATCTTCATAGAAGAAAATGAATTAGAATTAGTATAAGAATGGTAAAATTTTATAATATGGATTGCATAGATTTCATGAAGTCTAAACCTGACAATCATTTTGATTTAGCTATTGTTGACCCTCCTTATGGAATAGGAGAAAGGATGTATAATGGGGGGGCAAGAAATAAAAGTACAGTAAAATTTACAAGGGAAATTAAAAATAACAATTGGGATAAACTACCTCCATCAAAAGAGTATTTTAAGGAATTACAAAGAGTTAGTAAAAACCAAATTGTTTGGGGAGGTAATTATTTTGGATTACCAAAAAACAGATGTTTTATTTGTTGGGAAAAAATGGTTTATGCGCCTACAATGTCTCAGGTTGAATATGCTTGGACATCTTTTGACTCTCCTGCTAGACTAATAAAAATAAATAACAACAATAACAAAAGAATACATCCAACTCAAAAGCCTATAAAGTTGTATCGGTGGATATTACAAAATTACGCAAAAGAGGGGTTTAGAATACTTGATACCCACGGGGGAAGTTTTACAAATTCAATTGCTTGTGACATGGAAGGATACGACTTATGTATAATTGAAATTAATAAAGTATACTTTGATAAAGGCATAAAAGAATATAATAAATATAAATCACAATTAAATATTTTTAAATGAGTAAACTAATAAAATGGTCTGAACTAAGCAGAAAATTAAGCGGTTCAGACAACTCTATACGACCGAATAAAGTACCTAAAAAGTATGAGCGCAAAGTAAACAGATTGCTTTGGATTCTGAAAGTTTGGGAGCGTTGGGCGAGTGAGGTATAAATTACTACACTAACTTTAAGGATTAAAATTATGAGTAAAGAACAAGAAATTTTAAAAAAGTACAAGGCATTACATATTGGTGGTGTTAGCGTTTCGTTACCATCAGTTGATGATGCTGGAATTATAGCAGTAGAAATATCTGAAATAAACAACGAAATGACTGCACAAGAACAAGCCTTTTTTATAGCTGGATTTCAAGAATGCGTGAAATATTTAGAGATGCAAAGTAATGAACGCTAATGATTAGTACTAAAAATTAAAGCGATGGAAAAACGAGAGATATTTTATCAGTATAGTGATGATTCTTTATTTAAAGATAAATATGATAGGTGGTGGACTTACTTTTTTTATGTGAACGAAACAACTTATATGTTTTTTGGATTAAAGGTTTTCACTTTAAAGAAGAAAGTTAGAGCAAGGCAACGAGCGAGAAAAGACCAATTACCGAGAGCGGTGGATTAATTTTTAATATTAATTCATACATAATGTTATACCTCGTTTTTAGCGTTTCTGCGATACAATAAAAAACGATAAATTTAAAAGAATATAAAAATGAAAGAAGTAATTGAAAGAATAGAAAAAAGTGGATTACCAGGACATCTAAACAAAGTGATGTGGTTTAAACCTCGTTGCATATAACGATTAGTATAAAAAATCGTTTTAATGTTTTTTATACCGTGTTATGTGCTTTGGCGGTTTTAACAGCACTAAATTAAATTAAAATAAAATGACACATTACAGACTTTTCAATCACAACACAGGCTACATTCTTTATTTACTAAGCATAGTAGACGACCCAGAAGTTGACCACGAAAGTAGATTAGAAAAAAAGAAAGTAGAAATAGGATATAGCAAGAATGTTGAGTATAACGATATGTCTTGGGAAACTATTAATTAGCCATTGCACATAATGTCGTGTGCGAATGTAAGATCAAAGGATTAAATTATGAAAAAAGAAGAAAACCCATATATTAAACTTGGTAAAGCTTGCAATCGTTTTGCTCATAGTTGCATGAGACTTGAATTTTCCCTTTGGGCTTTAGGAAAGAATAGGATCCCCAGGAAACTAAAGAAGGAGTACAAAAAAAGGTTTGGAGATAAGTGGGTAGATTTTATAAAATAGCCATTTAATTAATTTTACGTATATTTGAATAATATGTCAAAAAGAGAACAAACTGATTTTTTACCATTTCCATATTTTACAAAAGATGGATTACAAAATACAAAAGGCTTAAAACCTCTAGGAATATCTAAGGAGACTCTTGACGCAATGAATAAACAAGTCGACGAAATGGCTAAGCCTCCTAAACATCTTAAACACCTTGGATTTGATGCTTTGAACAAAGTAATGACTTCTCGTGAAAATCTACCACTCTGGCAAAGAGTAAAACAAGCATTAAAAAAATTAATCGGTAAGTAATGGCATACACTGAGAAAGAAGTACAAAAAGCAAAAGACCACATCATTGAACAGTTGTCAATTGGTAAGAGCCTTAAATCAATACTGGATAATACTGATTTTACACCTTCACGACCTATTATATATCAATGGTTGAACAGTAAGCATGATAATTATGATAAATCCTTCTTTAACAACTACACGCAGGCACGAGAGGATAGTGCAGATATTGATGCTGAAAAAATACAGGAATTAGCTGAAAAAACTTTAGCAGGAAAACATGATCCGGCAGCAGCCAGAGTTGCATTAGATGCATATAAGTGGAGTGCAGGGAAGAAAAAGCCTAAGAAATACGGCGACAAGATACAAACAGAGCATTCCGGGGAGGTAGGGATTAAGCAAATCACAGGTTTTGAGGTTAAATAAAATAGAAAGGTGGCGGAAGGCTAAGTCAACAAAGTGTAATTTTGATAACTTCAAAGGCATGCAAAAGGTGCTATTTGTATAACTGTGGTACTAACTTTCGACACTCACGGTAATGAAAAACAAAAAGAATGTGTAAGGCATTGGGTAGATAATTCAGTTAACGATATCCTTTACGGAGGAAGCAAAGGAAGTGCTAAAAGCTTTACCGGTTGTTCTCTGATTTTTGGCGATGCTTTGATGTATGCCGGAATTCATTTATTTATCGCAAGAAAGAAATTAAATGACTTAAGGAAATTTACCACCCCTTCAATATATGAGGTGTTTAATTGTTGGGGGTTGGACCCTGGTCTATACTTAAAGTGGAATGGAATGGATTCTTTCTTTCTTCTTCCAAACAAATCTAAAGTATTTTTATTAGATGCAAAGTATTTACCAAGCGACCCACTGTATGAAAGATTTGGAAGTATGCAAATGACCAGGGGGTGGATAGAAGAGGCCGGAGAATTTGAGGAAGCAGCAAAGAACAATCTTCATGCATCAGTAGGTAGGTGGAAAAATGACGAATACGGGATTAACGGGAAGATCTTACAAACATGTAATCCAAGTAAGAATTATCTTTACAGGAAATATTACATTCCATTTAAGAAAAATGTTTTGTCTAAGGACATAAGATTTGTTCAAGCATTGCCAACAGATAATAAAATGCTTAACTCAGGATATGTTGAAAACCTTCATAAAATCCTTACCCCAAATGAGAAAGAAAGATTGCTTTATGGTAATTGGGAGTATGATGATGACCCGGAGAAACTCATGAATTATGATAGCATTAGCAGCATATTCAGTAATACATTTGTAGCAGAAGGGGCTAAGTGTTTGACATGTGATGTAGCAAGATTAGGTAAGGATACTACGGTCATAATGTATTGGAACGGGTTAAGAATCGAATACATTTTTCGTATGGAGAAATCTAGGACAAATGAGATTGCGGATAAGATAAATGAGCTAAGAAATAGGTTTGGTGTGTCAATGTACAATGTTGTCATTGATGAGGATGGAGTTGGTGGGGGAGTGGTCGATCTATTGAGAGGATGTAAGGGATTTATTGCCAATAGCAAACCCATTGGTAAGAAAGCTAATTATGCTAATCTTAAGAGCCAGGTAAACCACAAGATGGCTGAGGATGTAAACGACAACAAAGTATATTGTTATGAGAGTGAATTTACGGATACTATAGTGGAGGAATTGGAACAAGTCAAAGGCAACTTGCAGGATGATGGCAAAAGACGCGTAAATAAAAGGGAGGACATTCTTAAAATGATAGGTAGAAGCCCCGACTTTTTAAGCGCAATGTACATGCGTTGGTTATTGCTTCTTCGAAAAGAGACAAAGTATGTAAAAATTTGATATATTTGTATAGTAATGAGAAAACTATGAATAGAAAAGAGTTGCAGCAAAAAGAAAAGACCGGAAAAGAGTTGCAGCAAAAAGAAAAGAAAATGGTATTTGACCACCTTGACAATTTATATGCTGCAGTAAAAATTGTTTGCAACAACTACGATACGGATAAGGTTCCGATTATTACCATTGAAACAGTGGTGGAAAAATCATTTGTCAACACAGATAATAAAAACGAAGGGATTAGGTTGTTTTTAAACAACTACAATAATACGCTAAAGGTGCTGATTGAAACATGTAAAAATCTTGCTAAGTCAATGGATACAACCAAGATTCCTCTTCAAACATTTGAGTTTTACATTGAGCACATTAAGACTCATTTTGCAACTGCAATACCAGACGAACCACGTATAAAATTTACTTGGTAATATGAAAACACCACTGTAAATGATACCATGCCACATAGGAAATACAATTGTAAACATCCGCTATAAATGGGATGAAATAACTTTGTCCAAAGCCAATGAGTTTTATACACTATGTAAAAGAATGCCTCCTAAATTAATGGAAATGTATTCTTTAATGAGAGAAGAGGACAATGGAAATAAATTAGAACAATGGTATGATTCCTTGTCCAAAGGAGTAAGTGAGTTTACAGATTTCTACCGGAATGTATTAATTTGCCTGAGTGATTCAGGACCGGAGTTATTACATAAGGTAAAGGGCGAGGATATTGACGCAATATATTTTAATTATATTCATCAACTCGCATTCAGCATATTGAATCATGGTGCCGGGCACGACTCATTTGATATTGAATATTTCATACACAAAGGAGAGTTTTATTATTTGCCTGAAAACAAGGAGGTAATGGACTTTGTAATTCCTTTTGAAGCAATATCAACTATTCAGTTTACAGAAGCTAATGACCTTTTTAAGATGGTAACCGACCATGAGGAAGGATATAAGTATGTAGGTGCCGTAATAGCTTCGTTATGCATGAAGAAAGGGGAGTTATTTGATCAGGATGTAATAATGAAACGAGCACAAGAATTCAAGGATTTACCCATGGATACAGTATTCAATGTTTTTTTTTGTTTTTTAAGTTCCTTGATTATTCCGCCCTTAGATTCAAAAATCTATTTTCAGGATCAGGAGGTGATGTCAAAGCGGCTAAAAGATCAGGCATTAATAAAATGGGTTGGCATGGACAGATTCTTGACATGGCTAGGAGTACGGGGAATATAAAGGACTTGGATTACATTAAGAGCCTAAAGGCTATTGAGTTTCTTACATGGATAAGCAGGGAAAAGGCGGTTAATGATTATAGTGTTTTAGCGAGTAATAACAAAAAATAATGGCAGGATTTAAAGAGTTAGAAGATCAAATACGTTTAGTATCTCAAACCGATATTGGCGAGGTAATCTTTGCCCGGATTGAGGATATTAATTCAAAGAACAAAAACAGTTATCCACTCATATTATTCACTCCAATTTCCTCCACCGGATTAGAAGCCAGAAAGAAAAACAATAAGGAAGTATTTTCCATTGACTTTTTCATAGCTGACTTGGATGCCCAGGGAGATACAGAAAGCCGGTCTGAAAAATGGGATAGGTTGAATAAATTATTGAAACAGATCTTACAGAAAATTGATTCATCAGAAATAAAACTGATGAATGACACAATAGCCACTTATGGTTATGATGAGCATAATGATAGATTGGTGGTTGTCAAAAGGACTGCCAGTATAGAAATATTTGATTGTTTAACTTGAAAACTATGGGAATGTTACTACCAGAAAGACCGGAAAGACCAAGATGATTTATGCAGCTACTAACCGAAAGATCGAAGATAGTACTTGAAGAACTTAATGTAATCCTTGTCGATGCCATACGTAAAAACCTAAAGAAGAAAGGGCACAATGTAACCGGTCGCCTATCGCAGTCCATTGAATCAAAAGTAAGTTCATTAGGACAGGGAGTTATATTCAGAATAAGCGGTGAGGATTACGGAAGGTTGCAGGAGGAAGGACAAAGGAGAGGTGGAAAACTCAGGAATATTGACGCTTTAACTAAGTGGGTATTAAGAAAAGGGATTGTATCTGAAATGAAAAAAGCCCGTGGTATTGCCTTTGCAATTGCAAAAACACAACAAAAAATAGGGATGCATACCAGAGGTGGAAGGATAGATTTAAGCAAGCGCGGATTCATAAGCGAGTCTATCACTGAAAAGGATATATTGATTCAGAACATATTATTTCGTACATTTGAAACAAACTTTGAAACATTGACCTCTAATTTTACTCAGGAGATTCAAAGAACAATTGAAATAAATTTATGATTACTGCGTGTGAAGTGGCACGCAACTTTTTTATATGGCAGATGAAACCACAACCATATCAATTACCGTAACGCCAGTATCTAACCCGGACAATGAGGTTTTAAGCGCGTTTCTTCCCATTATCTTTGAAGTACAAAGTACTGCACCATCTTTGCTTAATTCAAGGGTACAAGCTATAGTAAAACATGGTGTGGCATTGGATACCATAGGAACTATCAAACAAGATCAAATAACAGTAGGAGGCACACCACTATTCCGTTTTAATGTGAGTGATTTACTAAGGGCAAAATTGAATGAGGATGTATTGGATTACAACCAATCAAACGACATTCAAACAGGTGGAGAATTAAGCACACAACAATTCAGGATTACATTTCAAAAGATATTCGAGGATGAATTTGGATTAATAATAATACAGGAAAGTATTAACTCGCTGATATATTTTGTAACCAATGCTATTGTACAACCTCAAACAAGTCCACAAGATTTATTAACCCGCACATTAAGTGCCGGGGCTAAATTGTTTCTGACAGATGGACCAAATAATAAGCCTATCAATCCAAATACTGAGGAAGAACAATTGTCTTTTATTGGAGGTGCGGCATTAATCAGTTTTCAACTAAGATATCAGACATATAATTTAGCGGGGGCACCAAACGCGGAACAATTTTTACCAACAAAAGTATTGATAAACCATCATGGAATTATCAATATCAATAAGCAAACAATACTATCCGGATTTGCAGCAATATCTAAGGTTGATGTATGGGTAAGAAATACCTCAACTGGTGTGCAAGCAAGTGAGAAAAAAACATTTGTCGTAAAGGATAATTGTGATTTTGAATTAGTTCGTTTACAGTGGTTAAATTCTCATGGAGGCATTGACGAGTTTAGTTTTGAGAACAGAAAGACTAGGATTCAGGAATTTAAAAGGGGCGTTATCCAAAAAGCATTACCATTAAATTATGGTGTAGAGTCCGAAGGTAGGGCAACAAGAGGTGTTACATCCAAAGAGAAATTAATCATTAGTTCCGGATTCCAGACTAAGGAGTATATGGATTGGTTTAGGCAATTGTTAGAAACTACTCATGTATTTTGGCACGTAAACTTCACCACTAAATATGCGGTTGTTATTACCAGTCAAAGTATGCCGTTTGATGATAAGGACGAATTACAGGAATTAGTACTTGAGTTGGAAATAAGTAGAGATAGAATTACACGGGATGGATAATTTAACAGAAGAACAAATACAATTAGTAATTGATTGGATGAACAAATGGGAACAATTGGAAGGAACCGCCATACCTATTCGATTCAAAGAGGATTTTTCAAACACAAACGAATTAGATGTTCGTACAAAGCAAATTTCAAAAGATGTGAATGATCACTTGAAAGTTATCGCAACACAAAAGCATAGAGATTTTATGACAACTGCCGTTCATCAAGTGGTGGATGATTTGAACTCTAAGAGAGAAAAACAAATTGTTGACGTTTGTAAAAATCACGGGTTAGATATTTCGACTCCTGAAAAACTTAAACAAGAGGCGCATAGATTTAATTTGTACAATAACATGGATACCAAAAGATGTGAATTAAAGTTAGATGGAAAATTAATTGCTAGGTGGTCGACTGAAATAACTACACAGTTCAGTTCTGCATCCATAATTGCAACCATGGGTTAATGGCTAATGAACTCTACATAGAAGATCAATTAATTGATCTTGCACCAAACATTAAGGTTCCGGTAAATTACTCTAATGCTGACATTAGGGATTTATCAGGATTTTCCACCAAATCAAACCATACGTTTTCTTTTGAGGTTCCTGCAACTAAAACCAATAAACAGATATTTGATTTCCCGGAGGAAGTAATCGAGGAATCCTTTGATGCTACCACAGAAAAGAAAGCGCGTCTTGAAAGCAACGGGACCATTATACTTAATGGTTTTGCCAGGATAAAGCAAACGTTTAAAAACGGTATATTCACTCATTACAGCATTATACTAATAAATGGTAATGGTAGTTGGATTACAAAACTAAAAGGTAAAAGATTACCGGATCTTGATTTTTCACAATTCGATCATGCTTATAATAAAACGAATATAGATAATTCAGAATTTCTGACTGATGGAACCATGTTTGTATATCCGTTGGTTAATTATGGGAAGCCGAAAGGAGGTTTTAATAATTGGTTAGTTGAAGATCGGATTCCATGGCTTAGGGCGTGGACTATCGTTAGGCAAATATATAAGGATATTGGTTTTGAGGTAACCGGATTTGTTAATGAGGATTTCTTCAAAGGATTGTTTATAAGCCCAAAGGGTTCACCCAAAATAGCGGAATCAACTGTTGAAAACAATAAATTCAGATTAGGATTAAGCAATAACATTTCTTTTTCTGCCCGTACATTACCGGTTGGTTTTGCCAAAAAACTACCGCTAGACACTCAGGCGGATGTTGGTGATAATGTTTTCTTTAACAATGAAAACAATGATGTAGTATTGGGTAGTCAACCGGTATACACAAATCAATCCATAATTAGACAGTCTTTTACATGGGATTATGAATTAAGAAAGGTCAATAGTGGTGCGTTTCCAAGGCTTGCGACAAATCAAAGCAATGTAGTGTTACGGGTTTTGATAAACGGAGTAATAACTTTCACAAAAACAGTAATACTACCCGGTATAGGATTCAATAAATTTAATCTTTCTGTTAAGGGAACCTTTACTACAGGTAGTATTGAACTTAAAGCTGGTGACACCATAGAATTTGAAGCCTTTACATTTGGCGCACTTTCCGGAGGAGTATTTATAACAAGTTTTAACGAGGGTTCTTTCGGGAATATCATTCAAAATAATGTGTTCGATACGGTAATAAAAAACGCAACGATTGAAATTAATGCTCTCATGCCTGATGAATCCCAACTTGACTTTATAAGTGATTTCAAAGAAGCATTCAATTGGTATTTCTTCACAGATGAAATTAATAAAATAATAAGAATAGAGTCACATGATCAGTTTTACGATAATGAAGCTGTGGATTGGTCGGATAAACAAGACTTATCCAAGGGAATTTTTATTAAACATATGGGTGAAAACCTTAATAAGAAAATAAGATTCAAATACAAACGGGATTCCAAGGATAAATATATCATTACCAAAGAGGAGGAATTTAATTTCGGTGATGACTTGGCCAGCTTCGAAACAGATATATTAAACGTTTCGGCAAAAGATGGAATATTGGAAAAGAATTTTAAAATATTTTCTCCTACATGGGTAGGCAATGGGATTATAGGCGCACCTTCAGGACAGATTCCAATAATGTGGGATACCGAAGATAACACCATGCCCGATGCAATCCGAACAGATTACAATACAAGACTAATGTATTATAATGGCAGGAGAACATTGGAGACCGGTGAGTCATGGAATTTTGAAGGACAGAACCGGACAAATTACCCACAATTCATAATGCAATTTGAAGGAAGTTTAAACGAAAACTCTCTTCATTTTGAAGATGGCAATTTTTCGAATGGATTATTTCAAAAGCATTGGAGGAACAGCATTGAAACTATTAATAAAGGTCGGATTGAGGAAAGGTTTTTTAATCTAAATAAAGCTGACATACATAACCTTGATTTCAGAATACCTGTTTTTTTGGAGGAACTTGGTAAAAATGCATTCTACCATATACTATCAATTAACGGATATGATTCAGACGACATAAACTCTGTAAGCATAGATCTTATACGAATAGTAAATCCTATTCCATTTGTACGTGTGGACGAATTTAAAGCAGGGGTAAATACACAAATAACTGAAAAACCACAACAACCAGTAGGTGACAATAATTTTTTACTGTATACGCTACCGTTTCAGGTAGATTTGGGGTTTGGATTGGTGACCCTTGAAACATTAGCAGATGTTACGGCTAATGAAATAATTAATAGCGGAGGTCAAATTGTTGATACCGGGAGAATAATAAAAGTACGTTATGAAGAACAATAAAACAAAAGACATACTTGTAACAATTTTTGTAATTATACAGGTTGCATTGATCGTATGTAGAATTAATGAATTCATTGAAATTAGTTGGTGGATTGTGTTTGTACCAATATTAACGATTCCTTTCATAATACTATCAACGTTTATTGGAGCGTTTTTGTATCATATTATTACCGATTATCTTAATCGAAGAAAGGTAAGGGTAACTAGGAGAAAACTACGAAACCTAAATAAAAAAGCACAAACAATAATAGAGGAAAATGGCTAAGGAAGTATTATTTAACATACGTGTTGATGCAAAGTTCACTGCTATTGTTCAACTCGAAAAGCAATTGGTTGGGCTAATCAAAAGGCGTAAGCAGTTAATCAAGCTTTCAAAGACTGAAAATGGTATTACTGCGCGTCAACAGAAAGAGCTAACGGCATTAAATATTACGATCAGTCAGCAAACAAAGGAGAAAAATAAACTTACGAAAGAGATTCAGAAAGGATCTACAGCAAGACAAAAAGAATTGTCTCAACTTGATAAGGAGATCAGGCTTTCCAGGCGATTACAGAAAGAATTAAAAAATGTAATATTAACCAAGGGGGCAACATCAAAGGAAGCGAGAAGGCTTTCAAAACGTCTACAGACTTTAAATAGCCGAATGAACAAAGTTAATGTAGCGGCTAAAAAAATGGGTACGGGTGTTAGTTCCGCACGTGGTAGATTTGGAGGATTGACAGCAAGTTTAGGAAAGGCGGCAATAGCAGCATCTGGAGCAGTTGGGGGAATATTGGCATTGGTTGGAGTAGTCACAGGTGCAATAAGTATTATACGTAATTTCCAACAAGAAAACGCAAACCTCGCTTCTATATTATCAAGCGCAACAAAGCCTGAACTTGATGCGCTTAGTGAGTCTGCCAAACAGTTAGGAGCAAGTACGGCTTTTAGTGCAACAGAAGTCGTACAATTACAAACTGAATTTGCAAAACTCGGTTTTAGTGCAAAACAAATTGAGGCAGCACAAGCAGCTACATTAAGTTTAGCAGCAGCGGTCGGCACTGACTTGGCAAATGCTGCAACTGTAGCGGGTGCAACATTGGGAGGATTCGGTTTAGAAGCCAGGGATACACAAAGGGTCACTGATGTAATGGCTAAATCCTTTAGTATTTCGGCTTTAGATATAGGAAAGTTTCAGGAGTCAATGAAAACGGCTGCACCCGCCGCCCGTGCAGTTGGTATTGAATTGGAAGAAACAACGGCTTTATTAGGAACATTGGCAAAAGCTGGGATTAGCGGAAGTAAAGCCGGGACAAGTTTAGCAACATCATTTATTAATCTGAATTCAAAAGGATTAAACCTACAACAGGGATTAGATAAGGTAAATAATAGTTCCAACAAATTACAGACAGCGGTTGATTTAGTAGGAAAAGAAGCCGCAAAAGCTTTCCTCGTATTAGCAGAAGGAACAGAAACAACAGCAGAGTTTACAGAATCATTACTAGATTCAGCAGGAGCAGCGGAAGCAATGGCCAAAATCCAATTGGATACCTTAAACGGCTCAATTAAAATATTGAATTCTTCATGGGAGGGGTTGATTTTATCCATGGAAGATGGAAGCGGAGTAATGGCTAATATCTCAAAAGTTGTATTACAGGATTTATCGAAAGGATTGGGTATTCTATCGGGCGAAAACAAAAAAGCAAAGAAGGAATTTTCTTTATTTGGCATTGTGTTGACAGCGATAAAAACAAGTTTTAAAATATTAGCTGGGGGAGTAAAAATATTTCTAGCTCCACTAAAAGTGCTGTTTGATCTTATTGGGGGAATAGGAAGATTTGCAGGAAGGATTTTTACTAAACTTGGCAATAGTATTCTTGAATTTGCAAATAAGTTTGAATTTTTAGGAAACATAATTTCATTCATTTCTGATAAATTTAAGCCACTATTGGAAGCAATCAAGTCTGTGTCTAACGAGGTTGCATCATTTACTGAGATAATAAACAACCTTCCTGAGATAGTGGACATTATAGTAGAAGAAATCATTGAGTCATTTGGTCGAATTGTTGATGTTGCAAAAGGTATCGCAATAATATTTGAAAACCTTTTTAAGATTCCGCCCGATTTAGAACAAATGAAAAGAGGTTTAGCCGTTGCAACGTTTGCAATAGCTAATGCATTTGATGACATAACCGGAGATATTGCGGATAGGGTTGGTGATTTATTTAAAGAAAAAGGAGGTATATTTAATAGCATACTGGATGACATAAATAACCTAGGAGATAAAGCCGGCGAAGAATTAGGGGATAGTATCGCTAAAGGAATTTCTAAAGGACTGATTGAACAACAATCGAAAATTATAAGTGATCTTCAAAAATCAATTACAGAAGCAACAACAGAACAAGAAATAATTGTATTAAAAGCCAAGTTAGAGTTTGAAAAGGATGAACTTAAAAGGCTTCAAGAACTTGGGCAGGAAATTGAATTGATTAACGCAAGGAGTACTGGTGATTTAATTAACGCTTTACGTTTAGAAAAGAAAAAAGAAGGAGATTTAGCAAGGGAAAAAGCAAATGAAGAACATAACCAGAAATTAAAAGAAGCAGATTTAGCAAGACGAAAAGAATTTGAAGAACATAACCAAGAATTAAAAACAACAGCTGGAATTTTTATTGAAGAAAATGCAAAGCTATTAAAAGATTCCGCTTTAAAAGTAAGTCAGGAAATTTCAGACACGGTTTTTGACCAACAAAAACAAGCCAATGAGAGAAGGAAGCAATTTGAAATAGGGCAGCTAACTATTACGGATCAAAGGGAGCGCGACGTATTACAATCTCGTTTGGACAGCGGTTTAATTTCACAAGCTGAATTTGAAAGTAATAGGCTGGCACTTGAACAAAGAACAGCAGAAGAAAGGACTAGAATTGAAAGAGAGGCGTTCGAAAGAAAAAAGGATATTGATACTGCACAGGCTATAATTAATGGAGCCTTAGCAATTACACAGAGTTTAGCAAATACAGCACTCCCTTTTCCGGCATCATTAGTTGGACCAATTGCTATAGCAGCCTCCACGGCGTTACAGGTGGCAACTATCAGGAGTCAAAAATTTGGTGGAGGAGGAGTATCAAAATCGGGTGGATTGTTACAAGGAAGAAGCCACCAGCAAGGAGGTATACCCGCAATAGTTGGGGGTAGTACTCCCATTGAAATGGAAGGGGGCGAGGCTGTTATCAACAAGAATGCAACCCGAAAACATTTATCATTATTGAGCGCAATAAATCAAGACGGTGGAGGTGTTCCATTAATGGCAAGGGGAGGATTAACGGTTCCTAAAATTAAATACCAAGGTGGTGGAGTTACTGCAATAGACCCAATTGATTTACGCAATATAGTTCAGGAAGTTACTGCCGGGGTTGTCACTACAATAAGAGTTGAGAACGTTGCAACAGAAACGGTAGGAACTGCGTTGGAGGTCCAAAATCTTCAATCAGGATTATCAAATTAATAGGCTATGGATTTAAAAAAAATATTGGAGGATAAATCAAAAGAGGAAATTATCAATTTAATTGTTGATAATAATTGTATGCATAAGGTGATTAGGGATAATGAAATTGTTTCTATTTTCAACAAGAACAAAGGCTCTAAAAAATCTTATCAGATAGCCATGGACCTATCAGAAAAGTTTAATGTTTGCGAGCGTCATGTGTTTAGGATAGTTCAGAGTGCTACAAGTTAGCACACCAAAGAGCCCTTAGCATATCTATATTTGCATAGAACAATAGTTTCTATGCAAAAACATTTTTTCAAAAACAACACTGACTTATTTGTTACTGGTGAAATCGGGTTTGATTTCTCCGCTGAATTCTTCATGCGAGAATTAAGCATGCTTGCAAATAATGATATTGTTCCTAATGTACACTTATTTAGTGCAGGGGGAAATGTATTTGATGCATTAGCAGTTTTTGATTTTGTAAAGCTAAAAGGAATAAAATTCAATGCGTTTGTTTCTGGATTATGTGGTTCAGCTTGTACAATCATTGCTGCATCTTCACAAAAAACCGAAATAGGTGCGAATTCATTTTGGTTTGTTCACAGAGCCTTTAATGACGGTGGACAAAAAACAAATGAAGTACAAAGAACTGTTGACAGTATTAATGAAAGAATTGTCAATATTTACAAAGACCTGACTGGTTTATCTAAACCAAAAATTAAAACTCTTTTGGATGCAGGAGACAAAGGGGAATTCTTAAATGCAACTCAAGCAGTTGACTTAGGATTTGTAAGTGGAAAATTTAAAGAAGCTCAATTAGCCGCTAATATTGATTTTCATAAAGCACACTTTATAAATGGAAGTTCCCTTGCCAACGCATTAAATATTGAAGCAAACAATAAAATTAATATAAAATTAAATAACATGGATATTACGAAGCAATTTGAAACTTTTAAATCTGACATAATGGCCTTTTTTAAAGAGCATTTAACTAATGGTAAAGAAGAAATTACAGAGGATACCATTACCAACAAGGTATCTGAAATATTGTCTGCAAAATCAACTGAGATTGAGGCACACATCACCACAATTACAACCGACCTTGACTCAGAGAAAGAACAAAACAAAACTCATGTTGCAAAAATAGTAGCGTTGGAAAGGGAGGTTAACGAAATTAAGATGAAGGGTACAAACCCTAAAGGTTCCGGAGACCCGGATCCAAAACCTAACGATCCTCCTAAGTTAACAGAGGGGCAAAAGGTATTACAAGATATTTATAAAAATGCTAGTCCTTTGGAATTGGCAAATGCAGGAGTTAAAATTAAAACTGATTAATTATGAATGAATCAAAAGACAACGTTACAATTATTTTGGACGGTAAAGAAGTTGATATTCCCAAAGCAGACCTTAAGTGGTTTGAAGAGGAAAGAGGGGCAAAAGTGAAAGGGGCAAAAGAAAAAAAATAAGAAACCATGGCAACAAGTTTAATTACACATACTCTAACGTTTAGCAAGGAAAGCTTAACAGAGTTTTTCATAAAACCTCTGTTCATAGAGAATGATATTCGTCAAATTATTGACGTAAGGACAAACATTAAATCAAGTGAGAAGCTTGATTTTGTTGACAGCTTGGAAAAGATCACAAAGAAGTTTAAGAAAGGTACTTCATTTTCAGCTTCTACAGGAGTGACAATAACTCAAAAGGATTTAACTGTTGAAGATGCGAAAGCACAGGTAAACCAAAACGGTAAAGAGTTTTTGAATTGGGTTAAACAAGCGGCTCTTAAAAAAGGATTCTCAGAAAATGATATTTCTTCTACGTTATTTGAAGAAATTATTATATCCATTTTTATGGATGGATTGAAAGCGGATTTGCAGCGTCAAATCTGGTTCGGAGACAAAGCAAAAGAAGTTATTTCCGCCGGAATTCCTACTCCTGTAATTGATGAAGATTACGACATCTACAAAGGATTTTGGAAAAGGATTCTTGATGATGTAGGAATAGCGGGTGGAATACCAACAGCGCAAGTTATTGACATAAACGCATCTGCTTTTGTAAACACTGTAGCAATCAAACAAGTTGACACGACTACCTTAACAGGAACAGCAGGAACGGCCAATATTACAGTCAACGGAACAGCTTATTTAGCTACGTTTAATACCTCGTTAACTCAAACCGCAACTGATTTCGTAAACCTTCATGGTCCAATTATTTTGTTACGACATGGTAACATTGTTGTTACATCATCAGGTGCCGGTGTAATTTTTACAGCAGGAATTGCCGGACTAGCTCAGGTAGTTTCCAACGCGGTGAATGTTGTTACTAATTTGGCAGGAACAACAGTAGCGACAACCGCCAATGTTAAAACCGGAACGTTAAAAGACGATGCAGCGGTAGCAATTTTTACCAGCCTTTATAAGGCTATGCCAGCAGAATTGAAACAACGTAAATCTGAACTAAGGTTTCTTTCTACAGCAACAATTGTAGATAATTACAAGGACACTATGGAAAGCCCAACGGCTGGGAGTGACAGTTCTTACAATGCGGTTATTGATGGCATTCGAAAACTGGCTTACCGTAACATTCCTATTATTGAAATGTTGGATTGGGATAAACGAATTGAACTTGATTTTGCGGACCAACAACCACACAGGATTTTATTGATTATCCCGGCAAACCTTGTGTTTGGAACAGATGGAGAAACGGACGATATGGATGCGGAGGTGTTCTTTGATCGTGTAGAGCAAGAAAATATTTTCAGGGTAGAATACAAGGGAGGCACACAATATATCCACCCTAATTATATTATAATTGGAATAGGTTAAAATTTAAGATATGGCATTATCAGAAGCATACGCACAACCCTGCGAAAGTAATGCAGGGGGAGGATTACGGTTATTTATCACCAATAAAGATGATGTAACCAGCTTCACACTTACCGGAGAGGATTATTCAGCAATCGTAATGGAGCTTGGAAAAACCTTTTTCAAATATGAGTTTGAGCAGGAAAGCATCGTTGCATTAAGTGAACTTACCAGGGAAAATAATACAGCGATGTATGAAAATACCATTGAGTGGCTTATGAGTAAAATTACAAGTACTCAAAGAAAGGCGGTTATGGACATTGTTGATTCTTCTTTGTGTGGTGTGATAGCTATTATAGAGGATACTAATAATGTTAGGCAAGTATTCGGATATTCGGAACCATTCTTAAAAGAGTTTCCTTTGAAAATATCAGGAGATACAACAACAACAGGTCAGGCTTTAGGTGATGCAAATGGATCCACCGTAACGATACTTGCGAAAAGCACGGAAAGACCAAGAATACTTTTAAATTCAGTAACCATACCAGTATAAGAACATGGCAGTAGCATTAGATTATGAAGTAGGAAGCGCAGTATTTGTCGCTTATCCATTCCCAAACTCATTAGCTTTTTTACCTCAAGCAAGAGTAGTGACAAGCATTGATGTAGTTGGAGTTGATGATTTGGTAGAGGTGAGGTTTAACGACGGTGAAAAGTTGCAGGACAGCAATACATTACAAACCATATACTTAGTTGAAGCGGACGCAGCAGCGGCAATAGTTACAGATGTAATTGCTAAAAGTGCAGGAGCAGTAGTATTGGATGCGACTACATCAGTAGCTTCGACAGTTTCTCAACCATCCACTACGCTTGGACGTGTATCATAATGAAAATTATTATACCACATAATATTTTAGGTAAGGATGTATATGATTCCATTGGAAAGATTCATGTAACGGAGAATATTACACGGGCAGAAGCAGAGCGATTGAAGTTAATATTTCCAAGTGTTAAAATTATTGAAGATCATCCAGCAAAGAAAAAACAGGAGCAAAAGCAAAAGCATAGATATAAGGAAGAAAAGAAATCAGAGGAATAAATTTTATTTTCTCATGTATCAGGAGCACATCTTAAAAGGGTGTGCTTTTTTTATGCTCTATGTTAGCATACCAAACAACTGCAATCGTTTGTATATTTGTAATAACGGCTTTAGCACGGTTTAAAACGGTAAAATGAACAAAGGACAATTCAAAAAAGGTAACAACGCAGCATCGAAAGATAATAGGGCGAAAGAGAGAAAGTCTACCTATTTTATGAATTCAAACAGCAATGTTATACTACCAGTTGAGAAGAAAGAAACCGAAATAAACATAAAAGAGTATATTCCTTTCGGGATAATAAACCTATTTCCCCAGGAAATGGCTGAACTCAATAGGGTAAGCGTTGTAAGCAGAAGAATAACAGCTTCAAAGGCTGGTTGGGTTATGGGAAAAGGATTCTCTTCTACCAATAAAACGTTTAATGATTGGCAGAAAGCAGTTAACCCAAAAGAATCATTACGGGAACTTGGAAAGAAAGTTAAGCTTGATAAATTCAGAAGTGGTAACGCATGGATTGAAGTCATTATAAATGAATCGACAGGTGAGGTAAGGTTAAACCATATCGACACTGTAAAATGCAGAATATCAAAGGATGGTGAAGACTGTTTAATACATCCTGATTGGCAAAGATTTGAAAGTCACAAAAACCTAACAATTACAATTCCTTTATTCCCTGAATTTACGCAATCAGATGGAGGTATAATAAGATCAGTATTTCATTACCGGGAATATGAATCAATGTTTGATCATTACGGTATACCTTCTAATATAGCGGGATTGGATAGTGCAGAGATCGGGTGGAAAACAAATAAATGGAATATATCGCGGTTAGATAATGCTTTTAATATAAGTGCAATAATAGAAGTGTTTTCAAATTTTAGCGATGAAGATTCGCAAGAATTTCAAAAAGATTTAAAAGAAAAATTTACAGGTTATAATCCTGTAACTCGTTCCGGAAAACAAGGTCAATTAGCGGTAATCGTAAATGAATTAGGAAGCGGAGAAAGCGGGGAAAAAACAAGTATAACTCCAATGCCATCAAATGAAGATGGGAATTGGATGGACCTACACAAACAGTCATCAGAGGAACAGATTGTTGCTAATAACTGGTATCCTTCACTATCTGGACTAAAGGTTGCTACAGGCTTAAGTAATGATGTTATACAGAGTGAATATGATGTCGCTTTAACCACCACAATATCAGATGAACAAGAATCGTTTTTGGATGTTATAAAAATGATTCTATCTAATAGAGGATTTGGTGATTTAGATGATGTTATTTTTATAAATGTTTCCCCGGTAGATGTTGATGACACATTGACCGGATCACAAACAACCTCAATGATGGAAGTTTTAACAAAAGTGGCGACAAATGAAATTACTGAAAACCAAGGGAAACAAGTTTTGATTCATAGTTATGATATGAGTATTGAAGAAGCGGACAAATTTTTTGAATAATGACTGAAAATATAGAAAGAAGTACAGAAATTGATTTAGATTTTTTGGCAAATGTCAGCATGGGTAATTATGGGCAATCACTCGATTTTATTAATAAATTTGGAGAAAATCCTGTTTTAGCTATAAATGTTGAAGAAGATATAATTACCCAGGGAGGACTTTATCCGTTTGCTTTAGCGGCTGAAAAAATCAGCATAGCGTCTACGGATGCTACAGACACATCCGCCGGAACAGGTGCAAGGTCTATCATTATCTCCGGATTGGATGAAAATTTTAATAGGATAAGAGAAACTATTATAACTAATGGAGTAACTCCTGTACTATCTCAAGAAACCTATATTCGCGTATTTAGGGTATTTGTTGATGATGTTGGGGTAGGTGGGGTGAATAATGGTGCGTTGTCTGTTATAGGGGTAGATGTTCCTACAAATACTTATGCTACTATTTTGGCAGGGTGTGGACAAACATTAATGGCTATTTATACTATCCCTGTTGGATTCACAGGATATATGGTAGGTTATAGCTTTGGAATTACAAAAACCACTCCTGCATCCGCTGATGTGAAAATATTTACCAGGGAATTTGAAAAAAGTTGGAGGATAAGAAGGTTTAAAAGCGTGTCTGCCCAAGGCAAGAACACTGATTTAACAGACTTTAATTTTTTTATTAAATTACCTGAAAAATCAGATGTTAGGCTGACTGCATCAGCGAGCGCTAATAATACAGGTGTCCATGGTGGATTTGATATTTTATTAATAAAACAATCATGAATTTAATTACAGCATCAGAAGTTATAAACCTATCAATTAATCAAGGAAATATTGATGCGGAGTTGATTAAAGAAAATATTATTAAAGTTGCTGAACTGGAAAATATTAAATCGTTCTTAACCGACGATTTATATAAAAAAATATCCGATGAAAACAAAACGGGTTCTTTTACCGGTAAAAATAAGGAGTTGCTTGACAATTATTTGAAACCATCTTTAGCTTATTTTGTAAAGAGTAAGTTTATTTTAGAAAACGGAATAAGAACAACGAATTCTGGATCCATGGTAAATGAATCTGAGGTTGCCAGGAGCGCAACCCGCGGAGAACGTGCGGATCAAATTGAAGAAGCGAAATTAAACGGAAAAACATTTTTAGGAGAAGCGCGAAAATTTATTGATGATAATAAAGATGATTTTCCGGATTTCGAAATTGGAGAAAGTGTAAAAGTTGGGAAATTAAGAGGAGGTATTATAATATAAGTTATGCCAGATATAGCGAATCCAGTAACAGCAAAAAGTACACAGCCATTTGGGCACCATTCTACAATGGATGAGTTGACTAAAAACGAGCATTTCCCAAAAGGATTTTTATCGGCTAATGTTGGCACGGTCAATATGCATGATGAGTCCAAGAATTCAAGATGGGAGGCTATGCCTGTTTTACCTTCGGCGATTTCACTTAGGGATGTATTAGCGGCCGCACCGGCATCTCCTACCGAGGGAGATATTTATCTACTTGATAATTCAGGTGCAACATATACGGTTAGTGCGATAAATCACCAAAGCGGAAACATTGTAAGATATACATTTAGTGGAACACCTGACTTAAGTGGCATTTCAGTCAGTAATTTATTAGTATGTACGGGGGCGGTAAACACAGAGCACGATGGAGTTTTTGTAATTAGCGTGGTAAACGACGGTAGTGATTTTATTGATATTATTAATCCGGCTATAAGTGATAATTCATTAGATGAAACCACAGGGGCAACGGTTGAAACCCCTCATGGAGATTGGAACGGAGCCGTAAATAATAGTTGGGTAAGATTCAATGAAACTGATAGTGTATTTTATGCAATACAACCTGTATTAGGGCAATGTTGTTTGGATATAAGCATAGCAGGTTATAGGTGTTTTAATAGTATTCAGTGGATCGGAGAAACAAAAGAAATTCAGCTTGCTTTAAGTGATGAGTCAGGAAGTTTAACAACCGGAAGCGCAAAGGTTACAATGAGAATCCCGTTTAAATTTTTGTTTACTGATGTTAGAATAAATGTAAAGACAGCGCCAACCGGTAGCACATTAACAGTGGACATTAATGATGATGGAGTTAGTGTGTTTACGACTGTTATTAGCATAGACGCAACAGAAAAGACAAGTGTAACAGCAACAGCTTCACATGTATTTGACGAAACAAAACAAGTAATTGAAGATGATTCTGAAATTACATTTGATATAGACCAGGTCGGAAGTACGATTGCAGGAACAGGATTGAAAATAACTTTATACGGATTTATATTGTAATGTGGCTAATAAACTCATTTAGATTTTTTGTAAATCAATTCTCAATGGAATTTGATGGGGTCAATGAAAGTATAAACCACGGAAACGATAGTACTTTAAATTTTGATAGTACAGACGCATTTAGTTTAAGTGTTTGGTTTAAACTAAATGCAATCAATAAAAACATGAGACTGGCTGATAAATCAGATGCCGGATCTATTGGTAGGGGTTATTCATTTTTCATACGATCATCAAATAAAATAGCATTTGGACTAACTAATAATTCTGGTACAGGGAATCAAATTGCTGTAGATGGGTCTACAGTTTTAACATTGGATAGCGTCTGGCATAATTTCACGGTTACCTATGATGGTAGCCAAACAGCAGTAGGGGTAAATTTATATCTTGACGGAGTACTGGAAATACCGAGCATCTTAACAGATGGATTAACGGCAACCACACAAACACCTACCGATTTCAATTTCGGAATCAGGATATCTGGATCTTCATTGCCTTTAGACGGACTATTAAACAGTGGTGGAGTTTATGATAAAGAGTTAAACGCTACGGAGGTTATGGAAATATCTTCATTGCCTTTAGTGAGCTTGGCCACACATTCAGCAAGTGCCAACCTAATTCTTTATAACAAAATGGGAGATGGTGCAAACTTCGATCAAACAGTACCCGGTAAATGGTGGTTTCCTGATGATTCGGGAAGTGGATTACCAGGAACATCGGTTAATATGGAGGAAGCAGACAGAAAAACAGATACACCATAAATATGGAAAATAAATATTACGAAATAATTGTGCCCAATATCAACATGGTTCAAATATACGGCATTATAATAGGCGATGAAGCAGACCAAACAACTTCTGTTGATGAAACTAAAATGATAGTTAAATTACCATTGGGAGATACTGCTAATCACGGGATATTGAATAGTGCTACTGAGTTAACACATGAAGAAGCGGTGATTAAAGTTCATGGTGTTGAATACTCCGAAATGTAAATAATTGTTGTTTGTCACAATTATATGCTTAATATGTGACAGATTATATTTTAATTTTACCACTTCTAAAGTCTCTTATCTCCTTTTGGGTTTTCTGTTTTCTATAAACAGCACAAGCCCTGTTATGCCAATCGTTTTCGAAATCCTCCAACTTAACACCGTTTTTAATGGCATCTTCCTTCTCTATTTGATATTGTGTTTTCATAATACTACATTTAACATTAACGCTTACGCTTTTTCTTTTTAGGAGTTAGATTAGTTGGTTTATTTCGATGCTTTTTAAAGTTTCCCTCTTCATTGAAGTAATTCGGATTATCAACCACAATAGCATTAGAATTGCCATCATATTTTATGTCCTTTCTACCGCTTCTTATTCCTTCCTTTTCCGCTTCTGTAATATTTTCTGGGTATTTTTCCATATTTATTTTTACTGTTTAATGTATACCTAAACTACTTTTTCACCAAGATATTTAACAATGCTTCGACCCTGAATTCTTTCGATGTAAAACCAGTTGTATTCATTCGGCAAGGCTCCTGAAATGTTACGTACTTTATATGTCCATCTTCCATTAGCTTCTCGCCTATTTTAGAGGCTATATCCGAACGTAACACAGCGATGTTATGCTCTACTTCATATTCGTATGCCAAACCACTCCAACGGACTTCTAAAGAGTTATATCGTACTTCATTAATAATCGGTGGAATATCTTTATATTTGAGTAGCTTTTTAACGAAGTTCAATATTTTTATTTTAGTTGATGTTTTCATATTTCTTTTAGTTACTTATGTTACACCTTTTATAAATGTAATTTCTATTGTTTGTCATGCCTTCAAATCAGTATTTATACTATTCTTCATGTTTGCTTATGTTACAGATGGATTAAGGGTGTTTATTTACCTTAACTTTCTGGTTAAACTCTTTCATGAGCAGCAGCATTAAATAAGCTGCATAAAATTTCATAAATATCTACAGGTTTCATTCCTGAATCATACATTCTTTTAGCTGCATTGACAAACTTGTTGCAATTATCTTCGTGCCTCCACACCACAACCATATTATTTTCAATCCATTCTTGTAGTTCTTTCATATTACTGTATTTAAGTTTAACAATCTATTAATTTGTTTTTATGATTGTAATCTATTGATCTTCCCGTTTCATTATAAAATTTATGCAAGCAGTAAAATAAATCGCTTTCTTTGAATGATTTTCCTTGAATGACATATTCAACCCTGCTTTTTTGTATTCTAAAATCTTCCTCCCCTTCCTCAAAAAGTACGATTTCATATGATTTAAAATTAATACAATTTATCCTACCCCAAAAACCTTTATTTTTAATTGGGAGAAACACCTCTTGGCCTACATCAAATTTAGTGTCTATTATCATAATGTTCTATGAATATGCTGAACCGGTTTAGCTAATAAGTTAATTGTTTAAAAGGCTGTTTAAGTATTCGTTTACCAATCCTTTGTGATCGTAAATAGGGTTGTATCCCTTTTCCTCTTTCCATTTACTGAAATCAATTAGCAGTTCGGTTTGAGCTATTTCAGCATCATTAAGAATCATTGATATTTTTATTGTGCTGTTATCGCATTTTTCTAATTCAGCTCCAAGTTCTAGCATTCTTTTTATAAATGGATTCATAATGTTCTATGTTAATATTGAGGGTGTTTATTTAAAATCATAGTATTTTTCTATTATTTTCGTTAAGTCAAAAAGTTGAGGCTCTTTTGTTATTCGTTCTGCAATTTTATGAGACTCTTTAACTACATAGTTAACCTCTTCCTCTGTTATCAACTCATTATCTATTGCCTCGCCAAAAGCATCGCCCTCACAAGCCATTAATATACCTTTGCACCATTCTTTTGCTATTTTCCTTAAGATTAGTTTATCCATAATTTTATTTGTTTTAATTGATTTCCCTTTACTTAACAATCTTTGATAATACCAGAGTTTACCGGAAGTTAACGTAGTGAATTCTAAAGTAGTCAAAGAACCACTACGCTAACAACAATCTCCGATCAACCCATCGTAAACCATTGTAACTTTACGGACTCACAACCGCACGCATTAGTATCACACTGCCACGCATATTATTTGATGGTTTTATATGCCCGATCCAACAACCATTTACAGTTGAAGTTTTTCTTTTCATTTATACTACCTGAAAAGGCATAAAAAAAGGTCGTTGTTTAGCTTGGAACGGCTTAGGTACAACGACCAGTTTTTAAATAAGTTCTTTTATATTGTTGTGTTCGCCGTTCCAAGACATTCAACTATAGAACAAAGCAACGGATAATAAATGAGTATTCCAAATGATTGTTATAAAATTTAGGAACTTAATACTATTTGTAGTATGTTTGTAATCAAATTATACAGAACGATGGAACAAGAAGTAAAAAATAAATTTAGGTACTTATTAAGAAACAAAAGTACTGATCAAATCAGTTTTAAGTGGTACACATTAACCCAAATAGAAGTAGGTGGACTCCGCGATTTATTTAACTTAGAAGACTACATAATCGAAGGTAGAGATAGATACACCGGACTCAAAGACAAGAACGGGAAAGGTAATGAAGTTTTTGAAGGAGACTTATTTGAAGTTATTTTTTCAAATGTACCAAATGGCTACGCACCTATGGGGCATAAGGAAGTAATTGAAAAACAAATAGGCGAAATAGTTTTTCATTTTGGATCATTTATGTTGAAAGTATTCCATCCTGAGCACGGGAAAAACGTATTTACGGACTTAAAAAGTTTCCTTGAAAACGAGGAAAAAATAGTGTTTGGAAATAAATTTCAACATCCAGAACTTTTAAATAAAAAATTATGACACCAGAAGAAATCAGAAAAGTATTATTCGAAATAGGAATGACCCAAGTACATCTTGCAATAGAAATAGATTACAGTGTTAGCGCATTGAATAACGCAATGAGTAATGGCAAATTTTCCTTTGAAATGAAATTCAAGATTAAGGAGTTTTTGGAAAAAGCACAAAAAGAATTTCAAAAATAATCTTACTTTAATTAGGATGGTAATACTAATGTTAGTATGTTTGTATATCAACATTAACAACAACAAAAATTTAGCATTATGACAACTTATAAAATTACAGACGAAGAAAAATTTAATCAGGCAATAGTTGATTTAGATACTACTTGTTTAAAATGGAGGGGAACTGATTCAAAAAATAATGATTTGGGTTATTACGGATCATTACAAATTGAAACAGAAGAAGGACAGACAACAACAACAGGGGAATTTGGTAATACAGATTATGAAGTAGAATTTGGGTTTATTTTAACACAAGAATAATTCCGCGAGTTTCCGCTAAATTCTCGCGGACGGTTGCCCCCTCCGACATGGGGGCTTTAATTAATCCAAACAACACACACTAACAAAAGGAATCATGCTAAACTACATAATCAAATTCAAAAGCGACAGAAACCAAGAGGTAGAAGTAAAGGAGATTGAGGAAGTAATGGAAATGGACTTTGGAATGTTAAGCGTGACTATAGAGCCACAAACTAAAATGAGAGAGAACAAAAGCCCATTGCATTATGCAGCGGCTACTGAAATGAATAAATTTTATACAATCACTTTAAAAACGGAATTATGGGAAAGATAAAAATTCAAATAAAAAGCATGTTAGGAACATTGCTTTTTGAATATGAAAGCGAAAATAACACCATTAAGGAAACTGTAAAAAAAGCGGTTGCAGATGGAGCAAATCTGGATGGAGCAAATCTGGTAAGAGCAAATCTGGTAAGAGCAAATCTGGATGGAGCAAATCTGGTAAGAGCAAATCTGGTAGGAGCAAATCTGGATGGAGCAAATCTGGTAAGAGCAAATCGGGAAGGAGCAAATATGAATGGAGCA
>SDBU01000983.1_pt1 | contig 41764 bp, 69 predicted proteins | sample 2277071 | NCBI WGS metagenome assembly SDBU01 (sample SAMN10397929, study PRJNA504765) | marine sediment metagenome | isolation source: marine sediment core GS08_GC12, 126 cmbsf | place: Arctic Ocean: Gakkel Ridge, Loki's castle | collected 2008 | reverse complement strand
GATTCTTATGTGTCTGGGCCAGCTAGTTCAATAGATTATCGAATCCCTACATTTGATGGAGTAACTGGAAAATTATTAAGACAATCTATTGTTAGTATTAGTGCGTCTGGGATAATGTTAGGAGTTACTGATTTTACTGTCGATAATATTCACATTAACGAAAATCTAATTGAAGCAATCGGAATGAATCAATCTCTACAATTAAAGGGAAGTGGTATTGGAGCAACGATACTTGGTGACTTAGTACAGGTTAGTAACGGTGGAGTTGTTTCTGGAGTTACTCAATTAGGTGTAGATGATTTAAGACTTGATGGTAATGTTATTTCCAGCACTCTTACTAATGGCAGCATAGACCTAACACCCAATGGTACTGGTAATGTAATCTTAACAGAGAGCCAACTGTATCTTAAGAAAAGTGGGGGTAAGGGTGTTATCTCTTGGTATGATACAGATGGAGGTGACACACGTAAAGGTTGGATGGGTTTCGGTACTGGAGCTAGTTACGATTGGACTATCCGAAATGAAACAGCTGGTGGTGTAATACAAGTACAACCTGATAATGGTTCTGGTATCGGTACATTTTTATCTAATGCATATACTAAATTAGGCGGTAGTGCTCCAGCTATTAAGATGAAGAAACTTACAGGTACTATGGGTGCAACGGAGGGTGCTAGTGTTAATATAGCACATGGATTAACAGGTGTTAAAATACTTGATATATCCGTAATGGTTGAGAGTTCAACCAACTACGCCATGCCCTCCAAATTTACAAACAACGTAGGTTTTCAATTTGAGTATTATGCTAATGGTACAAATATAGTTATAATCAATCATGCATCGGGTAGTGAGTTTGTAATGGGTAAACCTTTCAGGGCTTTAATAACATACGAAGAATAAGGAGCAGTCTTATGGATTTTATATTGCCCGGGAGTTTATTTCTTTTTGTGCTAGGAGGATTAATCGCAGTTAAAGTTGACTTAGCTAAACGCCCTACATGGAAAGAAACTCGAAAGACTTTCAAAGAAACAAGCCTTTGTAATGAAATCCATAAAAGCATTACTGAAAAACTAGACACCTTACCAGGTATGCAAGAGTCACTTACAAGAATAGAAACTATCCTTAAAGAGAGAGGTAACAATGAAAACTAAAAGAGAAGTTCATAAAGCCTTGCTTCACGCACAAGGGCATCTTAAAAACTGCAAAACCTCTTTCCTTTTGGCTGAATCTATCCTTACCACACTCCTAGAAGAAGAGCTTAAAAGAGGCAGGAAAGATGATCAGGTTTCTGAGGATTTTAATAAAGAGTTGAATAAAAACCTGGAGGGCTGAATGGAAAAGATGACTGAAGAACAGAAAATATTCCTAGATAATTACCTCAACGGTCTACCTAAACCTAAGCCTAAACCAAAGCCTAAGAGTGGTTTCTGGTATAAAGTTAGGTTATACTTAGAGTGGGCGGCAAAGAGTTATTTAAGGTCACAGCAAATAAGGTATATGGAATGAGGTCTTTAAATGGCAAGATATAAAAAAGAACATTTTCCATTAACGCTTCAAGCTGATTATATAGGAGCAGGTCGTTGGCAACTTACAGCACCTTTTGAGTATCAGTCTAAAAAATATGGAGTTATTAGAGTTCCTATTGGCGCGATTTCTGATGGAGCGAGTATACCTCAATTTGCATTTAGTTTAATTGGTGGAAGATGGACAGGCAAGTATGTAGAGGGTTCTATTATTCACGATCACCTTTACAAAATTCAAATCTATACACGCAGAAAATCTGATAAAATTTTTCTTGAAGCAATGAAAAATTCAGGAGTATCTTTTTGGAAAAGACGCTTAATGTTTTTAGCCGTAAGATTCAGAGGGTGGATTCCCTGGAATAAACAAAGGAGGAAAAAATGAAAATATTATTTTTAATCGGATTAGTTTTCATGTTTGGTTGTAGTACATTAATTACAAAAGGAACAGTCGTCAATGGTAAACTTATCGCTACTGAATTTATCAAAATCAAAGGCATTGGCAAAGGTGAATTTCCTGATGGTACTAAAGGCGAAGGAAAGCCGATGGTTCAGTTTCCTAAATTTGAATTAGACAATTAATTTTTTCTCATTCTCACATCTTTAAACCTCTCTAGTAGAAAGCCCTTGTTTTATAAGGGCTTTTTGCTATTTAAGCTAAAGTTAAAAAACATATAAAAAAGACTTGACAAACACTTGTGCAAATGTTATGCTTAGTCTATAAACAAAAGGAGGCAATTTATGAATACAGAACAAATGATAAAAGAGCTTATGGAAGACCACGAAGTCAGACCAGAAATGCTTGCTGTAAAGTTTCAGGTTTCAGTTTCTACAATTAGGAATTGGGCTAAAAGTAAGATAAGACCTAGCTCTATTGTAGATAAGTATATTGAGCAAACACTCAATGGGTATCGGGCAGCTAAAGAGAGAAAGGATAATGAGAGATAAAAAAGGAAAGTTTATTAAAGGGCATAAAGGAATTAGCGGATTTGCGAAAGGTTCAAAACACACCGAAGAGGCTAAAAAAAAGATTTCTAAATCGTTGTATGGGAAAAAAGGAAAATTTGCAAGAAGGTGGAAAGGAAAATTAGCTGGATATGTAGCTACGCATATATGGTTAACTAAAACTTATGGTAAGCCAAAAAAATGTGAAAATGTAAATTGTTCTAAAAAATATAATAGGATTGAATGGGCTAGTATTAGTGGAGATAATCTCAGAATGTCAGAAGATTATTTACATTTATGTACATCTTGCCATAGAAAATATGATTTTGGCCATGAAACAATTACTAAGAAGGGTATCTACCAAAGGACATTTTTTATTCAAACTGTTTGCCCTAAATGCAAGCATAAACATGAGGTGAAATATGAAAGAAAGAATTTTTAAGTTTAGAGCTTGGGATAACAAAGATAAAACAATGTTCTATGATGTTCAAATGGGCATATGTTTTGATGATGGAAGCCATTATGGATTTAAAAGATTTTTAGGTTATCAAGAAAAAGATGATTATCATGAATGGAGTCTTATGCAATTTACAGGACTAAAGGATAAGAATGGTAAAAAGATTTATGAAGGGGATATACTTAAAACCAAAGATGTGCCTAACATTGAGGTTTATTGGAGCAATGAAGATGGTGGTTTTATGGGCAGATATTTAGAAAAGACTAATAGTTATTGCCATATCAACGATAGTGTCAATTTTGCATCAGAAATAATAGGCAATATAATGGAAAATCCAGAACTATTAAAGGAGTCAAAATGAAACATAAAAGAAACTCACTTCTCGACTACAACTGGAAAAGGGAACAGAAAATAAAAAACGATAACGAACTTTTTTGGGATACTCTATTCATAGCTACATTTATCGCTTTAATCTTTATAGGTTGGGGTTTTGCAAGTCTAGGGGGTAATTTATGAGTAAACCAAAGAAAACGCTTCTAGAGGGCCTTTACGGCTTAGTGTGGCGAATCTGTGCAGCAGTTCTGATATGTATATTCTTCTATGTATTCCTTTCTAATCTTACATTTGCCGGAACCTATACATATAATGCTGAAAAAGGTATCAATTTATTAATCAAAAATGCAAGTTGGATAGTAAAACAAATGGGGTTATTCAGATGAAACTAGAAAACCAAATAGTATCTTTAGAACTAAGCAAAGAATTAAAAGAAGCAGGGTATAAGCAAGAAGGGCTTTGGATTTGGGAACCAGCTTTGCCTATATATCCTAAATACGAGCCAATTACTAAAAGTTATCTTTATTCAAAAGATAGTAGTTGGTTTTCTTGTTCATCTGTTGTCGCACCCACAGTAGCAGAGTTAGGGGAAGCGTTGCCTAATATTGTTGATTATATAACACCTAAAGGAATTAAAACAAAAGCTCTTTATATGCAAAGCCAAAAAGGTTCAGATGGAATTATAGGTTATGAAGAAATACTTAGTGGTAATTATTATAGAATACATTTTGAATATGTAGATAATGAAGCAAACGCTAGAGCTAAATGTTGGTTATATTTAAAGAAGGAGAATCTACTATGAACCAAGAAGAACTAGAAATCTATATCAGGATAGGCAATCTTTATTATCAGTATATGTTGGGAGATTTAACATGACCGAAGCCGAAACAAGAGCAAACTATCTCTGCGAATGTGGCAAAGAAAAAGGGGTTGGGAAATTGAAGTGTTGGGATTGTTGGAATAATCAAGAAGGAGATAAAAATGAGTAAAGTAAAAACAATGCAAGAATTAGGAATGGAAAATGAAGTAAATCTTTGTGACAGTTGTTGCAATGACTTACCAGAATGTCTTCAAGATAATATAATTTTTGGTACAGGAATAGGTAATGATAATATCGCTGCTTGTAGTTCTTATGAAGCTATAACTTTTAAAAACAAAAATATATAAAGGAATAAATATGGAAACACAATTATTATTTAAAATGGTAGGTAACTATTCAACATCACAAGCAGAACCTAAAGAATGTTGTAAATGCAGAAATGCTAATTGGGGAACTATTTTGGTTAAAACATCTGAATACTGGAAACAAGATGATTATATTTGTTTAGAATGTTTATTAAAGAAAGCAGAATGTGGAAAAGCTATATGCTCTATACATGATGAACTCGTAAAGCGTGATATGAAAATTAAGGAATTAGAAAAGGAGTTAGAAGATGAACAAAGAAAATAGACAATGCAAAAACGGAGAAATAAACGCTATAACTAAAGAAGTCTTTTGCAATTTGCATAAAGAGTTTTGTAAGTTTTTAAAGTGTGCTGAAAAGGGGGGCAAAGAATGAGCGATTTCAGAGTTAAAATATGCGATAGAGACTATCCAGAGCCTTATCAAGTATTACCAGGCTTCATAGATGAAAAAGACAGACCTATAAAATATTGCCCTTGTTGTGATGAACAATTTACAGAAAGGCAAGTAGAAGATTTAAAGACTGACGATCATGGTTTAGAAACTTGCTCTAACTGTGGACACACCGAATTGATGGACTGCGAATAATAGGAGGTAAGAAATGCACTTAAACATATCAAGAGTTAAAAAGATTATTGTCAGCCAAATAGAAAGACAAGACATAGGAGGAAAAGTTACAGACCAAAGGGCTATCGAAGTCTTTACAGAAGATAGGAAGTTTTTAATTACATTGGAAGGGCCGGACTTACAGCTCTATAATGAAAAGGGGGGAAATGATGCAGAAGGAAATTAAAGTAATTGACGAAGCAAAACAGATTTTGCGTGTGACTACAATGTTAGAACGTTGGTATTTTAAACCAGGAGAAGATATTAAAACAGGACTACCCACTTTTAAATATTATCCATCTTCAACTTGGATAGCTCAATGTTATCCTAAGGGTTTGCCCTATTGGCGCTGGTTAGCCGATAAAGGGTGGGATCAATCTCAAGCTATAATGATCGAAGCCGGCAACAGAGGTACTAAAGTCCATAAACTAACAGAAGACATCGAGAAAGGCGAAGAAATTGACATCAGGACTGCCAAGTATTCAGACTCCGAAGGCAAAGAAGACTTCTTGACTCCAGATGAAATTGAAGCCGGACAAAGTTTCATTAGATTTTTTGATTTAGTCAAGCCTCAAGTCTTAGCTACTGAAATGACAATCTTCGGAAAGAATTGGGCCGGAACTCTTGATAGCATTTGGAGAGTACCTCAGAATGTAAAGGTAGGCTATAATTGCACTATTCAGAAAGGCATTTGGATTATTGATAAAAAAACATCTAAAGATATTTGGCCTTCTCACAAGATTCAACTTGCCTCTTATAGTCATGCGGATATTGATTATAAAGCTTTAGGAATTTCTGATAAAGAATGGGCAGAACGTAAATTGGGCATCTTACAACTTGGAAATAAAAGAACTAAAGAAGGTTATAAATTTACACCTATTGAAGACAAGTTTGAACTATTCAAACACGCTTACGCTATTTGGGAGGAGGAAAACCCCGAGGCAAAGCCCAAGCAAAGAGACTTGCCATTGATTTTAAAAGCAGAGCATAATGGAAGATGAAGAATTTATTAATCAACTCCTGGATGAATTTTCAGGACAAACAGAGGAGAGAAAAATCATGAATGTAAATGATTTAAACCAGTATCTCGTAGCATCAGATGTAGCAGACGGAGACAAATTAGTTTTTATTACACCAGGAAAGTTCATAGAAAAAGATTATAGCCAAGCCAGAGACGGCTCTGATATGGTTACTGTCTTAGAAATCGAAGTACAATTACCTAATGGAAAAAAGAAATTGACTACTCCAAACAACACATCAAGAAGAAATATTGTAGATGTCTTTGGCCCTGAGACTGACGAATGGATGGGTAAAGCAGTTCAAGTTGAAATAGTTAAGCAGAATGTTAGAGGAAGTCTTAGAGATGTAATCTATTTTACACCAGCGAAGGTATAAAATAGTTCTTGACAGAGAATCTAAGAGAGGTAAAATTACAGTATGACACCCTGTACCTTAAAAACAAAGTACCACAAAAAACTAAATCGGAGGGCGGTAGGTCTTGCCAGAAATGTGCAGGGTGTCGCCTATTTAGCCCTCCCTTTTTTATTCAAAAATGTAAACGTTTACTATGGCTAAATCAAATGGCTACATTAAATTATGGCGCAAAGTTAGAGATTGGTCTTATTCTGGAAATTGTAAAGCCATAGCATTATGGGTAGTTTTACTTACAGAAGCCACTCATAAAGAAAGAATTAAAGTCTTTAAAGGTAAACCTCTCACCTTAAAACCCGGCCAATTTATAACTGGAAGAAAATATCTATCAGCATTATCAGGGGTAAATCGGTCTAGTGTGGAGCGCTACCTTGAGATGTTTGAAAAACTAGGTCAGATTGAGCAACAAAAAAGTAACAAAAATCGTTTGATAACAATACTTAATTGGGTAAAGTATCAGAAAGACGAGCAACAAACGAGCAACAAACGAGCAACAAACGAGCAACAAACGAGCACATACAAGAATGATAAGAATGTAAATAATGATAAGAATGGGGATACCACCTCTTTTTGGAACCACTTCCTTTTAAAGACAAGAAAGAAGTTTATCCTTACTGACGATAAGAAAAAATTAATAACCCAAAGGCTTAAAGACTATCCCCTAGAAGAATTAAAGCGTGCTGTGGACAACTTTGTAGCTGACAAGTGGGAAGGAAGGAAAGACAATTTAGACCTAATATACTGCATAGGAAAACAAAAAGGCAAACGAGATAACTTAGAAAACTGGATAAACAAGGAGAAACCAGAATGGCAAACGAGTGTTTAGATAGCTGGAAAGATTACCCAGAACTTTATATAAAAGAGGGAGCTGAAAGAGAAGCTATTGACCCAGACTCCCTATGTACCTATGGCATTGAATGTTTAGACAACGCTTTATTTCGTATCTTAAAAAACGATCTGATTGTTATAGGAGCTGATACAGGTTCAGGAAAATCAGAGCTTTCATTACACATAGCTCAACATAACGCTAAAAATGGCAAGACTGTTGGTGTTTACTATTTAGAAGGCGGGGAGGATGAAGCTATGAGAAGGCTGAAATGGAAACAGATTAGTGCTGAGTATTATAAAAACCCTGATGCAGAGCCTATAAGCTATCAAGAATGGGTGTGTAATTCTTGCAGTAACCCAGAACTAAAGGCGGTGGAGGCTAAAGTATATGAAGACAACAAAGACATTTATAAAGACAAGTTATACTTTTTCCCTTCTGATAGTGATTTTAACTTAGACAAATTCATCATGTCTTTGTTAGATTTTACTGAATGGATAGAAGGAAAACTTCATCTAGACTTGATTATTATAGACCATCTTCAATACTTCTCTTTAGGTTCAGAGAATAAAGAGATTAAGGAAGTTACTAAGATACTTAAAGAAGTTAAGAGAATTACTGAATATTACAACGTACCTATTATTTTAGTTTCACATCTAAGAAAAAGAGGAAAGAACCCAGGCTTACCAACACAGGAAGATTTTTACGGCTCTGGTAATATAGCTAAAATATCCTCAACATCAATACTACTATCTAAAAAGAGAGAAGATGATTTTCAGCAGGGTATATTTCCGACATATATAAACATAGCCAAGTCAAGAGTAGGCATACCTAGCACCTATGCTTTCTTAACAAACTTCAACTTAAACATCAGGGCTTATGAAAAGGATTATGATATCTATAGAATAAATGAGGAAGGATTCGCGTCATCAGAACCATTAGCACAAGAGAAACTGCCTCGGTGGGCAGAAGGAGCTAAAAATGAAAACAAAACTCAAAGACAAGATAGACGATATTCTTAAAAAAGCCAAAGGTGACAGTTTTCTTATTTACGAGAAATGCAAAGTAGAAATTAAAGAATATGAAGAAGCAACAGGCTTGCCTTTTACACCTGACGAATATATGGACTATGTGAGTTATATTACTAATAAAATCAAAGTATGAAAAAAATAACAACCCCTAGCCTAAAAATGGAGAAAACAATGAAAAAGTTACTTATTTTAGTAGCATTATTGATAGTTCCTTTCATCTGCTTTGCAGAAGGAGCTAATTGGGATAACGATTTAGGCGGGTTCAATGGGATTAGAGACTATGTAGGGCAACATGACGGACATTATTACAGAGAAAACCCTATAGGGATAGGTGCAGATTTAGTAGTGTGGAAAAGCGATAGCAAATGGATCGATGAAGTTGTTGTGGAAAGCAGAATGGATTTAGCTAATGAGGAATTTAGCACCTTTGCAGTAGCTAGGATAGACGTGTTCAGTTGGTTTAAGAAATAACTAAACAACGGCTAGGGGATTGTTATAACAAAGAAGATAAAGGGGGAGGCATGAATGAGAAAAACAAAATCACCTAGAAGAAAACTCAAAGACAAATTAGAAAAAATAGTGAAAGAAATAGTCCGGCTTAGAGATAACCGAACTTGCCAGATGTGTAACAAGGTTGACTTGCAAGGTGCAAACTGCCATGTGAGCCATGTAATACCTCGTAGTCAAAGTTTATTATTACAGTATGACCCTTTGAATTTAAAAGTTCTCTGCTTTCATTGTCATCTTCAAATCTGGCACTTGAACCCAATAGAGTCTGCGAATTGGTTTATGAATAAGTTTCCCGAAAGATGGGCTTACCTAGAAGAAAAGATTATGTTGCCTAAAAGGTCAATTAAAGATTATGAATTAGAAGAAAGATTAGTAGAGTTGAAGACTATATTATTGGCAATGATAATGGAAAGGTAGGAGGTCTAAATGCGCAAGACACAGCACGAAAAAATCCTTGAATGTTTAAGAAATACTTTAAACCAAGACAAAGATAGATGGGTGGCGTTACCAATTATCCTTGATTTGCATTTGGCTCAATACGGAACTCGTATTAAAGAATTAAGAGATGGACATACACCAAGCAAAAAGTCTTATAACATAGAAAACAAAACTGAATGGATTGGTGGAATTAGGCACTCGTGGTTTAGGCTATGTAGTGATGTTGAGGAGCAAGTGACGCTTGGGTTTGTGGGAGGTAGAAGATGAAAGAAACAATTATAAGATTAAAAAAATGGCAGGAAGATTTAAAGAGTAGGCTTGAGAAGTTAGAAATTAAAGCTCATAAGGATTGGACTTCATCACTCGACAAAATGAAACATATGCAAGCTCAGATAGATGGTTTAAGGCAGAAGATAACTGATTTAGAAACAGCTATGCAAGCGTTAAAGGATAACAAATGAACCACGCAAGCAAAGGAAGCAAACGCAGACCCACGAATAATAAGAACTTCAGTAAAAATTTCGATTCTATTAACTGGAAAAAGGAGGTCAAAAATGGGAAAAGGAAGACTCGGAGGAAATCCAACAGGAATCCTTGAAGGAATCCGCGGATATCCTACACCTGACATAGCCAGAGAAAATCATTGCCCGAAAAGTTGCATGTACTACAGAGACCAAAGACATCTTTCTGAAATAATGCAAGCAATATTCGGAAGCTCTGGCCGTTGGAATTATGCCAAGTGTTTTTATTTTTGTCCTTTAAGGCTAGGAACTTCTCAGGCAATGAGTGACAAAAGAAGAAAAAGTTATAATAAGTATCAAGTAAAATACAGAGCAGAACAGAAATTAAAGAAGGTCGCCAATGCAAATATTTCTATTTAAAGTAATTCGTTGGTTTTTCAAAGGGAAGAATGAGAAGGATTGCAAGGAAGGGAATCACGAATGGATTTTTATAGGAACACTAGGCAAACATTGCTTGAATTGCAACTTAACCTGGAGAACTTATGCTCAAAGAATTGATAGAGATAATAAGAAATCTAGACCCTGACTCAGCAAGAGCTTTATGTCTTTTAGTGTTTTATTATTCTAGTATTTTAGGCTGTTTTATTTGGCTAGGAGAAAAGATTGAACTTTGGGAAAAAGAAAAAAAGGAGGAGAAAGATGAGTAAATTTAAAATAGGTGATAAAGTAAAAATTTATAGAAAGAAGGAAGATATGACGTTCGGATGGAGTGATAGTATGGATAAATATGTAGGGGAAACTGACATTATCAGTGATATTAGTGGGCAATCTATATATTTAAAAGAAATTAGTTGGATTTGGCATGAATCAGTACTTATAAAAATAGGAGGCTCTATGCATGAAGATTTAAAACAAAGAATTGAAGCGTTAGATGATGGGTGGAATAAGGAGGCTGATGACTTGATTAGAGAGATACAAAATCACATAGATAATGGGTTGGGAAGAACAATAGAAATAAACATTTGGTCAAATTCTTATAAAAACAGAGTTAAAAATGGAGAAATAGAAGTAAGAATACAAGTATCACAAAAGAGAGGAGTTTTTAAATTTGACACCCAATGCGAAAAAATGCAAGCCTTCAAAGATGCTCTCCTTTGGCTACTAGACCACAGCGATATTTCTAAATCTTTAGAAGGCACTACACAAAAAGTTAAAATAGATGGCAAAGTATACGAGGCAGAAATAATTAAGGAGGTTTAAGATGGCAGAACAAGTAATTTTATTTAATCCGAATGAGATAGTCCAAACAATTAGACATATTCAAACTTTAGAATTTGTAGAAAAACAGATACCCAAAGACGACCCTGTTAAAGAATCCTTCAGGACAGCTCTAAAAGAAAATAGAGTTGTTCTTGCTTACATGATCCCTCGCCAAATAAAGGCACAGGTTCAACCAACACCGCCAATTAAAAAGAAAAAGAAAAAAGGGAGTAAATAATGTGGTGGACAAAAAAAGTTAAAGAAAAAGATAGGCTTGAAAATCTTGAAGAAACAATAGAGGCTATTTACAAAGCTAATCCTTATGTTGGAGAAGTCACATTGGGATTATATCGAGAAGAAATTTACAAAATACAACAAAGTTTATATACGACAAAGGTAATTTATCAGAATTTTTACAGGCTTTTATGTGGTTCTATTGAGCATTATTATTTTAGAGGAGTAAAACTATATTTGGCTAAAGGTAAAAACAGAATAGACCAAATTATTGCAGGGGATAAAGTTCTCATCATTACGGACTTAAAGGAGTTTAAAAAAGGAAAATGAAATACTTAATCCTAATCCTCATCTCATTAGGAATCTATGCTAATGCTCTACAAGGAGACTTTATCCTCGATGATATACCTTTAGTACAAAACGTAGAAGATTTACAGACTACTCCTTGGTTTCATCCAACGTCTTTAACAGCAAAGTATATTATCAATACCTTTGGCGTGGAGAAACTACCTTTGCATCTACCGAGTTTGATACTCCATGTTTTGAATGTGTTGTTGGTGTTTGTATTACTAAGAGCATTTTTCAGAGGTAAAGAAATACCAGCATTTTTGGGAGCATTGATTTTCGCGGTGCATCCGATCCATTGTGAGGCGGTTTCCTGGATTGCAGGTCGCCCTTATCTATTCACAACTTTTGCTTGGCTGTCAGTTTTGTATTTATATGGAATGGATGGAGGAGATAAAGGATGGAGGTATTTTCTAGCATTGCATATCTTTGCTTATTTCGCAATTTTATCTTATCCTTGGTTGTTGAGCTTAGTTATTATGATGATGGTATTACCTCTTTTTTTAAAAAAAGGAAATAACTTTTATAAATGGGGCTGGATTCCTTTTGCAATCATTTTACTATTCGCAATCTGGAGAAATCACCCAACGATAACCGCAAGAGTAATGCAATCTACAAGTAGAGTCTTTGAATGGAAAAGACAACTTCTTTTAATCTGTTATTCAATCGAGAGTAATTTCTCTTTATGTGTTGCACCGATTAAATTAATGTTCTACCACGAATTTAAACATGGGATAGTAGAAAGACTTTGGAAAAGCTTCGCATATTTGATAGCCTATTTCTCATTATTGACTATCTTTGTTAATACTTACTGGAAAGAACACGGCAAAGTTCTTTTGTTTTGGGCTATAGCCTTTGTAGCAATTCTATTACCAACTTATAGTCCGGTAGCTATTTGCTGGATTGTGGCCGAGAGGTATTTATATCTGCCGTCTATTTTATTTAGTGTGGTAGTGGCTTTCACTTATTGCATAACTATCAAGAAATATCCTAAAACCTTCTGGATTGTTTTCTCAATAGTTTTTTTATTGTTCTGCGGTAAGACATTACATAGGAATTATGAATGGGGAAACAGGCTTAGATTTTGGAAAGCAGGAGTCAAGGTAGAAAAAGGTAGTGCGATTGCAAGAAATAATCTAGCAACTTGTTATTTACAGATGGGAGCTTATGAAGCCGCAAAACAGGAATTTAAAATATCCGCAGCACTCGAACCTTATAAGACTAGAGCTTGGTATAATCTAGGACTGATTGCGCATTTAGAAATTAGAGAAAAGATAAAGGCTGACAAAAGGATAACTCAAGAAGTAATTGACAAAGCTAACGAGGCTTTTTATTATTACAAAGTTGCAATTAAAATAAGTCCAGGTCATCCAATGGCTTTAAAGAACGGAGAAATGCTTTATAGGAATTTAGGAATGGCTGAACAGGCAGACAAATTAGATCAAGCACCTAGAAGAAAAAGCAACAGTATTTGGTTAGAAATAAGAGACGATATAAAAAGGAGCAAATTGAAATGAGGGGTTATAAAGTTCGTAGAACAATAAAAGAAAAAGACGACATTATTTTTCTAGTCTGCGCTTGGAGATATAACGCTGTGAATCCGACTTTTATCCGTATAAGTAATTGTATTCTAGGCGCGAGGCTTGAAAAGAAAATACTTAAAAAGAATTTAGCTATGCACAGGGTGGAAATGTTGAAGATGAAAATTGTAAATTAAGGAGGGAAAAATGGCATTATCAGCAAGAAAGAAAGTTTTTAAATATGGAACAGGCGAAGAAATACCAGAAGGGGCAATTTATCTATATTCTTGTAAGAATGGAACAATGGGAGATAAAGCCTTGTTAGGTTTTCCAGCAGATTATCAATATGTATGGCATTATTTTTTAGTAGAGGTTAACAAATGAAATGCTGGCTATGTAAGAAAAATAAACAGGGAACTTTCTATAATATTCAAAGAATAGCTTATGAGAAAGGTTTACTTATTATAGATAAAATGAGAAGTATTTGTTCAGATTGTTTCGATTCACATTGTATCTTTAGTCTAGACAAACATCCAAAGGAAGACTGAGTGAAAATAACCGTTCTGTCTGCTATTCGTTTTTTGCTCATTCGTGGTAGCGGCAGGGCGGATTTAAAAAAGGAGGATTAAATGAAACTAGTTGATTTAGTGGTTTTACCAGAGAAAGAAAAACATGTAGCTATCTTAGATTATAATATTAAAGAATATAGAACAACAGGCGATTGGATGAAATTTAGTTCCAATAAAATGATAGACCAAATCTCCCAAATAGAAATACCCATAGCCAAGATACTAGAGCTTGTGGAGGTTGATGTGGAGAAAGTAGAAGAATTATTTAAAAAGAATATATCTACTTATCACTATTCAGAAGTTTTAAAATTTAAAAAAGATTTAGGCTCCAACAAAAAGGATATATTAAAGGCGGTGAAATCATGAGGTGGAAGTATGAAACAAAGAATTATTAAATTTAGAGCTTGGGATAAAAGGCATAATCTTTTTAGAGGTGATAATAAAGTATTAGATAGATATGAAAGATTAGCTATTTTAAATTCAGAAGATTTTCACATTATGCAATACACAGGACTAAAGGATAAGAATGGGAAAGAGGGTTATTTTGAAGATATAGTTAAATTTGCAAAGAGTTATTCTAAAGGATATGGCAAAGAGGAAGTACAAGAATTTACTGGAATAATAAAAGAAAACAAGTATTTTCATAGTTGCATTATGGTTGGCACAACAGAATTTCACATTGATAATTTGCTCAAAGGCGAAATCATAGGTGATGGTTATAGAAACCCAGAACTATTAAAGGCGGTGAAGCCATGACAGACACAACTAAAGAATTTAGGATAGCTAACCCAATACAAGAATAAATGGTTAGGTTTAGGTGGCATGGTAGCCTGATTATCGGATAAAGCACGAATAGGGATAGAATAGTCTAACTGATAGCAATTCTCTTGCAAGGTAAGCTGACCGACATAATTGCAGACCAACTGCCCTAGACCAAGCCTTATTAAACAAAGGAGAATATATGGATAAGTTGATTGAAAAATCATGGATTTGGTTACAGTTAATTTTCGTTTTTGTATTAATGGTTTTATTGATATCGGCATTCATTTTAGCTACTAAATATCTATGGATTTGGATTCTTATTAAATAACCACCTTTAACGAGGTAACTGGAGGACTATGTTGCAAGCAATAAATTATTGTAAGTGTGGAAGAATGTTAGAACATATGAAGATAATATTGAAAGTTGAAGATAACATCATTGTATTACCTAAAAATATATGTCCTCATTGTTTGAAAGTTAATGTTAGTAAAGAAGAGTTGGAGAAGTGGTTTAAATAAGGAGGTTTTAGATGTTGTTGAATATAGCAGGAACACTAGCAACACTTTTCATAGGTGTGTCATTACTTGGATTTTCTGAAATGGTTAGATATACAATTAAAACGGAGATGGTAATTGTATTGTTAATGGTAGTGATAATATTATCTATTTGGATTTAAAGAGATATGCTTTTGAAACACAGGAGGTATAAATGACCGAGTATAAAGAGATAATTGATGTTTTTGAATCTGAGATATTTACACTTAGTAAATACTTAGAAGATAAAGAAATGGAAGTATTCCATGGACAAAGATTTAGGAAGATGATTAAAGCCCTCTCCAAAGCCATAACCCTTGCTAAAGCATTTGATAGTGTGAGTAATAACCTTGAGATGCCTGAGTATAAAAAAACAAAAGATTGTGATAGTGGTTGCGATAGTTATCATTCAATGCTTACTCATGGTTGTGGTGGTTGCGATGAAACAAGTAATAATGTAGGTTTTAATGATGCTTTATCCCTCTGCAAACCCCTCATTGTTAAAAGGGATATGGAGATAGCTGAGGTTGAGGCTGAATTCCAAGCAAGTAAAGCAGAGTTAGAAGAACTTTGGGATAAAAGTGAACAAGCTCAAAGAATAAATGCAGCTAAAATAAGTGAACTTTTTAATACAATAGATGACTGGCAACAGACCTTAGCTTATTTAACCAAAGAAGATGTTGCTACTCCAAAAGGAGTTAGTGATTTTGTTATGAAAGAGTTTGTAAAGTTACGAAAAGAAAATAAGGCGATTAAGGATAAGATGAGTGAAGAGAAGATATCTTCTTTATTAAAATCTAAAAGAATTTGGGTATCACAAAATACAAATGGAGATAAGTATATAGCTTTAGAAAGTTGTGAAATGTTAGCTAAAGCCATAACTTTTAATTTTAAGAATTTACTAAAAGAAACTAAAAAATGATAGATATTATTGAAAGTGTATTAAAGATTTTATTAATAATTTTGATATCATTTGGGATATGGTATCTGCTATAGCCAAAGCATATCAGGCAAAAAGTAACAGGAGATAAATGAACCAAACAACAACAGCCCTAATAGAACACCTATCCCATGTAGCAGAAGAGATAGCTAAATTGAAAAGTGAATTGCAAACAGAGAAAAGAGATTGGGAACTAACGAACGAACTACTTAAAGATAGGATAGATGAATTACAAATTCAAGCACAGGATAAGGATAAGGAGATATGGAAGATAAAACAAGATGCAAGAGATGAGATATTCCAAGAACGGGAAAAAGTAGTAGCGGATTACATGGAGATTATTATTAAGAAAGATGAGGAGATAGCAAGATTGAAGGAAGCAGTAAAAAACAATGCTAAAGTAGTTGTAGAAGCTTCGGCAGCAGAAATAATAGTTATTAAAGGTCTGCAATTAAGAAATAAGGAGTTGGAGGAAGAACTAAAAACAATAAAAAGCACTACAACATACGAGATAGTTAAGAGTCTAGGTAAGAATAATAGGAAGTTGGAGAATAAGATAGAAGTATTAAAAAACAGCAATGAACAATTAAAGAGTTGGGTTAAAGACCACCCGAAGATTAAGGAATTGGAGGATAAGCTGTTAAAGAAAAGTCAAGAAGTAGCAAACATCCATCAGAAATATTACGAACTTAAAAAAAAAGTATTAGCCAAAGCAATAACAGGAGATAACAAGTTATTTGATGAAGTTATGGATTATCCAAAAGAAATTTATGGTAAAAGTCCTGCGATAGAAAAATATTTAAAAATAGAAATATTTAAGAATGAATTAGTAAGAAAACGTATAAAACAGCTTGAAAGAGAAAAAGACAAAAACTCAAAAGAAAGAAAAAAATAATACTAGCTTACCTTTTTACCACTTATCAAAATACCCCGTTTCATAAAGCATTGCATAATAGACCTTTGTGTGTTATCCATTATCTAATGGAGAAGATTGAAATAATAGCGTCTTTGAATGTCAATAAGAAATGTATCGGAGCAGACGGTGACGGTGCTTCTACAATTACATTTGATGCAGACGCTACTCAACTTGCCCAGGTGCTATTGGCACTACCAACATTCCATAATAAGCCAATAAAATTAACGTTAGAAGCATTATCGAAGGATTATCAAAATGCCGGACAAGAGTCGTCAGCACAAACTATCCGCTAAGCAACAGCTTGAAGTATGCAAGATGCTTGCTTTAGGTTATACGCCTGAGAGAGTTGTTCAAGAGCTTAAAGATGAATATGAGGTTGAAGTTACCAGAATAAATATCCGCACTAATTATCTTTATCATAAAAAGAAAAAGATAGCTAGACTCCGCGATAAGATGGAGTCACAGATAATGCACCATCCGGCTTTAAAGAAAGGTTTTCGTTTAGACGCTCTGTCTAAAGCTTTGCATGAAGCTTTCATGTGGAGAGTTGATAAAGTTGTTTATGATAAGAACGGTAACGAAATAGTTAAGATTGAGAAAAGGCAATTAAGTACAATAGCTTCTTTATCAAGAGAGTTACGCATAGAAGCAGAAGGTGAGAAATCCTTAACACCAGTAATACAAATATCAATTATAAACAAAATCCATAACATAGTAGACTCTAAAAAGGAGAAAGAAGAAAGTGCCGAACCAAGCAACAGTCTTGTCACCAGAGAAAGCTTCGATATTGTTGAATGATTGGAGGACTAAACCTCAAACATTCATGCATGATGTCTTAGGAGTGAAGAAGATATGGAAGCTACAAGATGATTTAATAAACGCTTGTCTTAGAGCCTTTGAGACAGGACAAGATATATACGTGGGTTCAGGTCATTCTCTTGGAAAAGATTGGGCTACCGCTGCTATAAGCCTTTGGTTTCTTCATTGTTATAGACCTTCGATAGTTATTCAGACAGCTCCTTGCAATGACGATAAAACCGAGATATTAACAGATGAAGGGTGGAAGTTCTTTAAAGACTTAACTGATTCAAACAAGGTAGCACAAAGAAAAGGTGAATATGAGATTGAGTTTGTTAAGCCTACGGATTTAATAAGTTTCGATTATGATGGAAAGCTGATAGGATTTCAAAACCAATTAGTTGATTTCCTTGTCACGCCTAACCATAGATGCTTATTCAACAATGAGATAAAAGAAGCACAAGAGATATTTGGAAAGACAGGAATGTTTACTAAGGTAGCTTCTTATGAAGGGGAACAAGAAGATAACGATTGGCTTGAGTTTATGGGGTTTTGGTTTGCTGAAGGATATGCTCAGTACAACGAAGAAAGTAGAAAATATAGAATTGTTGTCACTCAAAAAGGCAGAGAAGAATATGTAAGGGATTTGTTAGGTCGTGTGCAATATCGCTTTGCTAATGAGTTAAAGATAGATAAGAGACAATACGGAGGATATAACTACACTTTCTACGATAAGACACAAGCTAAAGGTTTTGCTAAGTTAGGCAAGACAATGACTAAAAGAATACCTGAGTATATAAAGAACGCAGACACTCAAGGATTAAGAGCGTTTATTAAAGGCTTTTTAGAAGGTGATGGTAGCGTAGACTTAAATGGCTCTACTAAACTATGTACTAGCAACAATGGTTTAGCTGATGATTTGCATGAAGTTTGTGTTAAAGCTGGTTATGTCTGTAACAAAAGAATTTATACTTGTGATGAATACAAGATAGAACATGACGGAGAGAGAGTTTATCGCGGTGAAAAGACAGGTAATATCAAAACATATTATGAGATTAAGATTTGGAAGAAAAGAGGAAAGTATCCTATAAGCGGAAGACAGACACATTCTAGCCAAAAGTATTGGTATAAAGAAGATTACAAGGGGAAAGTGTATAGCGTAACAGTTCCTTCAGGTGTTGTTATGATACGCAGAAATGGGAAGAATAGTTGGACAGGTAACACAGACAGACAAGTTAAAAAAGTTATGTACGGTGAAACCTTATCTCATTGGAATAATAGAAAGATGGACTTAGGCGGAAAGGTATTCGCTAACCCTTATGTAGAGTTTCAGAAAGATAAATGGTATTTGATTGGGTTCACCACTAAAGAGACAGGAGCTTCTAAAGAAGCACAAGGCGGTAAGTTCTCAGGTTTTCATAGTCAGAATATGTGCATCATAGTATCAGAGGCCCAGGCTATCGAAGATAATATAGTAGACCAGATAGATGGAGTTATCGCTAGTGCTACCGGAAAGAGGTTAGTTATATACATAGGCAACCCAACAAGAGCTAAAGGAAGATTCGCTAAAGGACTCAGAGATAAAAAAAACAATATAGTCTTTAACTTCTCATGCTTAGACAACCCGAACTATAAACATAAAAAAGAAATGATACCAGGTCTTGCGTCTTATGCTTGGGTGGAAGATAAAAGAAGGAAGTGGGGCGAAGATGATCCACGTTGGTATGGTCGTGTACTTGGACAGATACCTGAAACCTCAGTTAATACAGTCTTAGGTCCAGACGAGATAGAACACATGAAGTCAAGGCATGGCTTCTTATCACAACACGCAGCAAACGCAGGAGTATCATTAGACCCAGCTGGTGAAGGAATAGATGAAAATGTAATGATGGGCGGTAACGGTGGAGAGATATTAGAGGTAGTCGCCAAAACAAAAGTACCTCCAAGCACATTAGCTATTAAAGCCGTTGAACTATGCAAGGGGATAAATGGTTCTTTTATTATTATTGATTGTGATGGTGTTGGCATTGGAACTTATCAGGAGTTAAAGAAGTTGTCACCTCACTATCTAAATGGAATACAGATTATAAAGTTTCACGGTTCAGCACCTTCAGAGTTTGAGGTGAGTGGCAAACGAGTATATCAGAATATGAGAGCTGAAGCTGCCTTCGTTACTAAACAGAGAGGTAAAGATGGTAGAGCAGCGTTAGACGTAGGGGATTCAGAGTTAATTGAAGACCTAGCCGAAGAAGAATACTTCACTAATAAGCGAGGTCTTATTCAGATAGAATCTAAGGAAGATATAAAAGACAGACTCGAAAGATCACCGGGTAGAGGTGACGCATATAAAATGCTTCAATGGGCTTTCAGTAAGAACTATAAACTTATCGGTTCAATACAAGAGAGAGAGAATAGACCTAGATACGGCATGGTGAGTAATGACATAGACTCTCTAAGTGGCAGCGATAGTCAATTCAGTAGAAGACCAAGAGAGGGTACGACATGGGAGTAAGTACGATAAACATGTACCAGGAAGTGACAGACTACATTTGGAAGAACTATCCTCAGTTACATGGATTGTCTCCAGAGATATTGAAGAATCTAATATCTAAACACCCTGGAAAGTTAATAGTAGAACGAGATATAAACTTTAATATCCTCGGTGTTGGCTTCTTCTGTAAAATGAATGACATAGACCTTGCAAGGATTAAAGACGGAGAGTTATTAGTGACAAGCGTTTTAGACATGGTCTATCTACTCAACCAGAAAGGCGACAACATACATTTTATATTTGCAGTCACTACTAAGGGAATTAACACAATACTAAAAGGGTTAAGAAATGTAATAGATTGGGAGAGACCTAAAACAGTAAGTTGGTTCTCACAAAATTTAAAATGTTTTAATATAAGAACTTTAAGGGGGTAACAATGCCTACAATAGCAGCAGTTATAGGAGCAATCGCAGCAACAGCTGCAGTCGGTACTTCCGTAGCAGCATCAAGTCAAGCTAAGAAATCAGCCAAGTCACAAAGAGCAGGGGCTGAAGCTAAAGCAAAACAGGTCGAAGCTCAAGCAGCAGGAGCAGAAGCTCAAGCAACCGAAGCAGGGAGAAAAGAAAAGATAAGAAGATTAAGAGCAAGGACAAGAACAGACATTGCTGGGTCACAAGCGGGAAAACCTACAACAACATTTAAAACATTGTTGGGGAGTTAAGATGAAGCTGAATACTAATTTAGTAGGTTTTAGTAGCAAGTTAGTAATAGATGAATCAGCAGAGGCAAGATGATAGGAAGAAATTGGGTGCATACTTGGCCATTAAATGATAAGAAAGGACACGATTTGGAAAGTATTCATTGCCATTGCAATCCAAAAATTGATTGGAAGAATAGCATTGTGAACCATAACTCTTTTGATTATAGAGAAATCATTGAAGAAGCAGAGCAAATTATAAAGGAGAAATAGATGGCCTTAAACGTAGAATCTTTAAGTACAAGGATTGGAAAGTTATTCGCAGACAAAGCGAACATTGCAAGCTATTGGCAAGACATAGCGCATTTCTGTTTACCTCGTAAGGCTTGGATAACAAGTAAGAGGCATGAGGGAGACCGTCTACAGTTCAATAGAATCTTTGACAATACAGCTATAAGGTCTTTGAACATCATGGGAGCAGGGTTCGCGAGTCATTTAACTAATCCATCAGCCCCTTGGTTCTCGATGTCTACAAAGAATAAAGACTTGGCACAAGGTAAAGACGCTAAGTTATGGTTTAAGCAAGTGACTGATAAGATTCGGATAACTCTAAACAGTACAAACTTCGATTCAAGTATGCAAGAGTTCTACTTAGACTCCGGTTGTTTTGGAACTGCTGTAATCTATCAAGAAGAAGACCCTGAAAAGAAGGTCAGGTTTACGACAATACCTTTAGAAGAAATTACGATAGTTGAAGACTCACTGGGTAGAGTTAAAGAAGTCCATAGAAAGTTTGATTATACAGCCTTGCAAGCGTGGGAGAGATGGGGAGCAGAAGCAGGGCCAAAGGTAAGAGAAGCTATGTTCGGAGTTAGCAAAGATGTCAGTAAGTCTATTACATTCACTCATTCAGTATTTCCAAGAGAGTCAAGAATAGCTGGTAAGATAGACGCAGCTAACAAACCATTCGCTTCAATATGGCTAGAGTTTGAAAGCAAACATAAAATCTTAGAGAGTGGCTTTGATGAAATGCCTTATGCAGTTGGTAGATTCAGTAAGAGAGTTGGTGAGAGATGGGGATTCTCTCCTGCTATGAGTGCATTGGCAGATATTAAAATGTTAAACGCTGAGAAGAAGACATTGATTAGGGGAGCTATGAAACAAGTAGATCCGCCTATTATTCTACCGGACTCAGGCTTTATATATCCTTTTAACATGAATCCAGCCGGTATCAACTATGCTAAAGATAAGACTGCTAGTGACGCGTATAAACCAATAGAGACAAAGGGTAAGATTCAAATAGGGCTTGAGATGATTAAAGATGTTAAAGAAGATATTGAAAAAGCTTTCTTTGTGCCATTGTTTCAAGCGTTTTCTCAGATAACTAAACAAATGACTATACCTGAAGTACAGAGAAGGATAGCTGAGAACATGGTTCTATTAGGTCCAGTTGTGGGAAGGTTTACTGATGAGGTATTTGACCCAATGTTAACAAGGACATTTAATATCCTATTCCGTAACGGAGAACTACCACCACCGCCACCTTCTTTGCAAGGTCAAGAGTTAGACATTATATACATATCTCAATTAGCTTTGGCTCAAAGAGCAGTAGAGATTAATTCATTGAAAAGCTTTTTACAAGATGTATCTGATATATCCGCTATCGTACCAAGCGCGTTAGATAAGATTGACGCAGATAAGGTGATAGATGTATTAGCTGAAATCAAGAACGTAACGCCTGAGATATTAAGAGGTGACGAAGCTGTAGAGCTTATAAGACAAGTCAGAGCAGAACAAGAATTAAAACTAGCACAGATTAGCCAACTTCAGCAGGGAGCTGATATAGCTAAGACTGGTAGTGAAGTAGATAGGAATTTAAGCTGATGGAATTTGCAGGGAAATTCAGAAAGAATCTAGCAAAGAGTTTACATGATAACTCTAGTCAGAAAGAACAAATGAAGATTATAGCTCATAGGACAATAACAAAAGGCATTGAAGGTTTAAAACAGGATTATAAAGACATAACAGGGGAGGAGTACGTTGTTAAAGATAAAGCAGAAGTCAGTAGTTAATCTACAATGGCTAAGTATATTAGCTCTCAAGTATATCTTTGATAAAGATAACATGAGCTACTTAGAGACTAAACACATGGAAGAAAGTATTGAGGCTTGGAAGATGAAGGTCAACTTAAATCCAATAGAGAGAGCAGACTTTCTTTTCATTCTTACTTGCTTAAAGGCTAATATAAATGGTTACTACACAGAGCAGAAAGAGTTTTTTAAAATGTATGATATTAGTTATCTAAACGTTTATAGTTGCGGATTATCAATGTAGGGAAGATATGATAAATTGGATTATAGTATTTTATGTATTATCAAATAGTGGGTTTGTTAGAGTCGAAACACCTGAGAGTTTTAAAGATAAAAAAACTTGCTTAACAGAAATAAAAAATATTGATTATAATTGTCATCAAGACGATTATTCTTATTTTGAAGTCCGCTGTGAACAAGCAAAGGATAAGGAGTAACATGGCACGAATAGACCCAGAAGTATTAGGGATAGATAAACAGTTGTGGAAAGATTTTCTACAGACACATAATACTGAAACAGGACAGAAAGCTTTAGAATATTTAAAGAAGAAATTCTTTTTTTATAGTTCTACATACGAAGGAAATAAAGACGAAACTCTCGTCAACGAAGGTTCGCGGAGGGTTCTGCTAACCATCGAAACAATATTAAAGATGAGATTTGACGAGCAAGTTTCAGAACCAGAAGGAGGAGGAGATGGGTAATCTAGATCTATTCTTAGGCAATCTAGATCCATTAAGTTGGATGAGTTTCGGAGTTAAGTATTTCGCAGACGGTGGAGGAGAACCAGAGCCAACGCCTGAACCTACACCTGAGCCAGAACCTAAACCTACACCATCAGCTTTTGATACATTATCTGATGATGTAAGAGGCAATGCTTCAATGATAAGGTTTAAAGATTCAGAAGAAGGTTTCGTTGATTCAGTAGCAAAAGGCTACATATCTCTTGAAAAGAAGATAGGCGCTAAAGGGCTTATAGTACCTGGAGAAAATGCAACACAAGCAGAGAAAGACGAACATGCTATAGCTCTAGGAAGACCGAAAGACATAGCAGGCTATGGAGAGTTCAATCTGCCTGAAGGTACTGATAAGAGAATACAGGTAGACCAGAATATGCTTAAAGGGTTTAAAGAGGCAGCTTTCAAAATGGGTATGAGTACTGAAAATGCAAAGGCACTTTTAGAGTTTGACACTCAAAGACAAGTAGCCGCTTTAAAAGAATTAGATGTTTTAGAGAAACAAGAGAAAGATGAAGCAGAGACAAAGCTAAGAGGAGAACTAGGCAATGCTTATCCGGAGAGAATGGCAATAGCTAAGAAGGTTGTTGAGAGATTTGCCGGTAATGAGGAAGATAAGAAAGCTTTGTATGATGCAGTAGGCAACAATCCTAGAGTTGCAAGACTCTTGATTAACGTAGGCTCAAAGATTAGCGAAGATGTATTAGGAGAGACAGGACATTCAAGAATGACATTAACTCCGGCTGAAGCTAACGCGAAGATAGCTGCAATTAGGGCTAATCCTAATCATGCACATAATGACGAGAATAGTCCTTTGCACAAAGAAGCATTAATTGAAATGACTAATCTTTATAAACAGGCTCATCCACCACAGGCAGGCAGTTAATGATTAAGTTGGCAGATGATACAAAGATTAAAGTTAGATTAGAATGTTTGAAAATAGTATGGCTAACAGCATCAAGAGTAAGCATAGACGAAGATGCTCGCGTAAAAGCGGCAGAGAAATTATATAAGTATGTGACCGAAGATAATGCGAAAGCACCTTCGGAAGCTACTAGCTAACTGGGTAATCTCGCAAGGGATCCAAAATTTGTGAGGTTAGATCCAACTCGTTGGGCAATCTAACATAGGGTTTACATTATTAACAGTTCTAACGAGGAGGATTATATGGGTACAGTAGATACCGCCTTTGTAAAACAGTTTGAAGGTACGATTGCACAGTTAGTGCAACAGAAAACAACTAAGCTAAGAAACACAGTAAGGGTAGATACAAACTTCACAGGAGAGTTTAAATTTTACGATCAGCTTGGCGCTACAGACATGGTTGAGAAAGTTTCAAGACATCAAGATACACCAATTATAGATCCAGATCACCAGAGACGCAGAATCACCAAGCAGGATTTCATTCACAACACGTTGTTTGACAAAGAAGATCAGCTGAATATGATAGTTGATCCTAAGAGTGACTATTCAATGGCCGCAGCTATGTCAGCAGGTAGAAAGATGGATGACAGAATCATCAATGCTTTCGACTCTATAGCTTTCTCAGGTAAAGACGGCGGAACACAAACATCTTTTGATAATGCCTTCAAGATAGCAGTAGGTACAACTGGTTTAACTAAGAACAAGCTTATTGATGGTAAAGAACTTCTAGATGACGAAGACAACGAAGAAGAAGATAGAACTTGCGTAACTACACCGAAACAGGTTTCAAACTTGCTAAAGACTACAGAAGCAACAAGTTCAGATTTCAACACAGTTAGAGCATTGGTAGACGGTACTTTGAAAAGTTGGATAGGCTTCAACTTCATAAGGATTTCATCTAAGAGATTGCCTGTTCTTAGCGGAACAACTGATAGAGGAGTTTATTGCTATCACAAAAACGCTATACAGCTTGCAATTCAAAGAGAAGCTTCAGCAAGGATAGATGAAAGACCTGACAAGAATTACGCATGGCAAGTTTATTTAGCAATGACAATAGGCGCAACAAGATTAGAAGAAAAGAGAATAGTTCAGATAGCATGCGCCGAAGCTTAAGAGCAACAAGGAGTTATGAATAAACATTATTAACGTTTAAAACGGAGGATTATATGTCAGCAGTAAAAGGGGTAAATCAGACAAAAATAGAAACACCTACGCCAGCTAATAGACTGGCTAAAGGCTTGTTTGACGGAAGACTTAAAGTCGTTACAGACATCTACGAAGCAGCAGCATTAGAGTCAGGCTCAACGATTAAAGTAGGTGGACTACTTCCAGCTGGTGCAAGGATTAAAGAAATAGTCTTGCATACAGACAACTTAGGAAATAACACAACTTTGTCAGTAGGTGATTCAGACACAGCAGATCGTTACATCGTAGCTACGGATCATGGAGCAGGCGCAGCATTGATTACAAGATTGACACTAGCTCAGATTGCAGGGCGTGATTACGTCATAGGAACAAACACCGGAGATAATCAGATTTTGATTACTACAGCAGCAGGAGAAGGAACTGGAACTATCAAGATAGACATTATTTATGCACAAGACTAATTAACAACCGAGGGGCTTAACCGCCCCTCTAAAAATGGAGTAGAATATGAGTAAAAAGTTTATAGCATTAGCAGTGATACTCCTGCTGGTTTTGGTTAGTCCTGGCTTTGCGCAAGTGGAAGTCCAGCAGAACGGAGTAACAGCAGGAGGAGGTTCAGCTATCCGGCTTAATTTTAAAGCTTCAGTTACAGGACAAGGCACGGATAGAACGATTTTGACATCAGAGTTAGTAGGTACGCTAGACGAAGGTTGGGATTTATCAGCAGCAACGATTCTCAACTCAGATGGTAAGTTTAGCAGCAGCAGCCTTTTTTATAGTGGTACAGCAGTAGGCGAAAACGCTGTATTTACTGAAGTAGGCTCAAGCGGTTTGAAGGGTTCATTGTATATCTCTACATCGGGGCAATTATTCATCCAGGTATCAAGTAGCTTCACAAACGCAGATTGGCAATTAATAACAAGTTCATCAGCAGAATAGAAATTGTTTAGGGGAGGAGGCTCGCACCCTTCTCCCTTAATCTTGGAGGTAAGTATGGCTGGTTTAACAGAAGTAAAAATATGTAACTTAGCTTTAAACAAATTAGGAGCAGCAAGAATATCAACTAGAGATGAAAAAAGTGCCGAAGCTCAGGCTTGTGACTCAATCTATGATGAAGTCAGAGATGATGTTCTAGCAGACCATATTTGGAACTTTGCACAAAAGAGAGCTGCTTTAGGTTTACTAGATGAGACTCCTGAGTTTACAGATGACGGAGTGACTTTAGTTTATCAAGCTCCTACGGATATGATAAAGCTTAATTTCGTAAACATAGAATCTGCAATAGTTAAATTAGAAGGGGATAAGATTCTGTCTGATACAGCAGGGTTAGAACTTAAATATACTCGTAGAGTTACTGATGTTCAGAAGTTTTTTCCTAAGTTCGTTGAAGCATTAGCGACCAGGCTAGCAGCAGAGTTAGCTTTTACACTTACAGCATCGAGAAGTTTATCATCTGATTTATTTACTTCTTATTATTCAAAGAAATTACCAGACGCTATTTCAGCCGATTCACAACAAGGAACAGCAGTCGGCATGTTTCAGAATGAGTGGTTAGGCGCAAGGATTTCAGGCGGAGGTAGTTCAATCGCCGGGCGAACATCTGATGCTACATGGCACCCAATTTCTGGGTGTTAATTTAAGGAGAATAAATTGCCTAAAGCAACTTCACAAATCACGAATTTTACCGCAGGCTCAATATCGCCGTTAGTGCAAGGCAGATTCGATATTGCCAAGTATGCCAACGGCGCGAACATTTTAAAGAACTGGATTATATTAAATTCCGGCGGCATAACTAGACGGCCCGGAACCAAATTCGTCGGCGAAGTTAAAGACAGTTCTAAATCAACACGCCTTATTGAATTTTCTTTTTCAGTATCTCAAACATATATTATAGAAATGGGCGACCTCTACATGAGGTTCTATACTAATAACGGTAGACTTACCGAAGCAAGCGTTGTTATCAGCGGAGCTTCAAAGACTAATCCTGTTTTAATTACCGCAGGTTCACATGGATATTCAGATGGAGATTGGGTTGTTATATCCGGTGTAGTTGGAATGACCGAGCTTAACGGAAAGACTTTTGTTGTATTTGATAAAAATGCAGGTGACTTTAAACTAAAAGACGTTGACGGTGATACTGTAAACGGCACAGGCTTTACCACTTATGTATCAGACGGAGTGGCTAATAAGGTTGTTGACCTTACGACTCCTTATACAGAAGCTCAAATATTTAATGTTCAATTTGCACAGACAGCAGATTTGATGTTGATGGTTCATGGTAGTCACGAACCTAGGGAACTTGTAAGAACAAGTTCGACAACATTTACGTTAACTGAAATAACTTTTTTAGGTGGGCCGTTTCTTGCTGCAAATACAGGAGCTATAACGATAACGCCTTCTGGAGATACAGGTTCAGGTATAACATTAACTGCTTCATCTGCTTTATGGAACGCAAACCATGTAGGCGCTTTATGGAAAATAAAAACCGGTTATGTTAAAATAGTAAGTTTTGCTTCTTCAACTTCTGTCAACGCTGATGTTAAAGCAAACCAAGACGGTACAGCAGGAGATTTAGCCACAGGGCCAGCCGCAACTACAGATTGGGCAGAAGGTGCTTGGAGTGATGACGAAGGTTTTCCAGAAGCAATTTCTTTGCATGAACAAAGAGCTGTCTATGCTAAAGTACAGACTTTTTGGGGTAGCTTTGTCAGAGTATTTACAGATTTCTTTGCTTTAACCGCAGATGATGACTCATATCAATTTGGAATAGCTACTGAACAAGTGAACGCTATTAGATGGCTTTCTTCAGGAGCAAAGGCTTTACAGATAGGAACTTCCGGAGGTACATTTTCAGCTTCTTCAGGAAGTACCAATGTGCCGATAACAGCTTCAAGCATAGTAGTACAAAGAGATACCACTTACGGAGCAGCTAGTATTCTACCAAAGAGAATAGGAAACTTCGTTTATTATATTCAAAGAAATTTAAAGACAGTTAGAGAGTTAGGATTTGATTTTGATATAGACTCTCAGCGTGCTTTAGACATGACATTACTTGCAGACCATATAGCAGGGGAGTTACCAGGCACAGTTAGTTTTATAGACATGGCTTATCAACAGTCGCCTCATAATGTACTCTGGTTGACAAGAGGAGATGGGCGAGTAGCGACCTTAACTCGTCAATTACCTCAAGAAGTTATTGGGTGGGCTAGGCAAGAGTTCGGAGGGATTTTCAACGGTGGGATTGCAATAGCAGAAAGTGTCGCTACTATACCAGGATTAACCGGAGATGACCAAACTTGGTTAATAATTAAAAGAACAATCAACACAGTAACTAGAAGATATGTAGAATTTGTAATGCCTGAAGATTTCTCAAAGCAAGATGATGCTTTCTTTGTTGACTCAGGTTTATCTTTGAATAGTCCGGTTACAATTACAGGAGCTTCTAAAACAAATCCAGTTATTATAAGTGCGACTGCGCATGGTTTCTCTAATGGAGACCAAGTTAAGATAGTTGACGTTGTGGGCATGACTGAATTGAATGATAAGTTTTATCTAGTAGCAAATAAGAACCCGAACGACTTTGAGATAACTGATACGAGTGGGAATAACATTGACGGTTTAGCTTTCACAGCTTATATAACAGGTGGAGAGGTTCGTTTAATGGTTACTTCAATTACAGGCTTAGACCATTTAGAAGGACAAACAGTTAAAATATTAGCAGACGGAGCTACAAGACCTGATGCTACAGTTGCAAGCGGAGCAATAACTCTCGCTTCTAAAGCAGCTAAAGTCCATGTAGGATTAACTTATAACTCAGACATAGAGACTTTAAGAATGGTAGACGGCTCTGCAACTGGAACAGGGTTTGCAAAAGATAGACGTATTTATATAGCGACAATACTTTTCTATAAATCACTTGGAGGAAAATATGGAAAGGCTACTAATTTACTTCAGGTATTTACTAGGTCAGTAGCAGATAATTTAGATCAACCGCCTCCATTAATAAGCAGAACTGAGAGACTAACTAATGTTGCCGGGTGGGATAGACAAGGGCAGTTTTTCTTTAGGCAAGACCAGCCATTACCGACAACTATATTAGCTATAACATTACAATCAGAAGTGAACGATAAGTGATGATAAATAAGGAGTGATATGGCAAAACAAGACACAACAGCAGCTTTCATGTCTGCTTTTGCAGGTATTACAGGGATAGCAGGAGATTTATTATCCGCAGAGACAGCGGCTTTAACTCAAGAGACAAACGCTGCTATAGCTAGAGGTCAACAAAGGATATTAAGAGCTAGAAGAAAACTTGAAAAGTCAAGAGATAAAAAACGCGCTAGGCAATTCTTAGGAAGACAAAACGCTTTATTCGCTAAAGCAGGCGTTACATTAGAAGGCAGTCCGATAGATGTAATAGAAGACTCTGCTAGAGAGCTTGAGTTTGATTCAATCATTAAAGACATTAACGCTAATATAGAAAACTCTAGACTTGAAAGCGAAATAGGTCAAAGAGAGTTTGCAGCTAGCGCAGCTAGAGCCGGAGGAATTAGAAGGGCTGGCGTATCTCTCCTTGAGACAGCAGCAGACGTAGCTAGTAAAATACCAGAAAAAGACGACTAAGGAGAAAATAAAATGGTACTAATACCTAAAGTAGAATCTGGACAACAAATATCAAAAGAAGCTCCCACTCTAAGAGTGAGTGAGGGATTGTTTCAAGGCCCAGGAGCAGAACTTAAACAGACTGCTAAAGCTTTGAAGTTAATGTCAGACCAATTACATAAAACGAATATCTTTAGTGAAGCAACTAAAGGAGAGACTGAAGCTCGAAGAAGGCTTGCTGAGTTAGAGTTAGAGTCTGAGACAGACCCAAACTTTGATAGTAAGACAGTTCAAGATAGAATAGTTGCTATTAGAAACGAAGTTGCGGAGAGCATTAAAATACGAGAAGCTAAAGACTCTTTTGCTGCAAGCTACGATAGACTTTCTATAGGTTCGGATTTTAAAATAAGAAGGACTCTTAATAAGAAAAGTATTCTTAAGGCTAAAGCAAACTTACTTGATAACATTGACGAATTGCAAGGTACTGAGAATAGAGAAGCAGAGTTAGATTTAAAACTAAAACAAGGAGTAAAAGAACTTCTTTTAAATCCAATTCAAGCTAGAGATTTAAAGAAGAAACTTCTTAAAGATTGGGATGAAACAGATATAAGAAATGCAATAGCTGTAAATCCTGATACTGCTAAAAAAGCACTTCTCAAAGGAGAGTTTGATACAACAGCAGATGAAACTTCTAAATGGGTTCAAGTTGCAAATCAGAGAATAGCAAGAATCAAAAAAGAAGAAGATAAAATCCATACTCAAAAATGGCTTGATAATGGAGCTGAGTTAGCTCAAAATTTGAGAGAAACAAGTGTTGAAGATTTAATCCAAATGGTTGCTAATGATGAGATAGACCCTTTTAATGGCAATGAAGCTATTGACTGGAAAACAAAAGAAGGCACAGTCCAATATGAAGAAGACAAAAAAATATGGATGGAAATTGTCAGAGATAGTTTAAGTCCTGAACAAGACTTAGCTAAATTTCAACAAAGAGTTTTCAAAGCTATGAGTGATGGAAAAATACAATGGGCACAAGGGGCAGAACTTATGACTCAAGTTAGAAGTTTGTTTGAAAGTGCTATTGAGTTTAAGTCAAGACCTCCATTAAAAGATAGACTAATCAAGGCAGGATTAGATTTAATAAATACATTAAATACAGCTTTTAATATTGTTCCCTTTTCAAGAGAAAAAGCTATACTCAAATCTTTTAATATGACTAATGAACTTTTAAAAAGAACTAAAAGCGAAAATGTAAAAGAAGAAGATATACCGAGAATAACTAATGAAGTGATTAATGAGCAAATACGACAAGATAATCCAGAGATTTCTAATCTCGAAGAAATACCGAATAACCTTTTAGATTCTCAAAAAGGATTTAATAATGTGAGTAATTCTATTTCTAAAATTAAACCAGATTTTATATTTAAAGATGGCAAGTTAGTACCAGTTAAAAAGGAAACTAAATAATGTCTATTATTTTCATAAAAGAAAAAGGAGTATCTGTAGAATTTCCTGACGGAACTACTCCTGATGTTATGGAAAAAGCTATCAATGATACTTTCTTTACTAAAGAAGAAGTGGCTAAGAAGACTACTTTTCTTGAAAGAGAGTCTTACAGACTTGATAAAGGCAGTGCGGTTGTTGATGTTGGAAGCGCAGGGTTTAACGCTATGATAGGAAAGACTAAATTAAAAGATGCTTTAGCCTTTGAAACTAATAGAAATAAAAGATTTACTTTTGAGAATGATGAGAAGTTTGCAGCTAATAATTTGGGAGAGAAATTCGTAGGCGCAACTACAGAACTCTTGCCTTATATGTTTAGTTCAGTAATAGAAGGGATAGATTATGGAAATAAATTAGGATTAGGTTTTGCAGGAATAGCTCTTGCAGCTGGACAAGCAGGGCCTCAGATAGCATTACCAGAAGAAATAGTTACTGTACCATCTGCCGCTTTAGCTGGAAAAGCAATAGGCCAAGTCTATGGTGCTTGGCAAAACGCTTATAGAGTTGAAGGTGGAAATATGTTTCTGACTATGGTTAAAGAAGGTGTTGACCCTAAGATAGCTAGACAATGGGCTGGACCTGCTGGAGCTATGATTGGAGCTATAGAACTTCTTCAAGTAGGACAGTTATTTAATAAATTCATTCCAGGTGCATTTAAACTTGGAAGGCAGACAACCACTAATCTAGTTATTAAAGCTGCAAAAAGCAAAGGCGCAACAGGAGCAATGAAAAGATTCTTTGATGTAGGAACGCGCCTTGTAAAAAATATAACTGTAAGAACAGGGCTTGAGTTAGCAGAAGAAGAAGCACAGGAAATAGTTTCTCTTGCTGCTGAGTCTATGGCTCATTTAAACGAAGCACAGTTTAATTTAGAAGATTCTAAAGGGCCTACTTTTAAAGAAGCAAGTGCAAGAATGAAAGACACATTTGTTCAAGGCCTTTTGGGATTTCCTTTGCTTGGCCTCCCCGGCTCTATTGTTTCAACCGCGAGTGGAACAAGAAGTGTAGCAAAGCCTATAACCAAGAAAGGACGAGAGTCTTTAAAGAAGGAATTAAAACCTCTTGTAGAGGCTGCTAAAGCAGAAGATTTAGACACTTTTATTAAAGACACAGGAGTTGATATATCCGAGAAGGAGATAAACGAACTAGGATTCGATAATCAAGAGCTTATGATGGAAGCGGTAGCAGAGGAAGGGCAAAAGCAGCGTGAAAAGCCAACAGAAGCCCCACAAGTAGCTGAGGTTAAGCCAGGAGAGCCTATTGAGGGAGTTGTTGCCCCAGAGGTGGCTAAGGTTAAAAAGGCTCTTATAACCCCTTCTGAAAAGGCAAAAGAAGAACAAATTCGAGGCAGAATAGCTAAACTTGATTCAGACTTAAAACAAGTAAGAAAACAAATTGATAGTTTAGACAAACAAAGACAACGATTAGCAAAAAAAGATGTTTCTACTAAAGCGTTAGAAAACGAAATTAAAGTATTGCAAAAGAGAGAAGATATTATTGATAGCGAATTAGGTGAATTATTAACTACGCAAAAAGAATTGATAACTTTAAGGAAAGAAAAAATAGAAATTAAGGCAGAAGTTTTAGAGAGAAAAGAAGCCCAAATAGTAAAGGAAAAATTGCGAGGGATAGCCCAAGGTATTCGAGAAGGCACTATTAGAACTAAAAAAGAAATCAAAGCTACCCAGACAACAATCATAGACATTTTAGGTAAATCAGATTTAGAGGCTAAAGATAAAGCCAAGTTCATATCAACTATAAAGAATATTCAAACTCCGACTCAATTATCTAAGGCTATTCCTAAAGTAGAAGAAAGGATTGCTCAATTAGAACAAGCTAACGAGAAAAGAACTCTTACTAATAAAATAAATAAAGAATTAAAAACAACTAAGCCAGTAAAAAAAGGACAAAAAAGAGTAAGTAAATTTGATCCAGAAAGTAATAAATTATTTGATAGTTTAAGAGATATTAACAAATTAACAAAAGAAAATGCACAAATAGAATTTGATAAGTTTGCAGAAGAAGGTCTTAGTGAATTAGATTTAATTAAAAAAAGGTTTGCATCTTTAAAAGCTAATGGCGTTTCTGCATCAGTAGAAATACATAATGAAGTTCTTTCTGATATTGCAAAAATAAAGGAATTGGGGCAAGCAGCTAAAGATGAAGCTGATTTATTCAACAAGATAAATAGAGAGGATTTAGTATTAGACACACTATCTTCTATAGAAAATATCAAAGCAGATAAGAGAACAATTAAAACTAAAATAGGGAACGCCTACCGGAATGGATTTTCAAATATATTCTCTATGCTTAATTCTATAGCCGGTAAATCATTTGCAGAAAAATTTAATCCTGAACTTAGTGAGAATAGAAAGAATACAGCTATTTATAAAAGTACATTAGATATGACTTTGCAAGCTACTAAGATTTATAATGAAAAAAATGTTATGAGATTGTTTGAGAATATGTCAAGAGTTGATTTTCAGATAACAGATATAAAAGATGAATTAACAATAGAATTATCTAAACTAGAGCTAATAGATATATACAATGCTATCAAAAATGATAAAAACAGAGATGACTATTTTGAGGCGTTTGGAGAAGATCAAGTACAAAATCTTATGGCTAAATTGACAACTCAAGATGAGCTTTTTGGTGATTCTATTCAGGAAGCTGTTCAAAGTTATAGAGGGATAAATAATCAAAGGCATATTGAGATAACAGGAAGGGATTTAGGTTTTATAGAAAATTACTGGCCAGGTACTTCTGAACATAAAGCAAATATCTTTGATGATATTAGGGTACAAGGAGAGACTCCTTCAGCACAAAAGGAACGAGCTAAAACAAAAGTAATACCTGTACCTAATAATGCTTGGTATAAAGCACAGAGGCATATAGCACAGGCAGAACACGTTGACAAACTTAGTCGAGAATTTGAAACTCTGAAAAGAATATTTACTGATAGAAGGGTAAAAAATTCAATAGAAAAAAAATTCGGCAAAGATGTTTATACAACTTTATTAGCGCAAATAGACAATATATCTTTGAATAAACAAACAGAAAGGATTGATGCGATAAGTGGTGTATTTCAAAAAGCTATAAATAATTGGGTAACAGCTAAAATTTCTTTGAATCCTGCTACTTATGTAAGACAGTTAATGTCAGTTGGAAATTATGTAGAAAAAATGGATGTTACAGAATGGACTAAAGGATTTTTTGAAGGTATCTCAAGTCCTAAAAAGACATTTCAATTTGTTTGGGAAAATGCACCGTTTTTAGAAGCAAGATTCAACAAAGGATTTTCTGAAGCTTTACAAGAAGCTATAGAGGGTGCAGAAAGAATTAGTGTTAATAAACAAATATGGACTAAAACTTTAACAGCTTTAGTGAGAAGCGGAGATGTAACAGCTATTATCTATGGTGGATTTCCTTTGATAAAATCAGAGTTGGCAAAACATGGTAATATGAAAAAGGCTATTGATGTATTTGAAAAGGCAACATTAAAAGCTCAACAGTCTGGATTAAGTTCTAGTATATCTCAATTTCAAAATAGTCGTAATCCTTTTGCAAGATTGTTTTTGGCATTTAAGAATACCTCAAACCAATATTTTAGAAAAATGGTAGATTCTGTTATTAGTTTCCAAAATGGAGATATATCTATAAATCAATTTTCAAAAACTATGGGTATATATGCAGTTATCCAGCCTATATTATATGTTTCTGCCGGATATGCAACTAAATTAGGTTTTGGATTTTTGGGAAGATTATTTAGATTCAATGAAGAAGATGAAGATTTTGAAGAAGTATTAGAACAATTTTTTAACGATATAATGCTTCAGATGATTGTTAGTCCTGTAAACGCAATACCCATTATAGATGATGTTGTAAAGACTGGAACAAGAAAACTTCTTGGGCAAAAAATATTTAAGGTATTCAGTACTCCTTTACTTGATGATTTAGAAAATGGATTAAGAGCATTGGTTAAAAAAGAAGTAACCGGAGAAGATTATTTAAAAGTTTCAACATCTATATTAGAGCCATCAACCGGAGCGCCTATAGGTGTAATTATTAGATATATAGAAATTTTAATGGGAAAGAAAATTCTAAAAAAGAAGAAACCAACTCGACCAAAAATATAGGAGGAAAATACCATGACCGTTAGTACAATCACGTCAAAAGTTATATTTTTAGGAACTGGCTCGGTAAGCGTTTTTGCTTATCCTTTCAGAATATTTGTTGACACAGATTTGGTAGTTAAAGAACTTTTAATTTCTACTGGAGTTGAAACGACTTTAACTCTGACTACTGATTATACAGTTTCCGGAGCAGGAGACGCTACTGGCGGAAATGTAACTTTAGTTGCAGGAAATCTTCCAGCCACTAAGAAACTTGTTATTGAAAGAACGTTACCTCAGACACAGGCATTTGATATAGAAGAAAACGATAATGCGCCTTCTTTAAGTTATGAAAACTCTTACGATAGAGCAGTTATGCTTATTCAAGAACTTCAAACTACTTTAGATAATTCTTTAAGACTTCCTGTTTCAGTAAGCGGAGTATCTACAGAGTTGCCAATACCAGAAGCAGATAAAGTTTTAGTTTGGGCGAGTGATGGCTTATCTTTAACCAATCAAACATTAACACAAACAGATACCGGAGGAATAGCTAACGGAGCAATCACAACAGAGAAACTTGCAGCCTTGGCAGTCACAACAGCCAAATTAGCTGCTGATGCAGTCACAGAGGCTAAAATACAATTAAGCAACAATGCTTTCTTAGAAGCTTTAGACTTTGCCGGTACAGGAACAGTTGATTTAATCAAAGCTAATGCTTCTGATAAACCAGTTTTACCAGATGGCGCTCAATTAGCTACTAATGCTGCGCCTACGTTAGACCCCGATATAGTTAATAAGAAATATGCTGATGAGGCAGGTCTTGCAAATCAAAAAGTAGGAACATTCTCTTATGATGTTTCAACTGCAACAGGAACGCAAGCAATCACAGGTGTAGGATTTCAACCTAAAGTGCTTATATTAATGGCTTCGTTGAATGATGCAAGTGGTTCATGGGGTATTGTATCAGGTACAACAGGCGGCGGATTAACTCAAAGCATGAATAGTATTAGTACAACCTATGCTAATGACAACGACGCTCCTATTTTGTATGTAAATGGAGGCAATACTGCCATAGGTTCAATTAATTCTTTAGACTCTGACGGGTTTACTATTGGTTGGGTAAAGTCAAGTAGTCCAACAGGAACTTTATTAATAGATTATTTAGCTTTTAGATAAGGAGGGAATGATGCAGAAGGTATTTTACAATAAAGACACAAAGCTTATTATTACAGACATTAGCGGGAAAAAAACTTTAGAAAAGGTTAAAGAAGTTTATGGAGAGGGAGACTATGAAGAACTTACTTATGATAACACTACTACAGGAATTACTACAAAAAATAATAAAATTGAAACGGTAGACCTTACAGCAGAAAAAGTACAAAAAGTAATTGATGAAGCACAAAAGAAAACAGACAAAGAAGATGCTAAAAATGCTTTAAAATCTGCAACAGGATTAAGTCAAAAACAAGTAGATGATTTATTTAATTAAAAGGAGGAGAAGATGAAGAAGTTATTTGCAGTATTAATTGGGTTATTGATTGTGTTAATGTTTACATTAATAACGATGTCTTTTTGTTATGCAGATGTCAATAATAAAATTGTTGACAGAACCATAACCTTATCCGCTGAAGTAGAAGATACAGGGATAAATTCTACAGGCTTTAAAAGAATGGCTTTCTTTGTAGATTATGCAGAGTTAGGAAATTCTGATGCTATAGAAGCGACTATATCTTTTGAAGCGTCAAGAGATAATGTTAATTATGTAGACATACCTTTCTTTGATGTAGCCGGAGGAGCTACGCCTCAGACTTCAGAGAGAATCACCTCAGACAGTACGTCTTTAATGTGGCTTGATAGGGATTTAAACTTTCCTTTCTTAAAGGTTGAGATTAATCCAACTATTGAATCAGGGCAAATAGATATAGAAATTTATAGAACAGGACAAAAATAAGGAGGATAGTATGAAAAATATATTAGAAAAAATTAACGCAGTTTATGTAGACATTGTAGACAAACAAAAAGAAATGGACAGAAATCTTGTAGACGTAGTCTCAAGAGAATGTTGCGTAGCTGAAGGTGAGAAAGCTTTAAAAGCAAAAGCTGAAGATATTTCATCAAGAGAAAAAAATCTTGTATCTCCTGAAGAACTTATTGCTTTGAGTGCTACTACTAAAGCCGCTTTGCAAGAATTAAAGAGAGAGTCAGTAGAGTTAAACACCTCTAGAAATGCTTTTTCTAGTTACAGAGAAACAGAGAAAGATGGGATTATCAGCAAGAAAGAAAGGCTAGATAAACTCCTAACTGAAAATTTAAAAAGAGAAATCTTAACTAAAGAGAAACTTGCTGAAACTATAGAATTAAAAGAAAACTACAAACAAATAGCATTAAATGAATTACAGAAACTACAATCTGGTTTCTTTAATAAAAAAGGTTAAATATGGCAAAAAAATTAGGCAATCAGACAGACACTACTCCAGAAGCAACTCATGGAATAGATGGGGCTGGAGTCCAACAACAGATTAAGGTTGATAGCGATGGACATATTCAACAAGGCAGGGCTACTACAGTTGTTAGTAATAGGAAGACTATTAGCACTCCAGGCACAGCAGAGACGCTTGTAGCTGCCTCTACGCCCTGTCTATGGGTAGATGTGTCTGCTGATACCCTTAACGGTGCTGAAATCTTAGTAGGTTCTTCAGACGTTAAAGCTACACCCGGCTCTCAAAAAGGAATTGTCTTGTTTGCTGGAAATCCGGCAACTAGAATTTTTATAGATGATGTTGTTAAATTATTTGTGGACACTCAAAACGCGAGCGATGCAGTCGTGTTTAACTATTATACATAATGAAAAAATTACTATTAGCATTATTTTTGATTTGTACTCTCACCGTTTACGCAGCAGTAGAGGTTCAAGATGACGGAGTTAAGCAAGGTTATGTTAATAAGTTTAACTTCGCTGACGGGATAGATGTCACCGCTACCGGAATACTCGCCACCGCAGTTGCCGATACAGGGTTTTTTAATGATTTATATGTAAACATCACTGGCGACACCATGACGGGAGCATTAAAGATAGATGTAAATGACATAATAGCTTTTGAAGTTGCTGATGGTGCTGTAGATTGGTTAACAGTAGATACTCGTGGTGTGGCAGCAATACCAACTTTAATAAGGGATGGATTCAAAGCGTTTAAAGATGATGATGCAGGTGATAGCACTAATGCAGTATCACTTGTTGTAGGAAATAAAAATACAGGACAAGGATTATTATCTATAAATTATATAAATGGAATACCTGGAACTAACACTAATACAGGACAATTGAGTTTTCAGCCAAGAAAAAGTGATGATAGTGGAGGATTTGTGGCAGCAACCATGACTATGTTAAAATCTGCTACAGTTGATAGAGCAACAATAAATTTCGCAACTAAAGATGTTAGTGGTACTTTTGCTAATAGGATTTCTATAACTCAAGGAGGTAATATAACTTTAACACCTACAAATAATGTGGGTATCGGAAAAACAACAGGAATAAATACTCTATTAGATGTAAATGGAAACATATCAGTAGGTGGGTCGAATAACGAATTAAGATTTTATGAAGGTGTTAATTATGTCGGTTTTGAAGCTCCTGCACTTACAGCTAACCAAATATGGGTGTTACCTGATGCTGATGGTGTTGACGGTGATGTTATGTTTACTGATGGAGCTGGAAACTTAAAATGGGGAGCTAATGCCTCAACAAGAGCCTTTACATTCTCAAGTCCTTCTGGTGGGTTTGGAACTATTTATGCAGCAGGACATTATAGATTTGGTTCTACTGATAATGATTTTAATCCTGGTATCAACTTTGGTACAGCTAATGGGGCTTATGGAGATCATCTTTTTTTGGTTGCAGCAGCAGGTGGTAGTGGAGGAACTGATACAGTAGTGAGGATAAATGGAACTACAATGGATGATTTAGGAAACAGAGCAACTGGTGTAAATGTGGACATAACCTTAGACAATGCAGGTTCAGCAGGGGCATATTATGAAACAACTGAAAAGTGGATTGGTCTGGTAACTATCACTAAGTTATCTGGCCCAGACTTACTTTGTAATTATGGTGGAGCTAAGTATTGGGATGATAATAATGAAGATTTCAAAGTAACGGGTGTAGATGTTACTTGGTTGGGTGGAGCTAATGATACTGGTGCTAACCTTATTTTAAGACACCACAAGCCTACAGGCTGGACATATAACGCAGGAAGTACCCCGACTCCCCCAACAACAATAGCTGAAATGAACTCTGATTATGTTACTGAAATTGATATTGTTAACGGAGAGGAAGGAGCTTGGAAGAGGATTAACTTATCAACTAATATTAATGGGTCAGGCGAAGAAGGATTAATTTTAGAGATAGAAACTAGCTCAAATAAGGCTTTTGAAATAGGCAACTTTTTAATAAGGGTAGTGCCTCAATGAGATTTTTAATGAAAAAACTTTTTACATTCTTAATTTGTTTATTACCTATAATAGCTAGTGCTAATACTCTACCAGCATTAGAGTTTGCTATGTTATATAAATTATTCTACAACACCGCACCATATCAAAAAACTATTACTCATGATGTTAATATTATTGCCGCTGATTCAACAGATGCACAGACTCAAGGTGATGCCATCACAGATAACGAAACCAACCCTACTGAGATTCAACTGATTTCTTTTCTTAATATTACAGGAGAAGAAAATATTACAGCATTGTATGTAGATGGCACTACTTATAGTAGCGGTGATTACTGTATTGAAGGTAAAAAGATTTACGTCTGTAACACTACAGGAACTCAAACAGGCACATGGGCTGATAACGCTGCTTTGTGGGATGAATTAGGTCAAGGGTCACATCCAAGTGATAGGATAGTTTCCGCTGATGGTGCAAGTCATGGAATTGTATCTAATGGTGTTTTTGATGTAACCCGAAGTGGGAATTTAGTAATAGCATGTAACAGTATAAACACTGCAATTAAAGCTCCCACAACTCCATCAACTAAAATGGCAGTCACCAACACTGATGCTCATATAGATTATGTGGGTATTCCTAGAGTAGTTATAACAGATGCTCATAGTAAGTTTATAGCCAAAAATGAAAGTACTTATTTAATTATAAAAAATACTAAAATAGAATATAAGTTCAAAGGGGACATTAGACAATTAATGGACACAGGTGCATCCTATATAAAAAGTCCAGACTTGTTAAATAACATTACTATAAACGACACTAAGACTAAAATAGTTCAAAATGGAAGCGAAAGAGTTTTAGTAGATGCCGTAGGTTCTGCATTATTAAGTCCTGATGGTTTTCAAACAATATTAGTTACTGATACTAATGCTACTTATAATAGTTCAGAAATTCTAACCGTAGCTGACAAAGGAGTAATAAACGGATTAGCAGAATTAGACGGAAGTGGTATAGTCCCAGAAACCCAGTTGCCTTCTTATGTTGATGAAGTTGTTGAAGGATATCTTGATGTAGGTGACACGAAAGAAAATGGTTATGATGCGTTTTATGTAGAGATAGGATTGACTACTAAAATCACAGAGTTTACAGGAAAAATATATGTAGACCTAAACACAAGCACTGCATACAGATGGACAACTACTGTCTTTACTATGATTGGAACTGGTTTAGTCTTAGGAGAAAGTTTAACTAATGCTTATCGAGGAGATAGAGGAAAGATTGCTTATGACCATTCTCAAGTACCTTATGATTCTTATGTGTCTGGGCCAGCTAGTTCAATAGATTATCGAATCCCTACATTTGATGGAGTAACTGGAAAATTATTAAGACAATCTATTGTTAGTATT
>SDBU01000982.1_pt1 | contig 41768 bp, 35 predicted proteins | sample 2277071 | NCBI WGS metagenome assembly SDBU01 (sample SAMN10397929, study PRJNA504765) | marine sediment metagenome | isolation source: marine sediment core GS08_GC12, 126 cmbsf | place: Arctic Ocean: Gakkel Ridge, Loki's castle | collected 2008 | reverse complement strand
ACGACTTCGTCAAACAAATGACTGAGACCTACCTCACATAAAACTTATACTGATCCAGTTTCTCTAAAACAACGCACAGGTTTGTCCTGATGCTGGATTATGATGCTTTCCTGCTCCCGAACCACACTCCAAAAGAACCATTTAGAAGATCTCAACTGTTCTGAAGGGAAAAATACTAATCAGAGCCACTGGATTAATGTCTGATCAGGGAATTATACCGGTATTCATCAAAGGGCTCTGACCCCGGGTAGAGGGGGTAGCACTACCATCCTATTGCGTAGCCTGTTTCCAGGCGAGCTGTTGAAACACCGAACATTACACCGGTCTCAGGATTATACCGGATACCCAGAACACGGCCGTGGCTCCACTCTCCGGCAACCTGGGCATCATGTCCCTTTTCCTGTAGAGCCTGGATCGTGGATTCGGGAATGCGGCTTTCCAGGTTGAGGCGTCCAGGTTGAGCGCTGTGGGGAAAAAACGAAGCCGGGAAATGGCTTGAGTGGAAAGTAGGCGCATCCACAGCGGCCTGCATATTCATGTCAAAGTCCACGCAGTTGAGAAAAAACTGAAGGGTCCACTGGTCCTGCTGGTCGCCGCCGGGTGTACCGAACACCATGAACGGTTTCCCGTCCTTCATCGCCAGCGATGGGGTCAGAGTAGTGCGAGGGCGTTTTCCCGGAGCGAGGGCATTGGCGTGATCAGGGTCGAGATAGAACATCTGCATACGGGAACCCAAGGGGAACCCAAGGCCTTCAACTACCGGTGAACTTGCAAACCATCCGCCACTGGGTGTGGCAGAGATCATATTACCCCATCGGTCAACCGCATCCAGGTGAGTCGTATCTCCCTTGAATACACGGGGATCGCCCTGCTTTTCTTCAGGATTCTCTGCGGGAGCATTGCCTGGCCGAAGCTCCATGGATGCCTTGTCCATATCAATAAGTTTTCGCCGTTCTTGTGCATACTCCTTTGACAGAAGTATATCCAGGGGAACGTCAACAAAATCAGGATCGCCGTAATATCTCTCCCTGTCGGCAAAGGCAAGTTTGGCGGTCTCCGCCAGAAGATGAATATATTCGGGAGAGTTGTGTCCCATGGACGCGAGGTCGTATCCCTCAAGGATATTGAGCTGCTGGAGGAATACCGGCCCCTGACACCAGGGACCACATTTGTAGACATCGTATCCCCGATAATTTGTTGTAACGGGCTCTTCTATTCGTGTCTCGTATTCCTGAAGATCCTCCATCGAAAGAAATCCGCTATGGCGGTTCCCGGCAGTATCCGGAAGATCGTTCTCCTGAACGAATTTAACGATCCGCTCAGCAATTTCTCCCCTGTAAAAAAGGTCCCGAGCTGCCCTGAGTGCACCCTCTCGACCACTTTTCTTTGCCCGGCTTTCCGCATCCACAAGCTTTATGAACATTCCCGCAAGATCTTCCTGAAAACATACTTCCCCTACACTCGGTACGCTGTCCCCCTGAAGGTAAGCATCAGCGGAAGTCGGCCACGAGTCCCTGAACCACTGAGCCTGCCTGTCAATGGCGGACTGGAGCGTTGCATACATGGGAAATCCACTCCTGGCGAGTTCGATGGAAGGCTCAAGAACCTGACCAAGAGTCATGGTCCCGAAGTTGGACAGGGCACTGATCCAGGTAGACACAGCATCCGGCACAGCGGTTGCCGGCAGCCCGTCTCCACGTATGGCATCGAACCCGTTTTCTTTAAACCACTTAATACTGGCCCCTTTAGGGGCAGGACCCTGGCCGGAGAGGCTCACAACCCTCCCCTCCTCGGCCATGTATAGAAGTATCGGCACCTCGCCTCCGATGCCATAGATATAGGGTTCAAGCACAGCCAGAGCAAATCCCATGGCAACACCGGCATCCACAGCATTCCCGCCGTCCTCAAGTATACGCAGGCCTATTGTGCTCGCAAGATAGTGCCCGCTTGTGACCATACCATTCGTGCCCATAACCACAGGCCGAGTCGTAAATTCACCTGAGGATCCGGTAAGAACGCTCAACATGTTACTGGTGTCCATGGTTTTCACTTCTTTCCTCCTTTTATGCGTGTTCTCAGTCACTAGAAACAAGATACCAGGAACCAGAAACTGATATTAAGCGTTCTGACCCCATTTGTACGTTTGTAAAAATAACATTTTTTCAGGACTTGGGACAAGCCCTCGATCATTCGGCAGGCTCATGACAGGCAAGCTCGGCTTGAGATTAGTCGAAGGGAGCCTGCTTGTCATGAGTTTGTCCTATGGTCGAAGAGGGACTTGGGACATGGGACTGACGATTGTGAACCAGGGGGTCGTATCCGGCATTCGAACCTTTTTTAGCGACCCGCTATTAAATGTTTCTGCCAGATACGACCCAGGACATGCCGGGTCGGGTATTGTGAAAGCCCTTTCTCGATACCCGGATCATGCTTAACCCGGCTGGTTCACCTCATATTGAATTTTGCTCTGACCCCATCAGTCGAACTTGGAACCTGGAACACGATCGCCCATGATCAAAGTGCTCTGACCCCATCAGTCACAGCATTCATCTACCTGGTGAAGGGAAGGACCCAAACGAGCACCAGGAGGATATAACATAGCACCAGTGAAGAAATGACATAGGGCACTGTGTAGGAGAAGAATTCCTTGAGGGAGAACTTCTCCCCATCTTCCTTTTCACCCATGGTCAGGGCCACATAAAGAGCCGGCGCGCCGGCGATGGTCAGGTTGCTGCCCAGCGTACCCGCCCATACAAGAGCCCAGTAATATGGCCATACATTGATACCCTGGCTCTGTCCCAGATCCCTGATCACATAAAGAATCGTCAGGATGTAGGCATCGTGCTCAACCACTCCGACAATGGGCGATGTTACCCAGTAAAGAACAGACGTACCTACCAGGAGGCCCGATTTAATAAAGGGAATGAACCAGTTCGCCACGATCTCGAGAAGATTCGCATGCTCAAGTCCCCCCACAAGGGCAAACAGAGCCGCGTAAAACCCGATGGCGGACCATTCGATCTCTCCCAGCATGTGCTCGAGGTCAGGCACATCAAAGTCCCACGGCTTTTTCAGGATTTCAATAGCCAGGACCAGCAGGAGAGTGCCTGCAAAAGCAATGAATCCCAACTTAACCCCAAAGAACTGCCTCATGGACATGCCGATGATGGTTAATATGAAACCCGCAACAACAACGAAGGCGAACCGCTTGTCCTTGATGTGTTCCATAGTTTCACCCGCTGCCTCGTGCGCCGCCTTCTCATCCAGTACGCAGAACGCAAGGTCTGATTTCCTGAACTTGAAATAGAAAAGCAGGCAGACCAGCAGGTACACAATTGTCAGGATAAAAAACGACGACGGCCTTCCTGAATGCCAGATAAAACCGAGGAACTCGATGCCTGAGACGCTGTGAAGCATCTGTGGCGGAAGATCTCCGAGAAGCAGAGCGGTTCCCATGAAATTGGAACACAATCCGATAAAGAGTATCGGCCCGGTAGCCTTGAAACCGTAGAGTTTGCGGACATGAAAGATTATGGGTGCCAGCATCAGAACGACAACAACGTTGTCTATGAACATGGAGACAAAACCGGCAAGCATACCTATCAGGGTCACGAAAAGTGCAATGTTTCCCTTGGATATATGGAGGGTGCGGTCTCCAAGATATTCGGGGATCCCCGTCTTGCCGAAGTAGCCGGCTATGAGCCAGACGCTTATCAGTATCATGAGGACATTCCAGTCCACGAACTTGAATGCCTGAACTTCATCCATGCTCCCCACCATAATCATAAAAACAACCCCCAGCAGAGCACATACAACGGGGTCTATCTTCCTTATGATGACCATGACTATGGTGACAACAAATATCACAGCTGTGATGATCTGGACTGGTTCCATCGAACTCCCCTCCCTAGCTTCATTAAAGGAGCCGGACAGCCGTCCGACTCATGGGGTGAAAAGGTTAACTTCTGAGATCTGTTATTCTGTCTTTTTCATCCCCTCCCAGCGATTGGATATCGCTTTTTTGAGGGCATCTCTGGCCTGCTCGGGATCCATCGGTTTATATCCCAGAAGCTCTCTGGCATATGTATCCGACAGCTCCCAGGGATCCGCCAGAAAGGCGCTTCCCTTCCACTCTTCCTTCGGGATCACCCTGACTTGGGCCAGCGATCCCGTAACTTCACTCACCATTTCAGCAACCTCTTCCCATGTGACGTAAGCTGTTGAGAAATTAAATGTTTTTCCGTAAGCCGCTTCATTCATGAGGGCAATATCCATGGCCTGAACCAGGTCGGCCATGTGGATAAAACTGCCCCCCGAGTCACCAGGCACCTCCAGCGGTTCTCCTGCTGCGGCGGTCTTTAACATCTCTCGCAGGTGCCTTCCGGCAATATCCTCCCCGAAGGCCCACCAGAACCGAAATATCGTAGCTGGCACTTTCCCCTCGTTGCTGTACATGAGGCAGAGCTTTTCCGCAGCTGCCTTGGCAATGCCGTACAAGGGCTTCCTTGCCTCTTCCACAACCAGGGGATGATCCTCATCGATGGGAGAATATTTTACATTTCCATAAACAACTGCCGTGCTGGTGTAGATCAGGTGCTGGACCTTACGAGAAGCCATCTCGTCCAAAAGGTAGATATGGCCCTTCAGGTCATTCTCAAATATCTCCAGTGTGTCACTGGAAAATGACCACGCCAGGTGGATCACCGCATCCACGTCTTCAAGGGCTTTTTGTAGAGTTTTCCTGTCCTCCAGGACCCCCTCAATGAGAATGAGTCGGCTGTCGTCTACTGACTTGAGAGGATTCACATCCCTGTCCAGGACTGTTACATCGCAGCCCTTTTCCAGGAGTGAGGCGACGTAGTCCTTTCCGACAGATCCTGCTCCACCGGTGATAAGTATTTTCCGGGCGGTTTTCATGAGAGGAAACTAAGGAAAAAGGAGAAGCGGCTCATACCTACAATTAATAGTGTATCAACAAGCCGCCTCTCCAGGTTGGTTCTACCTTGAATGACTGCGGAGGATGTGAATTTCGCTGCATCTGAATCAAGCCAGCTGGACGTGCACAATTGAATACTCTCCTCAACAGTCAGATATCCTGATCGTTAACCGATTATGCCGTCGCCTCGCCGCCGCTGCTCTTCATCTTGTCTTTTATCAGCTTGAAGGCTGGCAGGGCAAAGAGGAGCAGGGCAACTACCATGAACATCGCCGACAGAGGTCTGTTGAAGAAGATGGCAAATGATCCGTCACCCATGATCAGGGACTGCCGCAGGAACCTCTCGGTCATCTCGCCCAGAACAAGGGCCACCGCAAGGGGCGCAAGCGGATAGTTACACTTCTTCATAACGTACCCGATGATCCCGAAGATCAGCGTGCACCAGACGTCGAACATGAGGTTTCTCATTACGTAGCTTCCAATGAAGCAGGCAATAACGATAATGGGCGTGAGCAGCCCCCACGGAACCCTCATGATGGATGCCAGAAGCGGAGTTCCGAAAAGGCAGATTATCAGACATACGAAACCTGCCAGGAAGAGACTCGCAATCAGGCCCCATACAAATACCGGCTCCTCCATAAACAGCCTTGGACCGGGCCACAGGCCCCACATATAGAGGCCCGCCAGGAGCACCGCCGCTGTAGGCGAACCCGGGATACCCAGGGTGATCATGGGCAGAAGAGCGCCCGTACCGGCGGAGTTAGCCGCCGCTTGCGGGGCTATAATGCCCTCTATGCAACCTGTGCCGTATTTCTCGGGTTCCTTAGAGTACTGTTTGGCGAGCCCGTAACCTAAAAAGGATGCTGGAGTGGCTCCAGTTCCTGGCAGAATGCCCACGAAGAATCCCATGATAGAACTGAAAAAGGTCAGTGCAAAGTGCTTCTTTATCTCCTTCATGCCATCCCAGATGTCCTGCATTCCGACCTTTGCCTGGATGACCTCCTTGATCTCAGTACCGAACCTCTCCTCCCCGTCGATCATTATCTCACCAATACCGAAAAGGCCGATGGTCACCGGGACAAAATGGAAGCCGGAAAGGAAGGCAAATGTTCCGAAGGCCAGCCTTGGCTGGCCTGTAACGATGTCGAGTCCCGCCATGGTAAGGATCAGCCCGAAGGCAGTGCTGACAAGGGTCTTCATGGCTCCGCCCGTGCCCAGCCCAACGAAGGTACTGAAGGCAAGCAACATTATGGCGAACATCTCAGGAGGACCGAATCTCAGGGCAAACAGAGCCAGCGGCATCGCGAATGCCACAAAAAAGACAGCAGCCACCAGGATACCTACGAAAGAAGCCAGGAACGCGGTCGAAAGCGCAAGGCCCGCCTTTCCCTTTTTTGCCAGGGGGTAGCCATCGAAGATAAGGGCCACGGACCACGGTTCACCCGGGATCGCGAAGAGAATGGAAGTTATGACCCCTCCATAAAGGGCTCCCCAGTAGATAGCGGCCAGGAAGATAATTGCGATCTCCTTGGGGACCAGAACGGTCAGGGGCAGCAACAGAGCCACACCGGCGGTTCCACCCAGTCCAGGGAGAACGCCTACCGCCAGACCCAGCAGTAACCCCAGGGTCATCATAAATAGTGAGAAGGGCTGCAACGCAACCCCGAAACCAACCATCAGGTTAGCTAGAGTTTCCATTAATTATACCTCCTGATCTGATGTCGTTACTCTCGTTAGAAAAAAAACAACCACTGTCGTTACTCTCGTTAGAAAAAGAACAACCCCTTCTTATAAAAGATGCTCTTGGGCAGTAGAAGCTTCAGCCCCTTCTCCATGCCGAAGAAAATGGCAAGAGTAGTTATTAATGAAAACGCAATAACCGCCGGCCAACGGTGTTTACCGAGCCAGCGGGAAAAGAGCGCGCAATAGACCAGAGATGAAATATAGACTCCCATATATACGATCCCTATCGTAACCAGGACCGACGTGAAGGCGATGCGAACCGCCTCCATCATTCCCTGCTTGCTTACGAAAAAATCTTCTTGATCTTTGGATCTTACGGCATTAAACAGGATGCCTGCTGAACAGCCCAGCATCAATACTCCCAGCCAGAAGAGAGCGAATCCCGACTTTGGTCCTTCGGGTGTCCAGCCGAAGCCAAGTCGAACCGCTTCTCCAAGGGCAACGAGGGATATGACGATCGACAGTACCGCGGTAATAAATTCGCCTTTTTTCAAATCCAGCCTCCCGGGGGTGATTGTTGGGGGTGCAGGGCCTGTTGTCAGGAACTGCACCCCGATTCAGTTTCTGAGGTGAACTTCAACCCTCAGGAGTTACTTGAGCCAACCCTGCGCTTTCATGATGCCGATGTGCTTCTTCTCATAATCCTCGGAGAACGCCATCAGCTCGTCGCCGGTGATAAAGGTGGCCTTGAGCCCTTTGCTGCTGGCAAACTCCAGCCAATCCTTATCCTTGGAGATCTTCCTGAAGAGATCTACCAGACCATCCCTGTCCCTGTTGGAGATGCCCGGAGGCGCGAAGATAGCCCTCATCATGTTGTAGCTAAAGTCGATGCCCGCCTCTTTACCTGTGCGAACATTCTCAAGACCCTTAACCGTCAGTCTGTCGTCCTGGAAAACTACCAGGGGCTTTACAAATTCAGGATAGAAACCACCAGCTTCGCTGACCTGGTTTACGCTGGCCTCAATGTGCTTGCCAACCAGGGCCTTGGCTACAGCACCGCCACCCTTGAAAGGCACGTACTTGAATTTCTTCGTACCGGCGATCTTCTCGATGGCTCTGAATACGATCTCATCTTCCTGCTTGGATCCGGTTCCGCCAACTAAAATATTGCGCTTTTTGGCCTCAGCAATGAACTCTTCGATCGAACCAAAAGCGCTGTCCTTGTGGACCCAAAGTGGGAAGTTGTCTAGAGCCAACAGTGCAACGGGTGTGAAGTTGCGGAATGAAAATGGCAGTTTCTGGAACAAAGGTGTCGTGATGAAGCTGTTCAGCGTGATCAGCATCATGTGCCCATTGCCCCTCTGGGAGATGACGTAGTTCATGGCTACTGCGCCGGCTCCACCCGGTTTGTTAATCGGGATTATGGCCTCATCAACGTACTTGTTCTTGACGTTGATACCGGTCAGGAATCGGGCATACTTGTCGGCTCCGCCACCTACACCGGCCGAGATAATAAACTCAATTGACCTGTCCGGCCACTCGGCGGCTTCAGCTATTTCTCCCAAGAGAAAAGAGCTTGCCATCACTACTACCAGGATGAGTAAAAATGGAAAACGTTTGGTAATTCTTTTCATGGCCTATTTCCTCCTTGCAAAAAATTCAGACCGTTTTACCCCCCTCGCTCTTCACTATTTTTTGCGATCTCACCTCCTTTTTATAGTCGGTTATCTAATGTAAAACTCAACCCCCCAGGGCTGTTACATTACTGTAACATATGGATGTAAAATGGTGTTTTATTTTTTATGTTCTCTCTCTTAATATTAACTCCCTGAGGAAATTTGTTTCGATCCCTGCTTGAGTTTATTTCAACCTTCACTCAAACAGAGTGTGCAGGCCTGCGCACCTGATGCGCAGACCCACACTTTGGCAGAAGTCACCATGTTGTTTTTCAAAGTAGAGCTATCCAAATATTTCCGGATGCTTACACGCTCTCCCTTGGTGAGGTCACAGGCAGCGGCACCGGCTTACCGGGTGCCTTCAGCTTCGCGTCTATGAAGGCCTGCATCTTGGCGATATGCTCATCAGTGAGGTGTGAAAATCGCTCCTGCGTTTTCATGTACTCCTTGACAGGCGTGTACTCTTTTGGTGTGTGCTGGTAAGTGTACTCGCCTTCCTCCCACTCGTAGTTGACCCACATTCCCGTTTCGATAGCCAGCTTTGCTACTTCGATGGTCTTGTCGGCGTCGAAGAGCCAGCCCTTCGGGCAGGGGCAGTGAATGTGTATGAAGGTAGGACCTACAACATTCAGGCCCTTCCTCACCTTGTTGATGAGGTCAACAGGATAGGCAAGTGATGCCGTGGCAACGTATTTCACTGCCGGATGTCCGCCGATCACCAGCTGCGGCGCATCCTTGGGGAAGAGGACTTTCCCCTCCGGGATCGCCTTACCTGGAGGTGTAAAAGTCGTGTTGGCCCCATATGGGGACATTGGTGAAGTCTGGATGCCCGTATTCGCATAGGACTCGTTGTCGTACATGATGAAGAGAGCATCGTGGCCCCTGTACATCATACCGGACATGGCCTGGAGGCCGATGTCGATGGTGCCGCCATCACCACCCATTACTACGACATTGGGGAGCTTGCCCTTGTACTTTCCCTTGCGAATGAGGACCTGATAGGCGGCCTCAACACCGGAAGCGACGGCCCCGGCGTTTGTGATCTGGGTGTGCATCCAGGGATATGCAAAGGGGCTGCACAGGTAACTGGTGTTGGCAACATACATGCAGCCTGTGGGACCAAGGAAGATGGAGTCCGGTCCCGTCGCTTTTGATACAAGCTTGTAGCACAGGGCCGGGCCGCAACCCTGGCATGTGCGGTGGCCAGGAACATACCACTCTTCCTGGGGCACCCTGCGGACCGATTTGACCCGCTCGAGATTCTGAGTTTCAACTGCTTTCGCCATTATATATTCTCCTTTTTCACTTATCAGTCTATTTATCCAGACTGACAGGCTAAAGAGTTAACTTGGGGTTATACTCCCTTATCGAAGCCCACCCAGTATACATACTGCTCGACTTTGCCTGTCTTGGCGGCTTCAGCCAGGACCTTTGCCATGCTGTAGAACTCCTCCAGGCTCACAACTTCTCCTCCAAGACCTGACATGAAGGAGGTGACTGCCGGGGGATTATCCACATCGTACAGGGCAGACCTTACCTCGTGGATAAGGTTTCCGCCCTTCATGGCGCCGCCGTAGGATGTGCTATTCTCGACGCAGCCAACAGCCTTGAACTTGGAAAGGGTCTCTGCAACGGCCTCTGTGGGGAAGGGTCTCACGAACCTCAGCTTCACCATACCGGCCTTAACACCCTTTTCCCGTAGATGGTCGACAGCATAGCGGGCAGTCCTTGCGTGGCCGCCCTGAATGAAGAAAACGAAATCGGCGTCGTCAGTCCTGTACTCGTCCAGGAAGGGTTTGTAGTCCCGCCCGAAGATCTTGTTAAAATCTTCAATGACCTCTTCTATAACGGCTGGTGTGTCCAGGAATGCCTGCGCTCTCTGGAGGTTGATGGCCGGGCCCTGGTCCGGATAGATCTGCGGACCATGAGAGATCGGCTTCGTGGGATCCAGGGCATGGGGATGCTTATAAGGGGGCAGGAACTCATCCACCTGGGACTGCTCCGGCATCACAACCTTGCCCGGGATGTGTGAAACGAAATAACCATCCTGGCAGCAGAACTGCGGGAGCAGAACCCTTGGGTCCTCGCCTATCCTGTAGTAGATGATCGTGTTGTCGAGAACCTCCTGGGGCGTTTCCGCCCATCCCATTATCCATCCCTGGTCACGGCAGCTCATAACATCCGTGTGCTCGGACCCGAAGTCTCCGGGAGGGTCAAGGGCACGGTCGGCAATGGCCATCTGGCAGGGCAGCCTTCCGCCCGAGGCGGGAGAGTAACACTCCATCGCATAGGTTACGCCAACACCTGAGCTACCAGTATATGCCCTCGCTCCGGCGGCCGCGGCTCCGTAAGCAATTGCTACCTGGGCATGCTCACCCTCACCATGGACGAACTCTGCGTCGAGCTCACCGTTTGCAACCAGCTTTGAAAGCTCCATCATGATGCCTGTGTAAGGGCGAATCGGAAAAGAAGTGATAACTTCAACTCTCGCCAGCTTTGCGCCATAAGCAGCGGCGGAACAGCCGGCTAAAAACATTTCTTTCGCCATTTTAGATACCTCCTAACTAATATGGTTTGTCCAGGCGAACAACACCGCCCTTGAAGTTAAGTTCATTTTCTGCGCTGAGGCAATCCACTTCGCACTCCGCGACACACAAGAGGCAGCCTTTGCAGAAATCAGCGTTCCAGACCATTTTATCTTCCTCCTCATCCAGGTGCCAGGAAGAGTCCGGGCAGAAGATGAAACAGTTCAGGCAGAGATTGCACTTCTCGTGGTCGATGACCGGGCGCTCGGTTCGCCAGTTACCGGTTATCATTGCTCTTTGTTCCTTAACGGGCGCCGGAATGCATGCACCCAGGGGTACCTGCAGGTGCTCCGGAACATTAAAATTTTCGCAATACTTCTTCTTGCTCATGATCATCTCCTTCTTGTTTTAAAGGGATTTCACGACAGCCTGCTCATAGCCCTGTTTAACGCCGTCTTTATTGGCGGTAACCGCTACGAGACTATCCAGGGTAACCTTGTCGGTGGCCTTGGCAGCGGCACCAACTAACGGCGCGGACATGCCTTTTCCAACTTCAGAGACTTCAACACCACCCTCAGATCCCATGAAATCAATATCTTCCATAGTGCCGGCACCGGCTATCCCGGTGGCATCCACGCAGACGATCATACTCAGAAGATCGCTGTTGGGGATGAACTTGAGGATCTCTTCAGGCGACCTTGCGGTATTGACCACCAGGGCTCCGCCTTTTTCCATGCCAGCCAGGATGTCTATCCCTTTTACAATTGTATCGTCCATTACAATGGACAGTTGGGGATTATCGTTCTCATATTCATACCGCATCTCGATCTCTTCATCGCTGATGCGGGCGTACTTTCGCAAAGGAACCCCAACTCTGTCTGGCAGATCGGCGTAGTTGTCCCACGCCTGGACGAACTTGCCGTCCTTGTCCGCTGAGTTAGCCAGGAGGAGTGACAGGTGCCGTCCTTCCATATCCTGAACCACTCCGCGGGCCCAAATAGTTACTTCATATACATCGGCCATAATTTATTACCTCCTTTGTTGCACAAATAAAGTACCAATCTTGATTGGGTCGTAAAAAGTCTATTCATGGCTTTTTACTCCTCGGAAAGCGAAAAATGTCATTTTAGCTTTCCTCTCAAATCAACAACTTGCGGTGCAAGTCATCGATTTGGGCGCCCCCCAATGGGCGCGTTGATGTCTTTTTGCAAAGTCATCAACTATTACTTCTCAAAAAGATGGTTTAGCTATCTCCCCCCTTTCTGGTCTAGTCTGCCCGATCCCTCCTTTCTTCAACTGTAAAAAGACCAGTCTCTATATCTTCCAGGTGCTCGCGCATCAACGTCTCCGCGAGCTCCTTATCCGCAGATCTAATTGCTGCCAATATCTCCCTGTGCCTCACCAGGGATTTTTCCGGCCGTCCCTCTATCTGGAGAGACTTTTCCCTGCTCTCGGTGAGAGAATCCATAACGGTATCCATGATTCGGATAAGAATGGCGTTCTTTGTTGCCGCGGCAAGCTTGTCGTGAAACGTCTTGTCCACATCCGTGCCCATCTCACCGCTGTTTATCTTCTCCTCCTGGATATCCAGGATCTTCTCCAGCTCATCTATCTCTTCAGGTGTCGCCCGCTCCGCGGCCAAGCCTGCAAGCTGTGGCTCTATAAGGCGCCTCATCTCGAAAAGCTCCATCTGGCCGTCCTTTTCGGTGAAGATCACGGAAGCTAAAGGATCCACCAGATCCTCGATGGGCTGGGTGGCTATGTACGTCCCGTCTCCCTGCCGGCTCTCCAGGAGTCCCTGGCTTTCAAGCGACCTCAGAGCCTCCCTGACTGAGGATCTGCTCACCTTGAAGACCTCTGTTAGCTCCCTTTCGGAGGGAAGCTGATCCCCTGATTTAAGCCTGCCCTGATCCACCATATCTTTAACCTTGGCGACTATCTCCTCGTATACCTTCGTTTTCTTGACTGGTTTGAACATCATTCCCTACTTCACCTGTCCCATTATTCAGGAGCTAGTGCTTAACCTGAGTGGGATCAGTTGATGAGATCGTGTGCTGCGCTGTGGCATCCTCAAAGTGTCTTGAGGTGACCACACAGCCGGAAATATCGCTATCCTTTCCATCGCCAAAAAACTCTTCCAAAGCCAGCATAACGGCCCGTTTGCACAGGGCCTCTATATCTGCTCCTGTCCATCCCTCACTTATAACCGCCAGATTTCCCAGATCCACATTGGCCTCAAAAGGAAGTGACTCCATATATGTCTGAAGGATCTCCTCCCTCTCGTCACGCTGTGGAAGGGGAAATTCAATTATGTAATCGAAGCGTCCCGCCCTGAGCAGGGCTGGCTCCACCAGGTCTATGCGATTGGTGGCGGCTATTACTATAACTCCCAAGGAGCCGTGAAGTTCATCCAGTTCCCTGAAGAGCTGGCTGACGATCCGCTGGGAGACATCACTGGAGTATTCCGCCGATCGGGCGGTGGCGATGGTCTCTATCTCGTCGAAGAACAGAATGCACGGTGACGCCTGTTTGACCTTCTTGAACACCTCTTTTAGTCCCTTCTCAGATTCCCCCACCCACTTGGAAAGGAGCGTCGGCGGGTCCACTGTAAAGAGGGTCAAGCCCATCTCCCCTGCCAGGGCCTTTGCAAGTAGAGTTTTTCCCGTTCCCGAGGGTCCCGAGAACATGATGCCCTTCGGGGGCCCCAGGCGGGAATTAGAAAAAATGTTCATACCCCGGAGGGGCAGCTCCACGATGGACCGTAAATTGCGCTTTATCTCATCCAGCCCACCTACATCGCTGAAATTGACGCGGGGCCTCTCGCTGAGAAACTCGCGCGTTGAGGTGGGTACGACCACCTTGAAGGCGTCCAGGAAATCTTCGCGCGTAACCTCGATTTCAGCTCCTTCAGGCAGCTTGGGCTTTTCGTCAAGCTCGAATTTGATCTCCGGAAGTATCCTGCGCAGGGTGACCATACCGGCCTCCTTGCACAGGGCCGCCATGTCGGCTCCAACATACCCGTGGGTTATCTCGGCAAGGCGGTCAAGATCAACATCTTCCGCCAGGGGCATCTTGCGGGAGTGGATCTTGAGTATCTGGAGGCGACCGGCACGGTTCGGCACTCCTATAGTGATCTCACGGTCAAAACGCCCGGGCCTTCTAAGAGCCGGATCAACCAGTTCGGGCATGTTCGTGGCACCAATGATCACAACCTCTCCCCTGGAGACCAGGCCGTCCATGAGAGCAAGCAGTTGGGCGACCACTCTTTTTTCCACATCTCCCAGAACCTGGGCCCTCCTGGGAGCAAGGGCGTCGATCTCATCCAGAAAGATAATGCTCGGCGCGTTCCTGCGGGCCTCCTCGAAGACCTCTCTGAGCTTGGCCTCGCTCTCGCCGTAGAACTTGTGGATAATCTCAGGGCCGTTGACGTGTATGAAATGGGCCCTGACCTCATTGGAGATGGTCCTTGCAAGAAGGGTCTTGCCCGTACCGGGTGGTCCGGACAAAAGAACGCCCTGGGGAGGATCTATACCCAGGGCGGTAAAAAGATCGGGGAATTTCAGGGGAAGCTCTATCATTTCTCTTACAAGGCTGAGCTCGGCCTCCAGGCCCCCGATATCCTCATAAGAGACACGCGTTGTCTTCTCATGGGTGATATCGGCCGCCTTGAACCGGATCGTAGTGTTGGGTGTTATACGGAGCACGCCCCTGGGACTGGCGCCGTCCACGAAGTAGAACTGGGGTCGGGTGCCATAAAGGACGAGTTGTATCTTATCCCCTATTACAACATGCAGACCTGCCAGCAGCTTTGTGATGTGGGGGATCTCGGAATCTTTCGGGATGAGTGAAGAACCCTCCAGCGGTGTAAGGAGTACACTGTCGGCCTGCTGGAAGGGAACTTTCTGAACCGTACACATTTCGTCTACGGAGACCTTGGCATTATCCCTTGTAATGCCATCCATCTGGATCAGGTCCTGTCCTGAATAATCAGGTGTAGTCTGCCCGGCACGGGCTACCGTAGAGCCACGGCCTGATACAAGAAGAACATCTCCGGGAACCGCCCTTAAACTTTCCAGATGATCAGCATCAAGTCGAACAATGCCTTTGCCCTCATCCTCTATGAAAGCCTTGGCGACTTTAAGAGAGATCTCTTCCTTTTTCTCCGCTCTCTGTCTGATTTTAGTCATTCGACCGTATAAACCTGCCAGCGCAGTGGTCAGACCATCGTGCGAAAATACCAAAGTATGATGGTCAGACCAATTAGTTGTCATCAGGTATTCACCACCCACAGTACTAACATGAAATAGTTACTGTTTGAGTTGACGATGGCCTGATGGTCAGACCATTTTCTAAATTAAAACACCGTTCTTGTCAATAAAAAAAGAAATCGCCAGAATCTTCACCCCCAAACGAAGGTATATTATGAAGTGATCTTGCTTCGACAGCGGGGTCTGCCGAGAAATGGGAGCCGTACTCTTTAGCTCCTTTTAGCGCTCATTCAGGGGCGCCCAAATCAATGACTTGCAATGCAAGTCGGTGATTTGTGAGGAAAGTGAAAATGAGACTTTTCACTTTCCGAGGAGTAAAAAGCCATGAATGGACTTTTTACGGCCCTATAAAGAACTTGCTATGGTGACCTAGGAGATCTACCCTCTCTTGGAGTTTACCTCTCATTTGAGAGGTCCGCAACTATTTATACGTAGTTTTGTGGGGAATATTAAAATAAAAAAAAAAGAGGACTCCTCCTTATCAGAAGAACCCTCCATATTTTGTCTCTAATCCACCCGCCAGCAGAACAACTCAGGGGCCTAATTGCTGCTCCTAGGAGTTATTCAGTCTTTCCTTTAGACCCTCAAGCTGGGCTCTGAGGCGTTCGGGGAAGTGTTTTCCGAACTGTTCGAAATAGTCTTCGATGTCCGGCAGTTCAGCCAACCAAGTCTGCGGATCCACAGCGAAGAGCTCTTCCATGTCCTCGGCGGGCACCGAAAGACCCGACATATCCAGCCCACCGTCTTCAGGCATTAAGCCAATGGGAGTCTCCATTGCGCCGACTTTTCCGTCCACCCTGTCGCACATCCACTTGAGAACACGGCTGTTGTCCCCGAAACCGGGCCAGAGCCATCGTCCGTCTTCACCCTTGCGGAACCAGTTGACGTAGAAGATCCTGGGCGCCTTGTCCCCCATCTTGTCTCCCATCTCGAACCAGTGCTGGAAGTAATCGCCCATGTTGTAGCCGCAGAAGGGCTTCATGGCAAAGGGATCTCTACGTACATTCCCAAGACCGCTCTCGACTATTATGGCTGCAGTTATCTCGGAAGAAGCCGAGGCTCCCATGAACACACCATGGTCCCAGTCAAAAGCCTCGTGAACCAGGGGAACCGTCGTTGCCCTGCGTCCGCCGAAGATGAAGATGTCGATGGGAACTCCCTCCGGATTCTCCCAATCGGAGCTGATAATTGGACACTGTTCGGCTGGAGCCGTGAACCGGGCGTTGGGGTGAGCGGCCGGCTCGTCGCTGTCCGGGGTCCAGTCCCTTCCCTTCCAGTCTATAGCGTGGGCCGGGGGGGCTCCGTCCATCTCCTCCCACCACACATCCCCATTATCGGTGAGTGCGCAGTTCGTGAATATGACGTTCTCTTTGAGCGTTTCCACCGCCACCGGGTTGGATCCCATGGAAGTTCCTGGTGCGACGCCGAAAAAGCCCGTCTCGGGGTTGATGGCGTGGAGGCGGCCGTCGGGGTGTATCTGCATCCAGGCGATATCGTCGCCGATGGTCTCGGCCTTCCAACCCGGGATCGTCGGTTGGATCATGGCAAGGTTCGTCTTTCCGCAGGCTGAAGGGAATGCGCCCGCGATATGATACTGCCTTCCCTCCGGGCTGGTCAGTCGCAGTATCAGCATGTGCTCGGCGAGCCAGCCTTCTCGTCTGGCTATGGGAGAAGCGAGGCGAAGGCTCAGACATTTTTTGCCAAGCAGCGCGTTCCCGCCGTAGCCGGACCCGTAGGACCAGACCAGGTTCTCCTCGGGAAAATGGCTGATGTACTTTTCCTCCATGGGAGCACAGGGCCAGTCGCTGTCCTCCTGACCGGGCTCTAACGGGGCTCCTATTGAATGCAGACAGGGGATGAAATCACCATCCGTGTCCAGGGCTTCGAGTACTTTGTCCCCTACCCTGGTCATAATGTGCATATTGCAGGTAGCGTACGCACTGTCCGTGACCTGTATGCCGATCTTTGCCAAAGGTGATCCGATGGGCCCCATGGAAAAGGGGATAACGTACATCGTGCGCCCCTTCATGCAGCCGTCGTACAGTTTTCTCATGATCTCTTTCAGATCATCAGGAGCCATCCAGTTGTTAATTGGTCCGGCGTCATCTTTGGTAGTCGTGCTGACGTAGGTGCGGTCCTCAACCCTGGCAACGTCGCTGGGGTCTGACCGGAAAAGGAAGCTGTGGGGCCTCTCCTTAAGGGATATTGCCACACCGGCATCAACCATCTGGGCCATCAGGGTTTCGTACTCCTCCCTCGACCCGTTACACAGGTAGATCTCATCCGGCTGGCACATCCCGGCCACTTCCTCGATCCAGCTTTTTAGCCCTTCGTGTTTGATCTTCTCGAGCATTAAGCTATCTCCTTTGGTAGTTCATCCGATCCGGGTTCTCTTTAAATACCGTCTTTTCCGATATCAGTCACACCTGTGCACCAGTACAGGGATAGTCGAATGGGAAAGCACCTTGGATGTTACGGTTCCCAGTAATGCTCCGGCGATACCGCTCCTGCTGTGGGAAGCTATATAGATGAGGTCACAGCCCTTTTCCTTGGCCGTCTTCATAATCCCGTCAAGGGGTGACTCTCCAGTTATATAGACAACCTCACAATCCACGCCTGCAGCCTCCGCCCTGGTCTGGATCGTCGTCAGGTACTTGTCCGCTGAAGCCTTGTGCAGCTCCTCGATGTGGGCCATTGCCTCCTGGGCTTTTTCGGCCTCCTGGGGGCCCCACAGGATCTCCGGGTGATAGGCCTCAAGTATCTGCTGGGGCGTGAGCTTCCGGGTAACATGAACGCCCGTCACCTTCGCACCCAAAGCCTTGGCGAGTTCGATACCGCCTGTTAGCGCATCATCACATATCTTCAATCCGTCTGTGGGTAGTAGAATATTAGTGAACATTCATAGCCTCCTAACGCTGTTAAATTATTAATAGCCGACCATAATACTTGGCTAGCCCTTATTTTCAACTGAAAATTTTCATGGCGCAAAGCTCGCCGCACATTGAACAATCGTCGTCGTCCAGGTTTTTCCTGTCCGCCAGTCTCTTTTTGACCTCCACCGGATCGATGGCCTGCTCGATCTGACCAGGCCAGTCAAGTGACGCCCGGGCCTTGGACATCTTAAGATCCCTGTTTATGGCAGCCTCATTACCCCGTGCTATGTCCACGGCGTGAGCGGCGATGCGGGTTGCTACTACACCTCTGCGAACATCATCAATATCCGGAAGGGCCAGATGCTCCGCGGGTGTTACATAGCAGAGGAAATCGGCCCCGGCCATCCCGGCAAGAGCGCCGCCAATGGCGGCCGTAATATGGTCGTAGCCGGCTCCAATATCGGTAACCAGCGGCCCCAGTACGTAGAATGGAGCGCCGTGACAGAGCTTCTTCTGGAGGACCACGTTTGCCTGTACCTGGTTTAAGGGAATGTGCCCCGGACCCTCCACCATCACCTGCACTCCTGCGTCCCAGGCCCTCAAGGTCAGCTCGCCCAGGGTGACGAGTTCTTCCAGCTGGGCCGGGTCCGTGGCATCGGCCCCACATCCGGGCCGCAGCCCGTCTCCCAGGCTGATGGTGACATCGTGCTCTCTGAGAATCTCGAGGATCTCATCGTATCTTGTGTAAAGGGGATTTTCCTTGTTCTCCCTCTCCATCCACGCCGCCAGCATGGAACCACCCCTGCTCACTATACGGGTTACGCGGTCCGAAGCCCTGACTGTCTTAACGGCCGACCTGGTGACACCGCAGTGCAGTGTTACAAAATCAACACCGCTCTCGGCATGCTGGATGATGGCCTTGAAAAGCTCATCCGGATCGAGCATGGACGGATCGCCCCTCTTTACGTACGCCTCTACGGCCGCATCGTAAATGGGTACTGTCCCCACCGGGATCGTCGAGCGCTTGATAATCTCGTCGCGCAGTTCAGTGAGCTCGCCACCAGTAGACAGGTCCATGATGGCATCCGCGCCTGCATCGATAGCAGCGTCAAGCTTTAAAAGCTCCAGTTCCGGATCATTGCAGGCAAGGCTGGTGCCGATATTGGCGTTCACCTTCACAGTAAATGGCCCGCCCACTCCCCTGGGTTTCAGGGATTTGTGCGCCGGGTTTGCCGGTATAGCGGCTACACCGCTTTTCAAGGCCGAAAGTACCACGTCAGTTTCAAGACCCTCCTGTTCGGCCACGTATTTCATCTCTTTCGTTACGCGGCCTTCTAAAGCCGCTATTCGCTGTGTACTCATGACTGATCACACTCCATGTTTGTTAGTGTCGTAAAAAGTCCATCCATGGCTTTTTACTCCGCGGAAAGCGAAAAGTGTCATTTTCACTTTCCTCACAGGTTATTGTTACTGTCGCAAAAAGTCCGTGAGCGGCTTTTTGCTCCCCGGGAAGGCAAAAGCATCGTTTTCCCTTCCCTCACGGATCAATTACTTGCTGCGCAAGTCCTCGATCCGGGCGCCCACGCTCGGGCGCGATGATGACTTTGCTCCTCGCTGCAATTACTATTTTACCCGAAGTCGGGGACAATACCACAAGAGCATCTATTATTAAAGACCGCCTCATCGCGAGTCGGCTATCTCTTTTCTGAACTGTTTTACCGCCTCTTTTACGTCTTCTGCCTGGGTTAAGGCCGTTACCATGGCCACCTTCCTGGCGCCTCTTTCCACTACCTCACGTATATTGGAACCGTTTATTCCACCCATCACCGTAAAGGAAACTTTTACTTTGCTCCCGATCCCGGTCACCGCTTCAGGCCCCAGGGAGTAGTCCACACCCTCCTTGGTCTTCGTGGGGAATATTGGGCCGACATTCACGTAATCCGCACCCTCTTCCTGGGCCTTGATGGCCTGCTCGAGAGAATGGGTGGACGCTCCGATGAGAAGCTCCGGCGCAAGTTTTCTTGCAACGCTCACCGGCAGGTCGTCCTGCCCCAGGTGCACTCCATCTGCGCCCACGGCCCGGGCAATGTCTATCCGGTCGTTTATGATCAGGAGCACTCCTGCTTTTTCCGTAGCACTCCTGAACTCGAGGGCCATCCGGTAAAGGGCCCCGTCGGCAAGGTCAGGCTCCCTTAGCTGAACCGCCCTCGCCCCGCCAGCTAAAACGGCCTCCAGGATCTCCATATTCGATCTTCCCGCAGAGAGCCTCTCGCAGGTTACGGGATAGAGGTCAACAATCCTGAAAAGCTCCTGCCTGTTTTTCCTTGCCTCGTTAACCACCGTCCACCAGCTGGATGATCTCCACTGTGTCGCCAGCGGCCAGGTTTTGTTCCTCGTGGTCCCCCCGGGCCAGGATCTCCAGGTTCCTTTCCACAACTACCGTTTCCGGGTCTATTGCAAGCTCCTTTAAAAGGCCTGATACCGTCATGGGCCCGTCCAGTATCTTCTGCTCACCGTTTACTGTTATATCCATATCTTTCCTCCTTTTTTCTAATACTGAATACAGTTGTCACTGGTCGTTGTCAGAATTCAGTTGTTCTACTCCGATACGCCGACACGCCGTTACCCCGATACGTATCAATGACTACTCCCTCTTTCTTTCCTCCTCCATATGTCAACGTAAACGCCCTTCGCACTACGCCCTTCGCACTGCTTTTCCCCTCTTTCCTTCTCCCTAGGACTTCAATGGGATGAAAGCCGCATCCCAATCCTTCCAGACCGGTTCATAACCTTGTGAACGGATCATTTCCGCAATCTGGCCGGGGCTCCTGTGGTCGGAAATTTCGAACTGACCTGCCGACTTCCCTTCCTGCGTATAGCCTCCCGGCTCGGTCTTTGAGCCCGCGCTCATGGCAGTAACTCCCAGGGGGATCATGTGATCCCTCAGGTATGGCGATTCCCGCGTGGACAGCAGCAGGCCCGCGTCGGGGAGAAACAAGCGCAGGACGGTCATCATGTGTACCAGGTCCCGGTCTGAAACCGGGCACGGTGGCGTGTATCCACCCACAGCCGGCCTCAACCTGGGAAAGGAGATCGTTATCTGGGACTTCCAATATTTTTTCATAAGATATCGGGCATGAAGGGCAAGGTAAAGAGCCTCAACCCGCCAGTCGGCAAGCCCCAGCAGGGCGCCGATCCCCAGCCGTCTGAAGCCCGCTTCCCCTCCCCTTTCCGGTGTCGTTAGCCTCCACCCGTAGTCTTTCTTCTGTCCCCCACCGTGGACCTCGTCGTAGCGAGAGGGATTGTAGGTCTCCTGGTAGATTATGAGCCCGTCCACACCGCTGCTGGCAAGATCGCTGTATTCTTCGGTCTCCATGGGATAGATCTCGATGGAGATGGAATCGAAAAGAGGCCTTAGCCGTCCCACAACGTCCGTCAGATACTCCATGCTCACAGTTTTTTTATCCTCCCCGGACACCAGAAGTATGTGCCTGAAACCCTGTTCGTTAAGGTACCGGCCATCTTCTTCCATCTGCTCAGGGCTCAAGGTGATGCGCTCTATCTTGTTGTCCGCGGAAAAACTGCAGTATGCACACGAATTACTGCAGCTGTTTGAAAGGTAGAGGGGCGCGTAAAGCCCTATCACCCTGCCGAATCGCTGTTCGGTAAGAACCTGGGCCCGACCCGCGATCTCCTCCAGATACGGATCGGCAGCTGATGACAGAAGACTGGCGACCCCGTCAATTTCAAGAGCTCCGGCAGAAAGCGAGCGCTCAACGTCAGCCGGCTCCCGATTTGATATTACTTCGGCCAGTTCGTCCCAGCTGTATTTACTTATCTCGTCTGAAAACGACATCTCTACCTCAAAAATCCAGTGAGGGGGCTCGAGGCCTCGGCCATCTTGCGGGGCTGTCCGAGACCTGCAAGGTAGGCTTCCCTTCCCGCCTCGACACCCTTTTTAAATGCCCGGGCCATTGCAGGAGGGTCTCCGGCTACCGCTACTGCCGTGTTTACCAGGACGGCATCAGCGCCCATCTCCATGGCCTCGGCGGCGTGGGAAGGCGCTCCTAATCCAGCATCTACAACCACTGGCACGCTTGCCATCTCGATGATTATCTCGATAGCGTCCCTGGTTTTTATCCCCCTGTTGGAGCCTATGGGCGAGCCCAGAGGCATCACAGTAGCGCATCCCGCCTCCTCCAGTCGTTTGGCAAGTATGGGGTCGGCGTTGATGTAAGGCAGTACTATAAACCCGTCTTTTACCAGTATCTCTGCCGCTTTGAGGGTCTCGATGGGGTCCGGGAGGAGGTAATTCGGATCAGGGGTGACTTCAAGCTTAACGAAGTCCCCTCCGCCAGCGGCTCTCGCCAGGCGCGCGAGCCTGACGGCCTCATCTGCATCCCTCGCCCCGGAGGTATTAGGCAAAAGGACGTAGCGCTTCCGGTCTATGAAGGACAGGATGTTGTCTTTGGGGTCCTCTATCTTGACCCTGCGAAGGGCCACTGTGACAAAATCCGCGCCGGATTCAGCCAGGGCGTCAGCCATCACTTCGGATGAAGAGAACTTCCCGGTGCCCATCATGAGCCTGGAGGAAAATTTATGTCCGCCTATTACCAGTTGATCATTCATATCTTTCACCTTCTTTATCCCGCTGCCTTAACATCACTAATGGAGGAGCACGTCGAGCAGCGTTGGTCTTGTGGCAGGGCGACTTCTCTGAACTTCATCTGTGCAGCGTTGTATGTAAGTAACCGGCCCGTGAGCAGGCCTCCCAGTCCAAGGATATACTTAATGGCTTCAGTTGCCTGTATTGTGCCCAGCACCCCGGGGACGGTGCCCAGCACGCCCAACTGGGCTGTACCTTTGACCTTGCCGGGGGCGGGCATTTTCTGGAAAACGCACCGGTAGCATGGGCTCTCGCCCGGCACGATGGTCATGACCTGACCGAACATCCCCAGGATGCCCGCGTGTGTGAATGCAACTCCCTCGCTGACACATATGTCGTTTATCAGGAACTTGGACTCAAAATTATCTGTCGCCTCGATCACGAAGTCGTACTGCCTGACTATTTCGGGTCCGTTGTCGGCACCGATCCTCTCCTGGTAGAGGTTAAGGGTTGCATCGGGCCTGAGCCTCCTGATGGATTCTGCTGCCGATACGGTCTTTTCGGTCCCCACGTCATCTACACCGTGGAGGATCTGTCTCTGGAGGTTGGATACCTCCACAGAGTCGCTGTCGGCGATCCCTATTTCACCTATACCGCTTGCGGCAAGGTAAAAAAGGGCCGGACTTCCCAAGCCCCCGGAGCCGATGACAAGGACGCTTGAATCCAGAAGCTTCGCCTGCCCCGCCTCGCCGATCTCTGGAATGAGAGTGTTTCGGCTGTAATAATCCTTTTCGTAATCGGTTAATGTTCGCACTTTATGTCTCCCAATAAAAAAGCCGTTTCCTTTGCGGGAAACGGCTTTTGGTGTCTGGATGGCTTGTTTTGCATCCTGCCCGTTTCCCTACGCTGGCATTATCCAGTTCAGGTTTGAAGGGTCGATTCTCAGCCCGGTCTCCCGAGCGCCCCTAACGGTTATGATGTAAAAAGCATAGATGATAAAAATTGAAATGTCAAAGGGGTGGTGCGTAGGAAAGAGGAAAGAGTTCAAAAAGCAGTCATTGCGAGGAACGCAGTGACGAAGCAATCTTGAATAAGAGCCTTAACGCAGGGGGCCGCAGGCCGCCCATTCGGGCGGACCGCAGTGCAGCCACTTTAAGGCTGCTCCGCAGGGTTTCGCAGGGTTTAGCTTGGCTAAAATCATTGACTTACATGGGTCCTGGGACTTGGGTCTTGGGACTCCAGCCGCAGGCTGGCCGGGTTGCGCAGGGTGTAGTGCAGTGCGAAGGGCGTAGGGCGAAGTGCGTGGTTTATCCAAAACCTTAAAACCTAAGATACGACCCCAAGGTCCTCAACGGTCCGCCGTGCTTTTCTTGTCAGAAGGGGTTGACTTTCTGGAAGACTGTTGTATATTTAATACAACGTTGTATGCTGAGTACAACTATCAAGTTAAAGGAGGTGTTACTGGTAGAAAACAAAGGAGGTGTGTGGCGTGAAACCAGAAAGGAGAAGTAGTTTTGGAGAGTTTTTTAAGGATAGGCGAGTGACATTGGGGTTAACATTGAGGCAGTTTGCAAGCAATTTTAGCTTGGATCCGGGGAATCTGAGCAAAATGGAACGGGGCCTACTTCCTCCGCCCCAAAACAAGGAAAAGCTGGAGGAATACGCCCAATACTTAAACCTAAAGAAAGGGAGTGATAACTGGTACGAGTTTTTTGATTTAGCTGCTACAGAAACCGGAAGGATTCCTGATGAGATCCTTTCTGATGCCGAAGTAATGAATCAACTACCTTTGCTCTTTAGGACCTTCAGAGGTCAAAAGGTGCCTGAGGATAAGCTGGACAAGTTGATCAAGAAGATCAAGGGGGAGTAACTTATGGGCAAGGAAATCATCGTGCCGGTATTGAGCTACGAAGATCTACGGAAGAAGGCCGACAGTTTTCTTGCCCAGTTTCATCCTGAGAGCTCGATCCCGATCCCAATTGAGGAGATCATCGAGTTCCAGATGGGGTTGAATATCTTTCCGATGCCAGGCCTGGGTGATCTGCTTGAAGCTGAAGGTTTTATTTCAAGCGACCTCAAGACCATCACGGTCAATGAATACATTTATGAGAACAATAAATCTCGATATCGATTTACACTGGCACATGAAGTCGGCCACCTGTGGTTACATGAGAATCTTTATAGGAGTCACATATTTGATTCTATCGAAGAGTGGAAAGAGTTCGTCCAGGGGATCCCGGACGATAATCATAACTGGTTTGAATGGCAGGCATACAGTTTTGCTGGCCTGCTCCTGGTGCCGCGGGAGCCATTGATAGCCGAAGTAACTTCAAATATTGAACTGATTGAGAAGGAAGGAATTTCGCTGGAAAAGAATTGGGACATAGCTTGGGATTACATCTACACCGATGTGGCCAAGGCCTTCTCGGTTTCAGCACAAGTAATTGAGAAGAGAGTTGGCAAAGACAAGCTCAAGGAACGGTTTGGAGGAAAGTGAAATGGTTTCAAAGAAAGATATTGAACATGCATGGGAAAAAGCGAGGAAGATTCGGGCAAGGAATCCTAACCTCTGGCGAAGAGATGACTTGGGTAATCCTATATATAAACCCGCCTATGGAAAAGGCGGCGATCATGGGTGGGAGCTAGATCACAAAAGCCCAAAAGCCAAGGGTGGGTCAGATTCGAGGAGAAATCTGAGAGCTTTGCAGACGAAAGCAAACAGAGAGAAGGGCAGCAAGTAGGTGCTCTGACCCCGGTTTATAAGTGTATTTCTGCTGTAATAATCCTTTTCGTATTCAGTTAAAGTTCGCACTTTATATCTCCCAATAAAAAAGCCGTTTCCTTGCGGGAAACGGCTTTAAGTGTCTGGATGTTTTGCTTTGCATCCTGACCGTTTCCCTACGCTGGCATTATCCAGTTCAGGTTTTAAGGGTCGATTCTCAGCCCGGTCTCCCGAGCGCCCCTAACGGTTATGATGTAAAAAGCATAGATTAAAAAAAAGTATTTGTCAAAAGTACTTCTTTTTTCACCACGGAGGCACGGAGGACACGGAGAAAGAAAAGGCTGGGTTTTACCACAGAGTCACAGAGAACACAGAGGAAAAGCTGGATTTGGGTTTATCTCAAGAGACAAGAGCCTTTAACGCAGAGGGCCGCAGAAAAAAACCTTTTTGGGGTTTATCTAAAGAGATAAGGGCTTGGACCGCAGTGCAGCCACTTTAAGGCTGCTCCGCTGGGTTACGCAGAATTTAGCTTGGCTAAAATCATTGACTTACATGGGTCCTGGGACTTGGGTCATGGGACTCCAGCCGCAGGCTGGCCGGGTTTCGCAGGGTAAAATCTTTGCTTTGGGTTTACTAGAAACTAGAAATGAGAAACTAGAAACTCCGGCCATTGGCCGGCCACAATTCACGCACCGACCCCATGATTCAGCTCATTTCAGGAAACAGATAGAGCAGGAGCAAAATAAGAGACGAGAACTCTCACTGGCCGAGGGATAGATACTGTGGGAAGGTCAATTGGGGTAAGGGGTTGTAAAACAGGAAATGCTAATTATACTGTGAGTTATAATAACTTCAGTTTGAGCTTCAGCTATTGTTTTCAATCAGCTTCTGGAAGGAGGTATATAACATGAAGCGATTTACGATTCCCAGAATAGCGCACTGTGACGAAGGTTGTGAGTTAGGTCCTGGGCAGGACGGTAAAAGGCCTCCAAGACATAATAAAAAAGCCCTCTTTGAGGGCTTTTTTATTGAGTATTGAACTTCTTCAGTGCCAGAGACCAGTATTGAACTTCTTCAGTGCCAGAGACCAGCGTAAACCTAAGCAATCTTTTAAAAGCCTTGCTCGCAGAGTACACAGGCCGCCCATTCGGTCGGACCGCAGGGGACCGCGGGGAAAACCTTTTTGGGTTCATCTGAAGAGAAAAGGGCTTGAACCGCCAGTCTTCGTTACGCTAATGCGTAACTTCGCCTCGGCAGGCAGAAGAAAACCTAGGCTTTGGGTTTATCTGAAGAGATAAAGGCTTTGACCGCAGTGCGGTCACTTAAAGACCGCTCCGCAGGGTTTCGCGGGGTGTAGTGCAGTGCTAAGGGCGTAGGGCGAAGGGCGTGATTATACAAAACCTTAAAACCTAAGATACGACCCCAAGGTTAGGCCATAGCTTTCCAAATGTCATCCATGTAAAGTTTTGGTAATTCGGCTTGTAAGTACCCAACTATTTTTTGGCTATATCGCCCAATTTTTTATTCCGGGGTCGGAGCTTGATTTATGACATATTAGTGTAGGGCAAGAGTACTCTGATCCCCGATATCAAGGTGATTCAATCACATCACTAAGCCAACCATCTATTTTTCTATTTTCTCTCATACTGTAATCTGGAAGATTAGGAAGAGTAGACTCTTTGAAGTTTTTTGCTTTGTTCTTATCAATATCACGAGTTCTTAGACGAAGAGTCGATACTGTTGCAGAATGAATATTTATGAGCTTTTCTGTATGCTTTATGATTCTATGCCAAATATACTGATTTAATTCAAATTCAGAAAAACCCAACTCTATTCCTTGGATATGAGGGCGAAAACTTCCTGTAATTGTAATAGGCAATACACCATCTTTAGTCTCAGATGATCTCGGACATTCAATAATAAAGTCAACTTTGTATTCCATAAGATCTAAATCTTCCTTTATAAGATCTATATCTCCAAATGTGATGTTTTTTGTATCTAGCATAGGTACTTTCATAGGATCCTCCAATTCAGTTGAGGCCTTTTCACTTTTGGGGTTGGAGCATGAATTGTGATTTATTGGACCTAAGTGCTCTGATCCCGTTCATAGTTATCTTCTGATTTCTCTTCACCATCAACTGAAAGTAATTCTCCACATTGTGAACATTTTTTTGCTGCTTTAGGAATTAATTCTGCACAGAACGGACATACTTTCTTAATCTGTCTTGTGATGGGGCCTCCTTTAAGTCTTGAATCTATCATTCGGAAGCCTTTATTTATTGAGTCAGCAATTGCTTGTGATGGATCACGAAAAGATTCAAATAACAAACCTTCTAAATGAGTTGTATCAATACAAAATGTTTCAGAAAATGTTTTTCCTGATGCATTTTCATAATCCACTTTCATTGTAATTTGTCCAACTCCTCCGTCTTTCCAATCAATATACCCTGCATTGAACAACAACCTTCTTCCTGGGGCTAAATAGGCTATCCCTTCCTCAAGACTAGTGAATCGTTCTTTTGTTTTCATTGGATCACGCCAAGAAATTTTATCATCAATTGCAATTCTTAGGTGAAAAGCCGGTGAGAAACCACTGTTTTCAAGTGAAACTCTTCCCATTTGATCAGGAAATTCCAGGTCAACAAACACAAATGGATCACGCGACGTTTTCATTTCTTCGAGCATATGGTGTGTTAGTTTGACATACCTAAAGGTTAAAAACGCCAGAAATATCGTAGCAATTGCTGTAACAATAGCACTAGTTATCAATATTTAGTCTCCTTTCGATTAACACTCATTGGTATTTATAGAGTGCTCTGACCCCAGTTACTTATCACTCAATGCTTCTCAAGAGGTACTGCGACGTTGTTTACTGACACGCTTACTCCGGTCCTCCACCTCCCCCCGATACTCATCCAAATCGTTAATGTCAGCAAGTAATTCGTCTGGCTCAGGAACAGCTATGTTGCCTATTAGTGAAGAGTCATGACAGTAATTGGAGCATTTACTATAACCCTGATCTATCCTCTGATAATCAGAATCTTCCACAATGACCTCACGTAATCGGTTTGTCTCAACACCTTTGCGAAAACGTATGACGACCTGCCTCAGTAAGACCTCTTCAACCGCCCCTTCCCAAGTATCTCGTAACAATCCGTATGCATGAATTGTCATCTCTCTGTGCTTCGGGATATCACCATCTCGGTAGGTTTTTGCAATGTCCTGCTGAAGTGCCCGAAGTGTACCAATTCTAGTTTTTGTGTTTTTACCTCGGAAAGGTAGGTCCGACTGGACTGAACCACACCCTTTTGGGAGACGAGTAAGGGTTTGGGAAATGATATCAATGCCTACCTTTTCAGCTTCCATAATCAAATTGGCCAGAAAGAAAAGTTCATGTGTAAAAACTACTACTTGACGGTTTTTGGCTTCTTGGGCTAAGCGCCTTGCTACCCGCTCGCGCCGCAAATGGTCAAGAGATGAAACAGGATCATCAAATACTATACCTCCAGAACCACCATTTACTTTTACTTCTGCTAAAAATGATCCTATTGCAATTGCGCGTTTTTCACCTTCGCTAAGAATGTCGCTAAGCTTCTTCGCTTGAGGGAGGTTGAGTTTGAGCTTATGTAGTGGCTTTCCTTTTTGAATCCGACTTTGCAAAGATACTTGAAGATCTCCAACTCCGAGTTCTTTATACTCTTTGTTAAGAGTCTCTTCGAGTTCCTTAGAGATTGTTTTTTCCGTCAATTCCCTTGCTTTCCGAGATATGGCATCTGTTTTAACTGCCGAGAGACATTGGGTGAGTTTTGCCTTCAAAGATAATTTCTCGATTGCTTTAATTACATTCTTCTTTTGTTGTTCTAGGTTAGTTCTAGCATCAAGTTCATCAAACTCTTTTTCCAAAGTTATGCGCAATTTATCATCTGCCGCTTTTTCGAAAATCTCAGCTTCTTTATTTAATTTTTCGCTAAGGTCAGAAAGACGCTTTCCAGGATTATCCGCTATAGAGGTAATATTGTCCCATTTGTGTGAAGATAAAGCGGCCTTAAATTGATCGTATCGTTTGGAGACGACTTTCTCAAAATCATTGGTACTTTCAGCAAGTTGCCCGTCAAGTGTTGTGATTTCAGAGAAAGTCTCAGTATCGAAATCTATTGAAAGATCCAATTCACTGAGAGTCCGATCAGCTTTTTCTAGCTCCGCGCGTTTAATTAGTGCTTTCTTTTCTACTTCTTGTTGTATGTACTCTTCAAAGTGAAGCAGGTGATCTTTTCCTTGATCCAGAGGCTGCTGGCAAAGTGGACAAACAGCTCCCTTTTCAACATTTGGAAATTTCTTTCCCGGACAAGCTTTAGTAGAGAAGTTGCGAGCTGCCTCAAAGAGCATCCGCCATGTTTCCCCACCTGTCCCAGGGAGGTACCCACTTTCTTCACTGAATTTTTTTGCTGCAAGCTTAGCTGCAGTTTGTGCAGCTTGATTTGCACTGTCCAACTCTTGAAGTTTATCTTTAGCTTTGTCATCAATATAAGGTTGTATTTTGAGAGCTCTTTGGGCCACCCTATCAATGCGTTTTGCCTTCAGGCGTAACTGTTGCGCTTTTTGATTGGGGTCGTCCTCTTTGAGACTTTTGCTGAGTTCCTTATGACGAGAAACTTCTTTGGGTGTCATTTTGGCCAAGGCTTCTACTTGCTGTGGAGTCGTTTTTGATGAAAGGCTTTCAATGAGCATTCCTACCGCTGTTGGCCCTTGAAGGTCAGCAAAGGATGTTAGGTCAACTGCACATTGCAGTTGTTCTGATTCTAATCTTTGATTTAATTGGCGGCATACTTGTGCTAGGTCTTCTAGAATATCAAGTCCATATGGGATAAAGGCAAAATCATCCTCTTCGTCTAAATATGCTCTTGCACAGCGCTGATCAAAGATGGCAATTGTAGAAAGCATTTCAGGAGAAGTTTCACCGTCAATCCAAATGTCCTCTTTTTTCTTACCATTAACTACTAAATCAAATACTGTTCTTGCTATTCCTGTTTCGTGAGGTTGTAAATTGGCGTTTGGCAGAATCTGCTCACTTTGATCTCGTGCACGACAAGCTCGCTTTAAAACTCGCACATAACCTGACTTACCTGAACCATTATCGCCATAAATTACAGTCAAACCAGTTGGAGCGAAATCGAGTTGTTCATTCTCGGCTATAGCATTAACATGCTCAAGATCTCTCATCGCTATTAATTTTATACGAGTATCAACTTTTACTTGAGCAGGAATCTGATCTTCTCGTAAACGGATAGCTTCGCGCTTTTTTGAATCTGTGATGCCATATTCAGTTTTTAATAGGGCAAGAAGATCGTCTAAGTCTTCTGGAGATAAAGCTTGTTTTGTAAATAGGCGTGATATTGCGTCGCTTTGCCAATCTGAAAGACTTTTGGCCCAATCGTAAATTTCTTGAAGAACACCCATAACCCCTCCTAAACTCAATCAAAAAAAACTTGGGGTCATATCCAGTCTTTGTTCTGCGAGCTTCCTCCGTCGCCTTGTCAAGCTATGGAGGACAAGTCTTGCCGGCAGGCTTGCCTTTTAATCACGCCCAAGGCGTGACTTCCCGTTGGTCAGCCTAAAGTTGTTAAGCTTCGACTTCGACCTCGCACTTCGACTCAACCGGAGGTTGTATTGACCCCGTTTCACCGATTCTCCGGTTCACCGTTTCAAAAATTAGCCCAGATGGAGATCCCCACAGATGTGTTTGTACTCAACACCCACACAAGTATAAAAAGGCTACTTTAGGAGAAGCTTTGTTGTCAACACAAATCTCTTAATTATCAAGTAGTTACAGATTTGTAACAGTTTGTTACATGCATCAGAGTTGCAAGAAATGGCAGGACTTTAATTGGTTTAGGAAGTGGGTGCTCTGGCCCCATTGTCTACTCCGTGTCCTGCGTACCGCATTGTTTATGGTGTCTATAAAAAAAGCTTGTAAGCAACATAAACAATTGCTGAAGTTATATGAAATGGTGGAAACAACCATCCATTCATGAAATTGAAAAGGAATAGTCCTAATCTGTCACCTATAGTTGCTTCTCCCCTTAACAGTTTTCTCTCGATGGCAGTCATATCAAGAGAACTTTTTCCTCTCACCCCCAATGTTGTAAAGGCACATATGAAAGAAAAAGAGGTGTGTAGTATTAAAAACGTTACTACATATATCACTAGGTAAATCCTTTCTCGCAAGGAAAACCTTAGCGTAGATCCAATAGTCGCTCTACGAGCTTATAAACAAACCTTGGGGTCGTATCCAGCCGTCGCTCTGTGAGCTATGGTAGGCAGGCTTGCTTTTAAATCACACCTTAGGAACTTCGTGGTCAAACAAAATATGATGGTGCATTATAAAAAGAATACTAAAATACATGTATGAGTGACAAATGTGATGTGTGATCCCCAATCGCTACCGATTAGTCAGGAGTAGACCGCTTATGCGGACCGACTCTGACTTTTTTGCCGTTAACCACACGAGTATACGACTTAACGGGAACGACCTTTTTCCCTTTTTTAGTCTTAGCCATTGTACCACCTCCGATCTGGACGTAAGAACCACCCTGCATCAAAGCAGTTCAAACCACCCAAAGAGACAATAGGTTTCAACCTAAAGTGCTCTGACCCCCTTTCTTATTCAGATTCTCAGGTTTTTGACCTTTTGAAACCTGAGAGTCAGACCTCACTTTCTTACCCTACTTATATTCTCATGCTTTAGATGCAGATGGTTTATTATCTGAGCGCGCATCAACAAGGAAAATATTTGAATCAACATCCATCTTGAGTTCTTTCAGAATACCTTGGACACGCATAAATTCTTTGTAAGTAAAGTAAATAATAACTTTAAATCCTGCAGTTGCATCGCTTGCTTTTTTATAGATTTCGAGTTGTTTTTTCAGGTTTCTCTTTAGCTGTTTGTTTCTGGCAAGCTTAAATTCAACTAGCGTCTTGTCCGCTGCACCGCGTGAAATCTTGAAATCAGCAGATCCTCTGCCGTCGTCAACCTCACGGCTGACATCGGACGGAGTACCATGCCAGACAAGACGGAACAAAATGTGGACGTCCCTCTCATGCTTGATGGATAGTCCATCAGAACCATAGAAATTCCTGTGACCACCTTTGTTCTCAATAACATCCTTGAAGAATTTAATCTTATCGAGAGTCTCGTCCTTGGTATTGCCTGGGATTTGATAGAATGGTGTCCACTCCTGAAGAAGGCGCGCCAGTTCACCGAACTGCCTAATATAGAGGTTATAGGATTCGAGGACCTTTTGTGAGCTGCTTGCCACTGCTTCATCACCTCTGTCCTCTTGTAGTTTGATGTAATAATCAATCAGTTCAGGGTACTTCCTAAGCGTAAAGAGTGTTGCCTTTTTGTTATCATCCTTTGTTACCTCTCGATCCTGAGGAATCTTGGAATAAAAATAATTGTTGATCTCTGCCCTTAACTGGTCATTATCGATCGCTTCGGGAATATCTTCAAATCTGTTCATCATATCCCCGTGACTAATCCAAGTATCGTCTTTAGTGAGAATGTCTTTGGGAGTAAGAATGATGAAGTCGCTGTCATAATAAGGAAGCTTGTATTTTTTCGGCATCCATCGTTCTGTGTCATAATTGAAATATGCACGCTGCACCGCAACGACACGAACAAAATCTTCAGCAATGTGTTGTTCTGTGAACATGGAAGTATAATTCAGCAAATAGTCTTTGATAAGGTTTGTTGTAAAGTCACTGATCATGTCCCTTCCCACTCCAGATCCAATCAGACACAGTTTCTCCAAATGACTTCCTATTGTGATTATTTCCTGACCGAAGTTCTTAAAAACGTGAACAAGATTTGCATCTAGTGCTCTGGCGAATTCCCTTCCAAGCCCCCGTCCTTCATTGCCATCTTTACAGAACCCAAGCCAGTTTTGTTTTACTTCCCTAAAGTAATACCAGGCTTTTAGAAGTGACGGTGAAATACCACCTTGCTCTGACATGGTCTTGAGAAAACGGAGGTATTGTATAATGTCATCATGCAAGGCTTGATACTTAGGATTCTCGCTGTTGAAGAGTAGGAATGGGTCAATGAATAGGGGTAGGTCGGTGATTAGCGAAATATTAAAAGCGCCGTATTCCTCCAGCTGTTCTTCGGATATGCCAAAATAATCCGTAAAATAGATATTCATGTAGTTACCTCACATCCAACGTATGGCAATCAGCCAAAAAACCCTTGGGGTCGTATTCAGCCTTCGTTCTTCGAACTTCCGCCGTCGCTAAAGCTATGGCGTGACAAGTCGCCCCGGCAGGCTTGCCTTTTAATCACGCCCGGTTAGCGTGACTTCCCGTTGGTCAGCCTTGAGCTAATATCTAACTCAATTTGTGATTCTCTTCGTCAACGCCCTGCGCACTACGCCCTACGCACTGGTCATTTTCAGCTGGAGATCCCCATGGATGTAAACCTTGGGGTCGTATCTTAGGGTTTAAGATTTCTGTCCACATAAACCCTGGGGTCGTATCCGGTCTTCGTTACGCTAGTGCGTAACTACGCCACGGCAAGCTTGCCTTTTAACGTTTTGGGTTATATAACACCCCTCGAAGGTAAATGTACTGACCCCGGTTGCAGTGCTCTGACCCCAGTTTCTCCTATGCCAATTTAGAGTATTACCAACTTCTGAATCAGCCAAGAAACAAGGGCCAAAAAGTGTTGAAAATTCAGGTCCTCATTACTTTTGGAAATCCCTTATTGTAACAATGAACAGGCATGTCATTCGCTACAGCTGCAAAACATTTATTACATGATACGCAGGCTACCGCATCAGCTTTTCCTTCTTTTATTTTATTCACAATATTAGGTTCTCTTATGAAAGGACGGCACATTGAAATAAAATCTGCCGATCCATTTTCTACAACCTCTTTCATATGAGCGACCTTGCGCAATCCACCAACAACTAAAAGTGGGATTTCTCCGATAACAGGTTTAATCAGTTTGGCCGCCTCTACGTTATATCCATCTTCCAGATCAAATTTTCCCTCCATTTTTTTCAACATCATTTTTCCTAATATTTTCCTCCACCAGGGAAAGTTAAAAATAATTTCTTCTGTAGGCACATCACCTCGAGATTGATTGAACGGAGAATAACTTATTGTGCCACAGCTTACTTCCAAACCATCAATTGGCAACTCAGCCAACCATGCTGAATATTTCTCCGCCAAATCGAGGGTTATTCCTTTTTTAGGCGTAAAATCTTGCGTATTAAGTTTTACCAATAACATCATTTCATCTGAGATATTCTTTTTTACTTCTAAAACAACCTCTTTAATAAAGCGAAACCGATTTTCATCTGAGCCCCCCCAAGAATCTGCTCTTTTATTGAAAAAAGGCGAAAGAAACTGGTTCACCAGATAGCCATGTGCAGCGTGAATCTGCACTCCATCCGCTCCTGCCTCATTGGCGCGAAAGGCAGCGGCACCAAATGCACGGATAACTTCCTGGATATCTTCTTCCACCATTTCCTTAGGTTTGACCATGTATGCAGAATCCATTGGGCCTTTTGAAGGAGCAAGGGGAGTTTGCCCAATTGTATCTTTGGTCGTCTGTCTTCCTGCATGGGCTAATTGAAAGACTATTTTGCTTCCTTCACTATGAACAATATCGACCAACTTTTTCAGTCCTTCAATCATGTCATCGCTATATATTCCGGTTTGATAATGCACAGCACGGCCATTAGGCATTATGTAGAGATAACCGGGAATTATTAAACCTACGCCACCTTTTGCTATTTGGCTGTATCGCTTAATCAATTCACTGGTTACTTCGCCGTTATGATCTGCCATACATTCATAAGTTGCCGAGTGCACAAATCTATTTTGTATTTCCATCTTTCCTATTGTTTGGGGCGTGAATAGAATGGACATTTGTGACTCCTACAAAACCTTGGGGTCGTATCCGGTCTTCGTTACGCTAATGCGTAACTACGCCCCGGCAAGCTTGCATTTTAATCACGCCCAGGGCGTGACTTCCCGTTGGTCAGCCTAAAGTTGTTAAGCTTCGACTTCGACCTCGCACTTCGACTCAACCGGAGGTTGTATTGACCCCGTTTCACCGGTTCGCCGGTTCCCCGGTTCAATATATAACCAAGCTGGAGATCCCCAAAGATGTGTTTGTAATGCCCCCCGGCACTCCCACAAGTATTATAACATATGATTTTGTTATTTAAGTTTGGGAATTATATCCGTAAACGCCCTTCGCACTAAGCCCTTCGGGCGAGTGCGATGTCGAAGTGCAAAATTGAAGTTTCACGAGGGATTAGGGACCAGTGACTCAATCTCTCCTGATCGACGTCACATTTCGCGCTCAGATCCCGGATTTTCGGCCGTCTTGATACCCAAATAGTTGTATAATTTTTCAACATCCTCTGATCTCGGATCAACGAATTCTAGTCCCCTTCTACGGATGATCTTTTTGGATCCAAATCCATAGAAATCCAAACTTGACCCCCAGACGGTATGACATTGAAGAAGCCTTTTCCGTCCTGACTCTTTGGATATTGAATACTCCAGGATTATGTTTTCCGGCCAGTCCTCATCGCTAATAAAGGTAATTCCTAATCCAGCCATGCTAACGTCTACTAATTGACAGGCCTCTCCCTGGTAAATAAGGGTATGTGACCACTTGAGATTCTGTCGTTCCTGTTTTCTTTTTTCGGCCATAATTACTCCCTTACTTTAGGATCAACGTGCTCTGACCCTGTTTCAATAACAGCACAATTCATGACCTGACCCCATTGTTTCCCCAGCTTTTCAGTTAACCGGCACTAATGCATTTCCACACGAAAAATATCGAGACGACCGAGATGTAATTCGGCCGCCCCGATACGTTAGTTGAAACGAACTCAGATGATTGCTGAATCAATCAGCACTCCAGAAAAATGTTGGATACCGATTACCAGCCTGCCGCCATACCGTCCTTTCTCAGGTCCGAACCTGCGCGGTAAATTCCGTTGACGGGGCCTTGGTGGGCTTCACCTCGGCCGCCACGGCCACCGGGTACCACCGGTTCATCCATGCTCCAATCACGTTCGAAGAGTATGCCTTGATAGCCACCTGCGAGCCCGAACCTTTCCTGGACAGTGTGGCCCATGGCTGCGAGCTCAGCTCCGACAGCTTCGTAGAGGTAATGATCCAGCCTTAAATTGTCGCTGCCTTGGGAGTGGTCGAAGCGGGCCGCGTCAGTTGTTGCCTGGACGTTGTAGCCCAGGTCGATCATGTTGACCATGTGCTGGGCATGGGCCTGGGGCTGGGTGCCGCCTCCCATGTTACCCATGGCCATAATAGGCTCGCCTTCCTTCATGATGAAACCGGCGATGATGGTGATGAAGGGCCGCTTGCGGCCCTCAATGAAGTTGGGATGTTCCGGATCCATACTGAAACCACGTCCACGGCTGGAAAACTGAAATCCGTAACCCGGGACCGTGACACCTCCGCCAAAAGAGGAATAGGTGCTGTAAACGAGGGAGACCATGTTACCCCAACGGTCGGCCGTGGCGAGGTAGATCGTGCCTCCGTCGACGTTGCCCAGAACGTCGGCCGGTCGGGCCACATTTGGGCTGATGAGGGTACAAAGAGTTGCCGCGTACTCCTTGGAAGTGAGATAGGCTAACAGGTTGCTCGACCCCGGCTTCATATCATCGGAGAAGGCCGGATCGGCGTTGTACCTGTGCAGGTCGGAGTAGGCCAGTTTCTTTGCTTCTACCAGGTAGTGCGTGAACTGGGCGCTGGGGCGTCCGAGGGCGCCGAGATCAAACGGAACCGGGGGATTGCCCACGCCTATCTCAGCGCACACCTCCAAGATGTTGAGCATCTCCAAGGCGGCCCATCCCTGTGCCGGTGGAGGCAGTTGGGAAAAATCATAACCATGGTAATTGGTCGTAACCGGCTCAGTCCAATAGGCCTCGTATTCCGAAAGATCCTCGAGGGCCCACGCACCCCCTAAAGAGTTGGCCTTTGCCACCATGGCCTCTGCGATCTCTCCACGGTAAAAGACGTCCACGCCTTTCTGCTGGAGCAACCTGAAGGTGTGCCCCATGTCGGGGTTCTTGAAGATGCTGTACAGGGCGGGCACATTTCCATCCACATCGAGGTAGATAGCTGCCGTGTCGGGATCATCGTTCATCCTGGAGCCGCTGTTGCCCCTCAGGCTGTTGTTAAACACCTCGTGGATCCCGAAGCCCTCTTCGGCCATACGGGCTGCCGGTTCGAATACCTCTTTGAAGGTCAAGGTTCCAAACCTCTTGAGGAGTTTGTCAAATCCATCTATGGCACCGGGGATCACGCCGGAGTAAATACCGGTGGTAGGCATCGAGGTGAGGCCAGCATCGTCGAGAGCATCGACCAACCATTCGTGGGTATAGCCCTCCGGCGACCATCCGTTGGCGTTGATACCGTAGAGCTTTTTATCCCTGGCGGACCAGACCTGAGCGAACATGTCCGCCCCAAGACCGGTGCTGTTGGCCTCAACGAGAGCCAGCGCACCCGCGGCCGCCACGGCCGCGTCGATCGCGTTCCCACCGTTGCGCAGAATCTCCATCCCGGCCGCCACGGCGAGGGGGTTGCTGGTGGCAACCATCCCGTTACGGCCAAGGACCTCCGAACGGGTCTGGTCTTTCCACCCCATTCCTCGAGTGGCCCGGGTTGCCTCGATGAATTCCCCTGGTTGTGGGTTTACAGCGGTGGGCTTCCCGAAGGCGTTAGGGTGTTCCGCTAGTACCGGTGTGGGACTGGCTATAAGCGCAAGACAAAGCACCGTCAAAATAACGACAGGCGCTCCTAATTTCCATGGAAATTTAAAGTTAATCATAAAATTTACCTCCCTAAATTACAGTACCCTCCCTAAAAAAGAGAGATTTATGAGCATGTCTCTATCTAAGTTAAATAATGGTTACTGATGACTTTCTGGACAAACAGACAATCAAGGAGCCCTTCTCAGTCAGAGAAGGGCTTTAACATAATTCCGGGACACCGCAAAAACGGTAAAAAGACCCTGTGAAACTTTGGATGGAAGGCTCCCACGCCCCATACCCCTACCCCCCTCGTGATCTGGGAAATGGACAAACTCGCGATGGTCATGCTTGTTCGATGGAAAGACTACCTATGTGGTGGAATTTAGAGAATGTCGCTCCCCAACGACCGTATAAAAAAAATGTACATGAAGAGTAGGATTATTGTCAAGGAAAACCTCATATTTTTCAACAGGTTACATATTTGTAACTGGATATCTGTCAGGTACAGTAGTCTTGTTAAAAGTAGTATGGGAGTTCTGAGTAGAATATTGAGAAGCGTTGACGCTCTTTCTCTACTAGAAGATGGTGTGAAATGGCTTACTAATCCTATGGACAGATTTGAGCGAAACGTTGCGGTCAGTTCTCGCCTTTCAACCTTTTTATTCCTAAAACCCTTGAATAATTCTGAACCTTGGGGCCGTATCTTAGGGTTTAAGATTTCTGTTCACATAAATCCTGGGGTCGTATCCAACCTTCGCTCTGTGAGCTTCGGCTGGCAGGCCTGCCTTTTAGTCACGCCTCTGACGTGACTTCCCGTTGGTCAGCCTTGAACTAATATCTTACTCAACCTTTGATTTTATTCATCAGCGCCCTTCGCCCTACGCACTACGCACTGGTCATAATAAAATGATCTTAGTGCTCTGACCCCAAGGTTTCATTATTTAATATTCTAAAGCCATTGTAATCCCATTAGTGAACATTTGATAATAATCGTCAAACCAATGGCCTAGATGGTACATATTGACTGTAATCTTTCTAGGTTTAGCATTCTGGGCAGCAATTATTAAATCTAAGTAATATCTTCCACTTCCAATAATATGACCTAGGTTATTCGGTTTTACTATTTGTTCAAATATAAATACGGTATTGTTGCCCGTTGCTATGGTTTGCCTAATTTCGGTGGGTAAATTCGAATTACCGTCCGGGTGCATAATAAAACCTAAGTCACAATGTTTGTACATTTCGGGTAAGATTGATTTAAAATACATGCCTCCGATATGGGACCAAGTCAAATTCATTGGTAAAAAAGAATCCACTAATTCCCTTTCACCTAGATCGTTTACCTTTATCAAAGATGCCGCAAAGACCTCAACATTTTCGGCAGGTGTATTACCATCATTATGAATCCGAATTCTGAAATAGTATGTATCTATGAAATCCTCATCACTTAAGGCAGGTTTTCTCATCGCCAAGGGGATTTTATGACAATCTGGTGGGTTTAGTGAGAGTTCCGCTCTAAGTTTTGGTCTATTGATAAACAATCGTATGCGATCCTGGAAAATTGCTACCAGAGCTATAATTATAGTTGCAATTGCAGCCGCAACACTTGGTAGCCATAATAAGAAGTGGGGTTTATCCATTTGTCAATCCTTTCATTTCCAAAACCTTGGGGTCGAAAGAACCTCGGGGTCGTATCCAATTTTTGTTACTGGGCATTGGGGTCATTATGAATTAGTTTTTCTCATTCCCTCTGATTGTAACAACCGGTTTAAGTATCTTTTTCAACTTTTGTTCTACATAGTCAGATAGAGGTGGATCGCTAAGTAGGTCATCAATAAACATAACAGTGCCCTTCCCCAAAGATTCTAAAAGATTTTCAATATGCAAAATTAAAAAGCCTTCTTTTGGAGGAGGTACAGTCTGGGTACCCCAAACGTAATGGATTTCTCGAACACCGTGCTTCTCTGTAGATTCTGATTTCGAGGATACGTTATGTAGAACTCCGCAGCGAGCTCCCCACAGCTCTTTTCCAGTACATTTAACCTCTAAATTTGGACAAAGATATTTATCAGACCATTTCTGAAAATCCTCTCCCTTTGAATAGGTATTCGGAGTATTTAGCCACGCATTTGTATCTATGGTCACATAAATTAATATAAGAGCCTGCGGGAACATAGATCTATGAATAGACTCCTTTGCTAGTTTGAGATTGTCGCTTAAGGATTTGCCTATTAACATTGCTTCTTTATACACTTTATAACTCCCCAATAACTGTTAACAGAAACTCCGGGGTTGTATCCAACCTTGGTCGGTCCAGGTATATCCCTCGCTTTAACTCCAGTTTCCTCCATAAATGAATTAGTGATCAACGCCTGTTACATGAATGTCAGTGAGAATTTTGCGCGCTTTACTTGTAAAATAATCTGGCAATATATCCATTGATTCATAGTCATTATAGAATTCGTGTAGTGCGATGGTGAAATTACCATATATCTCCCATACACTTAGACAAATCTCATTATTGGGACTCAAATGAGATGGAACTTTTTTGCTTACAACATACATAATCTCTTCTGCTTTTCCCTTTCGAGAACGTGCTGATTCAGATGAGGCGTTATGTAAAATGCCGCATCGAGCTCCATATAGGTCTTCCCCAGCACACGGTACCGAAAGTATCGGTACAAAATATTTATCGCACCATTTAATAAAGTCCGTACGTTCCACGTTTTCATTGTCGATATTCAACCATGCCATAACATCAACGCTTGAATAAAAAAGTGTCAAAAAGGGTAATATAAGGTTGTTGCTTAGGCAATATGTAGTGGTCTGTATTATTCCACTTTGATATCTTGCAATATTCTTTAAACACCACTTGTCGTCAATTAGATTATCCATTTGCTCATATTTTCAGCCATATTTTTGATTTGCATTAATAGACTTGCCTAGATGCTAAAGTCAGCTTATCTATAGTTTTCCATTCCTCAGATGTTTCTCGACTTAATATTTCGCTATACCATAGAGCTTTTCCAGATAACTTCCATTTGCCGGCATCGTTTTTTGTGCACACAACTTTTAGTGTTCTAGTCACTGTAGGAATATCAAATGAAATTGCATCTGGTGTATGAACCTGAATGTTTTTTATCATACCGTTATCGCTAGACCAGTGTATTGGCCGTAGGATCACCTTGCCATCCTGAGTTAGTATGTTAACCATATCCCATGTAACGTTGTAACCATCAGTTGTCTTCCTTACAGTAACCTCAACAATCATTGATTGTTTTGACCGTTTTCCGTCGCTGTAAACAGCAAGCTTTATATTCCAAGGATCAGCTATGACTTCATCAGCTATAGCTATGCTTGTGTACATGGATACAATAAGAAAGGTCAGAAAGATAAACCAATGTTTCATATCCCCTCCTCAAACAACAATATTCCAGAGTCAGACCAAACATTGAAAAAAGCCCTACGTAAAACCCTGGGTGGTCGTATCTTGCCTTTTAATCACACTTTTTGCGTGACTTCCCGTTGGTCAGCCTATATCCAACCTGGGTTTTACCCCAAATTCCAAGCCTTCCCCTGCGGCCCCCTGCGGTCCGCCCGAATGGGCGGCCTGCGGCCCTCTGCGTTAGGCTTTTGCCTTTATCCAACTATTATTTAAGATCCCCATGGATGATATGAAACTTCC